>Ga0163144_10013952_pt1 | contig 16709 bp, 12 predicted proteins | sample OliLak19BULKMAT1_FD_123175 | JGI IMG/M metagenome (GOLD analysis project Ga0163144, IMG submission 123175) | Freshwater microbial mat bacterial communities from Lake Vanda, McMurdo Dry Valleys, Antarctica - Oligotrophic Lake LV.19.BULKMAT1 | ecosystem: Environmental > Aquatic > Freshwater >... | reverse complement strand
TGTGGCCGAGCAACGCGCCCTGCCAGCCGCTGACCTGCACGCCCGGCAGCCGGGGCAGCAGCCACTGGCTGCCGGCCTCGCTCCTGGCCAGCCAGAGCACGCCGCCGGTCAGGCTGCCGACCACCAGCAGCAGCAGCGAAAGCACCCAGAGCAGCGGCGACAGCAGGTGCAGCAGGCCGCTGCGCGGCGCGGGTCGCGATGGCGCCTGTTCCGGCGCCTGTGCTGGCGTCTCGGGCGAGGGGACTGCGGGCTCGGTCATGCGCGGGTTCAATAGGTGATGCCGACGCTGAAGTGCAGCCGCAAACTCCGCGTTTCATCGGCCCAGGCAAGGTCCAGGCGCAGCGGGCCGACCGGGCTGCGCCAGCGCACGCCGGCGCCATAGCCGATGGCGGGTGCGAAGTTGTTGAAGCTCTCGGCGGCGCGGCCTGCATCGATGAACAGCGCGCCCCACACCGCGGGAATCGATTCCAGCAAAGGGCGCGCCACTTCCAGGCTGCCGGTCAGCAGCACACGGCCGCCGCTGATGGCGCCGTCGATCGTCGGCCCCAGGCCGCGGTACGGGTAGCCGCGCACCGAGTTCTCGCCGCCGGCGCGGAACAGCTGCGAGTCGGGGATCGAGATGTTCGAGTTCGCGAAGATCTGGCCGGCCTCGATGCGCGCCTGGCCGAACCAGTTGCCGCCCAGCGGACGGTAGACGGTGAGCCGGCCGTAGGCGCGTGAAAACGGGCCGTTCTCCGACTCGGAGCCGCGCGAGTGACCCAGGCCGGCCTGCGCCGAGAGCGAGTAGCCTGCGGTGGGCAGCAGCACGTTGTCGAGGCGGCGCCAGACCGCGTGGTAGTTCACCGACAGCGCCACTGTGTCTTCCTGGCTGGTGTCGGTGCTGCGCGACGAACGTTCAGCCTCGACGAAGGCCAGCCTCTCGACACGCTGGGTTTCCTTCGCGCGGCCGACGCGAAAACGCTGCGCAAGCACGAAGTCGTCGCTGCCTTCCAGCCGCTCGACGGAGCCGCCGATCAGGTTGCGGTACTGTCCCTTGCCGGTGTGCGTGCTGATCTCACCGTCCCAGGCCTGACGCACCTTGCCCCACTCGAACCTGTTGCGCGCCGTCGCCGCCCAGCCGAAGACGCGTCTGTAGACATGCTCGACCGAGACGCGCGGGCCGGTGTTGGCGTCGACGCCGATGCCGAACGTGTAGACCTGCAGCGGCGACTCGCGCACCACCACGCGCACGACGGCCGCATCGGCCTCCGCCGCGGTCGGGTCGAGGGTGACGACGACACTGTCGAACAGGCCGGCGCGCTGCAGCCGCTCCTGGAATTCGAGCAGCAGCGTTTCGGTGACCGGCGTGCCCGGCTCGATGGCGGCCAGGTTGCGCACCGTCTGCGCGTCCTGCGCCACCACGCCTTCGATCTGGAACGTGCCGAAGCGGAACAGCCGTCCGCTGTCGACGACGAGAAAGAGTCGCACCGTGTGCCGTTGCGCGTCGACCTGCGCGCCGGTGCCGCTCCAGGTGGCGTTGGCGTAGCCGGCGGCGCGCAGGCGGGCCAGCGCGCCTGACTTGGCGGCGCTCCAGGCCGGGTTGCGGAAGTCGGTGCCGGTGTCCAGCGGCCAGTTCCTGCGGAAATCGGCCCAGGTGGCAACGGCATGGGCGTCGCCCGCGGCGGCGCCGCTCTCCAGCTCGCCTTCTGCTTCCAGCGTCACGCGTGAGATCGTCGAGGCCGGCCCCGGTTCGACCCGCACGCGCACGCGGTCGGGGTAGGCGGCGCCGTCGCCGGCGATCTGCTCGATGATGGTCGAAGGTGCGAAATGACCTTCGGTCTGCAGCAGGTCGCGCACCTGAGCCGGGGTGGCCTGGATCAGGCGCGTCCACTCGGTGCTGTCGATGGCGTCGACGCCGGCCAGCGCGCCCAGCCGCACGAGGTCGAGATGGCGTTCGAGCAGTACGCGCAGGTCGTCCGGCGCCACGATCTCCACGCGCACCAGCCGCGGCGCGGCCGGTTCCGTCACCACGCTGACCTGGTGCGGCGGCGCCATGCCAGGCAGCCCCGCGCAGCCGCCTAGCAGCAAGGCCAGCAAGGCCAGCAAGAACGACATCGCCGGCATCGTCAGCGGCGCCAGACGCGACGCCGCCCCGCGCAAATTCATTTGCTCAGCAGCCTCATCGCAGCTTCCAGCCCGGCCAGCGTCAGCGGGAACATGCGCTGGTTCATCAGCTGCTGGACGACGGAGATGCTCTGCCGGTACTGCCACACACCTTGCGGTTCGGGGTTGATCCAGGCGAACTTCGGGAACGCGCCGGTGAGCCGCTGCAGCCAGGCCGCGCCCGGCTCCTCGTTGTTGTATTCGACGCTGCCGCCGGGCTGCAATATCTCGTAGGGGCTCATCGTGGCGTCGCCGATGAACAGCAGCTTGTAGTCCTTGTTGTACTTGCGGATGACGTCCCAGGTGGCGAACTTCTCGCTGTAGCGGCGGCGGTTGTTCTTCCACATGAAGTCGTAGACACAATTGTGAAAGTAGTAGAACTCCAGGTGCTTGAACTCGGTCTTGCTGGCGCTGAAGAGTTCTTCCACGCGGTGGATGTGCTCGTCCATCGTGCCGCCGACGTCCATCAGCAGCAGCACTTTCACCTTGTTGTGGCGCTCGGGCACCATCTTGATGTCGAGCATGCCGGCGTTGGCCGCTGTGCGGTGGATGGTGTCCTCGAGGTCGAGTTCGTCCTCGGCGCCTTCGCGGGCAAAGCGGCGCAACCGGCGCAGCGCCACCTTGATGTTGCGCGTGCCGAGTTCCCTGGTGTCGTCGTAGTCCTTGAAGCTGCGCTGGTCCCAGACCTTCACCGCGCTCTTGTTGCGCCCCTTGTCCTGGCCGATGCGGATGCCCTGCGGGTTGTAGCCATAGGCGCCGAACGGGCTGGTGCCGCCTGTGCCGATCATCTTGCTGCCGCCCTGGTGACGTTCCTTCTGTTCCTCGAAACGATTCTTCAGCGTCTCCATCAGTTCGTCCCATCCCATCTTCTCGATCGCCGCCTTGTCTTCGGCGCTGAGTTCGAGTTCGAGCGTCTTGCGCAGCCAGTCCAGTGGCACTTCCTGGGTGAAGTCGGTGAGCATTTCCACGCCCTTGAAGTAGGCCGAGAACGCGCGGTCGAACTTGTCGAAGTGCGCTTCGTCCTTCACCATCGAGGTGCGCGCCAGATAGTAGAACTTGTCGATAGAGGGACCGCCGTCGCCGTCGATCACGCCGGCCTTGATGGCTTCGAGCAGCAGCAGGAATTCCTTGACGGAAACCGGCAGCTTGGCCGCCCGCAGCGTGTAGAAGAAGTTGATGAGCATTCGGCGACCCCGGGCGCGCGCCCGGCCCGGCCCGGTCGCTGCGGAACGCAGTCTACTTGCCAGCACGCGCCGGCACAGGCGCTCATCGGGCACGGGTGCGGGTTTGAGTGATACAAACGGCATCACGCCCGCGATCAGGGAGCCATTCGTGCCATGCTGTCCAGTCTGTCCGCCACCGAAGTGGCCTTCGTGCAGATCTCCGTGCTGCAGGCGGTGGCTGCTCTGGTGTGGGCGCTGGGCGCCTGGTTCGTCAGCGTGGAGCGTGTCGCCGCGGCGCACTGGGCGGCCTACTCGGCGCTCAGCTCGCTGACCTGGCTGCTGCTGGCGCAGAACCTCGGTTCACCGCCGCTGGCGGGCGTGCTGTGCGGCGTGCTGTCGGCCCTGGCGCTGCGCCAGGGCATAAGGCACTTCACCCGCCAGCCCGCGGGTTGGCGGCTCGGTGGGCTGGCGCTGGTTTCGGTGCTGGTGGCGGCCACTTTGGGCGGCGGCAGCGCGGCGCCGGGGCCTTTGCAGGCCGGCGTGAACTTCGGCGTTCTCGCGCTGCTCTACCTGGCGATGGCGCGTGACCTGCACGCCCATGCGCGCGACACGCTGCAGTGGCGCTGGCCGGTATTGCTGACATTGCCGGTGCTGCTGGGTGGCCTGGGTTTTGGCGCCCGCGCCTTGCGCGCGCTGCTGGCGCCCGAGTTGGTGGCGATCGAGATGCGCGCCCACAGCACGCTGAACGTGGCCTCGGCGCTGAGTTACACCGTGCTGGTGCTGATGCTGCACAGCATGCTGATGGCGCTGGTGGTCGGGCGTCTGCTGCGCGACCTGCGGCGCCTGGCCCGCCGGGACGGGCTGACAGGCCTGCTGAACCGCCGCGCGATGCACGAACTGGTGGACGCGCAGGTGCTGCTGCACCGCCGCGCCGCCGACACCTTCTGCGTGCTGATGGTCGACGTCGACCACTTCAAGTCGGTCAACGACCGTTACGGCCACGCCGTGGGCGACCGCGCGCTGCGCCACATCAGCGGCCTGATGACGCAGGCCTTGCCGCCGAGAGACCGCGTCGGCCGCCTGGGCGGCGAGGAGTTCCTGGTGCTGCTGCCCGCCACGGCCATGGCGCGCGCACTGGCCGAAGCCGAGCGGCTGCGGCTGGCAGTGCGCCAGGCGCCGCTGGAAGAAGGCGCGGCGGTCGTCGTGCTGTCGGTCAGCATCGGCGTGGCGGCATGGCGGGGCGGCGCAGAAGACACGGCCCGCCTGCTCGCGCGCGCCGACGAGGCGCTGTACCGCGCCAAGGCGCAGGGGCGCGACCGCGTCGTCGAGGCAGATTCCGTGCACGGCCGGCAGGAGGCCGGCCGGCCGCCCGAACCCTTGCCGCGATAGCCGACCCGGCGTCCCTTCAGCCCACGCTCCTAGGCCGGCGTGTGGGCGGCCTTCGGGCCGACGTCGTGGCGCTTCAGCCAGCCGAAGAACTCGCCGTACCAGAGCTTGCTGTTGCGCGCCTTCAGGATCCAGTGGTTCTCGTCGGGGAACCAGAGCAGCCGGGCGTCGACACCCAGCGCCTTCAGCGTGTTGTAGTAGGCCAGGCCCTGCGCGTCGGGCACGCGGTAGTCGAGCGCGCCGTGGATCACCAGCGTGGGCGTCTTCATGGCGCCGGCAAAGGCGTGCGGGCTCTGCTTGTGGATCTGCGCCATGTCGTCCCAGTACCAGGCGCCCAGTTCCCTGGCGTGCCAGGTGTAGGCGTCGTCGGCGAACATCGCGGTCCAGTCGAAGCAGCCGGCGTGGCACACATAGGCGGCGTAGCGGCCGGCCGGCACATGGCCGTTCATCCAGGCCACCATGAAGCCGCCGTAGCTGCCGCCGGTGGCGAAGACGCGCCGCTTGTCGGCCCAGGGTTTTTTCAGCAGCCAGTCGGTGGCGGCCTCGACGTCCTGCAGTTCCAGCGCGCCCCAGCGGTGCGTGATGCTGTCGAGAAAGGCGTAGCCGAAGCTCGACGAGCCGTGGTAATTGACGCTCGCCACCACGTAACCCTGGGCCGCGAAGGCCTGGGTGTTCCAGCGGTAGTGCCAGGTGTCGCCGGCGGTGGCGTGCGGCCCGCCGTGGATGTTGTGCAGCACCGGGTGCTTTTTCTTCGCGTCGAAGTCCGGCGGGTAGGTCAGCCAGAGCTGGACCTGGTCGCCATTCGCGCCGGTGAACCAGGCGTCCTCGACGCGGCCGATGTCCAGGCCGGCGAGCAGCTTGTCGTTGACCGTCTCGAGGCGCAACGCCCCGGCGCCCGGCAGGTGGGCATGCAGCCGCGCCGGAAAGATCGCCGAGTCCGACAGCGTGACGAGCGTGCCGGACGCCTTGTCGTAGGCATGCACCCAGCCGCCCTTCACCACCACCTCGGCGCGGCGGTCGGGCATGTCGAAGCGCCAGAGGTGGCGCCGGCCGTGCTGTTCGGCCGTGAAGAGCAGCGCCTGGCCGTCGTCTTCCCAGAGCAGCGGGGCGTGCACTTCGTGGTCCCACTCCGCGCTGACCACTTCCCAGTCCGCGGTTTCGCGGTCCCACACGCACAACTGCGCGGGCATCGTGTGCTTGGCCGCCTGATGGCTGGCGGTGAAGGCGACGCGCTGGCCGTCGGGGCTGTAGCGCGGGCCGCTGAAATCCCAGCCGGCGTCGAGCGCGATGACGCTGATCTTGCCGCTCTTCAACTCGATCTCGGCCAGCGCGAAGCGGCCTTCGACGCGCTTTTCGGGCGCCGGGTCGAAGGCGAAGACGATGCGCAGGCCGTCGGGCGAGATGTCGAAGCAGTGCTGGTCGGGGTCGGCGCGGCTCAGCTCGAAGGGCTTGCCTTCGAAGAGGTCGCGCTGCTTGCCGCTGGCCATTTCCAACACATGCAGGTGCGCCACCCGGCCCATCGGCACGTGGTGATCCCAGAAGCGGTATTGCGCCTCGCTCGTGACGTAGCCGCTTTCCTTGCGACCCTTGAACTCCTTGTGGCGCGCTGCCTGTGCCTTGCTGCCTTTCAGCTCGGGCCAGACCCAGCTGACGAAGGCCAGGCGCTTGCCGTCGGGGAACCAGCGGAAGGCCTCGACGCCGGTGGCCACGGTGCCAGCGCGGCGGGCTTCGCCACCGTCGGGCGCAATCACATAGAGCTGCGCTTCTTCGTCCTTCTGGCCCTCTTGCTCGCGCTTGGCGACGAAGGCGATCAGATCGCCGTGCGGGCTCCAGCGCGGCTGGCCGTCTTTTGCGCCGCACTGCGTCAGCGCGCGCGCCGCGCCGCCCAGCGTCGACAGCAGCCACAGGCTGCTGTTCGACTTGTTGTCTTCCATCGAGAATCGCGTCACGGACGCCACCGCCTGCGCGCCGTCGGGCGCCAGGCTGGGCTCGCCCAGACGTTCCAGTTGCCAGAGAAGGTCGACGGTGATGGGTGTCTTTTTCGGCATGGCGGCGTGGCGGTGGCTGGCGCTCGGGCGCCGTTGTTCTGGGCGGGGACTCAGCGCGTCAGCGGGGACGTTCCATCTGCCAGTCGAGATGGGCGCGCACGGCGGGCCATTCGCTGGCGGTGATGCTGTAGACGGCAGTGTCGCGCAGGCTGCCGTTCGGGCTGCGCATGTGGGCGCGCAGCACGCCGTCGAGCTGTGCGCCCAGGCGTTCGATGGCGCGCCGGCTCTGCAGGTTCAGGCGGTGCGTGCGGAACTCCACCGCAATGCAGTCCAGCGCCTCGAAGGCGTGGCCGAGCAGCAGCCGCTTGCACTGCGTGTTCAGCGCCGAGCGCTGCGCGCTGGCGGCCGTCCAGGTGCTGCCGATCTCGACGCGCCTGTGGCTGGCGTCGATGTTCATGTAGGTCGTCATGCCGACGATGCGCCCGGCGCCGTCGGACACCGTGAACGGCAGCATCGACCCGGCCGCCTGAAGCGCCAGCCGGCGCTCGATCTCGGCGACCATGCCCTCCGGCGCGGGCACGGCGGTGTACCAGAGTTTCGAGAGTTCACCGTCGCGGGTGGCGGCCATCAGACCTTCGGCGTGCTCGCGCGCCAGCGGTGCCAGGCTGGCGTGTTCGGCGCGCAGGGTGACGGGGTCCGGCCAGGGCATCGCCATGCTTCAGCGGTTGTGTCTCTGCATGAAGACGAGCTTCTCGAACAGCGTCACGTCCTGTTCGTTCTTCAGCAGCGCGCCCACCAGCGGCGGCACGGCCACCTTGTCGTCCTGGCTTTGCAGCGCCTCGAGCGGAATGTCCTCGGCCACCAGCAGCTTGAGCCAGTCGAGCAGTTCGCTGGTGCTCGGCTTCTTCTTCAGGCCGGGCAGGTTGCGCACGTCGTAGAAGGTCTTCATGGCCGCGGCCAGCAGTTCTTTTTTCAGGCCCGGGAAGTGCACGTCGACGATGGCCTGCATCGTGCCGGCGTCGGGGAACTTGATGTAGTGGAAGAAGCAGCGGCGCAGGAAGGCGTCGGGCAGTTCTTTCTCGTTGTTCGACGTGATGAAGACCACCGGCCGGTGCCTGGCCTTGATGAGTTCGCGCGTCTCGTAGACGTAGAACTCCATGCGGTCGATCTCGCGCAGCAGGTCGTTCGGGAACTCGATGTCGGCTTTGTCGATCTCGTCGATCAGCAGGGCCACCGGCTGCTCGGCAGTGAAGGCCTGCCAGAGCACGCCCTTGACGATGTAGTTGCGGATGTCGCGCACCCGCGCCGACTCTTCCACGCCGGCCAGCTGGCTGTCGCGCAGGCGGCTCACGGCGTCGTATTCGTACAGGCCCTGCTGGGCCTTGGTGGTGCTCTTGATGTGCCACTGCAGCAGCGGCATGCCCAGGGCGCCGGCCACCTCTTCGGCGAGCATCGTCTTGCCGGTGCCGGGCTCGCCCTTGACGAGCAGCGGGCGCTTCAGGGTGACGGCCGCGTTCACCGCGAGCATCAGGTCCTGGGTGGCGATGTAGTTGTCTGAACCCTGGAATTTCATGGATGGCACACCGGCTGCACTGAGGTTCAGATCAGTATACGGGGCCCTATAATCGATTGTTGTGCAAAGCCGCCGGGCAGCCGCCCGGTGCCGGTTTCCGACCCACTGCAGACCCCCTGCGCGAGATGATGAGCAAAGCGACCGCACTGCTGCTGGCCCTGGCCGGCATTTTCTCAGCCGTTCAGGCTCAGGCCCAGGACGCCGTCGCTGGCCAGAAGAAGTCGGCAATGTGCATCGGCTGCCACGGCATTCCCGGCTACCAGGCCAGCTTCCCCGAAGTGCACAAGGTGCCGATGATCTCGGGCCAGAACGCCAAGTACATCGCGGCGGCGCTGGCTGCCTACAAGAAGGGCGAGCGCAAGCACCCGACGATGTACGCGATAGCCGCCTCGATGAGCGAGCAGGACATGGCCGACCTGGGCGCCCACTATGAAAAGCATGGCCAGAGCTCGCTCAAGGCGGTGGCCGACACCCCTGCGGTGGCGCCTTCGGCCGAAGTGGGCGCTCTGCTTGCCAAGGGCGCCTGCGCATCCTGCCACGGCGCGAACTTCAACAAGCCCATCGACGGCAGCTATCCCAAGCTGGCCGGTCAGCACGCCGACTACCTGAACGTGGCGTTGCGCTCCTACGCGGTCCAGGGCAACCCCAAGATCGGGCGCGGCAACGCCGTGATGGGTGCGCAGGTCCAGCAGTTCAAGCGCAGTGAACTGAAGGCAATGGCCGAGTACATCGCCAGCCTGCCAGGCAACCTGCAGACCGTGCCGCAGTCGAAGTTCCGCTGAGCCCGGCCCGATACGGGCGCAGGTTCGATCCGGAGAAGGCCGCTGCGCTCGCAGCGGCCTTCTTCGTTTGTGTCTCAAGCGCGCTCGCCCCAGGTCGATATCCACGCAGACCCGCCGACGTAATCGCGGCCGGCCGTTCGCCCACCTCCATAGATTGGCAGCGATGCTGAAGAAGATTCCTGTCACTCTGCTGCGGCTTGGCATGCACCTGCACGCACTGGAGGGGGCGTGGATCAAGCATCCGTTCTGGAAGTCGCGCTTCGTGCTGCGGGACCCGGCCGAGCTGCAGCGGCTGCGGGAGAGCGCGGTGCTCGACTGCTGGATCGACACCGATCTCGGGCTGGACGTGCTGACGGTCGACACCGCGCTCAGCGCGGCGCCGCGCCGAGATGCACCTGCGGCAGGCAGCGCCGAGGCGCCGAAACCGGCGCAGCCGCCAGCCGGTCAGCCGGTGCAGCCCGTTCAGCCCGTGCAGACGGCGCCGCGGTCACTTCCCGCCACGCCGCGTGGGCCCGCCCGCGCCCCCGCTGCTGCCGCGCCTGCCACCGCTGCCGCAGCGCGGCCGGCGCCGGCCAGCCGCAGCATGAGCGAGGAACTGCGCCAGGCCGCGGCCGTCTGCAAGCAGGGCCGGCAGGCCGTGGTGTCGATGTTCAACGAGGCCCGCATGGGCCGCGCGCTCGATGCCGAGAGTTGCATGCCGCTGGTCGACGACATTTCTTCTTCGGTCATGCGCAACCCGGGCGCGCTGGTCAGCCTGGCGCGCCTGAAGACGCAGGACGACTACAGCTACATGCATTCGGTGGCGGTCTGCGCGCTGATGGTGTCGCTGGCGCGCCAGTTGGACATGGACGACGAGGCCTGCCGCAGCGTCGGCCTGGCCGGGCTGCTGCACGATCTCGGCAAGGCGCTGATGCCGGTCGAAGTGCTGAACAAGCCGGGCCGCCTGACCGACGAGGAATTCACCATCATGCGCACCCATCCGGAGCGCGGCCATGAACTGCTGCTGGAAGGCAGCGCGGTCGGCGCCGACGCGCTCGAGGTCTGCTTGCACCACCACGAGAAACTCGACGGCAGCGGCTACCCGCACGGTCTGGCGGGTGAGGGCATCACGCTGGTGGCACGCATGGGCGCAGTCTGCGATGTCTACGACGCCATCACCTCCAACCGGCCCTACAAGGCGGGCTGGGACCCGGCCGAGTCGATCGCACGCATGGCTTCGTGGAAGGGGCATTTCGACGAGGCCGTGTTCAACGCCTTCGTGCGCGCCATGGGCATCTACCCGACCGGCTCGCTGGTGCGGCTGGCGTCGAACCGGCTGGCCGTGGTGATGGAACAGAATCCGCAGTCGCTGGTGGCGCCTGTGGTGAGAGTGTTCTTCTCGACGGAAAAGCAGATGCACCTCAGGCCGACCCGGCTCGACCTGTCGCGCCCTGGCTGCGGTGACCGCATCAGCGGCCGCGAGTCGCCGGCCGACTGGGGTTTCGGCCGCCTCGACGAGTTCTGGCTCGACCCCGAGATCCAGCGCCGGGCTTTGTAGGCTTCCTTGATCCCGCCACGGGGTGGAGCCCGGCTGCCGGCTTGACAATGCGGGCTGTCGAAACCCTTTCCAGGCGGAGCCACCACCATGATCGAGATGACCTTGCCCACCATGACCTGTGGGCACTGCGTGAAGTCAGTCACCGAGACGGTGCACCGCATCGATGCCGCGGCAGGCCTGCAGATCGACCTGCCCAACCACAAGGTGCGGATCGAATCGGCGTTGCCGTTGCAAACCTTTGCCGAGGCGCTGGCTGAAGAGGGCTACGCACCCACCGCCTGAAACCAGCCCTGCCGATGGTCAGGTTTTCCCGCAGGCGGCCGGGCACGCGCCTTGCCTACACTCGCTCATCCTGAATTGCCTGGAGCTTTGATGAAAAAACTGATTTCGACCACCGCGCTGGTGGCCATGCTCGCCGCGGCCGGCATCGCGCAGGCGCAGGTGCTGCGCTGGGCCAGCCAGGGTGATCCGCAAACCATGGACCCGCACTCGCAGAACGAGTCCATGACCAACATGATGAACGGCCAGGTTTTCGAGAGGCTTTTGGCGCGGGACAAGCAGCTCAACATCGTGCCCGCTCTGGCGACCGAATGGCAGCAGACCGGCCCGCTGACCTGGCGTTTCAAGCTGCGCCCAAACGTCAAATTCCATGACGGTTCGCCCTTCACCGCCGACGACGTGGTCTTCTCGATCAATCGTGGCAAGGAAGCGACCTCGCAGATCAACAACTACGCCAGCGCGGTCGGCACGCCGGTGGCGATCGACCCGCTGACGGTGGAGTTCCGCCTCGACAAGGTCAACCCGATCTTCATGCAGCACATGGATGCGCTGTGGATCATGAGCAAGTCGTGGTCCGAGAAGAACAAGACCCAGAAGCCGCTGGACTTCAAGAACAAGGAAGAGAGCTACGCCAGCTTCAACGCCAACGGCACAGGCCCGTTCATGCTCGCCACGCGCCAGCCCGGCATCAAGACCACCTACAAGCGCAACCCGAACTGGTGGGGCAAGTTCCAGGGCAACGTGCAGGAGATCGTCTACACGCCGATCAGCAACGACGCCACCCGCCTGGCCGCGCTGGTCTCGGGCGAGATCGACTTCGTGCTCGACCCCGCGCCACGCGACATCGCCCGCCTGCGCAATACGGCGGGCGTGAAGATCATCGACGGCCCCGAGAACCGCGTCGTCTTCATCGGCATGGATCAGCAGCGCGATGAACTGCTCTACAGCAGCGTGAAGGGCAAGAACCCGTTCAAGGACGTGCGCGTGAGAAAGGCGCTTTATCACGCCATCGACATCGAGACGATGAAGACGAAGCTGATGAATGGCCAGAGCTTCCCCACGGGCGGCGTCACGCCCAGCCCGCTGGGCAGCTACAACGACCCTCAGATAGAGGCGCGGCTGCCCTTCGATCTGGCCAAGGCACGTGCGCTGATGGCGGAGGCGGGTTACGCCGACGGTTTTGAGGTCACGCTGGACTGCCCGAACAACCGCTACATCAATGATGAAGAAATCTGCATTGCACTGGCCGGCATGTGGGCGCAACTGAAGGTGAAGATCAAGGTCAACGCGATGCCACGCGCCACCTACTTCCCGAAGCTGGAAAAGTTCGACCTCAGCATGTACATGCTGGGTTGGGGCGGTGCGGTGACCGACGCTGAAACCACCATCACCCCGGTGCTGCGCAACCCAGGCGAAAAGGGCGTGGGCGCCTACAACTACGGCAAGTCACGCAACGACAAGTTCGACGCGATTGCCGCGCAGAGCAGCGTCGAGGCCGACCCGAAGAAGCGCGAGGAACTGGTGAAGGAGGCACTGCGCGAGTACACCTCGCAGGCCCATATCCTGCCGCTGCACCGCCAGGTCATTCCCTGGGCGGCACGCAGCAATGTCGAGGCGACGCACCGCCCGGACAACTGGCTGGAAGTGCCCTGGGTCACGATCAAGTGATGCATCGGGGTCGATGACCTGACAAACGGCGGGCGCGGGCCGCCGTTCTTTGTGTTGCACGGGCTGCCGAACGGCTGACAGCCAGCGGACCAGAATCGACACTCGACATTCGATACTCGACACTCGACACTCGACAGCCAGCGCATCCATGCTGACGCTCGTGCCGAAGTGATTTGGACCCGGCTGCGGCCAAAGGCTCAAGCCGCACTTTCAGCCTTCGGCAAAAACGGTGACGCGGCGCCTCACCTGAGACTACGATTGAACGGCGACGACGAAATGAGCGTCGGCGCAAGACTTGCCATCTGCAAGTCATCCTGGAGGAACTCCGTGGCAGCGTTATTCAATGCCCGACAGTCAACGCGGGTCCTGGCACAGATGCCCGCTCGACACTCGCGCCAGACGCAGAAAGCGGCGCCGCTCGCATCGCCGTCTGTTCGGTACCGAACAGACAAGAACTCGGGCTGGCCATCAGAGTCCACCGTATCGGCTTCGGCCCGAATCTGCAGCGAGTGTTGTTGTCCATGATGTCCGCTGCCCCCGTGCCCCGCGTAGCCGCTGCTGGCACATCACAGCCATCACCGCCCCTGACCTTGCGCCAGCGGCTGCGCACAAAAACCGCATTTGCGCACGAGCAGATGGAACGCGCACCGCTGCTCGCCGCTTTGGCCAGCGGCAGCATCGACCGGCAGCGCTACACGCAATACCTGCGTCGCATGCAAGTCTTCCACCAGGCGCTGGACGACGCCCTGTGGTGCCATCTGCCGCCGGGTTACCCGCACGCCAGTCTGAATCAACGCGCCGCCCTGGACCGCGACCTTGCCGCCTTGAACACCTCGCCCGGGCAGATGCCCGCAGCGCTGGCCCGGGCCGCGCACGCCCTGGTGGGCAGCCACGCGGCCGCCTGGGGCGTGCTCTATGTGCTGGAGGGCGCGCGGCTGGGCTCGCAAGTGCTGCTCAAGCGCAACGCCGACAACCTCCCGGTTCTTCAAGCCCATGCCTTTATCCGCGGCGAGGCCGAAGGCACCGGCAGGTCATGGCTGGCTTTCTGCGCTGCATTGGAGTTGGGCGTCGCCCCGGCCGATGTCGGCACTCTGCTGGCAGCGGCCGAACAAACCTTCGATCTGTTGGGCCAATGGCTCGATGCAGCACATGACTGACGTCAACGCCAGTGGTGCCGCCCCAGCCACACCCGCGGCGCTGAAGCCGCTGAACCTGGACAGTTGCGCGCAGGAACTCATCCACCTGCCCGGCGCTATCCAGCCCCAAGGCGCGTTGCTCGCCTGCGAGCAACGCAGCCTCACGGTGCTTTCGGCGAGTGCCAATGCACAGCACTTCTTTGGCCGAACACCGGCCCAGATGCACCGCCAGCCGCTGGGCTCGCTGCTCGACCCCCACAGCGTGGCGACCATTCGCAGCGCACTGCAAGCGGCCTTCGTGCGGCCCTGCATGCCCAGCCTGGTCGCCATGCGGCTGCACGACGGCCGTGAGGTGCAGGGCAATGTGCATGCACACCGCGGCGTGGTCTATGTCGAGGTCGGGTCCACCGCGCAGGACCCCGTTCAGGACGTGTACACGGTACTGCAAAACACCTATCCGGTGCTGGGCAGCATGACCGAAGCCGACTCACTGGAGTCCATGCTCAGCATGGCTGCCGGTTACGTCAAGCGTGTCACCGGTCTGGACCGGGTGATGGTCTACCGCTTCGACGAGCATTGGCACGGCGAAGTAATCGAAGAGCAATGCACGCGCTCCGACGTGCCGCTGTACTTCGGGCTGCGCTTTCCTGCCAGCGACATCCCATCGCAAGCGCGCGCCTTGTACCGCACGGGGCTTATCCGTTACATCGCCGACGTCGGCTACACCGCCGTGCCGCTGGTGCCGCTCTTGAACCCGCAAGGCCAGCTGCCCTTCGACCTGAGCTACTGCACCTTTCGCAGCGTCTCGCCGGTGCATCTGCAATATCTGAAGAACATGGGCGTGAGCTCCACGCTGGTGGTCTCCATCGTCGTCGACGGCGAGTTGTGGGGCCTGATCTCCTGCCACCACTATGCGCCCACCGCGTTGTCGCTGGTGCAGAGGCAGATCTGCGGCATGGTGGCGCTGGTCGCCGGCGCCATGGTCAAGTCGCTGCAGGATAAACAGCAAAGCCAGCAGCGTGTGAACCGCGCCGCGCTGCAGCTGTCCATCATGCAGACCTTTGGTGCAGCCGGCCGCTCGGTGCAGGCGGCGCTGAAGTCGGCCGCCGTGAACCTGACCAAGCTGATGGACGCCACGGGCGGCGCGCTGTGGGTGGACGATGACGTCATGTCCTTCGGCCACACGCCGCACGCCGAAGTCATGGTCGCCCTGGTCAAACAGGCACGTGCGGCGCTGGCCAGCGTGCCCGAGCGCCCCTGGCACGACACCCACCTGGGCCAGCCCGGTGCGGGCACCCCGGTTCTGGGCGGTGCGCTGGCCATCGCGCTCGACCCGCATGCCAGCAAGGGCCTGATCTGGCTGCGGCCGGAGTTGCGCCAGGTGGTGCTGTGGGGCGGCAACCCGGACGAGCCGGCGACCGAAACCCACCACGGTGACGGCAGCACCACGATCAGCCCACGCCAGTCCTTCGAGAGTTGGAAGCAGACCGTGCAAAGCCAATGCGCAGCCTGGACCGCGGCCGATCTTGAAGCCGCCACTTCGTTGCGCCCGCTGGAACTGGTGCTTGAAACGCACCAGGCCATCGAGCTGCTGCATGCCAGTGAAGAAAAATTCAGGGGCCTGGCCGGCCTGTCCTCGGATGCCTATTGGGAAACCGACGCCCGGCACCGGTTCACGCAATTCGAACCGGGCCGACTCGGCGCAATGGGTCAGCATCTCGCGCCGTTGGGCGGGCCTTTGGCCGCGTCGTTCTTGCCCGACGCCCCCCACGGCGAACCATTGCCGGTCTTGATGGCGCACCACCGTGTCATCCGCGAACTCGACTGCCACGCCGCGCTGCCTGACGGCCGCCTGTTGCCGCTGACGCTCAATGCAGAGCCGATCTACGGCCCCACAGGGGCTTTTTCCGGCTACCGCGGCACCTTGTCCGATGCATCGGTACGGCGCGCCGCAGACGCCGTGCGCGTGGAGCGCGACGCCGCCGTGCGGGCCAACCTGGCCAAGTCGCTCTTCGTCTCTCAGATGAGCCATGAGTTGCGCACGCCGCTGACGGCAGTGCTGGGCTACGGGCAATTGCTGGAGATGTCGGACAAGCGGCCGCTCGACATCGAACAGCGGGCATGGGTCAAAGACCTGCTGGAAGCCGGCAACCACATGCTGCAGATGGTGGAAGACCTGCTCGACCTCTCGCTGATCGAAGCCGGGCAGCTGAAGCTGAAGCTGGAATCGGTGGACTTCAAGTCGCTGGTGGCCGACGTGCTGCGCATGCTGGATGCCGCCGTGGCTGCGCGTGCGCTTCAGGTGACGGTCGATATCGACAGTGCTTTGGTCGAACGGCCCCTGCTGGCCGACGCCAAACGGCTGCGACAGGTGCTGTTGAATCTGATCAGCAATGCGGTGAAGTACAACGTCGAAGGCGGCAGCATCACGATCACAGCCCGTCCCTTGGACGGGGCCACCGGCGGACTGCACCTGAAGGTGGCCGATACCGGTGTGGGCATTTCACAGGTCGATTTGACGCACCTCTTCGAGCCCTTCAACCGTTTTGGCCACGACCGCGGCGTGATTGCGGGCACCGGCATCGGCCTGGTCATCTCACGCCGGCTCGTGCAGGCCATGGGAGGGCAACTGACGGCTGCCAGCACGCCGCTGGTGGGCACCACGTTTTCCTTCAGCCTGCCGGCAGCGCCCGTGGCGTGAGCGTTGCGCGCTGCAAGCAAGGCGCCCTGGGCATCCGGGGCTTTCGGGGCAGCGGTCTGCGTCGGCAGCGGGCCGCCGAGCGGCACAAAGGTCGCCGATGCGGGCGCTCGCTGGCGGCCGGGTCTGAAAGTACGCTGTGGCACCCGGGAGTTGCCGTTCGATGCAGTGCCAGTTCGACCGACGCCTCTGCGCAGCGCGTACGCTGACGGTCACGCCGTTCATCGGCGTCGCGGCGCCGGGCTGGAGCAACAGTCTGGTGGTGGTGGGTTCCGTCCGGCTCGGCATCATGTCGGGCCGCGCTGCGTCCTCGGTGGCCGACATCCCTATCGCGAAGATCTGCGTGCCCGGCCACCG
>Ga0163144_10013950_pt1 | contig 16709 bp, 11 predicted proteins | sample OliLak19BULKMAT1_FD_123175 | JGI IMG/M metagenome (GOLD analysis project Ga0163144, IMG submission 123175) | Freshwater microbial mat bacterial communities from Lake Vanda, McMurdo Dry Valleys, Antarctica - Oligotrophic Lake LV.19.BULKMAT1 | ecosystem: Environmental > Aquatic > Freshwater >... | reverse complement strand
TTCCGCTCAGCTCGACTCATTATCAGGGTCTCCATTTGGTGACCCGAGCTTCCGATCCCTCATCCACAAAAGGGGACATTTCTATCGAGTCGCCATGAGGACATTTTCAAAGAGTCGCGACAATCCCTGACGCCGTGGATAGCCTTCCCTGGCTCTCCTCAGTAGTTTGCCCTCCATGAAGGGATTCTTCAGTTGGGTCGGTCTGCTTTCGGTCCTGGTGCCAGGGGCGGTCGCGGTGACTCCCATTCCGCAGCGCTTTACGCAGGAAATTGCGCATCATCACACGCGGACGAACCCGTTGCCTGCGGGCGGAATCCAGTTGGTCGAGGTCACTCCCGAAGGGGCACCGCGGATTTTGGCCGGGGGTCGCTGGTGGAACTTTACTGGGGAACAATGGGCGCCGCTACCGGGTTTTCCCGAAAGCGGTCCGGGAGAATTCCACTTCCCAGACGCGGCGGGGCGTCCGGTTCGAGTGCCCTTGTCCGGCGCGGAGGTCAAACAAATCGTCCGCTTCGGGAGCACGAATTACCTGGTGACCGCTCAGGATCCGTATCGTCAGACCGCGGCCGGATTCACTTCCTTGAATTGGCCGAGCCGATTTGCGGTGAACCAACTGGCGGTCGCGCCCACCGGAGAACCTTGGTTGGCGTCGGCCGCCGGCCTGCACCGGCTTACCGAACGTGGCTGGGAACCGATTCGGGCGGCGGATGGAAACGGGCGAGTCTGGGGGGCTGAAGATGTGCTCGGGGTGGCGTTTGATCTGCAGGGACGCGCTTGGTTGGCCACCCGCGCTGGGGTGGGGCGTTTAGAAGCGGGTAAGTGGAAGTTTTTCGAAGGCCGGGACGGGTTGCCCTGGAATGATTTTACCGGGGTGACGGCGGGTGGGGACGGGTCCATTTGGTTTGGAACCCGTTTGGGCGCCATTCGCTACGACGGTCAGGAGTGGCAGTATCGGCAAGGCAGCCGCTGGTTGCCTACCGATGAGGTTCAGCAGATTGCGGTCAACGCGCACGGAGACGCCTGGCTAGCGACCCCGGCGGGGTTGGGCTGGATTGAACGGCGTCCGTATACTCTGGCGGAAAAAGCTAATTTTTATGAGCAAGAGATCGACCGATTTATTCGGCGGACTCCGTTCGGGTTTGTTTCTGAGGCGTCACTTCCGGTCCGGGGCGACCGCGCCTCCGCCGCACCGGAAGACAATGACAATGATGGATTGTGGACGGCGATGTACGGAGCTGGGGAATGTTTCGCGTGGGCGGCAACGCGGGATCCGGCGGCCAAGGCGCGCGCCCAAAAGGCCTTCGAAGCCCTGCGCTTCCTGCAGGTGGTGACTCAAGGGGGAACCCCAGCACCGCCCCCGGGGTATGTGGCGCGAACGATTCGATCGACCCAATTGCCGGATCCCAACCAGGGTCGAATCGAAGGCGACCGAGCTCTCCAGGCGGAACGGGATTCGATGTGGAAGGTGTACGAACCGCGCTGGCCCCAAAGCGCCGACGGCACCTGGTATTGGAAAAGCGACACCAGTAGTGACGAACTGGATGGTCACTATTTCTTGTACGCTCAGTATTACGACCTCTGTGCGGATTCGCCTGAAGAAAAGGCCCGGGTGATCGAGGTGGTCCGGGGGTTGACTGACCACTTGGTGGACCAGGGGTTCGCCCTGGTAGACGTCGATGGCACGCCCACGCGCTGGGGTTACTACGGACCCAAGGCCCTCAACCTCGATCCGCGTTGGTGGTGGGAACGGGGACTGAACTCGCTCAGCATGCTCAGTTATCTCGCCGTCGCCGAGCACATGACGGGGGACGCGAAGTATGCCAAAGCGGCTCGGGAGTTGATTGACGTTCACGGCTACGCGCAGAACGCGATGATTCCCAAGATTCAAGCGGGGGTGGGTTCCGGAAATCACTCCGACGATGAAATGGCGTTCATGTGTTTCTACAATCTGCTTCGGTTTTCAAAGGATGAGGCCTTGAAATCAAGGATGCGGTTTTCCTTCCATAATTTGTGGGCCATAGAGCAGCCCGAGTTGAATCCGTTCTTCAACTTTGCCTTCGCCGCGGTTGCTCAGGGCCAAAGCGTAACGACGCACTGGGGTCGTTACGACGTCTCTCCGTGGGCGGGTTGGCTCGAGGATTCGGCGGCCACTCTGCGGGGACTGTCGCTCGACCGCGTTACCCGGTCGGCCAAGAACAGTCATCGACTGGATGTCCTTCCTCTGCCGCGCCAGAACAGTGTCGACTTGATTGAACCGGATCAGCGGGTACGGGGTTGGCGGGTAAATCAGAAAGTTCTCCCGGTCGAGAATCGCGATTTCAACCACTGGAATACCGATCCTTGGACTCTCGATTACGGGGCGCAGGGGGATACTTTGGGGTCGGGAACGGTGTTTTTGTTACCCTATTACTTGGGGCTGTTTCATGGGTTTGTGGAGAAGCCGTAAGAACCTGTTTTTAAACTGGCTTCGAGGGGTAAACGCGCGAAAACGGCGGGCCTTCGGCCTTCAAAATCCCGTCCATTCCGACCCGCAGGGACGCGCTGACCGGGAGCGGCGCCGCGCCTTCGGTCGACTCCATTTGGGTCCAGTGATGGACTTTCTCGGTCGGCCCTTTCAGGCTCACGACGTGTCCGGTTTTCGCGAACTGCTCGACGCGACGATTACCCATCTTGAGGGCCTCCAGTCGCAAGGGGTTCGTCATGTGGTGGTCCCCGCGGCCCTCGTGGCGGATTTGACCGCTCCGACTCCCCGACGCGAACCTGCGGCTCGGGTGAGCCCTCCTGGACCCACAGTTGCCGGGTCCCTGGCCCTCGCGCCCATCGCTTCCCGGCCTAGTTCCGTACCGAGTGGTCCCCTGCCTGCTAGCGTGGCCGCTCGGTGGAACCCAGTCGCGGTCCCGGCGGTGCCGAAACCGGCTCTCGCACCCCCCGCGCCGTTGCCGCGGGCTCCGAAGTTGGCCCCGGCCGAAAAAACCGCTGCGTTCGAGAACTTGCGCCAACGGATCCTCGCCTGCACCAAGTGCCCGAATCTGGTTATCTCTCGTAAATCGGTGGTTTTCGGCGTCGGCGATCCGAATGCCCGGTTGATGTTCATCGGGGAGGCCCCGGGTGCCGATGAAGATACCCAGGGCGAACCCTTCGTGGGTAAAGCGGGCGAACTCCTGACTCGCATCATCACTGCGATGGGGCTCAGTCGTTCCGAAGTCTTCATCGCCAACATCCTCAAGTGCCGTCCCGACACCCCGGGTGAGACCGCCGGCAATCGCAAGCCGACGTCGGAAGAAATGGCGACGTGCCTTCCCTGGCTGCAGGAGCAGATCAACTTGATTCAGCCCGCCGCCCTCGTGGCGTTGGGAGCGACCGCGGTGGAAGGCCTGCTGGGCAAGACGCTCGGGATTACCAAACTGCGCGGTCAGTGGCAGAATTATCAGGGGATTCCGCTGATGCCCACCTACCACCCAGCCTATTTGTTAAGGAATCAGGGGCCGGCCGAAAAACGGAAAGTCTGGGAAGACATGATGGCGGTAATGGAACGTCTCCAAATGCCGATATCCGAGAAGCAGCGGGGCTTCTTTCTGACGAAGTAGCGTGAGGGGGGTGGGGGGCGAAAAAGTTGAGAGTTGAGAGTTGAGAGACTGGGGAAGGGGGAAGGGATGAGCGGAAAGGTTCCCGGTCCTTGCTCTTCCGCCTGGCTTGGGGAACCTCAGGCTCCGTTTGCCGCGGTTTCCTTCTTTCCATCAGTTGCTTCCAGGTTTCACCGTGCCGCCCTTCACCCATTCCAGGTTAAACGCGGCATGGCGGATGGATTTGCCGCTGGGCAGGTGAACGCTGTAAGTGGCGTGCAAGGTTCCATCCCGCGACTCAAGTAGACTGGGATAAGAATACCCTTCCCCCTTGGACCCGTCTTCCAGAGCGCGTCGCCAACGCCAGGATCGACCTTCGTCGTCGCTTAGCCAGACTGACAGGCGCGCCCGTCCTTCCTCGGTATCATTGCCGATGAAGGCCCAGGTTCCGTCCCGGAGAGCGATGTGGTCGGCGCCGGATCCCGGATTAGGAATCTCCGAATCGATCACGGGGCTCCAGCTTTCCCCTAGATCGGGTGATTCCGACTGGAGCAGGCGCTTGGGCGGGGGGCCATTGTCCCGCATGTAGGTTACCAGGGTGCCGTCGCGGCGACGGGTCAAGCTGGGCTGAATGTTGCCGCCGCCGATCAAAGGCATACTGGGGTGCCAGTTGGTGCCCGCATCATCGGTGATGGCCATTAACGAAAAGGAGAACCCATCGTGATAGACGCCCAGGATGAGGCGATCGCCGATGGCCAAAGGATGGGCTCGGGGCATCCAGCCGAGGCGGCGGTAGAGCAGGTTGGTCGCGTGAAGTCGGGTGGCGTCGAGGTATTCCTGAACTTCCCGGCGGGTCTTTTCCTCCCACGATTGGGCGGTGGCCCACCGCTCCATTTCGGGTAAAACCGCGGCGATGGTGCCCTCAAAATTTGTTCCGGGCGTCACATGCAGAACTTCGCTGCGGTCCCACCGCGGCGGGGTCTGGGATTGCCAGTCGGAACTGACTCGAAACTTCAGCAGCGCTCCTTCCCAGTGGTTATCGAGAATGGTGGGGTAAAAAAGCCAAAGGTGGCCGCGGCGATCCACATGGAGGGCCGGATTACAGTCGGGATAGCCCGGGGTGTCAGCCAGGGTGAAGCGGGCGCTCCATTGCTTTTGAGCGCGCCGCAAGCGGGCGCCCTCAATTCGCACATCGTCGGCTTTGCGTTCACCGGACCCATGGAACCAGGCGGCAAAGAGGTCACCATTGGGTGCTTCCACCAGGCTGGAACCATGGTTGTGCCACGATTCAAGGGGGAACAGGAGTTCGGTTCGCAAGAACGGTTCGGCGGCCGAACCGACCGAAATCGTCCACACCGTCAGACTGAAAAATACCACCCAGCGAGCCCGCCACCCAAGTACGGCTGGGGGAGCGGTGGAGGCGCTGGGCATCATGTTCAGCGCAGAAGTTGTTTTTCGAGGTAACCCACCGTCTGGCGGACTTGGGCATCCACTTCCATCCGGTTTTTCACTGCCCGGCAGGCATGCATGACCGTGCCGTGATCCCGCCCGCCGAAAGCGTCCCCAATTTCGCTCAAAGAATTATCGGTGTGCTGCCGGGAGATGAACATCGCGACCTGACGAGGGAAGGCGATGCTTTCGGGCCGACGCTTGCTCTTCATGTCGGCGAGTCGGATGTCGTAATGCTCCGCCACGCGCCGCTGGATTTCTTCGATGGTGAGGTTGCGGCGGCGTTCCTCTTCGAGGATTTCCCGCAGCAGATTTTCCACGTCGTCGAGGTGGACCGGTCGGCCCACGAGTTGACCGAAGCTGGCGACCCGCAGGAAGGCTCCTTCGAGGCGACGGACGTTTGAACGAATGTTGTCGGCCAGGAACTGAATGATCTTAGGTTCCAGCCGAGTCTTCATCGCGGCTTCCTTCTTGCGAAGAATGGCCATGCGCGTTTCGACGTCGGGCGGTTGCAGATCCGCGGTCATTCCCCACTCAAATCGGGAAATTAGGCGTTGTTCCAGACCGGGGATTTCGCTGGCCGGCCGGTCGCAGCTCAGGACGATCTGTTTGCGGGCCTCGTGCAAGGTATTGAAGGTATGGAAGAACTCTTCCTGGATCCGTTCCTTACCGGTGAGGAACTGAATGTCATCCACTAGCAGCGCATCGACCTGACGATACCGACGGCGGAAGCGCGTCAGCTGGTTGTTCTGGAGCGCATCGATGAACTCATTGGTGAACCGTTCGCAGCTGGTATAGACCACTTTGTGCGATTTTTTGCGACCGAGGATTTCATGTCCGATGGCGTTCAGTAAATGCGTCTTGCCGAGGCCGACTCCCCCGAACAGGAACAATGGGTTAAAAGACCGGCCGGGACTCTGGGCCACCGCCAGGGAGGCGCTATGGGCCATTTGGTTGTTACTGCCCACCACGAAGCTCGCGAAGGTGCTGTTCTGGCTGAACAGGGTGTCGGCCGGCCGATCACTGGCGAGTGGAAGGGTCGCTTCCGGTTCTTCGGATACGGCCGCGGAATCGACTTCGCCCGCGATTCGGTCGGGCACTGGGTCGGCCGGATGATCGCCCACTACGAACTCGATCTTGATCGGACGGACCGCCGCCCGGCTCGCGGCCGAACGGAGCAGGTCGAGATAGTTATTGGTCAGCCAAATGGCGCAAAACTCGTCGCGCACCTGGAGCTTGAGCAGGTCACCGTCGAGGGTGACCGGACGAAGCGGTTCAAACCACAGGGCGAAGTGGTCCTGTCGAAGCATCCCGCGGAGCTGATTTTGGGCGGCGGTCCAGACGATTTCGGCGGATACGGGCATGGAAAAAGACAAACGGGGCGTTCTTCGGTGTTTCTGGAGGCTTATTCACGCTGCCTGTTCACCTAACGGTAACGTTCGGGTGGCCGCGTGAACTGGGCCGACGGGCCGGGAAAAATTTCCTAGAAAGGAGTCAAAAACCCGGTCGGAACTATCGGATACCTTGCCTCCAAACCCATTGACATACAGGCGGTTAAGTCTGTCTAGTAGCGGTGGGTTTAGATGGATGATCACAAGGATTGACGAAATGGACGGCGCGTTGACAACTGACGTTTTAGAGAACGTCCCGCTCGCAAACTAGGCGAAAAGGTGACGACTTATTCGCAAGTTATTCACGGGCCGGAATTCGCGGCGGTTTACGCCCAAATTGAAGCAAATCTGGTCATCCAGAGCGGCTGAAATCTGGAACCTAATGTGAACAGTTTCAGGTTGCACCGAATAAACGGTCACACCGCAGCTTCGCCTCGTTCTTCCGTCCGAATCCGGATCGCCTCTTCCAATGGCAGGACGAAGATCTTCCCATCACCAATCTTGCCGGTCTTGGCCGCGCCGATGATTGCCGCCACGGCCGCGGCCAATTTCTGATCGGATACGACCAGCTCAATTTTGATTTTGGGCAGAAAATCCACGGTGTATTCGCTTCCCCGATACACCTCGGTATGCCCCTTCTGGCGTCCGAAGCCCTTCACTTCAGTGATGGTCATGCCTTCGATGCCGGTTTGATTGAGTGCCTGCTTAACGTCTTCCAGCTTGTAAGGCTTGATGATGGCTTCGATTTTCTTCATTAGGGTGAGGGTGCGAAAGGTTGTGACGACGTCCGACCGGTCTCCTTCGTACCGTGGCCCCTCGCAGCCCGCAAATCCGTTTTTGTGAAGGAGTGAATTTTGCGGAATCCCCCTCGACTTCAGGGGCTGATCCGTGCTCGGGGAAGTTTACGGTTGCGAGTCCGCCTCGAAGCCGTTCTAAACGACGGGGAACTCGGTGACGCCAATCGAAGGAGGCCAACGAAAGTTCCCCCTCCTTTTTCCAGGAACTCAACCCCTCCGCCCGACTCCCCTCCTTGCCTCCTGGAGGTCCCTGTGAAAGCTTCCGCTCTCTTTATGGCGCACGTGAAGCTGCACATTCCCGGTCCGGTTGAAGTCAGTCCCCAGACGTTTGAAGCGATGAGCCGGCCGATGATCGGTCATCGGGGTCAAGGATTCAAAGACCTCTATGCCGGTCTGCAACCCAGACTCCAATCCCTGTTGGGCACCCGTCAGTTGGTCTATCTGTCGACGTCCTCCGCGTGGGGTGTCATGGAAGGCGCCTTGCGGAATCTGACCACCAAGAAGGTGCTGACCTGCATGTGTGGCGCGTTTTCGGACAAATGGTTCGACGTGGCGAAACGGTGCGGCAAGGAAGCGGAAGCACTGCAGGTTCCTTGGGGTTCCCCCATTCGCGCGGAGGCGATCGAGGCGCGTTTGGCGACCGGCCAGTTTGATTCGCTGACCTTGATTCACAATGAAACCAGCACGGGCACGATGTCGCCCCTGGCGGAGATCGCCGAGTTGAAGAAGAAGTATCCGCAAGTGATGTTCATCGTGGACGCCGTGAGTTCGATGACGGCGGTGCCGCTGGCATTTGATGAACTCGGCGTGGATGTCCTGCTCGCCGGGACGCAGAAGGCGTTCGCGCTGCCGCCGGGACTGACTGTGTTTACGGCCTCGGCCGCGGCGCTGGCCAAGGCCGCGACCGTGCCCGATCGCGGTTACTACTTTGACTTCGTGGAATTCGAAAAGAACGCGAAGGACAGCATGACGCCTAGCACGCCCAGTATTTCGCACATCTATGCCTTGGCGGCCAAGGTGGAGGAATTTTTCGCCGAGGGACTCGAAGCCCGTTATACGCGGCATCGTGATACGAATCAGATGCTGCGGGATTGGGGTGCTCGGCATGAACTCTCCCTGTTCCCGGAGGCTGGTTTTGAATCGATGACGCTGTGTTGTTTCAACAACGGGGCGAAGCCGGAGGCGGGCCGGACGATTGACGTGGCTAAGCTGCAAAAGCTGGTGAAGGACCGTGGCTTTTTGATCGACGGGGGATACGGCAAGATCAAAGGCACGACCTTCCGGATCTCCAACATGGGAGATGAAACGACGGAGACTGTGCAGACGCTCATTGGGGCGTTGGATGAAGCCAGGGCCTTGCTCTAGTGGCCGGCGGCGAAGCGACGCGGGACGCTGAAATCCAAGGGAGAGTAGATAACAGGTGGGAAGGGTGGAGCATGATGGCAGATATTCAGTGCTCCTGCCCCTCGGAGTTTTCGGACAGTCTCTTAGTGTCGAAAAAGGGTATTGGACGGTCGAGGAAGTCGATCATCCCGAACCGCGCTGGCGTGTGTTCGCAATTCTTCTGGAGGTGGTGCGGGGAGGTTGAGGGTGGAGCGGCTTTCCCGTTTGGACTTGCCGCGTTGGATGATCGCGGCGGCTCCCGAGCGGATTCGGATTAGGACGCAAATTCCTGTCAATTTCCCAGACGTTGTGGCGTGGTTTCAGAACTACGTCATGTCGCAGCAACGCCCACATCCCCGGTGCGTCGGAATCCAGTCAGCGCTCGTTGTTCGACTGATCCGAGGCGGGCAGGTGTGTTGGCTGTGGTGGTTCGTGTCCGTCACGGGATTGGCCAGCCAGAATCTACCGAAACTTTCGGAATTGTGGTCGATGCAACCGGTGGTGCGGCCACCAATTCCCGCGGGTGCGACGACATCGGCCAATCCGATCGATACCTTTCTGGCCGATTCAGCCCAGCGCGCGGGCGTCAGTCTCTTTGACTCTGCGGAGGCGCTTACCTGGTTGCGCCGGGTGACCTTGGATCTGACCGGCCTCCCGCCGACTCCAGAAGAACAGAAGGAGTTCCTGCGAGATTCGTCGGTGACCGGGCGGAATCGGGTGGTGGAGCGCCTGTTGGCGAGCGAACAACATGGAGTGCATTATGGGCGGCATTGGCTGGATGTCCTGCGCTATGCCGATCTCGATGAAAACATGCCGGCGGCTCCGGGGATTCATCTCTGGCGCGATTGGGTGATTTCCTCCCTAAACAGCGACCTGCCCTATGATGAATTCGTGCGGGCGCAGATTTGTGGCAATCGCGCGGCCAAACGACACACGGTGTCGCCGGAAGGACATCTGATGGATGTCGCTCCCCGTCCCGAAGACCTGTTTGCGCTGGGTTTCCTGGCCCGCGGAGCCGCGTCCCGAGCCGACGCCGACCAGCAATTGGCCTTTTCCGCAGTCGAAACGATTTCCACAACGTTTCTCGGAATGACGGTCGGATGCGCGCGCTGCCATGATCACTTTTTCGATCCGATCAAGCAGACGGAGTACTATTCGTTGAAGGCGGTGTTCGATCCGCTGGTGCTTCGTCCGGTGGAACTGGCTACGCCGGCTGAGCGTTTTGCCCGGGGGCGGGAGGTCGCGGAACACGAGGCCCAGGTGCACGTCGTGGTGCAGGCAATGCGGAGCTACATTGAGCCGTATTTTCGTCGCCTGTATGAGGAACGACTGGTGGCGCTGCCCCAGGAGGCGCAAGCGGCGATCCGGAAACCGGAAAGGGAGCGCACGGCCGCGGAGCAAAAGATCAACGATGACTATCATCCGATCCTTCGAATTGATCCGCCCAAAATCAAGGAAGTGATGCCGCCGGAGTTGATTCCTCGGTATGACGCGTATTTGAAGGAACTGGCAGACTTAAAAGCGCCGGAGCCGCTGGTGGTGTTTTGGACGGTCGAAGACGAGGCAAAACGCGCCGCGCAGAAATCCTACGTGCTCACGACGGGAGATCCGAAACGGCCGAAGTTGAGTCAGGAGGTCACGCCCGGCTTCCTGTTTGCCAGTCAACCCCCGGAGTTTCGCGATGGGCGGCGCGAAACCTTCGTCGACTGGCTGACCGCGGTGGACAATCCGTTGTTTGCCCGAGTAGCCGTTAATCGAATTTGGCAGTGGCACTTCGGGGTTGGATTGCATCCCTCGACGAGTGACTTCGGGGCCTTGGGCGGCAAACCCACCCACCCGCGTCTCCTCGATTGGCTCGCCTCGGAGTTTGTGTCCCAGCGGTATAGCATGAAGTGGCTGCATTGGCTCATCGTGACCTCGGAGACTTACCGACGAGCGTCCGCTGGACCGGCATCGGTCGTCGCCGCCAATCGCCAACGGGATCCCGACAACCTTCTACTCTGGCGATTCCCGCTCCAGCGGCTGGAGGCGGAGCCGATCCGTGATGCCATGCTCCGGGCGGCGGGTAGCTTAGATCTGGCCTGGGGTGGCAAGTCCTTTAATCCGACGGCCACCAAGGGTACGGCGTCGCGCCGGGCGGCCTTTATGCGTCGGGGATACCAGTCGTTCCGCGAGGTGATGCCGTCGTTTTTGCAGACCTTTGATGCGGAGGACGGTCGCATCGTGTGTTCACGTCGGACCCAGACGGTCACCGCGCCTCAGGCCCTATTTCTGATGAACAACGACCTAGTTGAGACGCTGTCGCAACGCTTTGGAGATCGGCTGCAACAGGAGGCCCAGGGCGACTTGACCCCGCTGGTGACGCTTGGGTACCGAATCGCGCTGGGGCGTCCTCCTACTGCGGCGGAACAGACCCAAGCGGCCGATTACTTGCGATCCGAGACCCATCCCGGCAAGAGCCTCGCCTGGCTGTTGTTCAACCTCGACGAATTCATCCATGTCCGCTAATTCCCGGTTTCAATTCGGGGACCCCCTCAAGGCTCAGCTCCGACACGCCAACCGGCGCCAATTCCTGTTTCAGGCCGGAGCGGGCTTCTTTGGTGCGGCCTTAGGCGCGGTGTGGGCGCAGGACGGGCGCATCGACGCTGCCCGGATTATTCCCGCCCGGCCCCCTAAGGCGCGGTCCGTGATTTTTCTCTTCATGTGTGGGGGCGTCAGCCACCTCGATACCTTTGACCCGAAAGACAACAAATGGGCGGGCAAGCTCATGGATGCCGTCGGCTTCGGCGACAACATGGCGGAGATGAAACGCCCGGTGATCCCGTGTCAGCGCACGTTCACGCGCTACGGTGAATCCGGCATTCCGGTGTCTGACTGGTTTCCGCACCTCGGCGGAGTGGTTGATGAACTGGCGATAGTACGTTCGATGTGGTGCCACGAGACCAACCACTTCCCGGCGGTGGTGGAAATGGCGACCGGCCATCGCGATCGGGTAGTGGAACACGCGAGTCTGGGCAGTTGGGTCACTTACGCTCTCGGATCCGAGAATCAGAATCTGCCCGCCTATGTGAACATTGGACGCCCGTCATCCCCAGTGCAGTTAAGTGGTGGGTATCTTGGTGCCTCGTTTGCCGCGACCCCCTTTCAGGCGGGAACGATTCCCATTCCGGATCTCCATCCGCAAAAGGGGACGACTCCCGCCGACCGGGAACGGCGAATGCAGGCGCTGACGGAGTTGAATCGGGAATTCCGCGAGCGGTACGACCTGCATTCGGCGATCGCCGGCCGCACGCGCGCCTACGAACTCGCGGCCCGGATGCAACTGTCGGCGCCCGAGGCCGTGGACTTCGGAGCGGAACCGGAATCCGTGAAACAGCTCTATGGGCTGGGGGAAAAAGACACGGATGAGTTTGGTCGGCGTCTGTTGCTCGCGCGCCGGTTGGTGGAACGGGGCGTGCGCTACATCCAGGTTTGTCATGCCGGAAACGGGGGTAATGGAAGTTGGGACGCACACGATGACATGGAAAGCCATGCGCCCTTGTGCCGGCAGACCGACCGACCGATTGCCGGACTGATCCGCGACTTGAAGCAACGGGGCTTGTTGGACGACACGCTGGTCGTCTGGACCAGTGAGTTTGGGCGGACGCCCTGGTCCCAGAATACCACGGGCCGCGATCACAATCCTAAGGGCTTCACCTCGTGGATGGCGGGGGCGGGCGTTCGCGGCGGTCTGATTTACGGCGCCACGGATGAGGTCGGGTACCGGGCGGTGGAATCTCCCGTCTACATCAACGACCTGCAGGCCACGATCGTCCATCAGCTCGGCCTGGATCCGCGTAATTTGGAAGTTGTGATCAATGGTCGCCCGGTGCGTTTAATCGAAGAAGATTCGAGTCCGGTTCGAGGGATCCTTGGCTGAGCGCCGAAGGAAGCGCCCTGGAACAATTGTGAGACCGTCAGAATAAACCACAGCCCCGCCTCGTCGGTTTGGGCACAACGGGATCTGAATTGGCCGACTGCGCGCCGGTGTCGGGCAGGAACGATCCCGAGTGAATCCGCATTTCTTTCGATTTGGCTAATAAAGCAACCAACCATTGGAGCCGACGGGCCTGGGTGTTCCTGGGGCTGGCGCTTGTGGCTGCGGTGACGGCGTGGATTCTACCGGCGCGATGGCGTTCGGTGCATCCGGCGGTACTCCGAGCCGCCGGTCAGGGCACCTCCGGATTGGTCGAAGTGGCCCTCTTGGCGGCCAAGCAACAACGGGCGGGCCTGGCCGACCTTTTAAATCAGGCGGCGACGGAGCTGGCGTTGGCCGGGACCAACGAAGTCACGGCCGCGTTGGCTACCCGTTCCGATTGGTCGCCCGATGTGGTGCTGCTCGGCGGTCCTGATGGCGCGGTCTCAACCCTGCTTTCACCTCTGGCAGCCGTGCCCACGAACCATCAAGCGTCGGCTCTTGAGATCTTCCTGCCCGCGGCTCATCGAGCAAAACTGCGGGCTCGGCTGGGAGAATCGCGATCGCCCGGGGTGCAGGCGCTGCTGAAGACCCTGAATTTGCCGACCCAGCAGTTTGTTCCGGCGAACCAACCGGGCGGGCAGCCTTTGGAGGCCGTCATCCTGTTGACGGCGACGTTGTACGAACGCGAGCGGCTCTCGGCGACGTTTCTTCGCGAGGTGCGGGAGTTGGCCGAACAGGCGCCTACCGACGCTGTCTCCCGCCAACGGTTGGAGGAGTTCTATCTAAATCTGTTGTCGATTTCGCGCCGTCTGGATTGGACGTCCCTGGCTGAACTCATTCGTAAAGCACCGGGAATTGCCGCGTTCGAGCAGTTTGCGGCCACGGTTCGCACCTATCCGAACGATCTACCGTTGCTCTATTCCAGCGCGCTCCTGTCCGGAGAGGTCGCGGGTGTCGCCAGCCACCTAGCCACGTATGGCGACGTCGGGCGTCAGGGGTTGTCCCAGGCGCTGAGGGACGGCGCGGGAGCGGTGCTCTTGGTGGGGCGTCAGGGGCGCCCCGTCCGACCGGGGTTGGAGTGTCCGAAGGAGTTGGCACGAGCCGTCTTTCAAGCTCCCCAGGCCTGGGCGGTGGGGCGCTCGGCGCTTTTCTTCGCCGCCTCGATTCTTAGCGCTCTCAGCTTGAGTGCGTTTGCTCAGGTCGGTCTCCCTGAATCGGCCTCCACCCGCCCGAACGGGGCCTTGTCGCTGGTGCTGATTTCTCTGCTCTTGGGTGGTTTTTTAGTGTTCGCCAGCGAACCCTTGCCCTCGCGCCCCCTCCCTCAGGCGGCACCGAAACTATTTCTGGACGCTGGAGCCTTGACGAAATCGTCCGACGTCGCGAATTCATCTCATCCTCGAAAGAACATCATGGAGCCAACCACGCTCGTAACTCTGGTGATTTTTGGCGCCATTCAGTTGGCCGTCTACGTGATCTGCGTGCGCAAGATCAGCGAAATTTCTAACCTGCCCGAACCTCCCTCGGTCCGCTTGCGCCTGCTGGAGAACGAAGAAAACCTGTTCGACTCCGGACTCTACGTGGGTATCGGGGGTACCGCCGCCGCCTTAATGATGCAGGTGTTGCAAATGGTGGAGGCAAATCTGTTAGCCGCCTATTCGTCCAACCTCATGGGCATCATTTGTGTGGCCCTGGTCAAGATTGGGCACGTCCGCCACGCCCGGCGCCGCTTGATTCTGGAGAGCCAGATGGCGGCTGATATCGCCGCGGCGAGTCCCGCCCCCGGTCAAGTTGCCGTCCCGAACACGTTTACGTTTCGATGAATCGGACGTTGCTGCTCATCATGTGCGACTTTCTGTTGCTCAACCTCCTGGCATTGACCCGCTGGGACCAGAGCGGAACGGAAACGCAGCGCGCACCCTCAGGAGTACTGGTTGCCGCTGGGACGGTTGCCGGAGCCCGCGAGGACCTGGTCGCTACCCTGCGGGATGCTTTGGCGGATGAGCAGGCTCAGCGGGATGCTTTGAGCCGCAAAATGAGTTCTGAAGTGGTGGCTCGGGAGGCTTCAGTCGCCGAATTGGAGGAGAAACGCCGACAACTCGAAGCCGCCCTGGCCCAGACCCGACAATCCGCCACGCTCTTGGATGAGCAGTTGGCCGACCGCACTCGCCAAGCGACTCAGACGCGGGAGTTGCTCGATCAGGCGCAGGCCCGTTTGACCGAGACCGCTCAGAATCGCGAATCACTGGCCGCCTCCGTGCGGTCGAGCGAAGTGGAACGACTGAAGTTGCAGGAAGAATTGGAACATCAACGTCAACAAGCTGCGGCCTTGACCCAGGCCCGAACCGAGGCGGAACAGAAGGTGGCCAGCCTCAATTCAGCGGTGAAAGTCGCGGAAGCCGAGAAGCGCCTTTTGTACGACAATGTCAGCGATCTCAAGGGGCAGGTGAGTCGAGTTCAGGAGGAAAAGGCGAAACTGCAAGAGCAGACCTCGGTGCTCGCCCAGGGGGTGACTCAACTCGCCAAGAATTCCGATGAATTTAAGCAAGAGTTCCGGGAGAACACGCCGATCAATGCCAACCTGCTTTACGCCGGGTTTCTGACCAACCGAGTCACGGTGGCCCTGAGCGGAGTGGGCGCTGGAGTCTTTGGTTCCACCACCCGGGAGAAGGAAACGTCGACCATATTGGTCACCGATGGGGGCAAGACGTTGGCCTTATTGCACGTCAATGAAGCGCCGTTCAGCCTGAGTATCCCGGGCTTTGGGGTTGAAAACCTGACCACGCAGGTGTCCCGCGACGGACTGGCCTTACCTTCCGGGAGGCCCTTTTTGACCGGGAGCGATCCGCGAATTGTGGCGGTTCCGGTGGAGGCGGCCCGAGTTCAGGAACTTGGGCTAAAGACGTATCCCTTGGCCAAGACCCCATTCAGGTTTCCGGAGGCGGTCCTGCTCAGTCGAGGGGGGCGCTATTATGGGGAAGTGGAGTTCAAACTCGACCCGCGAACCCCGGACTTCGTTCGGATGAAAAACCGATTGATTAGTCGGGTATTTGGCGAATTCTCGCCGTCCGCGGGCGACCTCGTCTTGAGTAAGACGGGCGAACTGTTGGGGGTGATGGTGAACAACGAATACTGTGCCGTGCTCAAGGACCTGCAGCCGGCTCCCGGCGGGGTGTTCGAATCCTACCTGACCCGGGAGGAAATGGGACGAAAGCTCGAAGCCTTTCGGGCGAAGGTGAATAGCCTGCCAAGCCCGCTGCAATAAGACTGCGAGCCCTTTGCAGTTTTCATCAGCGAGCGATTTGCGTAATCCAAGTTTATCGGCCGACTCGTTGCTGGTTTGGAGCAGGTCTGGGTTCATCAGAGTGTCGTAAATCCAGGGATGAAAGGTTGCCAAACGAGCGGCTATCCGTTCTGGTTTTCTTGCGAGGAACCTTCTTGGAAACAATTGGCAATGCCACGTCCCTACCATTCTGATTTGGCGCTGCCGGAGCTATTTCCTCCCCTGCTTTTCCTGGGCGCAGATGTCGAGCGCATGACGCGAATGAGCGGTGCGGAACGAGGAGCGATTTATACCTGGCAGGAGGTGGTGGAGTTTATTCTCGATCTCGCGGGATATTCGTCCGACAAGCCTCTCTGGGGGATGCGTTTGCTCGAACCTTCATTCGGGAGCGGTGATTTTCTGATCGCGGCGATTCGTCGCTTGCTGAAATCGGCCAGGCGCGATGATCGGCCCGCGGGTAAACTGTGCACCGCCACCCGCGCAGTCGAGTTGCATCGGGTTACTTATCAGATTACTCGTAATCGGGTTATTGAGTTTCTGATTGAAATGGACCTAGCCAAGGAAGAAGCAAGCTCCTTGGCGGACACCTGGCTGATTAATGGGGATTTTCTTTTGGAAGAGTTTGCCGCCGAATTTGATTTCGTCGTCGGAAATCCGCCTTACGTGCGCCAGGAGATGAGCTCGGCACCGTTGCTGACGGAATATCGGAGGCGTTACACGACGTTGTTTGATCGTGCCGATCTTTACGTGCCCTTCATCGAGCAGTCGCTAGTGTAGTGTCTTGCAAACAGCTGGAGTTATTTTCCCTTTGTTTTGCGCATTCTTGGGCGCGTGCAGCCGGGCTTGATGGCCTCCAGGGTTTGCCGGCAACGACTCAGCTTCTCCACG
>Ga0163144_10013949_pt1 | contig 16709 bp, 15 predicted proteins | sample OliLak19BULKMAT1_FD_123175 | JGI IMG/M metagenome (GOLD analysis project Ga0163144, IMG submission 123175) | Freshwater microbial mat bacterial communities from Lake Vanda, McMurdo Dry Valleys, Antarctica - Oligotrophic Lake LV.19.BULKMAT1 | ecosystem: Environmental > Aquatic > Freshwater >... | reverse complement strand
TTTATAAAGGAGCATCTGCAAGGCTGCTTCGCCAGCCTCCAACTCGGGCAGTGTCGACAGAGCCAGTTCAGCATCCACGAGTGCACACTCCCCAACAACTGGAAAGGTCCCTCGATGGTCGTTCCGACGACCAGCGAGGATCAGATCTTCTGGGCCAAGAGGATCGGAGTCGTGCGGCTCAGTCGCTTCGTCAAGGGACGGAATCCGACCCTGTCGAACCGTGCGACCCTGATCCTGAAGCAGATCGAAGACGGCAATGAACGGGGATTCATCCTTCTGGCTGCCCACTTCGGATCCAAGGCTCCTCAGGAACCGACGGATAAGAATCTCGACACCTCTAACCAAAGCATCGAATTCTGGGGAAGTCACGCCTTCGTCGAGAGCCACCCTCACGACGCGCACAGTGTGACGACGAAGAACCCTTGGACATCGACTTCTCGTTGAGACTCAAATGGACAATCAACAACAGATCTACTGCTGCTGGTCGTCCATCCTTTAATTTAAAGGCATCATTATAATCTTATTAACTAATTATATTTTGCTTTAATTTTCAAAAAATGAAGGGTATAAGCTTCGAAGATTATTAAATCTTTGTGGAGATACCCTATGAGACGAATCTCATCTTTATTTATATTAGTTTTTATTTTCTCTTCTTGTTCTCAAACTCGCAACAATCTTCAATATGTAACTCACATTGTAAAACCTGGTGAAACACTTGGAAGTATCTCCTCAAAGTATACAGGCACGAGTGCAAATTGGGAAAAAATTGCTGCTGCAAATCCAACTCTTAAAGTTACAAATATCCAAGTTGGTGATTCTGTAAAAATTCCTGAAACAATTGTTCGTGAAACATTACCAACGACAACCGCAGTTGTTTCCAAAAAATCTACACAACCTGAAGTTGCTGCTGTAATAAACAGCGAAACAAAAGTTATTGAAGTAACTAAAACAGAAACTCGGCAAATTACTAAATTAGAAGAAACTAGACCTGATTTAACTAAGGAGTTGGCCAATGAATCAGTCAATGAAACCAATAACCAAAAATTTGATGAAACATTAACTAAATTTGATCAATTCTCTGAAAGAAAACCTCAAGATCTCTATACCTCAGTGCTTGCCTCAGATGCTGCTCAAGTTATAGCATTAATTCAAGGAGGTGCTGACGCTAATGCACGAGAAAATGGCCGTGGGATGCTCGCCTGGGCAGCTCAAAATGGAAGTGCTCCTGTTGTGGAAGCCTTAATTAATGGGAAAGCTGATCTAAATGCAATAGATGGAATTGGACATACTGCTTTGATGCGTGCTGTTGATATGGAGAAAGCTGACGTAGTGGATCTTTTGATTAAAGCAAAAGCTGACGTTAATCTTAAAGGACCGAACGGTGATACTGCTTTAATAATGGCAGTTAATAATGGTTATACGAATATTGCCAAGACTCTAATAGCTGCTGGTGCAGACGTAAATGTAACTAAAGGTGAAGATTCCTTAGCTCTGATCGCCACACAAAACGGTTATAGTGAAATCATCGATCTACTTGGTGAAGTAAAAGCCGATCTTGATATTTCAAATATTATCTATACACCTTTAGTTTATGCAACCGAGCAGGGAAATAAAGATCTAGTTCAGACAATTTTGAAAGCTGGTGCAAATCCAAATGCCAAATCAAAAAATGGTCACGCCCCTCTTATTCTTGCTTTAGAAAATCCTGAGATCTTCGCCATTCTACTTGAAGCAAAAGCCGATCCAAATGTTAAAAATGGATCAGGGGAAACTGCTTTAATGGTGGCAGTTGGAAATGATTCAACAGAAAGAATACAAGCTTTAATAAAAGCTGGAGCTGATATTAATGCTAAAAATGAAAATGGATCGACTGCTCTTACACTTGCTCAAAACATGAATAAGAGTGAGATCGCTGATTTACTGAAACAAAATGGGGCAACTGAATAATTTCATTATTACAATCAAAAAAAAAGGAGAGTAGGTATAGATCGTCCCTACTCTCCGTATCAAATTATTGATTGATGCTTAGCAACAACCGCAATCTGATTTAGTTTCACTTTTCTTCTCATCAGAGCCTGTTGACTCAGTTGAGCAAGATGATTTAGGTGTGACTTCGATCTTAACACCTTTTCCTGATGGTTCTACTTGGATCTGAATTTTTTCCGATCCGCAGCATCCATTTTTGTTGTCTTCCATATGTTTCTCCTTATGGTTAATAAAACTTTTATACTTCTAAAACTATCGAACTAAATTATTAAAAAATTTTAAAATATTCCTACTTTACAAATTCCCTAATAGCTTTAATGGCATCCTCTTTAACCTCACAAATGTATGTTTGACCTTTACGAGTAGCTTTAATCAATCCAGCATCTTGTAATTCTTTAAAATGATGCGAGATGGTGGAACGTGAGATATCCATGCAGCCACAAGCAGTTGTAAAGGCCTTTTCCATGGCTCCACCACAACAAGAACTCTCTTTAGTTTTGCTCTTAGTTTTAGTTAAACAGCCTTCATAAATCATTAAAAACAACTGCAAACGCTGCTCGTTTGAAAGTGCTTTAAAGATCCTGCTTAAGTTTGATAGTTTCATACTTATCGAACATTATAACCACTCTTTGGGGTTTGGTCAAGTGGCCATACTACTCTTCAGTACATATTGCAGATATTTGTGCAGAGACAACCTCAGAACCTAAATTTTCAAAATGCTCTGCGCCTTCTGCAATTGTTGATTGAGTACACCAGGGTGTACGGTATAGTACTTTTAAAATCGTCTAACTAGGATCGGGGTATCGTAATTATTAAGGTCTTTTATTTGTGAAAAAATTACTTCTGAATTTTATTTCTTAATTTTACTGCTTAATTTTTCTTTTTGAGTACCGATAAAATCATCTTCTACCTTGACAACTATTGGAGTTACCTCCTTAGCAATTAGATGTCCTTTAGGAAAAGCTAAGTTGTTTACTTCCCAAAATGGATTTGCTTCAATTGCATTCGTAAAGCCTAATTGCTGCCAAATTTTTTGAGCAATTGTTGGTACAATCGGATAAAGTAAGATTGCGATGGCTTTTGATGCAACACACACGGAATATAGACTTTGATGAGCTTTAATCGGGTCTTCCTTACGAACTTTCCAAGGAGCTTGTTCTTGAAAATAAACGTTTAGTTTTCGTCCTAAATCAACCACGGATACAAGTGCTGCTTTTGAGAAACCTTGATCAAGTTTTTCACAATATTCAGTAACCGCAGTATTCATCATTTCTGCTACAGCAGGATCTATTTTCTGATCTTCTGGTCCAACCTTACCTTCATAATTTTTATTAAGGAAAGATAGAGATCTATTAATGAGGTTACCCAAAATATCAGCAAGTTCTGTATTTACTTTTGATTGATATTCATCCCAAGAGAAGTTTGAATCTGCTGTCTCAGGAGAAATAGCAGTCAGATAATATCGAAGAAGATCTACTGGAACTACTTCTAAGGTTTCATTAACCCAAAGGGCATAGTTTCTACTTGTGGAAAATTTCTCTCCTTCAAGATTCAGAAATTCATTCCCAGCCATGATATCTGGCAGAACATACCGATCATCTCCCATTAAAATTGATGGCCAAAAAACTGTGTGAAAAATAATGTTATCTTTACCAATAAAATGCACTAAACGGGAATTTTTATCTTCCCAATAGCTACGCCATTTTTCAGGTTCACCACATTGGATTGACCAATCTTCACTGGCTGAAATATATCCAATTGGGGCATCAAACCAGACATACAAAACTTTATCCTTACTTTCAGGTAGTGGAACTGGCACACCCCAATCTAGATCTCTAGTAATCGCTCTTGAAGTTAATCCGGCTTTTATTGGCTGAAAAGCATATCCTAAAACATTCTTACGCCAATGTTTTTTACTCTCTAACCAGGCTTTAAGCTGAGGTTCGAGATCGTTTAGTTTAAAATACCAATGAGTAGTTTCTTTCAGAGTGGCTTTAGTTTTTTTACAAAGTTGGCAGATCGGATCAATTAAATTTTCAGGTTCATACCAAGATCCACATTTTTCACATTGATCGCCTCTGGCTCCCGGAGCTTTACAATTTGGACATGTTCCTAAAACATATCTTTCTGGGAGAAACTGATTATCCACAGAACAATGCAGTCGCATTTCTGTTTTTTGCTCAAGCAGGCCTTTTTTATGCAGATTTAAAAAGAATTCTTGTGATCTTTTTATATGGCAAGCTTTGGTTGTACGAGAAAAAATATCAAAATTAATATTGCAGGCATCAAGACCATCTTTAATAATTTTATGGTATTTATCGGCAACTTCTTGAGGAGAAATCTTCTCTTCTAAAGCTTTAAAGGTGATGGCCGCGCCATGTTCATCAGTTCCACTAAGAAAATGAACATCATGACCTTGCATTCTTTTGTATCTAGTAAAGATGTCTCCTGGTAAATATGCACCAGCTAAATGACCAAGATGTTGGCCACCGTTTGGATAAGGTAAGGCGCAACATACTATAAATTTTTCTTTTTTTTGTGACATTAGTAAAAATCCATTCAAAAAGTTATTGCTTATTTCCGGGCATTAGATTGGCCAATCCGCCCATTCCGGCGCCACCCATTAAGGATAGCTGAATTTTCCTGCTGCCAATTATATCACCTTAGAACCTGCTAAAGGAAGTTATCCGCTGGTCCAAACATCTATTACAAACATCACTGAACATTTTAAATAATATTTCAATCAAAATCGATTAAATCTAAAAATCACTATTTTGTTTCTGTTACTAAAGTAACCGTAACACTTTTTTACTTGACTATATAGGTACCACTATAGATGCGCCCCAAAATATTCTGCAGGTTTATACGGAACATAAGCTCAGAACCGCAAATGTATTTTTCGGATATTGACTTACTACACAGTAGGGCGTCGGCTCCCAACCAACGCCCCAATTTTTTTGAACTACTTCACCTCAACCAACTCAACCCCTACTAAGACAGCGATGTCTTCGAGTTCATCATAATCGCTAAACTCAAGGGAACGGGAGGAATCAAGGGTAGCAGAAACGGAATATCCGATCGAACAACTAGCGGAGCCGCAGCGGAAGTTGAGGACAGTAGCGGGGCACGTCCCAAACTTCTTCCTCAAAATCGCTTGGCTAAGTTATTCGATCCAGAACGTGGAATAGTTTTTCACATGGAGATTTGGGACGTTGCCGTTTGAGACATGCACCCATGGATTCAATATTACGGATTTTTTTTCTTTAAAAACCTAACGAAATCTTCTTCGAGTCTTTTGAGAGTATATCCTGGCTGACCTGTGAGGCATAGATTAACTATGCGAACGAGATCATCGGAGGCATTCGGATTTAGTTCTCGAACATTCTTAGAATCTAAACTCTTATTCTCAGGTAAAATTTTGATAGGCGGATATGTTAAAAAACTTTGAAGTTCCAACTCTTTAACCTCATTCATATCCGTGTCCGCATACTTCCAAGGAACTTCGTCAAACGGCAACTCTCCACTCAAAATTTCGTAAAGCATAACACCGATACCCATCACATCTGCTCGCGAGTCACGGTAAAGTAATGGATTGTAATGTAAAGAGGTAATAAATATCTTGCCATTTTTGATTACTGGAGAGGGATCGATCAACATTGCTTTAGTTGTCGCGCTCGTTTTCTTGATAATTATATTCTCTGGCTTTAGATCTCTGTGGGCACTCATTTCTCCAGAATCATGGAGCTTTTGAAGATCCCTGGTTATGCCAAGAAACCAGTGAAGCTCTACGCACTCTTTACGCCGAAGTATCTCACAAAGGGTTTTTCCTCTTTCAAAATTCATAGCTATGACCGGACGATCGTCATGAGAGTAAAGTTCCGGCATCACTTTTACTACACTTTTATTTTTAATTTTGCACAACAATTGATGTTCGGCGCGAATAAGATCCTCAATTTCATACTTATCAAGAAACTTTAATCGAGCTCCATTCTCATGAAAAGAAATAGCGTCGGCTGGTGATTCATCGGGACTAACACCATAAGCATTTCTTTTGGAAGTAATCTCCAATAATCGTTTTACATATAGCCCACCTCCGGCAACATCACCTAGCTTAAGCGCAACTTGCTTTCCAAGACTATCCACCCCTAAAAATACCTGCGCGAAGCCGCCACGACCGAGGAAGTCAATTACTTGATAAGGTCCGATTCGATCCCCTTTGTTGATTCCATAAGCAAGCTTTTCCCCAGTCTGAATCCGAGAGGGAAAGGATGCTGATGCAGGTTCGATGGGATCTGCTCTATTAATAGGTACCTGAGCACTTTCCTCAGGGTTTTGAGAATCCGATGATGGAGATGGCGACATAATTTAATTTGATAATTAGGAATGGGAGTAAATCATGTCTGAGCATCTAATTCAATTCTTGGTAAACTGCATTAGCAATACTTTCAGCAGTAACCTTACAATAAAGGCAATCCTTCAAATCAATACAAATCTTATTGGCAAGTACCACCACCAATCGGAATCAATATGGCAGATCTAAATTCACCATTCAGCGTGCCGTTTATAAGGATTCGTCCATTAGTTTTAGCTATATCTACAGCATCTTGCAGTATCCAACCCGAGTTTGCTGGTATACGAGTATTAAGATCTACAATCACTGAATTCGACATGATAAATGCACGACTAAATAAGGCGTTGGGTGGCATTGTGAATCCTGTACCTACAATCTGTCCACAATCACTTATGTCTTTAGGGTGAGCTGGATTGAAATTGTTTATTATAGGCAATAGTTGAGAAACACCATCGTACTTAAAGCCACGTGCAAGACCGGTTATATCACCAGAAGATCCTACTACTGTACCCAAATTATTCATACCGAGAGGAATGCCTCCTTGAGATCCACTAGTATTAATCATATGTAATATGCCATCAATGATAACGCAGCCTTGGGTGTAAGTTGTTGTTATTGAGCATGCAATGTCGCCATCATTGTTAATATTTATGGCATTAGTTATGCCATAAAGGGCGGTCAGATCCGTCACTACGCCATTATTCCAAAGAAAAGCCCGTAACTGATTTAATGAGTCACGTGCAGATCCGACAACTAAATTATTATTGTTTATATCTAGTGCTCCAACACTAGTACCGCCGAATGGATTCATAATCTCTTGGTAAGAGGAATTTACGCGAGTGTAAATATAGGAACGAGATGCCACGATAACTAATGTCCTTCCTGAATCATTTATTGATTGTCCCCAAGAATAGGGGGCTCCGGCTGGCGATCCTGGATTAGAATAACCTCCTGAACGAGTGTAAATAAAAGGAGTATACGGAGATTGCGAGTTCAACCTAGAGATACCGGTCATAAGATCGCCGGAATCGCTCATTCGATAACTATAACTTCCACCGCTAGGCGCGAAGTTGCCAAGAGGTACTATGCGGTAACTTGGTGCTATTTGTGCATAAACTAAATGTGGTAAAATCAATGTTAAAAACGATAAAACGGAAGACACTACACTGCTAGTCTTCATAAAAAAATACTCCATTAAAACTAAAAAACAAAATTAGTTCAATTGTCAAAATTAGTTCAATTGTTATGAAACTTAAATGACTAAGAAGCACATATCAAGGGGCAAGAAGGGTGATTTAGGCTTAAATTACGAAATTTACCTATAGTGGGATAAGTTGTAAAAATTTGGTTCAGCCCCTTATTACCCTATTAAATTAATTACTTGCCACCTTTAGCTACTCTTTGAAGAGTCATATGTATACTTAGCGTAAATACCTTTTAAAAAGCACCACCTGAGACTGACATCTTTATAGCAGAGAGGATTAGCGATCAGGTTGAACAGGAGTGCTCTACTTGACGGTAATTGACCTTGTAAATAGGATCATTAAAGTTGTGGGCCTTCGAGAATCCTAACAATCCTCTACCTAAATTGCATGAAGTGATTTCTCTAACTCGCCAAACCATTCGATCTATCATTCCTAGCCATCAACGCATCAATCGCGTTGATTCTCTCCAACTTACTTTTATTCGCGGTCCATTCTGGGGTGGTGGTATCGACATTTGAAATTGCGGTTTCGAGAGTTGAGCGATCTTTATCGTAATCGCCTTTGGTAACTTTATCTTTTTCATCAACGGTGTCGGCGAGAATGCGTAAAGTATCGCCAGCAAATTGAGCGATTCCGCCAGCAACGACCATGGATTTTATTGTGCGACCATCGACGGATGTATATTCAAGAAGTCCTACACCTAAGGTGGTAACGTAAGATGCGTGCCCGGGCAAAATCCCAACTTCGCCCATCTCAGTTGGGATCGTAACTGCTGATACGTCAGTCGAAACTATTTTCCCTGAAGGGACTAAGATTTCTAATTTGAAACTATTTTCCATGTTTTCTCCTTGGCCCTACGTTCGACAAGCTCCCTGGCCTGAGCTCGTCGAAGTCAAGCCAGGGAGTTCACAGAAAATACTAAGCAGCCTTTGCAAATTGCTCAGCTAACTTAGCAGCTTTAGCTCTGGCATCTGCCATCGTACCAACTAGGTAGAAGGCTTGCTCAGGAAGGTCATCGCATTTACCTTCAATTAATTCCTCAAAGCCATTAATCGTATCTTCCACCTTCACATATGCTCCTGGGGAACCTGTGAAAGCCTCAGCAACGTGAAACGGCTGAGATAAGAACCGCTCGATTTTACGGGCTCTGGAAACAACTAGCTTATCGCTCTCTGACAACTCATCCATACCTAAGATCGCGATAATATCTTGGAGATCTTTATACCGTTGTAAAGTCTGTTGAACTTTTCTTGCAACGTTATAATGTCTTTCGCCCAAAATACCTGGCTCTAAGATTGTTGAGGACGAAGTCAAAGGATCTACCGCTGGATAAATTCCTTTCTCAGCAATTGCACGAGAAAGTTCAGTTGTAGCATCCAAGTGAGCAAAAGTAACGGCTGGAGCTGGATCTGTATAGTCATCAGCCGGCACATACACAGCCTGAACTGAAGTAATAGATCCTTTAGTTGTAGAAGTAATTCTCTCTTGCAACTGCCCAACGTCCGTAGCCAATGTCGGCTGATATCCTACGGCTGAAGGCATACGTCCCAAAAGGGCGGATACTTCAGAACCAGCTTGGATAAAGCGGAAGATATTATCGATAAACAATAATACGTCGCGGCCTTCTTGATCACGGAAGTATTCAGCACATGTAAGAGCTGAAAGACCTACTCTAAAACGTGCGCCTGGCGGCTCATTCATCTGTCCGTAAACAAGTACGGCTTTATCCAATACGCCTGAATCTTTCATTTCGTGCCAAAGATCGTTTCCTTCACGAGTTCTTTCACCCACACCACCGAACACCGAATATCCACCGTGCGCTTTTGCAATGTTGTTGATGAGCTCCATAATGATAACTGTCTTTCCTACTCCAGCACCACCGAATAATCCGATCTTGCCACCTTTAACGTAAGGAGCGAGAAGGTCAATTACTTTGATTCCAGTTTCAAGCATCTCTTTAGATGTTGATTGCTCTTCGAAACTTGGAGTTGGTCTATGAATTGCCCAACGTGTATCTGAATCAATCGGTCCAGCTTCATCAACTGGGCGGCCGATAACGTCCATGATACGACCTAAAGTTTTTGGTCCAACTGGCATTGAGATTGGTGCACCAGTATCAATAACTTCTTGGCCTCTTACTAATCCCTCGGATGAGTCCATGGCGATACAACGCACTCGGCTATCACCAAGATGTTGAGCCACTTCCAAAGTTAAATTATTTGGAGTGCTATCAATGTTTGGATTAGTTACAAGGAGAGCATCATAAATAGCTGGAATTCCAACTTCTCTTGTAAACTCTACGTCAATGACGGCTCCAAGGACCTGTATTATTTTGCCCTTTCTGCCTATTCCGTTTTTATTCACCATTTGTATTCCCTACTTTTATCAAAAATCTGTTTTTCAAATTAACTAGTGCCGCGTTCCTCAAAGCATTAATTAAGTGCCTCGGCACCACCAACAACATCAAGCAACTGAGATGTAATATTACTTTGTCGTAATCTGTTATGAGCAAGTTGTAACTTCTCTCGCAGCTCTCCCGCATTTTTAGTTGCTGAATCCATGGCTGTCATTCGCGAGGCATGCTCGCCTGCTTTTTCTTCAAGAGCAGCCTGTTGAATCTTCATGCGCATAAGTCTTGGAATTAATCTTGCAAAAACTTTTTCACTCGATGGTTCATAAATTGTAAGTCCAGACCCTTCGGCTTCATTAGCAACTTTTAGATCTGCTGCATCAAGTTGAAATGGAAGTAGCTTTTCAACTTTTACTTTCTGAGTCATGACACTTTTAAAGTTTGTGTAGACTAAATAGACTTCATCAACTCGACCGCTTATGTAATCAATTTCTAAATCCTGGGCGATTTCTTGTAGTGGCCAAAGATTTGGATTTTCGGGTAATTTCTCGTAGGATTTTGAGAACTTATAATTCATACGACGAAAATATTCAGCCGGTTTTCTGCCAACAAGAACAGCATCAATACTGTAATTTCCACCCTTTCTTTCTTTAAGAAAACCTTCAACGGCTTTATTGATGTTAGTGTTAAAAGCTCCGCAAAGACCGCGACTACCACCAATCACTAGCAATTTAATATTCTTAACTTCTTCACGCGGAGTCATAAGTGGATGACTAATATCCCCTGCTCCCATTTCAGCAAGGATAGCTGAGATAACTTTATTTAAAGCATTTGAATACTCGCGAGATCTTGCAACCGCCTCCTGTGCACGATTGAGCTTTGCGGCAGATACGAGCTTCATGGCGCGAGTAATCTGTCGTGTATTCTTAATCGATACGAGCCGTCTTTTAATTGTTTTTAATCCAGCCATTTATTTCAATGCTTAAAGCTTAAAATTAATGATTTGCTGCTGCTTGAGCTCTTTGCGCTTCGCTATTTTTGTTACCTACGGAACTTGCTCCTGCTGATAATCCAGCAACGAACTCCGGAGTAAACTTAGAGAATATGCCCTTAAGTTTTGCGCTCATCTCATCATCTAAATTCCCCTTGGTTCTAATAGACTCAAGGATATCATTATGATTTGAGAGTAAGTGGGCATGAAGAGCTGCTTCATACGGTCTAATTTGATCAATCTCTAAACCATCCAAAAAGCCGCTATTTGCAGCAAAAACGCTGATTACCTGCAACTGAACTGGCATCGGCTTATATTGATCTTGCTTTAAGATTTCAATAAGTCTCTGTCCACGAGCAAGCTGAGCTTGAGTTGCGGCATCTAAGTCAGATCCGAATTGAGCAAAGGCTTGCTTCTCACGATACTGAGCTAGATCAAGACGAAGAGTTCCAGAGATCTTCTTCATGGCTTTAATTTGAGCAGCACCACCCACACGCGATACTGACAAACCTACGTTAACGGCTGGTCTTACACCTGAGTAGAAAAGATCTGCTTCAAGATAAATTTGACCGTCAGTAATAGAAATTACGTTTGTTGGAACGTAAGCTGAAACGTCACCTTCCTGAGTTTCGATGATTGGCAAAGCAGTCATTGATCCCGCACCCATTGCATCTGACAATTTAGCAGATCTCTCTAAAAGTCTTGAATGTAGATAAAAAACGTCGCCAGGATAAGCTTCACGACCTGGAGGACGTCGTAGTAAAAGCGAAATTGTTCGGTAAGAAGCGGCATGTTTAGAAAGATCATCAAACACGATAAGAACGTGTTTGCCTTTAAACATGAAGTATTCACCAATTGCCGAGCCAGAATATGGAGCTAAGAATGCAAGCGGAGCTGGCTCAGAAGCTGTAGCGGCAACAACAATGGTATGTTCCATTGCACCGTGCTCTTTAAGTTTCTCAACAACTTGAGCAACAGAAGAACGTTTTTGTCCGATAGCAACATAAATACAAATTACGCCATTTCCCTTTTGATTAATGATCGTATCAAGAGCTACAGCGGACTTTCCAGTTTTCTTATCGCCGATAATCAACTCTCTTTGTCCACGACCAACTGGGATCATTGCATCAATAGCTTTGATTCCAGTTTGCATCGGTTCATGAACTGATTTTCTTTTTACAATACCTTGAGCTTTAACTTCCAAGCGGGAACGTTGCTTAGTTTTAATTTCTCCCAAACCATCGATTGGATTTCCAAGAGCATCAACAACACGACCAATTAATTCTTCACCCACTGGCACGTCAGCAATACGTCCAGTTCTCTTAACAATGTCACCTTCACCAATTTTAGTGGTATCACCCATGATAACCACACCCACGTTGTCTTCTTCCAAGCTCATGGCAATTCCCATGATGCCGTTTGGAAACTCAACTAGCTCAAAGTAAGCCACTTTTGATAGACCGTGTACGTGAGCAATTCCGTCACCAACAGTTAGCACGAAACCAGTTTCGGAAGCTTCTTGCACAGAGGAAAAGTCTTTAATCCTTTCCTTGATTATTTTGCTTATCTCATCAGCTTTAATATTCATGCGTATTTCTCTCTTTTTCTATAAACTTTTACTAAGCCAGCAACTGATTCGTTGCTCTTTCTAAAGATCCTTTAATTGAACTATCAATTAAGCGATCTCCACTCTTAATCACCATGCCACCAATAATAGAAGCATCTACTTTCCATTCAACCTTGGCTAGCGATCCAAAATCTTTTTTGATCTTATCTTCGTATTCTGCTTTCTCATCTGCACTAAGCAAAAAAGCCGAAGTGATCTCTAGTGACAAACTTTTCTTTAGTTCATTAACTAAAGCCTCAAACTGAAGAGCAATTTCAGGAATCAAAGAGGCGCGTTTACTTTCAGAAAGTAAGGAGATGAAATTTGAAATTGTTTTATCACCTGGCTTAATTACCTCTGCGATTTGCTGAGCTATCTTATCTTTCTGTTCAAATGAAATTGCAGGATTCAAAAGTGCAGCTCGTATTTCAATTGAGCTTTCCCAGACAGCACTCAATGTGGCTAATGCTATGCTAAAGCTTTCTAATTGGCTTGGCTCAACGGACTCAAATAGAGCCCGAGCATACTTCATTCCAACTTTTCCAAACTCATGTGCCATCTTTAAATCTCTACGAAATAGCTCTTAATCCTTCTAATGCTCTTTCTCTGTGTTGTTTATCTGAAGATTCAGTAATCTCTTTTGAAAGTTTTTCAGAAGCTAATTTTAGAACTGCTTGTGCCAACTCGACTCTAATCTGAGCTTCCGTTGTTTTTCTCTCCGATTCAGAAGAATCCTTTGCGCGCCTGATTATGGCATCAGCCTTACTCTTTGCATCAGCCACAATACCTTGAGCCTCTTTCTTACCTTCGCTTGCAATTCGCATGGTAAGTTCCTTCATCTCTCCATCTAGAGAATGAAAACGGCGTTGAACATCTAAAAGTTGTCGTCGTGCTCGATCCCACTGCATAGCAGCGCGCTTAATATGTGATTCGACATTATCTTTTCTTGCCCGAAGTTGAGTCTGAAGTGGAGTCTTTAAAAGCTTCACCATTATAACGAGGAAGAGAGCAAAATTCATTGCTGGCAAAATAAGATCTGAAACACTGGGGTGGTGGGCGGCTGCATCAGAAGCAAAAGCAAAGCTTGGAATAGTAGCTGTGCTTATCAGAAAAATTGAAATTTTTGCTTTTTTTATTAATCTCATTTCTAAAGCCATTTCTTTTTAATTCAATGAAATCCCAACTATTGATGGAGGCTCTTTTAACTTAGAAGTCAGCTCCGAAGCTAAACTTTCGGCTTGGGCCATTGTATCTTTGCGTGCTTTTTCTGCGTTAATTTTTGTTTCAGCTTTAGCTGCACTAACCAGTTGCTCAGCTTCGCTTTCAGCTTTTAAAATTATTGCGTCAGATTCTTTCTTAGCTAAGTCAAGTTCTTTAAGTTTTTTCTCCATTGCAATTTGACGAGCTTCCGTGATTTTAGATTGATAATCGCGCTCTCCAACTTGGGCTTTTTGATATGCGTCCTGTGCATCGGCCTCAACACCTACAGTTGCTTTTTCGCGAGCGGCAATCAGATTTAGAAAAGGGATAAAAAGAATTTTCTCAAGCACCAACCACAAAACCACAAATAGTGCGGCACAAACCAAAATCATGTAGCCATCAAGAAGGTCGAGATCGAAAGTTTTTAGAATTTCTGCCACTTTTAAGTATCTGAAATCTTTATGTTTAAAATACAAATTTTAAATACACGTGCATTGTTCGCAGCGCGCGTGCAATAAGACTAAATTATTGGAAAAAGGTCAAGAGGACCCAGGAAATTAGGGACGGAGCCCAATTATTTGATCAAATAATTGGGCTCCGTCCCTAATTTCCTGCGAGATAGAGGCTCAATCTTCAAAAGTCTAATATCTGGATTATGGTAACCATACTCAAGGCCTGGCTTTACGAACTGCGCAACCAATTTATAAGAAGTTAGGATCTTCATTATAATCTTTCCCTCTTTTTCCTCAGGATTAAATTCGGAGAGAAATCGATTGTGATAAAGTGAAGACATAATGACATAATCAGCTTTTATCGCTTCAAAATATTTAGGCTTAAGGTAGTCAGGTATATTTCCCTTGAGGTATACAATCCTATAGTCATCATCCGACAACATCGGAGCATAACCCTTAAATGGCACAACGATCTTTGATCCCTTAGGAATGTTGGCTTCAATCCATTCTTTCATCAGATCTCGAGTATCTTTCTTAAGACTAAAAGCCAAAGCTGTGCTCCTTGAAGATATTAATACTAAAATTGTAACGCCAATAACTATTCCCAATCTACGGTATTCTAATATCAAATTATTAATTAGATATCCTATGCAAACTGAAAGAAAGGGCAGAGTGGGAAGTAAGTATCGTGCATTATTAGCCCGCGTTCCTTCAGCAACAATGTAAAAAACAATAATTCCTAAAACAATAATAATACATTCTGGTTTTTTAAAACTTAGCTTTACTAAGGCAGCAAATCCTAAAATTGAAAGAAAAAGTCCTATAGTTGTCAGACCAGGATCTAAAAATTTTACAATTCCAAACATAAATAAGCTTTGGCTCAGAAGAATCTTCTCTGCAAGAACATTGTTCATATTCAATCGCTCTTGTTCCAAATCATGAAAAAACAGATGTAAATCAAGGTAAATATGTGGATTTATGGCAAAGAATATTAATAGACTCGTAAGCACAGCGAGACAGCCCCATATCAAAAATTTTCGATCTGGGATTATCTTTTTTGAAACAATCCAAGGTGATACTGCCAGAAAAATTGCTGTTAAGCCGCCTGGATATTTACTTGATGCTGCAAGACCTACACATGCACCAGCCAGAACTAAAAACTTAGGGGAGTTTTCTTTGATAGATTTTAAAACTAAGAGAGCAACAACCGCCACCCAAAATGTCATTAGACTATCTTCCGTTAAATATCGTGAAGTAGTAGTTGCCAAAGGAGCAAATGCAAAAATTGCTGCCGCAAAAAGAGCTCCAAACTTACCTGTAATCTTCTTGGCAATTAAATAAGTAAGAGGCACAGTTGCGATACCAGCAAAGCAGGAAACAATCCTTCCAGCTAAAATAGTGCGAGCACTCCAGTCCCATTGAATAGGATATACTATCCAGTCAAAAACATAGGAAATCGGCATAGTTAAGTATAAAAGCAAAGAAGGATTAAGAAAATGTTTCGAGTTAAGACTGTGACCACTTAACATCTCGTTTATTATTTTAATCTTTCCCGATTCATCAGAATGAAATCTCTGATCGGGTAGTCCAAAATCAATTACGCAGAGACGAATTAAGGCAGCAAAAAAAATTACAACACAAAGCCAAAATTTGATATCAATTTTTTTAAACTTAGTTAGGTCATCCTCTGTTGAAATCTGAGTTATCCCAAATAAAAAAGTAGCAAAAAAAAGAAATAAGGCCATCAAACCCTTTGTCGGGAAAATGGATTGGTTAATTTGATAAATATAAAAAGTAAGAAGGGAAAGAAGGGTGAAAATTCCAGCTCGGGATAAAAATCCAACTTTCATTTTTAATTTGCCTAGAATTCTAAGTTTCCAATTTTTATTCTGAATCTTAACTCATTCAATTTCATTTGGAAGGGCTCGTGAAACATAAATAAATTAATAAAAAACAATCAATTATAGGACAATCACGCATAATTTCAAATAGTTAGTCAAAGAATCTGACTGAATCGTCTGGTCTTTTAAAACCATCTTAATTACAGAGAATTTTCACTGAAAAAAATGCAAAAAAATATCCCAATTCGTTTTCTTATCATTTTCATCACCTTTATGGTGGTGGTTTTGGGGTATCCTTCGTTGAATAGATTTGCTGCTTTCTTCGCAGCAAAACCTATTGCGAATGTGTAGATATTAATGAGCTATTTCCTCATGCATCTCCTTCTCCCTCAATGACACAAATACCTAACCCACAAAACAGCTCTACTTCTGGAATTCCTGGTTCAGGTGATGGTGGTTCCTCTGGTGGGCTTTGCAGTTCAATTCTCAGTGAATTTAGTGCCCCAGGCTCAGTTCCAAATAACGGATGTGAGGCAGATGAAAATTGCGAAGGAGTTGGAACTGGTGGCATCTGCATTTGCAAAGATAAATGTGAAGCTGGTGCTCTATAGTGTTTTTCAAAAGTCTTTGCCGAATCACAAGATATGGCAATGGAGACTAAGTCAAATCTTTTTTCTTGTTAACCCTTCGGGTTAGTTATAATTTTTGAAAATGAAAAACACTATTT
>Ga0163144_10013947_pt1 | contig 16710 bp, 12 predicted proteins | sample OliLak19BULKMAT1_FD_123175 | JGI IMG/M metagenome (GOLD analysis project Ga0163144, IMG submission 123175) | Freshwater microbial mat bacterial communities from Lake Vanda, McMurdo Dry Valleys, Antarctica - Oligotrophic Lake LV.19.BULKMAT1 | ecosystem: Environmental > Aquatic > Freshwater >... | reverse complement strand
GGACGTCCCGCGAGATGCGACCCCAACTCGAGGTCGTGCCCCTGCTCGCGGCCGTGCCCCTGCTCGCGGCCGTGCCCCTGCTCGCGGCCGTGCCCCTGCTCGCGGCCGTGCCCCTTCTCGCGGCCGTGCCCCTGCTCGAGGTCGTGCCCCTGCTCAAGGTCGTGCCCATGGCGGCCGCGGTCACGCCCGGGCCGAAGGCGCCGTCGCCGAAGCGCACGAACCGCGGGCCGCGGCGGGCCCTCGCGTCGTCGAGCGCGGCGAACGGCGCGTCGTACGCGAACGCGGGGAACGGTCCCGGCGGCGCGAGCGGCGGTCCGGCGACGCCGCGCGCGGTCGGCGGCATCGGCTTCAAGGCGACGCCGTCCGCCACGGGGTTGACGCCCGCCGTCGCCGGCGCGGCCTCACGTCAGGGCGAGGACGTCACCCACGTCTGGTGCGAGTTCAAGAAGACGGGCGACGGGACGCTGCGCAACCTCCTCGTCGAGCGCTACCTCTACCTCGTCAAGGTGATCGCGAACCGGATCGCGGCGCGCCTGCCTCGCTCCATCGACGTCCAAGACCTCCGCTCCGCCGGGATCTTCGGCCTCATCCGCGCCATCGAGAACTTCGACACGTCGCGCGGCACCCGTTTCGAGTCCTACTGCGCCACGCGCGTCCACGGCGCGATCCTCGACGAGTTGCGCGCCCAGGACTTCGTCCCGCGCCTGGTGCGCAACCGGGCCGACGCCTACCGCACGGCCCTCGCCACGCTGCGCGCCCGCCTCGATCGCGACCCCTCGGCGCGTGAGGTCGGCCTCCACCTCGGCGTCTCCGACGAGGAGGCCGAGACGCTCCGGCGCGACGCGAACCTCTCGACGGTGTACACGCTCTCCCGCGAGGACGAGTCGAACGACGACCCGTCCCAGCTCCGCAAGCTCGACGTCCTGGTGGACCGCGACAGCGAGGTCCCGTTCGACGAGATGGTCACGAAGGACCTGGCGGGCGCGCTCTCCATGCGCCTCGCTCGCGTCGAGCGGACCGTCGTCGCGCTCTACTACCACGACGGGCTCACGATGAAGGAGATCGGCTACGTCCTGAAGATCTCCGAGAGCCGCGTCTGCCAGATCCACACGAAACTTCTGCGCAAGTTGAAGGCGCACCTCGAGGGCATCGTCAACGGGACCGCGCGGCCCGCGGTGCCGCCGGCGCCGGGCGTCCGTCGCGCCCCCGTGGGGCCGGCCCGCCCGTCGTACGACGGCGCGTCCTCCTCGCCGCTGGCGCTCTAGCCCGGCCCGGCGATCCCGGCCTCTGGGTGCGGGCCTCGCTGCGCGGGCCGCTCGATTTCGGCCCAGCCGGCCGGAGGCCCCGTCGTGCCCGGACGGCGCCGGCGCGAGGGGCTCGGCCAAATGGGGGGGGCTACCGGGGGTGGCGTATCCTTCCGCCCTTCCCTCGGTCCTGGTCCGGAGCCTCGCCCGATGACGTCCCCTGCTCCCGCCCCGAAGGCGGCCCCGTCCGTCGGCCTGCGGGCCCTGCGCGCGGCCCTCGCCGTCCTGCCCGCGGCGCCGAAGTTCAACCCCGTCGCGGACTCCATCGCCAAGGCGACGGCGCTGAACGAGACGGCGGTCGCGTCGACCCTGCAGTCGTTCGCCTCGATGCCGGCCTCCACCGGCATCCTCGCGAATCCGCCGCTGTACGAGACGCCGGTGGTCTGCGGGGGCAAGGAGGTCCGGCTCAAGGTCCGGGGCTTCGCGATCCGCGGGATGGTCCACGAGTCCGACATCGTGCGCCGTTCGGCCAGCGCCTGGGACGTCGTCTTTGCGGGCCTCTTCGCCCGCAAGCCCGCCGCCGGCGAGTCCGGCTTCCTGCGCGCCATCGTCGACCGGGCCTTCGGCCGCGCGTTCGGTGACGGCCCGCAGACGCTGGGCGCTGCGGGCGTCACGCTCGAGGAACTCGCCGCGTTCGTCCTCGCCTCGAAGAAGAGCGGCCCCGAGGTCGCGATCCAGTACGCCGCGTGTCACCGCAAGGCCCGCCTGCTGGCCCAGGGCCGCGCGGTTCCCGGGATCGACGACGACCGCCGCCCGGGCCACCTGCTCCTCGACTTCTTCCAGGTGCACGCGGCGAACATCGCGGTCGGCGTCGCGGCGATCCAACTGTCGCGGATGGACGGCTCGCCCGCCGCGGCCGCAACGGAGCTGTCGAACCGCTTGTTCGGGCGCGCGGCGCGCGTGGGCCGCTCGGCCCTCGCGAGCGTCTACGACGCGCTGCTCGGCCGCGCGACGCCGGCCGCGATCGCCGACGTCCTCGAGGGCATGGGCGCCATCCAGATCCACCACGGGTCCGCGGGCTCCAACATGGTGGCCCGCTACCTCGCGACGCTGCACGTGCCCGCCGTCGCCGACTTCTTCGTCGGCGCGCACATCGCGCTCGACTGCGACCGCCACTTCGGCGCCATCCACGACATGACGCGCTTCCTCGAGCGCATCGAGCGGCTGCCCGCGGGCGAGGTGGACGCGGCGATCCGCGCCGCCGTCCTCCAGGGCGGCCTCCCGACGTTCGGCCACCCCGAGATCTCGGCCGCCGGCCGCGGGAAGACCGTCGAGCAGGACCCGCGCCCCGCCATCTATCTGGCGCCGCTCCTCGCCGCCATCGACACGGGCATCGTGGCGCTCGACGCGCACCGCCGCGCGCGCCTGCGGCTGCTCCAGCGCGTCTACCAGGTCGCCTTCGTCGAGGGCGTGGTCAAGCCCGGTCGCGAGACCGAAGACCCGCTACGCCTCACGCCGAACACCGACTTCGGCGCGTGGGGCGTGCAGGAGGCGCTCGGCGTCGCCGAGGGGCACCGCACGTTCCTCACGTATTGCTTCCGCGGCTTCGGCTGGGTGATGGACGCCCGCGAACAACTCCAGCAGAAGATCATCCGCCCCGTGATCCCGCCCGAGCCGGCGATCGTGCCGAAGCCGGACGGCGACGACACGATCCCCGCCATGATCCGCGCGGTCCACGACCGCCTGGCGGCGCCGGGCGAGGCGTTCGCCAAGCGCTGACCCGCGTCCCGGGACGCGAGGCCCGGGGTCGGCGACGACCCGCGTCCCCGGTCCCGGCCGGGCGCGCGGGTCGTCGCGTCCGGGTTTCCGGGCTTCCGGAGAACCCGGGCGCCGGTTCGCCGGGGCTACGGCAGCGCGATGCCCGCCTCGGCGAGCGCCCGTTCGACGAGGGGCGCCCAGCCGCGGTTCGCCGCGGGCGACGCGGGGCTCGGGTGGGGGACCGACGTGACGACGACGCCCGTGCCCGCCAGTGCGGCGACGGCGCGGTCCTTCGCGAACGCGCCCACGCCGACCACGCGCCCGACGCCCAGGACCTCCACGACGCGACGCAGGGCCCGGTCGCACGCGGCGAAGAGCCGGGCGCGCTCGGCGGCGGGCAGCTTGTCGGGGGTGCGGTTCGTGCCGGCGGCCTCGAGGAACGCGAGCGGGCAGTAGTTCGCGACGAAGAACCGCGCGAAGAACGCCTCCGGGCCGCCGAACCGCGCGCGCACCCAGCCCCAGAGCCGCGTGCCCGAGACCTCCGAGCGTCGGCACGCGAAGCCCTCGACGGGCCGCTTCGGGTGGGTGCGGGTCGGGGCGCCGACCGGGCCCTCGACGCCGAGCACGGTGCGGACCATGGTCACGTCGCCGAAGGGGACGCCCGTCTGGGCCATCCCGAACGGGCCGGGGTTCATCCCGAGGAACAGCGCCTCCTTGCGGCCACGGCCCCAGCGCGCGAGGTACGCCTCGTGCGGGGCGCGCGCGTACGCGAGCGGGTCGTAGACGTACGCGACCGGCGGCGCGAACGTCAGCGCGTCCACGTCGCGGGCGAGGTCGCGACTGACGGCGGCGAGCGGGGAGGGGGAGGCCACGGCCGCAGGGTAGCGAGGCCCGGCGACGCGCGCGCGCCCCAGTCGGGGCGGCGGGCCGACGGCGCCGCGCTGCGGGTATCCTCGGCCGCTTCCCCCCGAGGTTCCCCGTGGACGACTTCCACCACAAGCAGGGCCGGCTCCACTGCGAGGGCGTGCCCCTCGACCGGCTGGCCGAGGCCGTCGGCACGCCCGCGTACGTCTACAGCGTGCGCACCGTCGTCGAGCACTTGAAGCGGCTGCGCGAGGCGTTCGCCGAGCTCGACCCGCTGCTCTGCTACGCGCTCAAGGCCAACGGGAACCTGGCGCTCCTCGACGTCGTGCGCCGCGCGGGCGCCGGCTTCGACGTGGTGTCCGGCGGTGAGCTGGCCCGCGTCCTGTCCGTGGGCGCGAAGCCCGCGACGGTCGTGTTCGCGGGCGTCGGCAAGACGGTCGCGGAGATGGAGCAGGCGCTGGAGGCCGGGATCCTCGCGTTCAACGTCGAGAGCGAGGAGGAGGTCGAGGTGCTCGCAGCGGTGGCGGCCCGCGTGAAGCGGCGCGCCGGCGTCGCGATCCGGGTGAACCCCGACGTGGACCCCAAGACGCACACGTACATCTCCACGGGCAAGAAGGAGTCGAAGTTCGGCGTCGACCTCGAGCGCGGCGAGGCGCTCGCGCGCCGCGTGCTCGCGCTGCCGAGCCTCGAGCTGCGCGGCATCCAGTGCCACATCGGCAGCCAGATCACGACCGTCGCGCCCTACGTCGAGGCCCTCGAACGCACCGTGGCGCTGGCGCGCCGACTCCGCGCCGACGCGCCCGCGCTGAAACACGTCGACATGGGCGGCGGCTTCGGCATCTGGTACCGCGACGCGGAGGCCCCCGAGATCGCGGCGTACGCGAACGCGATGACGCCGATCCTGCGCGGGTCCGGCTTCCGCCTGATCCTCGAGCCCGGCCGCATCGTCGTCGGCAACGCCGGCGTCCTGCTCACGCGCGTCCTCTACCGCAAGACCTCGGGCGAGAAGCGGTTCGTGATCACCGACGCGGCCATGAACGACCTCATCCGCCCGAGCCTCTACGGCTCGTACCACCGGATCTGGCCGGTGGCCGGCGACCCGCCGCCGCCGCTCGGCACCGAGCCCGACCTGCCGCTCCACGACATCGTAGGCCCGGTCTGCGAGTCGGGCGACTTCCTCGCGAAGGACCGGCCCTTCCCGCCCGACGTGAAGGCCGGCGACCTGCTCGCGGTGATGAGCGCGGGCGCCTATGGCTTCGTGATGGCGAGCCAGTACAACGCGAGGCCCCGCCCGCCCGAAGTGCTCGTCGACGGCGCGCGGTTCGCCGTGGCGCGCCGGCGCGAGACGTACACCGACCTCGTGCGCGGGGAAGACGCCCACCCGACGTTCGCCCGACTGCCCGCCGTGACGGCCCGGGCCGGGAAGGGGAAGCCCGCGGAGGCGAAGCCCGCGACAGCACGCGCGGCGATGCGGAAGGCCGGCGCGGCGACGCGAAAGGCCGGCGCGGCGACGCGAAAGGCCGGCGCGGCGACGCGAAAGGCCGGCGCGGCGACGAGGAAGCGCCGCGCGACCGCGACGACCAAGGGAGCCCGCCGATGAGCGACGCCACGCCGAGCGTCACGCCGTGCCGCGTCGGGCCGCACCTCGTCGGCGACGGCCATCCGCTGCTGTGGATCGCCGGGCCTTGCGTCATCGAGTCGCGCGACCACGCGCTGCGGCACGCGAGTGCGCTGAAGGCGATCGCCGACGCGGCGGGCGTCGCCCTCTGCTACAAATCGTCGTACGACAAGGCGAACCGCAGCAGCGGCACGTCGTTCCGCGGGCCGGGGATCGAGAAGGGCCTCGAGATCCTCGCCGCGGTGCGCCGCGAGGTCGGCGTGCCGGTCCTCACCGACTTCCACGAGCCGCACGAGGCCCGGGCCGCCGCCGAGGTGGTCGACGTGCTCCAGGTCCCCGCGTTCCTCTGCCGTCAGACCGACCTGTTGCTCGCGGCCGCCGCGACGGGCAAGGCGGTCAACGTGAAGAAGGGCCAGTTCCTCGCGCCGTGGGACATGAAGAACGTCGTGGCGAAGTTGCACGAGGGCGGCTGCACCGACGTGATGTTGACCGAGCGCGGCGTCTCCTTCGGCTACGGGACGCTCGTCGTGGACTTCCGTGCGCTGCCCACCATGCGGGCCTTCGGCCATCCGGTGTGTTTCGACGCGACGCACGCGGTGCAGCGTCCCGGCGGACTCGGCGACCGGTCGGGCGGCGACCGGCGCGAGGTGCCGACGCTCGCACGCGCGGCGGCGGCGGTCGGCATCGACGCGCTCTTCACGGAGGTCCACGAGGACCCCGACCGCGCGCCGTCCGACGGGCCGAACATGTTGACGCTGGCCTCGACGCCGGCGTTCCTCGCGTCCATCGTCGCGATCCGCCAGGCCGCCGGGACGCCGTAGCCGCGCGCACGTCGCACGTCCCCGTGCGCGGACCGTCCAGATCCGGGGGCCGGGGCCGACGGGGCCGGGCGACCGGGCCGTCCGGCGCGCGCGGCGCGGCATCGAATGAGGGCGCGACCGTCGTCGTGTGCGCCGCCGCCGCCCCCTGGCCCGGGGGCGAGACCCCGGATCGGAGTGCCCTCGATGTCCCCGAAGCCCCCGAGTTCCCCGAAGCCCTCGAGCTCCCCGAAGCCCCCGAGTTCCCCGAAGCCCCCGAGTTCCCCGAAGCTCCCGCGCCGCGCCGCATCGAGTCGACGCTCGTCCCCGGCCGAGCGCGCACCCTCCGCGTCCCCGGCGGTCGCCCTCCCGTGCTGCGACGTCGATCGGGGCGCCCCGACGTCGGGCGCCGATCCGACGCGCGTCGCGCCGCCCGCCGACCCCGAACTCGCGTCGGCGACCGCGAGTGGCGGCGCCTCGGGCAACGAGGACTCGACCCGCGCGGCGGGGTACGTCACCGACCTCGTCCGGGAGAGCGTGCCGCCGCCGGGACCGGCGGTGAAGGTGGACCCGGCGCAACTGGTCGGTCCGGACGGCGACGCGCCGCCCCCGAAGCGGCCCGCGACGCCGGCGGCCCCGCCGCGCCGATTGCCGACGCCGCCGACGCCGCCGCCGCCGCCGCCGCCGGCTCCGCCGGCTCCCCGGAAGGACCGCCGCTGATCGTCAGCGCGCGGGCGGGCGCAGCAGCGTCAGCGCTCTCGGCAGCACGTGAGCCGAGAGCGGCGTGTGGCCCGCGGGGTCGCCGTCGGCTTGGACGTCGACGGGGCGGTCGGACGTGACCTCGACGTGCGTGCCGCGGAGGACGGTGACGCCGTGATCGAGGTGGAGCCGGTGTGCGTACGCGCGGACGAGCATGCGGAAGTGGTCGCGACGGCTCGCCTCCCCGAGAACGACGACGTCGAGCACGCCGTCGTCCATCCGCGCGTCGCGGGAGAGCGTGAAGAGCCCGCCGTAGCAGTGGGTGTTCTGCACGATCACCGCGCCGCCCGTGACGACGCGGCCGTCCACGACGACCCGCAGGCGCGCCGGCCGGTACCCGAAAAACGTCCGCGCGATCGGCACGATCCACCGGCCGTACCCGCCGACGCCGCCCCGGCGCGCGTCCGCGACCGCGCGCACGACGATCGCGTCGAGCCCCGCGCCCACGACGGCGAGCGCGCGCCCGCGGTCGGTCTGGAGGAGGTCCACCTCCCACGGCACGCCCTCGAGGATCGTCCGGGCGTGGGGCGTGACGTCGGCGCCGAGGGGCACCACCGCGTCGCGCGCTACCAGGTTTGCGGTCCCGAGGGGGACCAGGGCGACCGGCCACGGGAGCCGGTCCTTGCCGTTGACCGCCTCGTGGAGCGTCCCGTCGCCGCCGACGACGACCAGGCGGTCGAAGTCCCCCGGCCCCAGGCGGGCGACGTGGGTGGCGGCGTCGCCCGGGCCCGTGGTGCGATGGACCGTGACCGAGGCGCCGCCGGCCGCGAGCGCGTGCTCGAGGTCGGTCACGCGCCGGAGCGCGCGGCCGCGACCGGCCATGGGGTTGACGACGATGTGGATGCGCACGGTGGGGGGGGGCGGGGGCGAACGTCGGCTCCGCGTGCCTTGACCCCCGGGGAGGGGGCCGGTAGGTTCCGGGTCCGACGCGGCACGATCGCTGCGGGGGCCGCATGAAATACCACCACTTCGGAAGCGGCCGCTACGTCCTGCGCCTCGAGCCCGGCGAGGAGGTGGTCGGCGCGATCACCACGTTCGCCCAGGAACGGGGCGTCCACGCCGGGTGGGTGACGGGCCTCGGGTCGGTGGACCACGCGGTCCTCGGGTTCCTCGACCCGAAGGAGCGCGTCTATCTCAAGCGCACCTTCGACGAGCGGATGGAGATCGGCAACCTCACCGGCAACATCGGCCTCAACGTCGATCAGGCCACCTGCCACCTCCACGCGACGCTCTCGCCCCGGGAACTGCTCGCCTACGCCGGCCACCTCCACGAGGCCCGGGTCGCGGTCGTGGTCGAATTGTTCGTCGTCGCGATGCAGGGGTCCCTGACCCGCGTCGTGGACCCGGCGACCGGCTTCGGCCGCCTCCTCTTCCCCGGCGAGACGCCGCCCGCGCCCCCGACGGGCGGATAACACGTGAAGACGCTGGTCGTCATCGCGTCCGGGGTCGCGGACCGACCCCAGGAGGACCTCGGCGGCCGTACGCCGCTCGAGGCCTCCCAGACGCCCGCCCTCGACCGCCTCGCGCGCGACGGCCGGCTCGGCCGGCTGCTCCCGTGCGCGGAGGACGTGCGGCCCGAGGAGGGCGCGTTCGCCCTCGCCATGTACGGCATCGACCCCCGCGCGCACCCCGAGATCGGCGCCTGCCTCGACGCCGCCGCCTTCGACGTCCCGGTGGCGTCACTCGACCAGGTGTTCCGCCTCTCCCTCGTGACGGCGCACGAGGACACGATCTTCGACCCGACCGCGGGCCACGTGTCGCGCGAGGAGGCCGTGCTCCTCCTCCAGGCGCTCGCCGACGGCGTCGGCGACTCGGACCTCGTCTTCCTGCCGGGCGACGGTTGGCGCAACCTGCTCGTGTGGCGCGGCGCGCGCGACGTTCGCGTGCGGACGGTCCCGCCCTACGAGGTGGTGGGCCGGAGCATCGCCGCGGCGTTCCCGCGCGGCACCGGCACGGCGCGGCTCGTCGCGGCGATCTCGAAGAGCGCCGACCTGCTGCCGGGCCACGACGTGAACGAGTGCCGGCGCGACCTCGGCGAGAACCCGGCGACGCTCGCGTGGGCGTGGGGGCCCGGCGTCGTCTCGGCGTTGCCGAGTTTCCGCGAGCGGACGGGCCTCTCGGGCGCGGTGGTGGGCGTCAACCCGACGTTCGTCGGCGCGGGCAAACTGGCGGGGCTCGAGGCGGTGCGCGTGGACGGCGCCACCGGCACGGTCGGCACGAACTTCCGCGCCAAGCTCGACGCGGGCCTGGCCGCGCTCGAGCGGCACGACCTCGTCTTCGTCCACGTGGACGCGGCCGCCGAGGCGTCGCACACGCGCGACTTCGTCGCGAAGGTCGCGGCGATCGAGCGCCTCGACGGCTACGTGGTCGCGCCCGCGCTGCGCGAGATCGACGCGGGCCGCGACCTGCGGCTGCTGCTCGTCGCCGGCGAGGCCGTCGCCTGCGACTCGGGTCGCCATCTCCACGACCCCGTCCCGTTCGCGATCTTCGGCCGCGACGTGCGGGGTCACCGCGGCGACGCGTTCAGCGAGGTCGCGGCCCGCGAGGGCGGATTCCTCGTCGAGCGCGCCCACGAACTGCTCGACTTCGTGCTGCACACGACCTGAGAACCTGGGAGGGAATCGAAGGTTCCGTCACGGACCGTGAGCATCCGTCACAACGGCGAAACGCGGGCTCGCAGGGGTCGCGCGCCGAGCGGGTTTCCCGGGGCTTGGCCCACCGGAAGCCCAGCGAAGGCGATTTCTTCGCAAGGCCTTCCCAAGGTCATCCCAAGGCCTTCCCAAGGTCATCCCAAGGCCTTCCCAAGGCCTGACGCCAGCGAGCGACGCGAGGCCCGGCCTCGCGCGCAGCGACGGTGCCAAACGCACCGCGCGGCGCCTTGCGGCGGTCCGTGGGTGGAACCCTCGATCGATCCCGCGGCCCGAGGGGCGCGTGGAGAGGGGCTTGCGGGTCGAGTGTGGAGGCGGGCGCCGCGACCTCTCGGTCGCGGCGCCCGCCTCCACGCGGGCTACGGCCGCTCGGGGTGGCAGACCCCGCAGAAGCGAGCGGAGCGGAAGCGAGTCTGCACGGCCTCGAGGGACGTGCAGTGGTAGTAGCGGCCGCGCTTGGCGCCGTTGGTCACGACCTTCGTCACGAAATGCTGGACCTGAACGGCCGGGCACTTCACGCGATGGACATGGGTCGGCGTCGAGCGGTCGGTCACCACGAGGAAGCCGACGCCAGAGGCGACGGCAGCCTGGAACTCCTCGAGCGTGCGGAGCTCTCGGATCTCCCCGGCGTTCGCAGTCATAGGGCGAACTCTCCCTGGCGAGGCCTCCCCTGCCCCCGGGGGCAGGGGGGAGGGCCCCCCCGGACCTCCGCAATGTACCGGGGATCCCCGGGGGATGGAAGCCCTCACTTTCACGGAGGCCCGTACCGGGAGGGGGGGCGTGCCCCCGCTGCAGTCCGGGGCGGGCGCGGTGGGCCTCCGCCGGCGACCCGCGTCGAGGTTCGCGTCGTGTGTGGCGTTCCCGTCGGAGTCCGCGTCGGAGTCCGCGTCGGAGTCCGCATCGAGCGCCACATCGAGCGCCACATCGAGCGCCACATCGAGCGCCACGTCGAACGACGACGGACGACGGCGCGTGAGGGGTACACTTCGGGTTTCCCGTGCCCCAGGGTCGCGAGGGTCCATGCCGAGTTTGCGCATCGAGATCGCCGGTCAGGTCGTCCACGCGCGCTTGGGCGACGCCGTCGTCCGCGTGGGCCGCGACGTGGCGTGCGACCTCCGGATCGACGCTCCGGACGTCTCCGCAGTCCACCTGACAATCGAGCCGCTCCCCGGCGGCGGCCACAAGCTCTCGGACCTCAACACCGGCCGTCCGACGAAGGTGAACGGGGTCGTCGTCAAGCGCGTGTCGCTCAAGGCGAACGACCGCATCGAGGTCGGCCCCGCACGGATCACCTACCTCGCGGACGGCGCGGTCGCCGCGCCGCCGCCCGCGCCCTCCGCGGTTCGCCCGCCCCCGCCGGCCGTCCCCGCGCGTCTGGCGGCGCCGGCCGCGCGCCCCGCGGCCCGCCCCGTCGCGCCCGCGTCCGCCGTTGCCGTCGCGTCGGCCGCGTCGCTGCCCTCGAGGCCCTCGCGCGCGGCGACGTCCGTCGCGGCCGCGCCGTTGCCCACCGCGCCGGTCGCGCTCGCGCGCACCGACGCGTCGCCTCCCGGGGCGCCGGCGCGCGCGTCGCGCGGCCGACTCGTCACCGCGCTCGTCGTGACCGGCGTGTTCGCCGTTGCCGCGCTGGGCCTCGCGTTCGTGATCCGCAACCGGGGCGGCGACGGCGGCGCGTCGCTCGCGGCGCTGAAGACGCAACTGGACGCGGCGGTCACGACGTCGGCGACCGACGTCGATGGTGCGCTCGTGGAACTCGACCGGCTTGCGACGTCGCCCGTGGAGGGCATCCGTCGGCAGGCGGCGCGCGAGGCCACGTACGTCCGCACGCGGCTCAAGAACGCCGCGGCCGAGATTGCCGACCTCGAGAAGCGCGCCGCGAATCTCCCCGCCGAACGGATCGTCGACGAGCTCGAGCTGCTCCGCTCGCGCCACGGCGAGGCGATCCTCGCCCGCCATGCCGACGCGGTGGCGCGCATGGAGCACGCCCGGGTGGGGCGCCTCGCGCAGCGCAACGACGAGGCCGCCGCGGCCTCGGCCGCGCTCGTCGCCGAAGGTCGCTTCGCCGACGCGCTCGCCCGTTGGGACGTGTTCATCGGCGCGTCGCCCGGCGACATCGCGGCGTACGCCCTCGCCGCCGAGGGGCGCGCTGCGATCGACGCGCAGGCCCTCGACGCCTTCAAGGCGCTCGCCCGCGAGGCCGACGCGCTCGCCACGGCGTCGGGACCGCGCGCGGCCGCGATGCGCCTCCGCGACCGCCTCGGCGCGTTCGCCGGCACGTCCGCCGCGGCGGCGGTGGCCCGCCGGGCCGCCGAGTTCGATCAGGCGGCGGTCGCGGCGTCCGTCGCGCAGGCGACCGCGCGGCCGACGTCGTCGCGGCCGACGTCGCCCGGGGCCACGCCCACGCCCGGCAGCGCGCCCGGCGGCCGCGAGCCCGCGCCGGGCACGGTCCCCGGCCCGACCGCGCCGCCCGCGCTCCCGACGACGTCCGCCGTCAACCGCGCTCGCGTCGCGGCGCTCCTCACCGACGCCGACGCGCACGCTGCCGGCCGTCGCTTCCGCGAGGCCCTCGCGGCGCTCGCCCAGGCGAGCGCGATCGTCGAGGGCACCGCCGACGCCGCGCGCGTGGCCGCGCGCCGCGAGGACCTCGAGCTCGCCAAGCAGGGCGTCGCGCTGCTCTGCGCGACCGTCAAGGCGCATCCCGAGCGGTTCGCGAACGTCGAGATCGCGCCGCAGTACGCCGCCTCCCTCGTGGACGCCGACGAGGAGTTCCTCACGGCGGCGGTCCGGGGCGGGCGCACGAAGGTCCGGTGGACCGCGTTCGACGGGGGCCGCACGGCGCAGTTCGTCGAGGCCGCGTCGCTCGCCGCCAACGACGCGCTGCCCGCCGCGGCGCTCCTGCGCGAGGTCGGCGCGAAGGAGGCGTACGAGAAGCTCCTGCTGCGCGCCGTCGAGGGCGGCGGCGACCGGGCGGCCATCGACGCCCGGCTCGCGCGCTGGCGCGGCGAGCCCGTGCCCGCGGGCGGCTACGTCCCGTACGAGGGGCGCCTCGTCGCCCCGGCCGAACGCGACCGCCTGGTACGCGAGGCCCGCGTGACGGCCGCGTGCGCGCGGGTCGGCGCGAAGGACGCGAAGGACCGCAAGGCCGCCTACGACGAGCTCCTCGCGCTCGGCGCGCCCGCCCGCGAGGCGTTCGTGGCGGCGCTGCGCGCCCGTCGCGAGGCCGCGGCGAAGGAGGTCGCGTCGTCGAAGGTCTTCACGTCGGGCCGCACGAAGCAGCGGCTCCTCGACGAGCTCGGCAAGCGCCGCGTCGCGGCCCTCGCGCTCATCGACGACGACAAGGCCTACCCCTACCCGTACGCGCCGAACCAGGCCGAGATCCAGGCGCGCGTCGACGCGCTCGTGGACGCGGTCCGCGAGGTGTGGGAGCGCCCGTTCGACCTGGTGGCCACGTGGGATCGGTCGGTGGAGGACGCGCTCGCGCTTGTCCGCGAGGTCGACGACGTGCGCGTGAAGGTCGAGGACGGCTACGTCGGCGACATGGACGCGGTGAAGGCCGCGGTGAACGCCGCCATCGACGTGCCCGCCCTGGTCGCGGAGGTTTACGACAAGGACGTCCTCGCGTTCAACGAGAAGGTCGCCACGAGCGCGACGGGCCAGGAGAAGGAGAACGTCCGGCTCGTCAACCGCTACCGGATCATGATGGGGCGGCAGGCCGTGAAGCTCGAAGAGCGCCTGACGCGCGCCGCGCGCGGCCACAGCCGCGAGATGCGCACGCTCAACTACTTCGCGCACGAGAGCCCCACGCCGGGCCGGGAGTCGCCGGGCAAGCGCTGCGCGGTCGAGGGCTACTCGGGCGGCAGCGAGAACATCGCGTACGGCTCCGGCTTCATGAACGCGAAGGGCGCGTTCGACGGCTGGTACCACTCGTCCGGCCACCACCGCAACATGCTCGGCCGCGGCTGGACCGAACTGGGCGTCGGCCGCTCGTCGCGCGTGGCCGACACGTCGTCGTACTGGACCCAGAACTTCGGCGCCATGGGCGGGAAGTCGCTCAAGACGCCGGACGCGCTCCCGCCGCCGCGCGCCGAGGTGGCGTCGGAGGCCGACCCCGAGGACGCGGCGGCCGTGGCGGAGAAGGCCGCGCCCACCGACGAGCCGAAGGCCGGCTGACGGCGTGGCGCCCTCGAGCGACCGGCGCGCCGCGCCCCGCGCGCCCCGGACCGAGCTGGCGGTGGGCCTCATGTCGGGGACCAGCGCCGACGGTGTGGACGCGGCCCTCGTGCGCGTCGACGCGAGGCCCGGCGGGCCGCCCCGGGTGACGACGCTGGCGGCGCTGACGGTGCCGTACGACGCGCGGTTCCGCGCGCGGCTCCTCGCGCTCCCCGACGTGACCGCTCGCGAGTTGGCGCGGCTCCATGTGGACGTGGGCGAGCGGCTCGCGGCCGCCGTGCAGGCGGTGCTACGCCGCGCGCGCATGCCGGCGGCCCGCGTCGCGTTCGTGGCGTCGCACGGGCACACCGCGGTCCACCTGCCGCGCCGCGGCGGGGGCGGGGCCACGCTCCAGATCGGCGATCCTGCGGTCGTCGCCGAGCGCACGGGCCTCGCGGTCGTCGCCGATTTCCGGCCGCGCGACGTGGCGGCCGGGGGCGAGGGCGCGCCGTTCGTGCCGTGGGCCGACCGCCTGTTGCTCGCCGAGCCCGGCCGCGTCGTCGCGTGCCAGAACGTGGGCGGGATCGCGAACGTGACGGCCGTCGGGCCTCGCGTCGGCGACCTCGTGGCCTTCGACACGGGCCCCGGGATGATGCTGGTGGACCTCGCGGTGGCCGCCGCGACCGCCGGCCGCGCGCGGTTCGACCGCGACGGCGCGATGGCGGCGGCGGGCACCCTCGACGCGGGGCTCCTCGCCGACCTGCTCGCGCACCCCTATCTGCGCCGGCGGCCGCCGAAGTCGACGGGCCGCGAGGACTTCGGCGCGCCGTTCCTGAAGCCGCTGCGCGCGCGCGCGCGGACGGCGCGGGCCCGCCGCGACCTCGTCGCGACGCTCACCGCGTTCACGGCGGCGTCGATCGCCGACGCGTACCGTCGGTTCCTGCCGCCGGTCCACCGGTGCCTCGTCAGCGGGGGCGGTGCGCACAACGCGACGCTCCTCCGGCACCTGCGCGCCGCGTTGCCGGGCACCGACGTCGCGACCAGCGCGGCCGTCGGGATCGACCCGGACTTCAAGGAGGCGGTGGCGTTCGCGCTGCTCGGGTGGGCGCACCGGCGGGGCCTCCCGAACACCGTGCCCGCGGCCACGGGGGCGCGGCGGGCCGTGGTCGGCGGCGCGCTCTGGCCGGCGACGGCCGGACGCGGGGCCCGGGTGCGGCGCGTCGCCGGCGCGGCCGATCCAAGCGGGAGATGAGCCTCCTCGCCGCGCCGCTGATCGTCCCGTGGATCCGTCTCGACCGCGATGCCGGCGCGGAGGAGGAGGCGGCGCTCCGCCGGGCCCGCGAGCCCTGGTGCGCGGGGTTCTGCCTCTTCGGCGGCGAGGCCGACGCGGTCGCGCGGCTGACCGCGCGCCTGCGCGCCGCCGCCGGGCGGCCGCTGTTCGTCGCCAGCGACATGGAGCGCGGGGCGGGCCAGCAGGTGCGCGGGCTCCGGGTGCTGCCCGACGCGGCGCTGTGGGGGCTGGCGGCGTCGCCCGCCGAGATCGAGGCCTTCGGGGCGCTCACGGCGCGCGACGCGCGCTCGGTGGGGGTTGACGTCCTGTTCGCGCCGGTGCTCGACGTGCGGAGCGAGCCGAGCAACCCCATCGTCGGGAATCGTGCGTTCGGGTGGGACCCCGACCGCGTCGCGACGGCGGGCGCGGCGTTCGTGCGCGGCGCGCTGGCGGGCGGGTGCGCGCCCACGGGCAAGCACTTCCCCGGCCACGGGCCCACGGCGTCGGACAGCCACGATGCGGTGCCGTCGGTCGACACGTCGGCCGCGCATCTGGCCGCCCGCGACCTCGTCCCGTTCGCGGCGTCGTTCGTCGCGGGTTGCCCTGCGGTGATGACGGCGCACGTCGCCTATCCGAAGATCGACCCGTCGGGCGCGATCGCGACGTTCTCGGCGCCGATCCTGCGTCGCCTCGCCGACGTCGGCGGGGGCGACGCGCTCGTGTTCACCGACGCACTGCTCATGGCCGGCGCCGCGACGCCGGGCGGCGAGGTCGAGGCCGCGCGCCTCGCGCTGCGGGCGGGGTGCCACGTGCTGCTCATCCCGAGCGACCCGGAGCGCCTCGCCGCGGAGGTGCTCGACGGCGCCGACGCGGGCCTCGCGTCGGCGGTCGAGCGGGCCGCGGCCCGCGTGCGGGCGTTCGTCGCGGGGATCGCGCGGCTGTCGGTCCCGACGGCGGGCGCCATGGCCGGCCTCGAAACGACGCCGGGTCGCGTCGCCGACCGGGCGCTGCGGCTCGTCGGGGTGCACGCGGTCCCGCCGCTCCGAACGGGCGACTGCGTGTGGGTCGTGGACGACGACGACACGACGGACCGCGGCGAGGTGCTCGTGCGGCGCGGTCGCGCGGCCGGCGTCGAGGTGGTCGTGTTGCGGGTCCGCCGCGACGCGCCGGCGCCCGCGCTTCCCGACGGTGCCGCGCCCGGGGCGCTCGTGCTCATGGCGTCGGTGCGGGCGTGGAAGGGCGACCCGGTCTGTTCGCGGGCGGCGTCCGACCTCGTCGTCCGGGCGGCGGCGCGCGCGGCCGGGACGACGTCGGTGTTGTCGCTGGCGCCGCGGCCGCTGCTCGGGTCGTTGCACGTGCCCGCGACGGGGCCCGACGTCGAGACCGCGATCGCCGACCGTCTCTTCCCCGTCTGAGAGCCTGGGAAGGAATCGAAGATTCGTTCCCAGCCGCGAAGCGCGGACCCGCAGGGGCCGCGCGCCGAGCGGGTTTCCGGGGGGGCTGGGCCCACCGGAAACCGAGCGAAGGCGATTTCTTCACGAGTTCTGAGAGCCTGGGAAGGAATCGAAGATTCGTTCCCAGCCGCGAAGCGCGGACCCGCAGGGGC
>Ga0163144_10013945_pt1 | contig 16713 bp, 13 predicted proteins | sample OliLak19BULKMAT1_FD_123175 | JGI IMG/M metagenome (GOLD analysis project Ga0163144, IMG submission 123175) | Freshwater microbial mat bacterial communities from Lake Vanda, McMurdo Dry Valleys, Antarctica - Oligotrophic Lake LV.19.BULKMAT1 | ecosystem: Environmental > Aquatic > Freshwater >... | reverse complement strand
CGAACCACTCCTTTTCGCCTGGCTTTGCCATCCGCACTCTCATCCCAGCGCCTTCGTTTGCCAGTTCTCTTTGCGTTTCCTCAATTTGTTTCGGCTTCATCCCAGCTCACCCCAGCAAATCGGCTGAAAAAGTTTAGCCAAAAAGAACTGCCCTCATCCTCAGCCTCTTCCATCAGCTCGGAAAAAGACCCTGGCTTCCACCCACCAAGATGCTCGAGGGCAACAGCCTAATCTGAGTAAAGGTGTTCAGCTCGGCGAGCTATTGTCGGACTTCAAGACCTACCGCCCCATGCTGCTTTTCGGCGATAGCGGCAGGGGAGATTCTCTTGCGCTGCAACTTACCGCTCAGCGCTGGCTTGTCGTGCTGATCTTCCCGTCGACCACCTCAAACTGGGCGCCGAATTTTCCGCCGGTGCGACCGTCGCGGCCGCCCCTCCATCGGTCAGCGAAATCGAATCCTCGAACACGTATTCGAAATACCATCCGGTCGGTTGCCCTTCGATGACGATGGTGGCGTCGCGGCCGGTGAAGGCCGAGAGATCATAGCTGAGTTCCTGCCAGCCTTGCGCGCCGTCGATCATCCGCGGTGCGCCGACGGCGGTGCCGTTGACCTTGATTACCAACTGCCAGTCGCCGCCCACGCCGCCCACCGGAGAATTGCCCGCGACCACGAGGTTCAGCTTCGGCGCACGACCGAGGTGCACGTTCCGTTCGATTTTTGCCGGTACGCCCTCTGTCGGTGGATGAAGGTAAAGCAGACCGCTGCGGCCCGCGGGCGGGTTGGCGTCGCCGCGCTGGCCGCCGGCGTAGAAACCCACCGGCCCACCCGCATTGAGGGCGGAGGCGGTCGCGGTGACAGTCCACTCGCGCGCCCAGGCTTCGGTGGCACCGGCCGTGTCCACCATGCCCTTGGTCACGGTTGGCGGGGCGGGTAAGACGGCTGGGGGCGCGACAACGCTGCGGGGCAGCGAAGGCGCTGGCTTCGTGGCCGTGGCGGCGGGTGTTGCCGGCGTAGTGTCGCGGGCGTCGGCCCACGCGCCGCGCACCTCGGCGAAGCCGCGGCCGCCGGATTCGCTGTTCTGCGACCAGGTCGCCGGATCGCTGTCGATTACGGTGTAGGTGCCGGGCTTCAGGACGACGTCGGGTTCGGCCTCCCAGAGACCGTCCGGCGAGCCCGAGGCAACCTTGCCCTGAGCCCGCCATGGCCCGTGCGTGGTGCCGTCGCTATGGATGATCGTGCCGCCGCTCAGGGCCCGCGCAGGAAACGGGCACGGGCCGCGGCTTGAGGATCTCCTGCGCCATGCCCTCGGCGAGCGCCGCCATGCCGCCGGTGTCGGCGAGGCCTTCGATGCGACGCTTCACGACCGCCTGCTGCAAGATCTCGTACTGGGTGGTCTCGATCATCCCGTAGACGAAGTCGCTGAGGAGCCGGGTCTTCAGGCCGCCCCGCGCCTTGAGCAGACCGCGCACGCCCTCCGGACTCACCGTGCGGTCCCGAGAATCCGCCGGGAAAGCCATTTCGCGCAGGGCCGACCTCCTCGCATCAAGGGCCGCCAGTTCGGGCGACAGACTCTTGGTGTCGAAGGACTGGACGACCTGCTTGTACCTCCAGCGCGATCCACACTTCTTTGAACGTTCCAACGCGGAGCGCTGCAGCTGAACCGGCGAATTCGAGCGCCCACATCGCCGCCGGACAGTTCCGATTGGGTCGGATATCCCGGCCGATGCCCCTGAGGATCCCGTTTCCTTACTGCCAAAGCCAAGGTGCGGCAGGATGTTCTGGATGCGGCCAAAGCGAAGACACCTGACTCCGGGGATCGCTGCGGACTCGATCAAGTGACAAGCCGGGAAGATCGAGCCGCAGACGGACACGGGCCCTGAGGTTGAACCCCTGGTGCCCGCCGAGGTCGATGCCGTAACGGAGCGGGGCGGATTCGGCGACGCCGGAACTCGGGATGCTCTGCTGAGGCCCTCCTCAGCGGCCGATTTCGGTTTTGGCGGAGGCGCGACGCCGGAGATTTTCCTTCTCCGTGGAGGTGAGAAAGTCGGTCAACTCGGCGTTGGGCCGTCCGGCCTGCGCCGCGCGTGCCCGCAGGGTGGCTACCTCATCAGAAGTGAGCAGGGAGCGGTAGAGCCCGCTGTCCGAATCGATGTTGGAACGTTTGAGCTCGTCGTTGTCCTGCTTGCTGCCGATCGCGGCCCCGGTGACGCCGCCCAAGGCCGCGCCGATGGCCGCCCCCGCACCCGCTTCACCGGATTGATGGCCGATGACGCCACCAATGAGGGCGCCCGTAGCCGCACCAATGCCCGTGCCGCGGGCCATTTTGGGGCTGGTGTCGCATCCGGTGAAGAGAGACGCCGTGGCCAAGCCACCGGCCCCGACGAGGAACGTAGCGAGTGAAAGTTTCATGGAGTTCTTGGTTGCGGACCCTGACAGGGTTTAGGTCGAGGGGTTCCTCCTGCTGCCTCGATTGGTGCCCGACGGAAACGGTTGGATCCTTTGTTGGCTGTGGAACAACCGCTTGCGCCGTCTGGCAGAGCCTGGTTTCGACCACTGCGAACCTGCTGGGTCCCTTCACGATGGTGCCTGACCGCCGTCACCGGGCCATGCAAACGAATCTCGCCATCTCCACCGCTCAAGTTGACAGATCTGCGGGCCTGCGGAGCCCTTTCTTCGTGTCACCGCGTTTCGAGCGACCCTGGCAGGGCGTTGACGTCGGTCTTTCTTCGGGCGAGCGCTTTCACGCCCAAGGGCCTGAGGGCGCTCGCTGTTTTCTGGTGGCGGGAGGCGGCTTAGAATTTCCACTCAAGTGCGGCGCTCACGTAGGCGGAGGCGCGGTCGGCGGAGGCGCGGTAGTTGCGTTTGTGATAGTCGGCCCGGAGGAGCGGGACGGCGCCGACGGAAGCTCGGGCGGAGAACGTGGGCGAGGCCTGCCAGGCGAGCGCGGGGCCGACACGGAGGGATTGGTATTCGAGGCGAGTGCGGTTGAGCGCCGGCTTGTTGCGGCCGCCGGGGAGCGGGTCGTCTTGCACGTAGAAGGAGCCGAAGTCGGCCTCGGCGGTGAACTCGACTTCGAGGGTCTTGCTTAGGGTATAAATCACTCCGGTGCGGGGGAATCCGAGCGTGACGCGCCACGCGGGGGAAGGTGTCCAGTTTAACGTCGCGACCGGCAAGATGCGGCCGGTGCCCTTGGATAGGGAGTCGTAAACGAAGCCGAAGCCGGCGCCGAACTCGGGATTGAACTTGCGGCTCGCGATGGCAATCACGCCGACGCCGAAGCCTTTCGAGGAAAACGTCGAGCCGGCGTTATGGACGCCGGGGCTCACGCTGGCGAGGAGCGACCAGTCGGCATCAAGTTTGGTGAAGACCGTGAAAGCGGCGCTGAGTGACTGGAGACGATCCGGGAGCGGCGTATCGGCGTCACGGTTGAGCGAGTAGTGGCGGTATCTGAGACTGACGATGGGAAAGATATCGGATTTGAGGGGAGGGAGCGGCACCGCGATCTCGGCGCCGGCCTGCGCAACGGAGAAACCGCCGGCGGGGGCGTTGCGGGCGGTGAACGGCGTGTGGCCGGTGTAGGCCGTGTCGAATTTGAGCGTGACGAGCGCGTTGGCAGGGCGGCCGGAAGGCGTCGTAGCGGGAGCGCTGGGCGCAGAGGAGGTGGGGATTTGCGCGGCCAGCGGAAGCGCGGCAGTGAGGGCCAAGGCGAGCAATGGGGGACGGAAATTCATGGTGTGGTGAAGGCTACGTTCAAGGTGGACGGTCGGATGCGCGCGTCAGCGGAATTCTCGTGGAAAAGGCCGGAGGTGTTTCCAGCGGGCCTTGAGGTCGGCGAGGGTGAGGGGGCGTGTCCTCACCCTATCAACGGTGCGACTATCGCCGGACTCTGTGGGTCTTGACCAAGACGGGGCTTGTTCAACCGGAGTACTGTGTCTTCAGCGGTAAGTGTCTTTGCGGTGGGCGATCCGAATCACCGCTACGACCAAGACCCTGTCCTCGATTTCATACACCACTCGATAGTCGGCCACTCGGATTCGATAGGTCCGTTCGGCTCCAGCCAGCTTTTTGACGCCTGGTGGGCGGGGGTCCCGCTCGAGACGTTCAAGGGCACTGTAGATCGCGACCAGTTGAGAGCGGTCGACTCGCCTCAGATCCCTTTCGGCTGAACGCGTGAGCTCAACCCGGTAGGAGGCCATCGGCGATCAGGTGCCGCTTCACCTCGGCGAGGCTGACGCGATCTTCTTCCCGGCGCTCCGCTACCGCGGCAAGGTCGGCAACATCCTCCAACAGGTCTCGTGCCTGGCGAACCGTTTTGCGATCCGCTCCCAGCAACAGGACTTGGCTCGCGGCCCACCTCCGCGTTCGCGCCACAAACCGATCATCCCGGAAGCACGGATCCTTCTCCAGCAGGCCTGAGCGGTACCCGCGGCCCAGAACTCCGGTTCGCCATCGGAAGATCCGGTTTGCTTTCACTCATTGAAAGTCACGGCTGGAACGTATAAAACTCTCTCTTTCGAATGACTCCCACCAAGAGAATCTTCTGTACGCTTCTTGCGATGGTGACCGTTTCGCTATCCTTCGCCGTGGCAAAAATTCCCGAAATCACCGGCAGAACCACTGAATTCCACTGGAAACGCTACTCTGGCAATCCCGTTTTTCCGGCGACCGCGGGGACGTGGCGCGCGGCGCAAACCGCGAATCCGGACCTGTTGCTGAAGGACGATACCTACTTCATGTATTTCCGCGGACAAAGGGATGGGCATGACAGGATAGGGGTGGCGACGATCGCCAAGGAAAAATTCGACGGAGTGACCTGGAACATCGCTCCGGATCCGATCATCGATGTGGGCGCGCCGGGATCGTGGGACGAACAACACGCCCTGGACCCCGCGACCGTCCTGGTCGGCGGGAAAGTATTTTTGTATTACACCGGTTCCAGTCCACGGTCTGACCGCGCGGTCTGCCTGGCCGTGTCGGAAGACGGAATCCACTTCACCAAATACGCCGCGAATCCCGTGATCATCGGCGGCGGACCGGAGGTGTTTTACCGCGACCGCACCTTCTTCCTCTATTACTGGAAGCAAGTCCCCGGGAGAAGCGGTTTCCAAGTTCACTATGCGACCTCGGCCGACGGCTACCATTTTGTCGAACCCCCCGGAAGCCCTGGCTCTTCCAGTGGGACAGGAAGGAAGTTGGGACAGTTTCACGGTTGAGACGCCGCGCATCTTCTCGGAAGGCGGGCTCTATTACATGGTCTACTGTGGCTCCGACCGCCACAAGGACTACCCGTTCAGCGCGGGACTGGCGACCTCCCCGGACCTGGTCAACTGGACGAAGTATCCGGGAAACCCGATCTTCGGTCGTGGTGACGAAGGCCAGTGGGACGAGGGGGCCATCTGGTTCACCACGGTCGAGAAGATCAATGGTCGGTACTACCTGTGGTATGAAGGTTACGGCGGTGGCATGGCCCGCACCCAGGCCTACGGGAGCTATCTGAAAGGCGGAAAGTCGCAGGTCGGCATGGCGACCATGGATGCGCCCTACTTCTACGTGCGTCCGGTCACCGGCCGTAACGGACCGGAAGCCCGGTGAAGGCCTGGGTCAAAGCGTTCACCGTTCACCCTTCAAGCCGTGCGGCCAAACCCTCTGGGATCGGCTCGGGCTCGTCTCCGGCGAGCTGCCGGCACGACCCGCGACAGGTGGACACGGGAGGGACGCCAGCGCGTTCATCCGAGTATTCACGAAGCCACCCGGGAGGTCGGATTGCCGAAATCGTTCGATTTCAGCCAACTCGTCAGCAAACCCCACCTGGCCCGACCCCTGAAGATCCAGTTTCCTACCGGAGGAGCGCACGGCGCCGTCATGATTCACGTAAAGCGGGAACTCGCCGTATCTCTCTTGCCGCGACGAAACTGGACCGCCGACGCACGCTGGCCCTGCGCGATCTTTGCGTGATGGTTTTTCACTGAGACGATGTACGGTGTGCCGTCGGGTCGAGCCACGTTGAAGAGATGGAAGTGGCCAGTGACCACCGTGCGGTCCTCGGGTTGCGTGGGAATCAGCGATCTCGGATCGATGTGTTTGTCGCGGAAAGTATGCGAGAAGAAGCCTTTCTTGCTGCCTACCACGATGCTCGTGGACACCGCGATATTGGACGCACGGCGGGTCTGCCTGCAGACGCCGTTGCCGACGCCGTTGTAGGCGGCTTCGCTGAGGCCGCGACGGGACCGAACGGTCCCGCCCGCCCCTCTGATCTGTCGTCCGACGCTGAAGCAAGCTAACGAGTCAGGTCTTGGGGTTTGGTTAAACCGTTTCGCGAAGGTGCCCTGCAATCTCTGCATGCCATCCACGAAGTTCGCCTTCGGCGTCGCGATGGCCGGATGGGATTCGACACCAGACACCAAGCATGCGCCCGCCAGCCAGTTTTGCCGCACGCCTTTTCCAAGCATTGTAAAAAGGACGTCTTCGCCTTCTCCGTCCGGAAAAGGTCTGTCCGGTAGCTACCCCGATTCAACACGTGGTGAACCCCCGCCTCTGAATCCAATCGCGACGGCCTTGCCGTTCCCATCAACCCAGCAGCTCAATCGACCCTTTCAACCCCAAACCCCATGGCCTGACTCGTTTGGATCGTTCCTGTAGTAATAAACATTAATGGGCGGCTACCAAAGCACCGGCACGCCGCGCCACCGGGCGATTTCCTTGTCCTGAGTCACAAGCGTCAGCTTGTGCTCCAATGCGGTGGCGCAGATCATCCGGTCGGCCGGATCTCGATGCTCCCATTCGAGGCCCACCGATCGCCACGCGATCGCGGGCGTGAGCGGGAGAATCTGAAACCGCTGGGACAAATCATCGAGCCAGCGAGCCGGGTCGGGAGCCAGCTCGATTTCTCCCGTGTGCGCTTTGCGGGCGATTTCCAACAGGCTGATCGCTGCCACCGCGAAGGCTTCGGTAGGGTGCACCTTGGCGAGTGCACGGACTTTCGGCGAAAGCCGCGGAGAGGACTCCACGACCCACAGTACCGCGTGGGTATCGAGCAGGTAGTTCACCGCGCCAAGTCGCCCCATTCTGCCAGCGGGATCGCCGGCCCGTCGCGCAAACCAGCCAACTTGGCGCGCCCCGCCAAGCAGCCGAGGGCACCGGGGCTCTGAAGACGGGCGCGAAACTCAAACGTCTGGCCATCCGCTTCCACCACGATGACCTTGCCGGCCGCCGCCAGTCGACGCATGCGCGGAAACTCGCGCTGAAACGCGCGGACATTGGTTTTCATGCCTGACAGTCAGCATTGACTGCCAGACGAGTCAAACGGCAATCTTGGTCGAACGTCATTCCCCAACGGAGCGGATTCCTGCACCTCCGTCGCCGCCCGCTCCTCCGGATTGTTGTCCAAGAACTCCTGGTCGACCACGGCCGCCGCACGGTTCGACCGCGCCCTGGCCCGCGATGTCGGGTCTCCGGTTCCATCGCCGGAGGCGGGGGGGTGGTACGGGATGCGGCCCCTCCCGAACGCAATCGACGCCGCAGGACAGTCTCAGGCAACCCCGGTTGGACTCTGGCTTTACATGTGCTCCTCGTAAGTGATGTCGATCTTGGCCGCGAAGGCTTTCTTCTTCGCGGCGCCTTGGAACCGGATGCTGTGCGTCAGCTCGTCGTAGATGTAACCGTTCTGTGGATCGGGGGCCACCAACCGCCCATCGACCAGGACGCGGAGGCTCTTCTTGTAGAGGGTCGCCGTGCCTCCGATCGGCTCGAGGGCGACCGCGACCGTGTCGGCGATGCGGTCGCCGAGCGCCGCGAGCTGGTTGGAGAAGTCCGTCTCGATGTTCAGCACGGTCCCGCCCGTGAGCTCGGCCGCGCGGCGGTGCGAGAGGTTGTTCGGCGACACCACCGCGTGCATCTCGAGCTTTCCGCGCTTGTTGCCCTTGGCGATGATGAAGGGACGCAGCACCCAGTAATTGATGTAGCCATCGAGTGTCTGGCGGGCGGAAGGGTTTCGCAGGTTGGATTGTTTGATCAGGTCGGGAAGTTTGCCGTTTTCGATCCATTCGGCCCGACGCGAGCCGTCCCTTTGCTCCTTCCAGGTGGCCATGCGCGTCTCCTCCTCGTCCATGAAGAAGACCACGATCGTGGTGGCGTCAGGGCGCAGGAACGTGTGCTGCTGGTTGTAATAACCCGCGACGAAATTATACACGGAGGTAAACGCGGTGCGGTTGCTGTTGCCATTCGTGCCTACTTTCACGAGCTCGGCAAAGAGGCTGTCGGGCGTCTGGGGCGTGACCCAAGGCTGAGCCATGACCGGCAGCGTCACGAGCGTGCCATTGCTCGCGACGCGTTTTTTTACCTGCTTCGGCCGATCGCGGCGGTCGAGCACCGGGTTGCCCGCCGCGTCGAGCTGCACGGAGCGGACCTCTTTGAAATACGGTTGATCGCCGGGCCGGCGTCCCGGAACCGAGTTGACGAAGTCGGTCGTCAGCACCCCGATCCGGTAGTCGAGATCGCGGGTATGAAAGAGTTGCCGAAAGCGGCTGAGGTTGGCCGCGATGCGGCTCTGGTGGGCGGCCATCGAGGGCGAATTGTTGATGACAAACACGAGGTCGACCTCACGGCTGCGGGTGCGGTCCACCGCCATCTGCTTGATGGTGCGGATTGGCTCGACGGTGACCGTGACGACATTCTCCACGCCGAGTTGTTCGTTATTTTCGTCGATCGTGTAGTACTTGAAGCGATCCTCGCCGATGAAGCCCGGGTTGGGCGCATAGGTGAGCCGGCCGGTGGTGCGATCGAGCCTGGCGGTGCCGTTCTTTGGTTGGGCCTTGTCGTCCAGCAGATAGGCAACCTTCGGTTCGGCGATCCCAATGCGGTCGACTGGCGGCATGAAGTCCTCGTGGCTGGGGACCTTCTGGGAGACCAGGATATTCGGCCGGGTCGTGAGCAGGACGGCTTTCACGTTCATGAAACGTTCGCGGGCGGCGCTGACCTCGAACGTCTGCAGTTCGACCGGGGGAGGGGGACTCACCGTGATCAGAACGGTGTTCTTGAAAACCAAGCCCGACGTTTCATTGCGCACGGTGTAGCTGAAGGAATCCTCGCCCGCGTAATCCTCCTGCGGTCGATAGGCAAAGTAGCCGAGGCGGGACGTCTTGGTCTTGAAGAAATCCGCTTCATCCTCGCCACCCGCCAGGCCCACCCGACCAAACATCGGTTCCGCGGTGATCGTATAGACCAGATCGTTGCTCGTATCGGGGCTGAGAATCTCCGCGGCGACGGCGAGCTGTCCGTGGGCACCCGTGCCCTCGGCCTCGATCTTCATGGGTGCGGTCGAGACGATCGCATCTTTGTCGCCGGGCGCGGGAACGCCGGCGGCGAAGGCCGGAGCCAAGGCCAGGATCAATGTCAGGCACAGCACGCGCACCCAAGCGAAGGCGCTGGATTCGAGGCGGGTGGGGGTGAAGGTGGTGCAGTGCATACGTTTAATCGTCACGCTAGCCGCGGGTTAGGTTCCGCCAAATATTGGGTGGTGCCCGCTTTTGGCGGCGCAGAAGAGGGGCTCCGGCGGCGGGAGGGAGTCGAAGGATCACTTGCCTGGGTTGTTCACGGGAGCGGGATTGTCCGCGGGCACCGCTGCGGGTGGTGGGGGCGGGGGCAATGGGTGCTCGCGCAGGAGCTCGTCGACCATGTAGAAGTTGGTGCGGTCTGTGGTGGCGGCACGCACCCGGCGGACGGACTCGGAGGAGACGGGGGGGTGGTCGTTGCCGAACGACTGGCGCACGTAGGTCATCACCGCCGCGAGTTCATTGTCGTTCAGCATGCCGCCAAAGCCCATCATCGGCGGCACGCCTTTGCCGGGGTCGAAGTGCTGGCCATTGACCTCGATCGGACCCCACAGCCCCTTGAGCACGAGTTTGATCAGCCGCTCCTCGCCCTCGACCCAGTTGCTTCGTTCCAGAGGCGGATAGATTCCGGCGAGGCCCTTGCCGTCGGCCTGATGGCAGGTTGCGCAGTGGCCGTCGCGGAGGTACACCTCCTTGCCGATGGAGTAGACGCGATTGTCTTCACCGTCGAGCTGCCGGGTCGGGCCGTAGCGTTGCTGGGCCTCCGATTTGGGTGGCTCCGGGAAGGTGAAGGTGCCGGCGAGGAAGGACCGGGCCGCCGGGTTGTCGGCGAACGCCCCGGGCTGGGTGCGCAAGGTCGCGACCTCGTCCTTCAGGGTGGCGTCGAGAATCAGTTTCGTCACCGGTCCCATCCACGGATCGAGCGGCGAGCGCAGCGCCTCCAGCACGATTCGGACGCCGTTGACCGGCTCGAGCCAGGAGGCCGCCACGATCGCCGAGAGCCGGACGCGAGGGTGGGGGTCGCGCGCGGCCTGCTGGAGGAGCGCGGACCCGCCGGGGACCTGGTGGGCGGAGTACCGGAGCACATTGACCGCGGCCGCGCGCGCCTCGTGGCGCTGGGCGGAGAGCAGCCGCTTCAACAAGGCGGCGTCGGGCTGGTTCTGCGCCCAGGTGGCCCAGAGGGCCTCGCACAGCTGATGTTCATAGTCGGGATCCTTGGGGTCGAGTTTTGCGACCCAGGCGCGCACCGCCGGAAGCACCTGGGCAGCGGGCCGTCCGCGCAGTTCCCGGCGCGTGCGGTAACGCGTGCGGTATTCGGGCAGCTTCAGATTTTCGAGCAACTCCGGGATGGAGGCACCGGCCACCTTGGCGGGTGTCACCAGCGGTCGGTCGATGGCGGTGATCCGGAAGATGCGTCCATGATTGTGATCGCGATTGGGGTCCCGCGCATTGTGCTGCATGTGGCCGATGAGCGCGTTGTGCCAGTCGACGAAGTAGAGCGACCCGTCCGGGGCGAATTCGAGATCGACGGGACGGAAGTTGGGATTGTTCGACGACAGCAGGTCGCCCGCCAGCTTGCCCTGAAAACCTGCGCCGTCGTCCTCCACGGAGGCCAGGCTGATGCCGAGAAAACCGATGCTGTTGCAGATCATGAATTGTCCCTGCATCGCTTCCGGGAAATGACGGGAAGAGACGAATTCGGAGCCGGAGGTGGGGCGCGACCGCTTGGGGACAAAGGTGCGGGTCTTGGGGTTCTCAATCCCGAAAGGCATCCTGGCGGAAAGAGGCAGACCCCACCAGTTCAGACCGTCGGAAGCGTCGGAGATGAACAGTTGTTCCCAGTGATCGAAGGCGATGCCCCAGGGATTATTGTAGTCGGCCTGGCTATACCGTTCGAGCCGGAAACTCTTGGGGTCGAAACGCCAGACGCCGCCGTCGTTGCAGCGACGGGGACCGTACGGGGTCTCCACCTGCGAGTGCAGAAACCGTCCCTCGCAAAGATAGAACGCCCCGGATGCGTCCGCGCTGTAGGCGGAGATCGCATGGTGGGTGTCGTGCGTGTCGAAGCCGTGCAGGAGAATCTCCATCCGATCCGCCCGATCATCGTGGTTGTCGTCGACCAGCAGGCAGAGATTGGGTTCCTGGGACAGGTAGACGCCCTCCGGCGCGAGTTCGAAGCCGATGGGCAGCTGAAGACCATCGGCGAACACCGTCTGCTTGTCGGCGCGGCCGTCGCCATTGGTGTCCTCGAGGATGAGCAGTTTGTCGTTCGGCCGGGGATCGCCCGGGCGCCAGTGCGGGTAGCTTGGCATGACGGCGACCCAGAGCCGGCCCCGGTTGTCGAAGGACATCTGAACGGGGTTGCGCAGGTCAGGAAACTCCCTTTCCGAGGCGAACAGCTCCAGCTTGAAGCCGTCCATCACCTTGGTTTGTGCGATCACCTCCTGGCCGCTCGCGTAGGTGATCGTGCCCATGGCGCCGCCCGGCTTGAAATTGGTCGGCACTGGCGGGAGGACATGGGTCTGGCTGTCGTCAACGACAAGGTCGCTCTTGCGGCCCAGGGCGATGTCGTGGATCAGGGTGTCGCGCAGGGCCATCATTTCGCGCGTCTTCCGGACCTCGTCCGGGTAGTTTTGGGGCCCATACGGGGCATAGCGCTGTCCGTGGGTGTGGACGCCATTGACCAGATTGTAGTCGTTGTTCCAGAGCCAGTTTTTCTCCAGCACCGCGGAACGCACGAGCGCGGGATCGGCCTGGGTGCGTCGAGCCTCGGCGCTGTAGAGCCCATTGGCCAGCCACCGACTGAGCTCGGTGTAACCGGCTTCGGTCGGGGCGAAGCCGTTGATCGTGAAGTCGCGGTCCCGGCGCTGCGCGTAATGGTCCCGGGAGAGGGCGAAAAGATCGATGAAGGTGAGCCCATGACGGCCGGCCACCCGCCGCATGGCGTCGGTGTAGAGCGCGAGGTTGGCGTTCTCGCGCGTTCCATGGGGAAGGTCGCGGCGGGCGGACAGGTTTTCGAAGGCGAGGGGCGAGACCAGCACCAGGCGCGGCGCGGTCTCGCCGTTGTAGGCCTGCGCGAGCGTGTGGAGCACGAACGCCTCCAGTTCCGCCTCGTAGGTGCCGACCCGCTGGGGACCGTCGAACGACTCATTGTAGCCGAAGAAAGCCACCACCGTGTCGGCCTTGACCGAGGTGAGCCACTGGTCGGACGATGGGAAGAAGCCCTTGCCATTGTGCTGGGCGTTTTCGGGACGAAACACCTCGGCACCGGGAAAGGCCCACGGGGAAGTGCGGGCCGGGTGCGGGCGATAGCCGGGGGTGTCGCCCGGACGGGCGAGGTTGCGGATGATCAGGCGACTCTCCGGGTAACGCAGGTAGAGCTCGGTTTCGAGCAGCCCGTAATAGAGATCCCGTTCGGCCAGACCGTTGCCGAGCAGGGCGATGCGTTCCCCCTGGAACGGGCTGGCGGCCATCGGCGCGCGGCGAACCACCGCTGGGACGGGAAGCGGCAGTGCGGCGTGGGGCGCGTCATCCCGCAAGTCTGCGGCGAGCAGGGCGCCCGCCGGCAGCAGCGACGCAAGAATGATGAGACCGAGCGAGATACGGATCGAGACGGGGTAGGATCGAGTCATGGGACGACAACAGCCGATTGACGTGGTTGGCGGAAGCAACCGGGCCGAGCCCAGAAGGGCAAGGGAAACAGCCGATGAAAACGAGGCTTAAGTTCGACCCGTCGGGTGGTGCGCGGAGCGGCTTTCCCTTGGGTGACCAGTCGCGTGCGCGCTCCACCCAGCCGGCGGAAGAGCGGTATCTTCACGCGTCGCAGGGGGTCCCTCCCTGCCGTTGGACAAACTGGGGAAACTGCATTGCTTGCTCTTACATGTTCGTCGTTCGGTTTGCGGTCTCCTTCTTGGTCGCGGGGGCTCTCGTTTCTTTCCAGGCGGCGGCAACGTCGGTTCGGCCTCCGGAATTCTCCGATCTCGTCGAGAAGGCCGAAGTTGTCGTCCGCGGCGAGGTTGTCGGTGTTCGATGCGAATGGCGCGGAACTGCAGACACGCGGCGCATCGTCACGTTGGTTCGCTTTCGGATCGACCGCGCCCTGATCGGTCATCCGCCGGAGGAACTGGAATTGGAATTCCTTGGTGGCAAGGTTGGAACGGAACGCCTCGAGATCAGCGGCATGCCTGAGTTCAGAGTGGGCGACCGCGACATTATTTTTGTGCAAAATAACGGTCGTCAGTTGTGTCCGTTGGTTGGTTTTTCGCATGGACGTTACCTTGTGGTCGACGGTGCCTTCGCGTGGGAGCCGCCCACGGTTGCCCGCAACAATACCGTGCCGCTCGAATCCGTGGAAGAGGTCACTCTCCCCCTGAGCGAAGGCGCGGCCGTGGTGCAGCAGCTCAAACGCGTCAAGCGCGCGCCACTGACGGTCGAACAGTTCGAAGCCGCCATTGTCCAGCGCGCCATGGCCCAAGGTCGCCGCGACGTCCGAACGCTTTCCCAACAATGATCGCCCGACTCATCCGAGCCCGGTTGATTGCGGCCGCGCTGTTGATCAATGGCATGGCTTGCTTCCTCAGCGCCTCGGTGCCACGGCCACCCTCCCCGGGTTTGGGACCGGATCTCCTCCCCGAACCTATCGATGGGAGAAGGACGGCGTGCTCATCTCCACCGAACTCAATCTGATCATCCCTCTGTTCGGGCCCGCCGACGTGGGCGGTTACACGTTTTCGTCCATCAATGCCGCCGGCGTCGCGAAAACCCGGCCGGGACGGCTTTCCCTTGCGCCCGCGCGGCCTCTTCGAATCACCGAGGCACCGGTGGACAGGAAATACACGGATTGCAATTTCATCCTGCGCGTCAGAGCGGATGGGACCGGACCGATTCAATATCAATGGTTCAAGGAGATTGTTCCGCTGGACGGTGCCACGAGCGCCGTTCTCAGAATCTTTGATGCAGGCGCGGACGACTCAGGAGAGTACACGGTAACCGTGTCCAACACGACAACCCGTCTCACCACGAAACCGATGCGGGCCACCTATGTGTCGACACGATCTCCATTCGTCGCGTCACAACCCCGGCTGTTGAGCGCGCGAGCCGGACAGTACGTGACACTTAGTCCCGACTTGGGTTTCGACGACAACTGCGATCTGCATTGGACCAAAGACGGAAGCGTGATTCCAAACGAGACGAACTCGACCCTCACCTTCAGCCCCCTCAGCCAGTCCCACGTCGGCGACTATCGGCTGACCGCCGTGAGTCGGAAAATCGAGGACGGATCCGTCTCAACGGCTTTGATCCGCGTAGAAATTGCCACGCAGCCAGATCTCGTGATTACGCATCATCCAGGGGATTTGGTGCTTCCTTACGACCGAAGAGGCGATCTCAAAATTCTACTCGCGCCGGGCGTGAATACTCAGCGTATCTACTGGCTGCGCAACGGCGTGGAGTTGCCCAACTCGCATGCACTGGAGTTCCGGCTGTCGACCGGGGCACCGGAAGCGAGCGGAACCTATCAGGCCGTCGTCGCCACTGACCGTGGCGAATTCAAGAGCCAGTTCTGCCACGTCTCCGTCCGCTCCCTCGAACCGCCAGTACCCTTTGAACTTCCCAGCCTGACGCGGTCGGTGGACGGGATGGCGTATTTCTACGTGCCGACCGAAGACAGGCTTGGGATCGTCAGAATGCAATGGCGGAAAGACGGGGTGGAGCTACCCGGAAGGACTCTCAATTTCCTTAGCTTGGAAGATCTCCGTGCGGAGGACTCCGGACGCTACTCCGTCGTTTGCACCACGATCGCCGGCGTCGCTGAATCCACTGGCGGAGTTCTCCAGGTCGTGCCGGCCATAAGGCCCGTGACCGTCGCCCAGCCCAATTCAGAGAACCCCGGTCCTGGAGGCCGCGTTTCCCTGATGGTCAGCGTCTTGAGCGAGATTCCAATAACGTATCAATGGATGCGAAATGGCGAGCCCATATCCGGCGCGATTGAATCCTCCTATCTCACGCCAGGAGGCGCGGACACGGACACGGATTATACGGTTCTCGTTTCCAACGCAGGCGGTTCGATCGAAAGTCAGTCCGCCCGGATCAGTTTCGAGCCCCCCGATTCCGTGAACGTGATTGTCCGCCAGCCCGCCAGTCAGGCGGTGGCGCTGGGCAGTAGCTTCAATCTCAATGTGCAGACAACCCTGCCCTCGCCGCGCTATCAATGGCGGAGGAATGGCGTGAACATCTCCGGCGCGAACGGACCCTTGCTGACGCTGGGGCGCGTCACCGTGCAGGACGCAGGGATCTACTCCGTTGCGATTGCCTCTGACCAGGGTTCTGTCGTCAGCGAAGAAGCGGTGGTCCGGGTCGATCCCTCGGGGCGTCTGCTCAATTTGTCGTCTCGCGCCGTCGCAATCACGGGCTCAGGCGCGCTGATCGCGGGTTTCAGCGTCACCGGCCCGGTTCCGAAACGCATGTTGATTCGCGGCATCGGGCCCGCGTTTTCCGCGTTTGGGGTGCAAAATCCGCTGCCCGACCCCAAGCTCGCGCTTTTCAGCGCGGCCGGCGCGCTGCTGGCCGAGGTCGACAATGTACCGGTGAATCCGATGCAGGCTGAGATTGCGGCCGAGACCGCGCGTGTGGGTGGATTTCCGCTCGCCGCGTCTGCCAGGGATGCGCCCATGCTGGTCACACTGGATCCGGGCGGTTACACGGTCCATCTGACGAACGTCGGGCCGGCAGCCGAAGGGGTGGCGTTGATCGAGGTGTACGATTGTTCAGCCAACGCAAGTCGTTTGGTCAATGTCTCCACCCGTACCCGAGTGGCCTCCGGCGAGGAGGTTCTGATCAGCGGCATTACGGTCGATGCCGGCGCGCCGAAAAAACTCCTGATCCGGGCGGCAGGTCCGGCATTGAGCGAGTTTGGCGTTGACGGCGTAGTTGAGGATCCCGAACTGCGCATCGTATCCATGACCGAAGACAAAGTCGTCGCCGCCAATGACGATTGGGAGGCGGGCGGCGCCGCGGCCCTGGAGATCGCCGCGATGAGGACCGGCGCCTTCGCGTTCAAGCGGGGCAGCCGGGACGCGGCCCTGCTGATCACGCTCCCGCCAGGAGGTTACTCGGCGATCGTCTCCGGCAGGAATGGCGCCAGCGGAGTGGCGCTGGTCGAAGTGTATGAAGTGATTGAATAGCGCGTCGGTTGGCTGGGCTGACACCTCTGCTCACGGCTCGATGTGAAAGGATGCCGGTGTCCACGCGCAGACGATCTCGCGCGGGCACGGCTTGAGACGGCCCCGTCTTTGATCACTTCGGAGAACCGGTCCGGTTGCGTGGCCTCCCGCACGGGGGGCACGGCGGGGTGGGCACGAGCCGGCTGAGGCCCCGCTGGGGTGG
>Ga0163144_10013944_pt1 | contig 16713 bp, 15 predicted proteins | sample OliLak19BULKMAT1_FD_123175 | JGI IMG/M metagenome (GOLD analysis project Ga0163144, IMG submission 123175) | Freshwater microbial mat bacterial communities from Lake Vanda, McMurdo Dry Valleys, Antarctica - Oligotrophic Lake LV.19.BULKMAT1 | ecosystem: Environmental > Aquatic > Freshwater >... | reverse complement strand
TCCCACACTGTCGGCATTTGCGTCTGAGTTCTCGGTTGGGTACTTGAACTTATCGTTTCCTTTGTCTGCTTGTTCTCTAACCCAGGCATCAATCGCTTCCTGCCATCGGTTTTTATTGTCCCCGGATATGGGATCATTCTCTGTGATTACGATAAAGTCTTTTTCGTCGTAGTTGCCATTTCGGATCTCAACGTCATTAGCCAACTTCCCGTTTGACTTAGAGATTTTCAGTTTTTTGTAAAAAGGGGAGACGTCCTTTGGTTCCGATCCCTCCACAAAGTACTCGGAGCGAGTAGGATAACCATCCTTCGGTAAGCCTCCCAAATATGCATCAACTATCAATGCCTTAATACCAGAAGGTTGCTTCATAATCCCGTCCTTGAAACTAAACTTTTTATCGGTGAGAAGTTTTCTCATAATGTTGCTCCAGATAGGCGAGGCCCCTGTAATTCCAGAGGCGATTTTAGGATTCATCGGTGAGTTGTCATTGTTACCGACCCAGACTCCAACAGTAACGTCATTCGTATATCCAATGGTCCAGTTGTCTCGTTTATCGTTAGTTGTACCGGTCTTAACCGCGACGGTTTTACCAGGGATGTTTAGGTAAGAGGTCGATCCAAATGCTTCGGTTCTTGCAACGTTGTCAGACAGGATGTGCGAGATGAGAAAGTTGGCCTGAGGAGTAACGACCTGCTGTGAGGAACTTCTTTTTGGTTTATAAACGGTGAAGCCCCTACGATCCTTTACCTCCTTAATCGGTAAAACGTCGTTAGACTTACCTCCTCTTGCGAAGACCGAAAATGCACCGGTCATGTCCAGAAGAGTACTTTCGCCACCTCCTAGGGTGATAGCTAGTCCGAAACGATTAACGTTCGCTTCAGTTGGAGCAAATGTATTAAGGCCCATCGACTCTGCTTTTCGTAAAAAGTCATTTACTCCAACTAACGCCAACGTTTTGACCGCTGGAATGTTGTACGAGTTACCCAGTGCAAATCGCATCTGCACAGGCCCTCTAAACTTCCCATCGTAATTTACCGGCTTATACTCCTCCGATCCTTGGTTTGGAAAGGTTGTCTGAACATCTATGATAGCGCTAGAAGGCGTGTAGCCTTTTTCAAATGCCGTTGCGTAGGTGATTGGCTTGATTGTAGATCCAGGTTGTCGAAGACCAAGTGCTGCGTTAAATTTGCCGTACTTATCGTTATTAAAATCATAAGAACCAACCATTGCAAGCACCTCTCCTGTCTTTGAGTCGAGTACAACTGCCGCTCCGTTACCTACCTGATAACCCCTTAGCTTTTCGATCTCTTCCTTAACAATTTGCTCAGCTATTTTCTGAACCTCAAGCGATAAGGTTGTATAAATTCTCAAGCCTTTGCCGGACAACTTTACACCATACTCACGCTCAATCAGCGCCTGCACATAAAAAACGAAGTGTGGGGCGTTTATACTCAACTTTGGTGTTGAGAACTTAAGCGAGCTCATCTTTGCAAGCGCGACCTCTTCTTCTTTTTTCGTTATGTATCCATCTTCTCTCATTCGTCGTAAAACAGCTTTAGTTCTAGGCTTCCAAGCATCTTTTTCTCCAATAAACGGAGAGTACTGTGACGGCAACTGAGGAAGTCCAGCCAGAAATGCCATCTCAACTAATGTAAGTTCGCTAGGAGACTTTCCAAAATATCCCTTGGCGCCAGAACCTACGCCGTACATGGTTCCGCCGTATGGGATTTCGTTCAGGTAAAGCTCTAGGATTTCATCCTTTGTGTAACGACGCTCAATTTCTATGGCAAGTATCATCTCCTTAATTTTGCGAGAAGCAGTTCTTTCTGAGTCCAGAAGGACTAATTTTATAAGCTGTTGGGTAATTGTTGATCCTCCCTGAACGCCTCTACCCGTAAGCGGAGCTATCAATAGAGCTCGGATAAGACCGGACTCCGAAATACCGTTATGTTTATAAAAGTCCTTGTCCTCAATTGCGGTGGTCGCTTTCCTCATCAAGTCCGGAATCTCATCGCCCTTGACAGGAAGTCTATTCTTATCCTTATATAGCTCAAACAAAACCTTGCCATCTCGATCGTAAAAAATAGTCGCAGAGTCATTAATCTGAGTTAGCTTTCCAGGAGCCGGCAGATCCCGTGCAAACCATGCGAACACTAAAAATAAAAATAACGAAGCGATTGCCAGACCAGCGCCACAGATCGCAATTAGTTTATTTCGCGCTGTTAGATGAGAAAACCATCGGAGAAGCCTATGATTACGACCGATTCGCATATCAATGATTATATCATTTTTGACATATCTAGTTGGTATAATGGTCTCAATGGATCACTCAAAAAAAGCTTCGCGCCGAGATAAAATTTTTAAGATAATCATAATCGTCTCAACGGTTATTCTCATACTCTCATCGCTTGCGCCGATGTTACTATCGATGTAGTAGTTAGGTCTTAATCAGATAAGATAGATACATTATGCAAGAGGACAAGGTTTTAGAAGCAAGAATCGAGTCTCTTCCCGCAACTCGCCCGAGCACGATAAGCAGATTTAAATCCTTGGGTGTAAAGACCTTTGGTGATTTGCTCAACTATTTCCCCAGAAGATATGACGATCGATCGGTCATTGCTCCAATCTTCACGTTACAGGTAGGGGATAAGGTGAGCATAGTTGGAAATGTAGATGAAGTAAAAAATCAGTATTTGCGGTCAAAGTTAACAATTCAAACAGCAAACGTCACCGACGACACCGGATCTATACAGGCAGTTTGGTTTAACCAGCGATATCTTCCCAGCGCAATAAAGCCCAATCAGAAAGTAGCTCTATGGGGAGAGGTCAAACTCTACCGATCAAAAAAAACTATTTCTCCACAGGAGTTTGAGGTCCTCAGTGACGAAGCAAAAAAACTTGTACATGTCGGTGTGATAGTCCCGGTCTATCAAGAGACTCACGGACTGTCCAGTAAAACTATTCGCGAAAAAGCTCTCTACTTAATAAGTCTTTTTAAAGAAACTGAACCGCAGGACACCGAGTTTCTACCTAAGGCAATTCTCGATACAAACGGTCTTATCTCAGAAAAAGTAGCGCTTGTAAAAATTCACAGACCAGATTCGGCTCAGGACATAAAGGATGCTCGAAATAGACTGGCGTTTGATGAGCTTTTTACAGTACAGTTGGCAGCATATTTAACTCGCAAACATTGGGAACGGGAGAAGGTAGGGAACGGTCTTAAGGTCGGGCCTTACAAAAAGGAAATAGAGGCGTTTATAACGGCCCTTCCATATGTCTTGACTAACAGTCAGACCAAGTCCATCGATGAAATTTTATCGGACATCGGGAAAACCAAACCGATGAACCGATTTCTTCAAGGTGACGTTGGGTCAGGTAAAACCGTTGTTGCTGCAGTTGCGTCCTATGTAACTTTTTTAAATGGCTATAAAACTTTAGTTATGGCACCGACGGAGATTCTTGCCCAACAGCACTTCGCCACGTTATCCGAGATGTTCAAAAACACTAAGGTTAAGGTATCTCTCGTCACAGGTAACACGAAGAAGATACTCGATACCCGATACTCGATACTCGATACCGATTTAATCGTCGGTACTCAGGCTCTACTACACAGAACTCTGGATGTTAAAAAAATCGGTCTGGTAATTATTGATGAGCAACATCGATTTGGAGTAAAACAACGCTCTGCGTTAAAAGAACTTGGGATTAACCCGCATTTACTCACCATGACAGCAACTCCAATTCCTCGCACCGCGGCACTAACAATTTTTGGCGAACTAGATATGTCTATTATCGATGAGATGCCACTAAATCGACTACCGGTAAAGTCCTGGGTAGTTCCCTCATCCAAACGCAAAGCAGCGTACGACTGGATAGAAAAACAAATATCAAACGGTGATCAAGTCTTCGTTATCTGCCCGCTAATCGATGAATCGGAAACGGAATCTCTCGCCTCCACAAGAGCTGCTCAAAAAGAGTTTAAGACCCTGTCCGAAACAGTTTTCTCCAAAAGAAAACTCGCTCTACTTCACGGCAAAATGAAGTCCTCGGAAAAGGAAAAGATAATGACTGCCTTTAAAAATAAAGAAATCGACGTTCTTGTCTCAACCTCTGTTGTTGAGGTTGGTATCGATATACCTAACGCAACGGTTATTCTAATCGAGGGTTCCGAACGCTTTGGGCTTGCTCAACTACATCAGCTCCGAGGACGCGTGGGTAGAGGCGCAAAGCAGTCTTACTGTCTGCTTTTTACCTCGGATCTTATGCCTTTCCAGTCTCCACGACTTTCGTATTTTGCAGGCCACATTAAGGGGATAGATATTTCTGAGTTTGATCTACAACATCGCGGAGCAGGAGAAATGTACGGTACAAAACAACACGGTTATAGCGATCTAAAAATTGCAACTCTAACCGACTATCCACTTATTGCAAAAACAAAAGAGGCGGTCAAAAGCTTTACTACTCTGTTTAATATTGACGACTTTGCAAATCTCAAAAAAAGAATTGAGGCGCTAACGGTAAACTTAATTGCACGAGATTAAATCGTAGATTGTAAGTCGTAGAGCGTAGAGCTTGTATCGCAAGGTTGTATACGCGATACACGACTACTTTAATGAAGTCGTCAGATTGTATATCGGCGTAATAATCGAAAACACCAATCCTCCCACGCTTAACCCTAGCACAATTAAAATTAAGGGCTCAATAAGCGTTGTCATTGCCTTTATTGCAAGCTCTGACTCAAACTCAAAGTACTTAGACAGTCTTGCTAAGGTATCATCAAGGTGACCGGTACTTTCTCCAACAATTGTCATTTGAGTTAGGATAGGTGGAAACAACGGTTCATCGGCAAAGGCCATTCCCAGCGACTGACCTTTTTCGACCTTCTTATATACTCTTTCAAACGACTCTTTGTACACTACATTATCTGTCGTTTCTATAACTATACTTAGTCCTTCAAGAATCGAGACTCCAGATCCCACAAGAATCGCTAAGGTTCTTGTACTGTCAACAAGCGATGCCATTCTGATTACATTTTGCAAATTTGGCAACTTTAACATTATTGAGTCCTTAAGGTATCTTCCTGGCTTTGTACGAATATATCTCCTAACGACCACTACTAAGCCTACTACCGCCGTAATAATGAATGGCCAAAAAACAGCCGAAAAACTGGAGACCGCAATAAGAATTTTAGTCGAAACTGGTAGCTCAACTTGAAAGTTTTTGTACAGATCTAGTAACTTTGGGATAACAAAGGTAATCATTACAAACATAACACCAAGCATCGCAGAGATAACTATTGCTGGGTAAATAAGAGCTCCTTTTAGCTTTCCTCTAAACTCTCTTTGTTTTTCTAGATTTTCGGAGAGCTTCAGTAAAATATCTGCCAGCTTTCCGGAAGCTTCACCTGACTTCACGAGAGCTATGTAGAGATTTGGAAAGTGCTCAGGATACTGTTTAAGAACGTGCGACAGCGAGCTTCCACCGGTTATTTGACCTTCAAGGCTCACAAGAATCTTATGTAATGACTCTTTTTTTGTTTGTTCACGTAGTATAGTTAACGACTCGACCAGGGTTAAGCCTGCATTTACCGTTATCGCTAACTGTCTGGTTAGATCGACAATGTCATTGAAGGTAACGCGATTAACAAAGTTCTCAAGAAAAGCCATCGTCCCGCTTCCTACGCCTTCTATACTAACAACGAATAATCCCTTACTCTTCAAGAAAGCTACCGCATCCTCTTCGGCAGTGGCATCTATTACCTTAGACTCAATCTGCCCATTGTTAATCGCCCTGTACTTGAACTGCATAGTTATAATGACAAAGATCAAATGTCAAACAAAATCCAAAGCATAAAATTCAAATTTGGAATTCGGATTTTGAACTTTATTTGATATTTGTATTTTGATATTTAGATTTTAAAACTAAGATATGTATTTTTCAAGATCCTTCGGACGAAGAGCGTACGCTAGGGCGGTTTCCTTGCTAATTTTACCGTCCCTCAAAAGGTCAGCTAAGTAGCGTTCGAAATATATAAATCCTTCGCTTTCCGAAGTTTGAATGACATTGTCCAAAAGGTAAGGCTTACCGTCTCTTATTATCGAGGAAACGGCTGAGGAGTTGTACATTAGTTCAACTGCCGGAACTCTACCACGTACGTCGGATCGGGGCATAAGTCTCTGAGAAACAACTGCTTTCAGTGCTCCTGCAAGCTGAGCTCTTATTTGGTTTTGTTGATGTGAAGGAAACATGTCGATAATTCGGTTAATTGTCTCCGGTGCCGAAGATGTGTGAAGCGTGGAAAATACCAAATGCCCGGTCTCTGCGATTGTTAAGACGAGCTGAGTAGATTCGTAATCTCGCATCTCTCCAACCAGCACAACATCGGGGTCCTCTCGTAAAACCGACCGAAGTGCGACATTCCATGAATGAGTATCCTGATGAAGTTCGCGCTGAGAAACAACCGCTTTTCCTTTTGGGTAAACGTACTCAATCGGATCCTCGATTGTCACGATATGTGACTGCCGATTTATATTTACAAGATTAAGAATGGAAGCTAATGTAGTACTTTTACCTTCACCTGTTGGACCAGTAACAAGAACTAAACCACTATTGTAGTTGGCTAGTTGGTTGAAGCTCGAGGGTAGCATTAACTGCTCAATCGTTAGAATTGTCGCAGGAATGAGACGCATGGATGCACCAATCGTATTTCTGGAGTAATAAACGTTTATTCTGAACCTGTGGTTGCCTTTCTCATAGCCAAGATCGATCTCTCTATTTACTGATAAATTTTGTCTTTGCTCATCGTTAAGAAACGAGTTTATAAGCTGATATGAAATTTCTGGCGTTAAAATAGGAAGAGTGGACATCTGGTACAAAACTCCATCGATACGAAATGACGGGTAATAGCCACTAATCAGATGGATGTCCGACGCCTTTCTTTCAATCGCTAAATCGAATAATTGATTCATGTCCATAGTTTTATATACTGCAATTTCAAATTTTCTCGACTAACGGTCGGGCCTTCGGCTCTGAGGTCTTCGACCGTGAGGCTCAGACCGAATCGGCTCAGGCTCGAAGAGATTCCCGATTCTGAGGAATCGGAACTAAGTACTCTAAGTTGCTCGAATTTCTAATCAAATCCCAATGTCATTCCGAGTGAAACGAGGAATCTAGTCCCGACATTCGCCATGCCTGCCGGCAGGCAGGTCGGGATGAACTCCGCTTACGCTTGATCCTTCGCTACGCTCAGGATGACATTTTCAATTAGGTTAATTTATATTACACTTCTGCCACCCTTAATACTTCCTCAACCGTAGTAATACCTTCAATAGCCTTCAGGTAACCGTCTTGCTTCATTGTCATCATTCCACCCAATCTCGCCTGGCTTTCTATGTCTATTGCGGGTTTCTGCTGAATAATGAGTTTGATAATTTCAGGGGTTACTATCACAATTTCAAAAATAGCGATACGACCTCTGTATCCAACGTTGTTGCACTCTACGCACCCTTTACCTCTAGCGAGTTGAATAGGAGCATTCCCCTTATATTTTGCCGGTAACAGGTCTACAAGTACAGCTCTGATCGAGCTTTGAATCTGCTCTGCTGGTGTATACCACTCCTTACAGTGATCGCAAACTTTTCTTGTAATTCTTTGTGCGAGAGATGCATGGAGCACCGACGCGATAAGAAATGGCTCGGCTCCAAGATCTATAAGACGCGGGATGGCAGTCGCTGCATCATTTGTGTGTAGAGTAGAGAACACTAAGTGCCCCGTAAGTGCTGCCTGAATCGCAAGTTGAGTAGTTTCCTTATCGCGAATCTCTCCAACAAGAATAATGTTTGGATCCTGTCGCAAAAATGACCGTAGTCCACTAGCGAAGGTTAGCCCCGCCTGCACATTAACCTGAACCTGATTTACTCCTTGCAGTCTGTACTCGACAGGATCCTCAAGCGTTGAGATATTTACGCTTGGCTTGTTTAACCGTGACAAAATGGAGTAAAGCGTTGTTGTTTTTCCGGAACCGGTAGGTCCTGTAACCAAAATTATTCCATACGGTTTGGTAATGGAGTCCTCCATGTCTCTTAGCTGTTGTCCTCTTAGTCCTAGTTCGGCAAGCTGAGGAATCCCACCTTTCTTTTTTAGAAGCCTGATAACCACCTTTTCCCCAAACACAGTTGGAAGGGTGGATGTACGTAGATCAATCTCATCCACGCCCATCTTTAAACTAAAACGTCCGTCCTGTGGCATACGCTTTTCATCTATCTTCATCTGACTTAAAATCTTTATGCGCGATATTACCGCCTCATGAATTAGCTTGGGTAGAGATAGCTTTTCGCTCAGGATTCCGTCGATGCGGTAACGAACTCGTGTTCTTGTTTCTTCGGGCTCGATATGAACGTCCGAAGCTCTGCTTTTGAATGCAAACTCAAGAATGGTTGAGACAATTTTCGCCACAGGAGCCTCTTTGATGCTCGTTACAGCCTCGGCAGTCTGAACATTTGTGGGTTGATACTCCTTCAACGCCTCCATCACCTCTGGAGAAAGTCCTTGACTGTAGGAAAGCGCAAGAGCTTTATTAATGTCCTCTCCGATTGCAAGAGCAAGCACTATCCGCTTGCTAATTTTTTGTGCAATAAAATCGCTCATGTAGGTGTTATAAGGGTCGGTTGTTGCGATATATAGCGTACCGTTTGTGGCGTCATAACGAAACGGGATAATGAAGTATTTTTTTGCAATTGATTCAGGAACCAAACTAATTGCTTGTGGATCTATTGGAGAGGTTGCCAGATCCACAAAGGGTATGTTAGTCAACTCTGAAGCAGCTCGCAGAACTGCTTGTTTAGCTATCGGCGTATTCGCAAGGATATAGTCGTATATTCCAATGTTTTTTTGTAGACTTTCCAGCTCGTACCTATCTGCGATTTGCTGATCAATAACTGCATTTTTTACCAACTGTCCCAGAAGTTTTTTTGGCGCAAGATCCATACATTCAATATACAATTAATTTGAGATGTATTACAATCCCTCTTAGGTATAATTTCAAAGCCTCCCGATGCGAAATCGGGATCCGCGATTCTGAGGAATCGGGACAAATGTCAAATATCAAACAAAATCCAAAGCACCAAATCCGAATTTGGATTTAAGATTTTGTGCTTTATTTGAAATTGGGATTTTGATATTTGAATTTTCGTTTATAATGTCCTCATGCTTCCAATAATCCTAGAGACGACCAATGAAAAAGCGCGCCTAAACTTTATAGAAGAGTTCATGAATGAGCAACAAATTAAGGCTTATAACTACTTTACCTATGAACCCGAGGGTAAGGAGCTTTCCATTAAGCAGGTCAGAGAAATCATTGGCGAAACAACCTTTCACTCTACCGAGCCTCGCTTGTTTTACATTATGAGATTTGACACTGCCTCTGCAGAAGCACAAAATGCCTTTCTAAAAACACTTGAGGAACATCAATCAACTCTCTACTTCATTTTATCGGTGGAACAGTCCAGTCACCTACTGGCGACTATTCGTTCTCGCTCGCGAACTGTGAAACTGAACAGGCTCCCAACTAAAGATCTGAGTTTGGAGCTGGGAGCTCTTGTTAGCGCTCTTGAGTCAGGCAAACTGCCGGCACTGTTTCAGATTACTAATAAAATAGGTAAGGCAGATTCTTTAGAATTTTTTGATTCATTAATCGCTCTGTATAGAGAAAAACTTGGATCAGATAAACGTGCTACAGCGGTCTTGAAGGTAATAATCAAACAGCAAAATTTACTAAAGTATAACCACATTGATCCACAGACAACTGTCGACAGTACCCTAATCTCAATCTACAAAATCTACAGCCCCAAGGCTTGACACGAATTCGCAAAACGTGTAACGTAATATTATGCGTTCTATATTCAGTATTCGACATTCTATATTCAAACGCGGCTTCACCCTCATCGAGCTCTTGGTCGTTATCGCAATAATGGGTACGCTGGTTACGATACTTTTGCCCAACTTTATTGGTGGCAGACAGAGAAGCAAAGACGCTAGAAGAAGACTCGATATAGAGCAGATTAGCTCAGCTCTAGAGCAGTACAGGAGCGTCGCAGGAGTATACCCGAGCTCTCTCACTTTGAACTGCGATGCTACTAGAGAAACCTTAACCTACACGGACACTTCTGTAACTCCAAATGTGACAACCACATTCTTATCCACAATTCCACAGGACCCAGGCTGTTCTACATATGTGTATGCAATAACTAATCTTTCAAACACCGATTACACTGTCTGCGCATACCTAGAAGCTACAACATCAACAACCTCTATTTCCCCTGCACTTTCTTGTGGCACACAAAATTGTAATTACTGCAAAGGCCCTTATGGAGCTAAGTGACCCCGAGCTTGCCGAGGGGTCATCCTGCTTGCCCCTCGGAGCTTTAGCGAAGTGGGGAGTTTTATCGAAAGACCAGTTCACCCCGATTGCATCGGGGTTCAGCATGATATATAAATCAATTTCCACCAAAGCTTTCACGATCATAGAGTTTCTCATCGTGTTTGGCATAATCGGAGTTGTTACAACGCTCTCAATTGCGTCTTACAACACCTTCACCGAATCTTTTAAGCTAAAGAACGAAGTTCAAAATGCGACCGCTGTGCTTTCATTGGCACAAAAGCGAGCAGTAGCGGGAGAAGATGTATGCACAGGTTGCTCGTTCGACTCCTTCATCGTAACTTTTACATCCGACGCAGGCTATACAATGCAGGGGCAGTATACGACCGATGTCGCTCCAAGCACAAAGGTGCCGTACGGCAGTCCAGTTGTATACAGCATAGACCCAGTAAATAAAAACATATCGATTCTGACTTCAGTCTCAACCGCTTATTCTGTGACCTTTAGTAAATTAACAGGAGCACCTGACAGCGCAAAAATCATTCAGTTTAAAAATGCCTCTAAAAATGAATGCTCCCAGATAGATATTTCTGCAGTAGGACTCATCAGCTCCACAAACATTACATGCCCTTAACCATAATGACTAGAAATATGAAATACGAAATACGAAATACGAAATACAAGCGCACGATACACGATACACGATACCCCACTTCGTCCACGACTTCGTCGGGACTTCGAGGGGCAAGCACGATACGCGATACCGGCTTCACCCTCATCGAGATTCTGATCTTTACCGCAATTGTTTCTGTTTTTTTTGTGGTAGCCGCAGCAGTCACTGCCTATTCACTAAACATAATGCGTACGAATGAAAACAGACTTTATGCTACGCACTATGCCGACGAAGCGTCCGAGTGGTTGAGAAATGAAAGGGATACTACAGACTGGTCAGCATTCAGCGGCAGTTCACCCGGCAACTATTGCATGAATAGCGATATCTTAGGTTGGGTAGCCGGTCCCTGTCCGACAACTGGCGGAACATCCTACGCACTTGGCTCTACGTACAAACGACAGTTCAATCGAGACGTAGTTCTAACTAGCTTGGAGGGTGGTAGCATATCCTCCTCGGTTACAGTTTCCTGGAAGGATGTAAATGGAAACACTCTTTATGTGCCAATTAACACAATCTTTGCGCAGACAGAATAGATGAATCAATGAATTAATCAATTAACTATATCGAGTAAAACGAGTTTTGCGAGTTTATTTCTGGGTTTAATATTGAATACTTAATAATTAATCAACCCCGATTTGATCGGGGTCAACCCGTTTTACCCGTTTCACTCGAAATGAGGAATAAATAAATTATGAAACCAGATACCCAATACCCAATACCCAATACCCAATACCGCAAGGGTTTTACCCTCATCGAGTTTCTGGTGGTACTCAGCATTATTATTTTTATCGTTCCTTCAGTCTTTGGCCTTATCTATTCACTATTGCGTCAACAGAGTAGAATTGTTGCCTTGCAAGAGGTAAAACGGCAGGGTGACCTCGCGTTCAACCACATGAAAGTGTCAATAAAAAACAACGCCGTCTCAACGTACAACGGTTCTTTAGCGTCACCTGTCGCTATCTGCGCAACCACAGGGCCTAGCTCAACCGGAGCATCAATGTATTTTTTAAATGCCACAGGTCTTAACTCCTACTTTGGCTACAGACTAAGCGGCACAACTTTACAGTATGAACAAACCCCTGCAACATCAACGGAACTTACAAACTCTTCGGTAGTGGTAAGCAACTTAGTTCTAGGATGTACAAAAACTTCTGAGTTCGCACCACCTCTTGTAAACGTTTCGTTCACCGTTACCCAGCCGGCAAACAACGTTTCTCTGAGCTACAAGACTTTGATAAAAATCAAGACACACTAGATTAGTATTTAGTATGTCGTATTTAGTATGTCGTATAAGGCGCATACCAAATACCAAATACCCAATACCCAATACCGATTTAATTCCTCGTGTTGACGTAGTAGGGCCAAATTTGATAGCTTTAAGTATGGCCAAAGATTTTTTCGTTCTTGATATAGGTGAATCGCAGACAAAGATTGCGGATGTTCATGTCAGTAATGGTAGATTCGTAGCAGATGCGATAGGAATGGTGGAGACCGAGGATCTTTTTTTTAAGACCGATAAGGAGTCCAGCTTACAAAAACAAGGCGAATCGATCAAAAAACTAATCGGGCAACTCAAAATAAAGAAAAAAATTGTTCATATAATTCTTCCGGACGCCGTTACCTTCAGCAGGTTCGTAGAGATGCCAAAGTTAAATGAAAAAGAACTGCTGTCAGCAATTAAGTATCAGGCCGATCAATTTATACCCATGCCTTTAGAGGAAACTAACATTGATATTGAGGTAGTCCATGAAAATCAGAAAACCTCTAAACTAACCGTCCTCATCTCGGCGGCACCAAAAAAACTTATACAACGTGTGGAAGATATGGTTGAGCTTATTGGCCTTATGCCGGAGTCAATCGAAGCAGAAATCAGCGCAATTGCACGACTATCGGGGCAGCTCTTTAAAAAATCAGATGCACAAACTAGTCAGAAACCAGGAGTGCTTCTGATTAACGTCGGGCTAAACTCTACCACAGTTTATGGCTTAGACCAAAATGACGGAATACTCCTATATAACCACACCTTCAATATTGGCCTTTCCCTTTTTGTAAAGGAAATACAGGTTAACCTTAACATCGATATTAACAAAGCATTTGAACTCCTTAAGTCTATCGGTATTGCGAAAAATGCAAGCTATGCTCTGGACGTAATTCTTGCCACTGCGTTAAAGGACTTCCTGACCGAGATTCAGAAGGCGATAGGTGTTCTCTCGAGCACCTACGGACTAAGCGTAGCGGGGATATTTTTATTTCAAGAAGCACATAAATTTTTTGAGCTAGATAAACTAGTTTCAAAAGCTTTTGGAGCAAATGCCTCCTTTCTGGACCTATATCCATACTTCGAGAAAAATAATATGGTCGATTTTTATAGATTGCAACTCTCAAGCTTCATATCTACCATTGGAGGGAATCTAACGTAATGACCCATTCGGTTAACTCAGGCCATCGGCTCTGAGGCGGCTCGAAGAGGTCATAGTGAGCCTGTCGAACTATGAAAAAAACACGGATCAACCTACTTACCAGTAGACAAGACTATTACCGTCTCGAAAACTACTTCGGCATCTTTCGTAAGTTTTTAGTTGGATATGTGGTTGTATTTTTATTGACAATAATTGGTTTGGCTGGTTTTAGAATTTATCAGACCAGTCAGCAAAACAAACTTTATGAATCCAAGAAGTCGATTCTATCTCAGTTATCTTCACGCAAAACAGATGAAGTAAAATTAATTAAACTTTCTAAAAAATTGAACTCTTATCGTGAATTCATTAAGGACGATGCACGATTCATTCCTTATTACGAACTTTTACTAGCTACTCTCCAGCAAAGTAGTCAGTCCGCGACGCTGACAGAATTTAACATTGATAAGTCCAGGGAAATGAGCTTTAAGCTTCGGTTTAGTAACTTTGATGAAATGGTTAATACTTTTAAATTTATCGAGTCTCCAGACTTCACGAGGAGTTTTAGTCGCCTCGACATGAAGGATTTTATAGGCAAATTGGACTCATCTGATGCAGCTAACTACGACCTATCATTTGAGGGAAGTTTTAAACAAATAAATGAGACTAAAAATTAAACCTTATCTTCAGTTTTTAATAAAACAAAATTTTGTTTATTTCTTTTTATTTGGAGCTATGGTTATATTCAGTGTAATAATCATCCCCGTTTTTGTTTCGGAGATAGCGAAGGCGAGCACCAACATAGAAAAATCCAGGGTTGAGACATCCACACTACTAATAAAACAGAAGGTTTTGCAGTCCGTGATAAATGAAAATAAAGACGATATAGATCAGGATCTCGCTCTTGTTACTGCACTAATTCCAGATATGGAAGACTTTTTTTCTATGATTTATTCTTTGGAGCAGTTATCGCAATCTTCGGGTTTTATTATAAATAACTACACTGTGAACTTAGTAAAATCTGACAGTAATAAGCTTTCTATAACCGTGGCAGGAGAGGGAAGCTCCGAGTCTTTTTTGGAGCTACTGCGAACTTACAACTTTGCAGGAGGTAGATTGATCACGGCAGAAAAAATCGGAATCGATCCTTTGGGGCCTGGTGGGATAAGCTTGAATCTAAATTTTTATAACAAAATTGCTACCCTAGAGACCAATGAGAAGCTGGACTATCAAGGATCCATTAACCAGCTGAATGAAATTCGCTCCAAGGTAAAATTTTCAATTGTAAATGAAGCAACTCCGCAGCAACCTTCGGAATCAGCCGACTACCCAACAAAAACCACGTTGTTCTAGTATTGGTATTGGGTATTGGGTATCTAATATGATTCGGTATACTGAATACTGAATACTGAATACTGAATACTGAATACTGAATACTGAATACTGAATACTGAATACTGAATACTGAATACTGAATACTGAATACTGAATACTGAAGTTAGACGAAGTTGATTCTTTTCTTTCCTTTTAGAAGTTTAGCAAAACCATCCGAGAGCACTGCGCCTTTTCCCTGCCAGTAGGCAAGTTTTTCTTTCTTAATTTGAACTGCAGGAGTTTTTGTAAGATGGGGATCGTAAGTACCTATTGCCTCGATGTAAGCACTGTTTCTAGGTTTTCTTTGGTCTATGACTACAATTCTATACGTAGCATGACCTTTTTTTCCAAGCCTCATTAATCTAACCGTTACTGCCATGTAGCCATTATACCAAATTTTCTCATTATTTATTACGCATTACGAATTACGAATTTCTTGCCCTAGACGAAGCTCGAACGAATCCGTAATGCGTAATCCGTAATTTATGAATTATTAATTTTCAAAGCTTTGAGTGCGATTGTGGCAGCCTTCTCTTCAGCTTCCTTTTTTGACTTACCAATACCGGTTCCTACTTCTTTGTCGCGTACCGAAACTGTTACGGTAAAGGTCATATCGTGCTCCGGTCCATCTTCCTTCTGAATTTTATAAAGAGGTGTCTGCTTGTATCTACCTTGTACAACTTCCTGAAGTTTGCTTTTAGCAGCAAAATACTCTTTCTTCTCAACTATTCTCGCAAGCTGATCACCAAACAAATATGTTACTACAAACTCATATGCACGGTCGAATCCACTGTCGATGAAAATAGCTGCGATTAGCGCCTCAAAACAGTCCGCCAAAATATTGGTGTTTTCCCTTCCTTTGCCCTCTTCCTCTCCTTTTGATAGGAAAAGATACATACCCAAACCTAACTTACGACTTGCGTCTGCCAAGCTTCCTGTCTTAACAATCGAAGACTTAATTTCAGTGTAGTCGCCCTCATGCAAACTGGGGTATTTGGAATAAAGATACATTGAGGTTATAAGTGACAGAACGCTGTCTCCCAAAAACTCTAACTTTTCGTTAGATGGTATGAGATGAGATTTGTGTTCGTTCAAATAGGAGCGGTGAACGAAGGCATTCTCCAGAATTTTTTTGTTCTTGAAAGAAACCCCAATTTTTTTTTCTAAGTTACTTAATTGATTCATAATTGTTTATTACGGATTGCGGATTACGAATTGTTTACCCTGAGCCTTGTCGAAGGGAATGCGTAATTCGTAATGCGTAATCGACTAATTTTTAATGTCTTTTAGCACTGAGCCTAACACCCCGTTAACAAATGAGTATGACTTTTCATTGCCAAATTCTCGTGCTAGTGTTACCGCCTCATCGACGATAACCTTTGGCGGATTCTTTTTCTCGATTATTAGCTCGTACATAGCGAGCCGTAGAACTGCAAGATCCACCTTCGCCAACTTATCAAGAGGATAGCGGGTCGCATGTTTTTTAATCTCTTCGTCAAGTTTAGGTAAGTTATCCTGAATGCTCTTTAGTTCCGGGTCCACGGTTGTACTCGCGAAACCCAGTACAAATAATTTTTGAAGTAGTTCAGATCGCTTTTGATGTCGTGAGTCCATAGTGTTTTGTCATGCCGAACTTGTTTCGGCATCTCAAAATTTGATCCTGAAACCCTTCGGCCTCGCCGAGTCTGACTCGGCCTCGCTCAGGGCCGACGAGTTCACCCCGATTGAATCGGGGTTCAGGGTGACAGTTCGCTGTTACTTTCCGCAATACTTACACATCAGATGGGGGAGTTTCGGTTTATTGCAGTTCGCACAGACAACAAGATTGCTAAGTTTGACTACTCGCTCGGCCATACGCCGACCTTTGCGCGCTTGGGAATGTTTTCTCTTTGGTA
>Ga0163144_10013943_pt1 | contig 16713 bp, 11 predicted proteins | sample OliLak19BULKMAT1_FD_123175 | JGI IMG/M metagenome (GOLD analysis project Ga0163144, IMG submission 123175) | Freshwater microbial mat bacterial communities from Lake Vanda, McMurdo Dry Valleys, Antarctica - Oligotrophic Lake LV.19.BULKMAT1 | ecosystem: Environmental > Aquatic > Freshwater >... | reverse complement strand
GGAAATACGGCCGCTTCTCCAACCCCGAATACTAAAGGCGACGGGCCGCCGCTCTGTCCGCCCTACGTTTCCCGAATAACGCGACGCCCTCGCGCAGCTCCGCGGACCGGGTGTGGCGCAGGCTTCTAGCCTGCGCGTTCCATTACGCCAGAAATTTGCAGTGACTAAAACCAATCGAGCCGTGTGTTCATTGTTTCTGAAACAAACTGATTCTGGAAGCTTGCGGATAAAAAGACTCGCAGGCTAGAAGCCTGCGCGACGATACCACTGCTTACCATTTAATCTGCCCGAACAGCGCGCGCAGCTTCCGTGCTCTCTCAGGATTGACGCTCTCCACGAAGGACACTTTTCCCTGCAAATGCGCGCGGAAATCTGGATGCTTTTCACGGTTTTGCGTGAGCGGCCCCTTGCGCACGCAATTGTGCAGCGTCGCTTTCAGCGCCTCGTACATAGGCCGCGACACGTTCGGCTTTTCGTTGACGGTCAGTCCCGTCACGATCTGGCGGTGGCCGCTGCGAATTATCTTTTTCTTCTTACTATTCCACGTGAACTTTTCGTCGCGGATGATGCCGCGCACATAGCGGATCAGCCAGTTCATCGACTTGCCGACCATGATGTGCTCGTCGCCGGAGAACGTCATGTCGTCCGCGTAGCGCGTGTACGCGACACCGAATTTTTTCGCGAGTCCGCTCAAGCGAACATCGAGCGGAAACGCCGCCAGATTGGCGAGCGCCGGAGACGTCGGTGCGCCCTGCGGCAGATGGCGTTCGTAATAGTATCCATGGAACTCTTTGCTGGGGGATCGCATCGTTTCGTGAAGCCGGTTTGTGCAGAGCCGCGCGAGCCAGTGCGACACTTCCACGTTGAATCCCATCCCGCCAAAAATCGCGACGACGCGCTTGTAGCGAATGTTCGGATAAAAATTTTCGAGATCCACTTTCAGCACCGCATACTTTTTCACGTGCGGCGCCGCGTTGCTTTTTATGGAGCGGCCCTTGACGAATCCGTGCGCCGCCGCGTGCGGTGGAATGCGGTCGAGCAGTTCGCGAAGAATGCGCTGCTGCACGGTTTTCAGAATCGACTTGGGCGCTTCAATCAGGCGGTGCTCGCCGCCACTTTTTTTCTTCACCCAGGTGTAATGGTAATGCTGCTTCTTCTTCACCTTCTCACTGGAATTCATGCGGTGGTAATCGCCCAGCCACGCCAGCGTGCGCACCGGAATTTTCAACCACGCCGCAATGTCTTCGGGCGTTTGAAATGTCGGCAGGCCGTAATGCCTCAGCCGCTCGGCGTCCTCCCCCACCCGCCCGTCGAAGTACAAAATCTCGCCAGAATCAAAATCTTTCACTCCGCGCGCGAGCGCGTACGGTTTTTCTTTCACACGCTTGTTGTGATGGCGCAGCGCACACGCACGCGTGCTCCACGCGCGGTGCCACCGCTGCGTGGGTTTCCACGCTTCAGCGCGCTGAAGCCGCGGCGAATAGATATAGCGCAACGGCTTTTTGAGTATCCCGATGGTTTCAAGGAGCCACACGAATAAGCCAATGATGACCGCGACAGCTCCGACGACAACAATGGCAGGTATCAAGGCGATCAGAAGAATCGCGCCGAGAACGCTGAACAGCGTGCGGAGGATCGACGTTTTTGCGGGAGCTTTCGATGTTGGTTTGGCCATATAAACGTTCAGCCGGCGCCGGAGGAAAATCAACTCAGACCTGTACGGTACTAGCGTAACTTGGCTTTGCCCAATTTACGTCTAGTTCATCTTCGAATGAGCCTCATGCGTGCGTCCGCGGGGTAGCCCCGCAGCCTCGCTTGCGCGAATCGCTTGACCTGTCCCCGGCGCCGGCCGATGCGCTATCATATAGCATATGGCGGCGCTTGAGAAGTGCGGGGAACGGACTAGTTTCTAGTTTCGAGTTTCTGGTTTGTGATTCGCAGCGCGTCAGTTCAAAGGAGAGCCGCTCATGCAGGACTTTGAGAAACTCGGCGTTTTTTATCTTGGAAAAAGCTTCGATCTGAACGCGCGTAAACGCACCGACCGGCTGGTGCTGTACGAGTCCAAAGATCTGGTGACGCACGCCGTGTGCGTCGGCATGACCGGCAGCGGCAAAACCGGATTGTGTCTTTCCATTCTGGAAGAAGCGGCCATCGATGGCATCCCGTGCATCGCCATTGATCCCAAGGGCGACATCGCCAATCTGCTGCTCACGTTTCCGCACCTTCGCGGCGAGGATTTCGCGCCGTGGATCAACGAATCAGATGCGCAGCGCGCCGGCCTTTCGCCTGATGAGTTCGCGCAGCAGCAGGCCGATACGTGGAAACACGGCCTCGCGGAGTGGGGCCAGGACGGCGCGCGCATTCAGCGCCTCAAAGACGCCGCCGCTTTTTCCGTCTACACGCCGGGCAGCAACGCCGGCATTTCAGTCTCCGTGCTGAAATCGTTTGACGCTCCAGGCGAGGCGTTGCGCGATGACGCCGAACTGTTTCGCGAGCGCATCAACACCACGTCCACGAGCCTGCTCGGACTGCTGGGAATCGACGGCGACGCCCTACAGAGCCGCGAGCACATACTGATCTCGGCTATCCTGATCGCGGCGTGGAAGGACGGGCGCAATCTGGATCTGGGCGCGCTGATTCAGCAGATACAAGCGCCGCCGATGACGCGCGTGGGCGTGATGGATATGGAATCCTTTTTTGCATCGAAGGACCGCTTCGCGCTGGCCATGCGCCTGAATAACCTTCTGGCGTCCCCAGGCTTCGAAGCGTGGATGAGCGGCGAACCGCTCGATATTGCATCGATGCTGTACACGCCAGCGGGCAAGCCGCGGGTGGCCGTCGTTTCGATCGCACATTTGAACGATGCCGAGCGCATGTTTTTTGTCTCGCTGCTATTGAATGAAGTGCTGGGTTGGGTCCGTTCGCAGCCGGGCACGACCAGTCTGCGGGCGATCCTTTATATGGATGAGATTTTCGGCTATTTTCCGCCAGTCGCCAACCCCCCGTCCAAGCAGCCGCTGCTCACGCTGCTTAAGCAATCGCGCGCGTTCGGCCTGGGCGTGATACTGGCGACTCAGAATCCTGTCGATCTGGACTACAAGGGTCTGGCCAACGCCGGCACGTGGTTTATCGGGCGGCTGCAAACCGAGCGCGACAAGGCGCGGCTGATGGAGGGTCTGGAAGGCGTGGCGTCCGGCGCGGGCCGCGCGTTCAACCGGCAGCCTCTTGAACGCGCTCTTTCAAGTTTGCAGAGCCGCGTGTTTTTGATGAACAATGTTCATGACCACACTCCGGAAATTTTTGAAACACGCTGGGCGCTCTCGTATCTGCGCGGCCCCTTGACGCGGCAGCAGATCAAAGTATTGATGGAAACGCGGCGCGGCCAGCCCTCTACTAGGACGGGGCGGAACGTGCCAGCGCCGCTCGCCAGTCCGGCGGGCGGAGGCGCGCGGCCGGTATTGCCGCCGCGGATCAAAGATTATTTCCTGCCCGTGCGCGGCTCGCAAATTGAGGGAAGTTCGATCGTGTACCAACCCATGCTGCTGGGTTGCGCGAAGGCGTGGTTTCGCGATCCGAAATCGAAATCGGATACGTCGCGGGACGTGTGTTCGATCGCTCCTTTTGCGGTGGGACCTTCAGCGGTGAATTTCGAAAAGGCGACGCCCCTTGAATTCGACGCGGACGAGTTAGAGGAGTCGCCGACATCCAACTCCGCGTTCGCGCCACTGCCGGCGAGCGCCGCACAACCAAAAAATTACGACGCGTGGAACAAGGCGTTTGCGGACGCGCTCTTCCGCACGCAGAAACTGGATCTCTTCCGCAGCCCCCATCTGGATAAAGTCTCGACGCCCGGCGAAAGCGAACGCGAATTCCGCATCCGGCTTCAGCAGGGTGCGCGAGAGGAACGCGACGCGCTCGCGGAAACGTTGCGAAAAAAATACGCGCCAAAAATCGCGGCGCTCGAAGAAAAACAGCGGCGTTCGAAGCAGGTGGTGCAGCGCGAAGAGGAGCAGGCGTCGCAGTCCACGTGGCAGGCCGCGCTGACGGTGGGCACGAGCATTCTGGGCGCATTCCTCGGACGAAAAACGATCAGCGCGGCCAACGTGGGGCGCGCGGCCACGGCGGCACGCGGCATGGGCCGCACGCTGAAAGAGCGCCAGGACGTCACGCGCGCGGCGGAGACGACGGAAATGATCGAGCAGCAACTGGCGGAACTGGACGCGCAGTTTAAAGCGGAGACTGCCGCGCTCGCGGAGAAGATCGACCCCGCCACTGAAACGTTTGAAACGCTGACGCTGCGGCCCAAGAAAACGGACATCAAAGTGGATCTGCTGGCGCTGGTCTGGGCGCCGTACTGGCGGACCGCCTCAGGCGAATCCACCGCGGCGTGGGAATGAAAACTCCGATTGGCGCACTTCGACGCTTCGTGACTTTGAGTCTTTGTGGCTTCGTGTTAAATCTATTTCGGGCAGGCTGAAAGCCTGTGGAGCAACGGAGCGAGTAATGCCGGCCAATCCGACCGATGAAGCGTTTGCCAAGTACGCCAACGAACATGGCATCGCCACGCTGGATCAGATTGAAGCAGCGCGCGTTGCGCAGGTCGAGAAGGCACGCCAGGGAATTCTCATCGCGCTCAGCGACGTGCTTGTGTCGCAAGGCATCATCACACCGGCGTTGCGCGAAAACATCGGCAAGAAAGTTCAAGCCCAGCAGCAGGGAGGCGTGAAGCAGCTGGGCAATTACAGGCTGCTGAAAAAATTGGGCGAAGGCGGCATGGGCGCCGTTTACCTCGCCGAAGACGTCGTGGCGATGCGAAAAGTGGCGGTGAAAGTGCTTCCCAAGAAGTACGCTGGCGAAGCGGAGTTTCTCACGCGCTTCCGCCGCGAGGCGAAGGCGGCGGGGAAACTCAATCACAGCAACATCGTCGCTGCGTACTCGGTCGGCGAAGAGATGGGCCATCACTTTTATGTGATGGAATATTGTGAAGGCGAGCCCATCGACGCCATGCTGAAGCGGCTGAAAGTTCTGCCGTGGGACAAAGCGGTCGAGATTGTTTCACAGGTGGCGCGCGGCCTTGAGCATGCGCATAAATACGGGTTCATTCATCGCGACATCAAGCCCGCGAATGTGTTGATGACCAAGGATGGCACGGCCAAGATTCTAGACTTGGGACTCTCCAAAAACATTGGCGATGCGGAGCAATCGTTTCACACGCAGACCGGCGTGGCGCTCGGCACGCCGCAATACATTTCGCCCGAACAGGCGCAGGGCGACCGCAATATCGATGGCCGCACGGATATCTATTCTCTGGGCGCGATGTTCTATCATCTATTGACGGGTCAGACGCCGTTTCAGGCATCGACGGCGGCGGCCGTGATCATGAAACACCTGACCGAACAGCTCTCGAATCCGCAGGATGTGAACCCGGATATCCCCGATACGGTGGTGCACGTCGTCCAGCGCATGATGGCGAAGGCGCCCGCGGACCGCTACGCCAACGCCGCGGAGTTGCTCGCCGATCTGGAGTTGATTGCGCAGGGAAAAGCGCCGAGCAGCCTCGCCATTGACGCTGTGAAATCCAGTATCGCGATGCCGCGCGCCCGTAAGGAATCGGTGCCGCCGGGAGCGGATCAGATGCGGCCGGGGAGGCGCGGCCCGACGGGAAATCACACGCCCGTCAGCACGAAGCGCTCCGGCACTCTTGAAGACCGCCGTGATGACCGGCGCGATAAAACCGATCGCCGCAATGCGCCGCGAACCGTCAATAAAACGCTGATCCTCGTGGGGGTCGTCGCCGGCGCGGTTATCGCCGGCATCGCGTTTTCGTTCATGAGCGAAAAAGGAACGGCGGCGAAGGTGGAGATGGCGTCCACCGGGCCGCCGGTCCCCGCCGGGCCACCGGTCATTGAGCAGACACCAGAGAAGAATCCGGGCGAAAAACATATCGCGAAAGAGCCCGCTACGCCGGATGTCACGCCCGCGCCCGTGACAACGCCGCCTCCGCCGGAGCGTCCGCGCTTCGTGCTGGAATGCGAAACGATGCGGATGCTCAACAAATCGCCGGCGTCGGTGCTTGATGTTCAGAGTCCCGGATTTCAATGGAGCCGCGGACAGCAGCGCTGGTTCCGCTCCGATTTCGCCAACGGGTCATTCACGCTTGAAATGCCCGTGCAGACGGCAGGCTGGTACAGTGTCAAACTGCTGCTGACGAAGGGGCCCGATTACGGGCGCGTCAATATAAGCCTCGACGGAAAAGTTCTCAACGATGTGGACGGTTACGACATTCGTCTTCATCCCGCGCCGGTTGATTTAGGTGAGATGAGTCTGGTGGAGGGGCCTCACGAACTGCGTATCGCGGTGCCGTCCAATCGCGGGCGCGGCGCGTTTATCGCGGGAGTGGACGCCGTCATTCTTGAAGCGTTGACTGCCGCCCCAGCGAATGCGGCGGCTGAAACGGAACCCGTCAACGCCAAAGGCAACCCGGTTGGGGCGGCGTTGGCCGAGCCGAAGCGGATCAACCTGCTGGCGTACATTGATCTGGCCAAAGACGCGGTGCTTGGAACATGGACGCAGCGCGACGGCGCGCTACTCTCCGACGCCACCGGCGCTTTTATCAAGGAGGGCGGCAAAGGCGGCGCGCGGCTTCAAATTCCTTATCGCCCTCCTGAAGAATACGATCTGCGCGTCGCGTTCACGCGCCAGAGCGGCGAGCATTGCGTCGTGCTTCTTTTTCCCAGTCGGAAAGGCGAAACGTTCGCACTGATTGCAGGCGGCTGGTCCAACCGTTTTTTAGGATTCGAGCTCGTCAACGGTGCGGGAAGCGAAGATCCGCGACGCAATACCAGTTCGCGCCCGGGAACTTTTTTGCGCACCGGGACGCGCCAGGAAATGCTGCTGCAAGTGCGGAAAAACGGCGCGACCGTTTCGCTCGACGGCCGCGAGATCACGCGCACCCCCGCCCATTACGAAGGCATGACGCCGCCTCCGTGGTACGCGCTGAAAGACCCGGCGCTGCTGGGAATTGCGAGCTGGGCCAGTCCGACCGTCTTTCACAGCATCGAGATCGTGGAGATCAGCGGCAAGGGCCGCGATATTCGGGAGTAAACTCGCGGGAGGACTATCTTCCCTTGGCCGCTCCATTAAACTCGGGGCGCGTCGTTTGACTCGGGTGCCAACGTGAAAAAGATTCTGCTGCTCAATCCGCCGATACACGATTTTTCAGCCTATGATTTCTGGCTGAAACCGTACGGCATGCTGCGCGTCGCCGGATTTTTACGCGGCCAGGCGGAGTTCCAGCTTTTCGATTACATGGATCGCTTTTCGCCGCTGGTTCCCGAGTTCGCGGCGGTCGCTGGATCGTTCAAGAAAAAGCGCCGCTCTGACCGCTGGGGGCGCGGCGAATTCCATTCCGAGCCGCACGAGAAGCCTGCGATTTTCGACGCCGTTCCGCGCCGTTACAACCGTTTCGGAATTCCGCGCGCCTCCTTTCAGAAATTCCTGCGGGAGAACGGTCCGTTCGATGCCGTGATGATTCAGACCGTCATGACCTATTGGTACGCGGGGGTGCGGGAGGCGATCGAGGATGTGCGCGCGATCTCGCCGCAGACCCCCATTATTCTCGGCGGCGTCTACGCGACTCTCTGCAAAGAGCACGCGCGGAAGATGAATGCGGACCTGATCGTGGACGGCCTTAATCTGGAGCCGCTCTGGAAATTTTTAAATCTCACGCCCGATTTAAACGCGCTGCCGCTTTGGGATCTGTATCCGCGTCTGGATACCGGCGTTCAGAAGCTCGCGGACGGATGCCCATTCAAGTGCACGTATTGTTCGGTGCCGCAGGTGTATCCGTCGTTTCAGGCGCGCCCGATGGAACGCTCGCTGGCCGAGTTCGATCATTTGCTCGCGTGCGGCGTGGAGAACGTGGTTTTTTACGACGACGCGCTGCTCTACCAGCCGGACCGCATTCTCATTCCGTATCTGAAAGAGATTCTGAAGCGTCCGCGGCGCGTGAATTTTCATACACCCAACGCGTTGAACGCGCGCTTTATCAGCAAAGAACTGGCCGGGCTGATGGTGGAAGCCGGGTTCAAAATTATTTATCTCGGCTTTGAAAGCAACGCGTATGAGTGGCAGAAAAAAACCGGCGGCAAAGTGTATTCGCACGAGCTCGGCATCGCGATCGACAACCTCGTTCGCGCGGGCGCCGACATCAACAACATTCACGCCTACCTGATCATGGCGCACCCGCAGAGCGAACTGCAGAATATCGACGACTCGATGCGCTTTGCCAGCAGCCTCGGCATTCGGTTGATGCTCTCCGAGTTCTCGCCGATTCCCGGTACGCCGGACGGGGAACTGTGCCGCCAATGGATCGATCTGGATGAGCCGCTGTATCACAACAAGACGGCGTTCCCGATTCTATCCCTCGGCGCGGACGAAGTGAATCGCATCAAGAATCTGTGCCACGAATTGAACGCCGGGCGCACGCTCGAGACGCCGATGACCGTCTCTGGATGAACAACACGTGTTTAGGACTCCGCCAGCGCTTTGGCGTAGGAGTCCCGGGTCAGCGCCGCGGTCTTCTCCCATGTGAATAGCTTCGCGCGCTCGAGGCCGCGTTTCGCGAGGTCCTCGCGCTGCGACGGACTTTCCAGCAGTTCTTCGATGGCCTCGCGCAAGGGCTGCAGCGGCTTGAGCGGATCGTAAGGAACCTTTTTCGCGGCGCTTCCGGCGACTTCCTGAAGCGCCGGATCGGAACTGATGATCACCGGACAGCCGCACGCCATCGCCTCCAGCACCGGCATGCCAAAGCCTTCCACAAGCGACGGCATGACGAACAGATCCGCCAGACTGTAAAGCGCCGGCAGCGCGCGCTGTGGAACGTAGCCGGTGAAGAAAACAAATTCCTGCGCCTTGAGCTCGCGAATGAGGCGCTCGAGGCCGTCCATCTTCCAGCCTTTTTGTCCGGCGATGACGAGCCTGTGCGGCAGTTTTTTGTTCATCTTCGCCGCGAAAAAAGCCTGGATCAGCACCGGCAGATTTTTTTTCGGCTCGATGTTGCCGACGTATAGAACGTAATGCTCCGGCAGCTTCAAGGCGGCACGCGCTTCAGCCAGTGTCGTGGAATCCATAGCGCCCGGCTGGCGCAACGGCTTGAATTCCTCGCCGACGCCCCACGGGATCACATCGATGCGCTCAGGTTTGGCGCTCTTGATCGCGCGCAGCAACTCTTCTTTCGATGACAGACTCGGCACGATGATGCGTCTGGCGACGGCGACGCTGCGCGGAATGACCTGCGTCTGAATCCGCGCGCTGCCGGGCGTGCAAAAGAGCGGATGCGAGAACGCGATCACGTCGTGAATCGTGACGACGGCGGGCTTGGTCATCACCGCCGGCAACGCATACGTCGGCCCATGCAACAGGTCGCAGGCATCGGAATAGGCGCAGCTTTGCAGCCGGAAATTTCGCCACAACGTTCGAATGCCGCGCCAGCGGCCGGGAAAAAACGTGCGGCGGATCTGCAGCCCGCCATCGCCATTGAGAGTCGGAGGCCCCTTAAAATCGCGCGGCACATAGAGAATGATTTCGTCGGCGGGATGAGTCTTGCGCAGGCCCTCCACCAGTTTCGCGAGCGACCCGGCTATGCCTGCATAATTGCCGAATAGATGAAGCCCGTCGATCCCGATCCGCATGCGGGCAAGTGTACGGTGTCCGCGTACCCTGTTGCAAGTACGCTGAAATTCGAAGCGTCGCATCGCTTAGGGCTGGAACCCCGAATGAAAGCAGTCTCACTTTTCTTAACTTATCGTCACTTGATATTTTGTGACAAAATGTTACTTTCGGGGTATTGATACTTAAAGGGGGACGCGACGCTTGGAAATGATCGCCGAAGAACGCCGCCGGAAACTACTGGACGCGCTCAAGAAGAACGGCGCGCTGTCGGTGGCCAACGCCAGTGAAATGCTGCGCGTGAGCCGCATGACGGTGCACCGCGATCTGGATACGCTTTCCGCGGCCGGGTTGCTGCGAAAAGTTCATGGCGGCGCGGTGCCGGTGGTCAGCAAGCCGACGGCGAAAGAGACGGCGATGCCGTTTGGTGAACGCAAGCCCGTCAACGCCAATGCCAAGGAAGCGATCGCCCGGCACGTGTCGAAGATTGTCGGCCACGCGCGCACCCTGGCGTTTGATGCCAGCACCACCGTCTTCGCACTCGCCAATATTCTCAAGGCCTCGCCCGAAAATCCGCACCCCTTTATTTTGACGAACGGCGTTCCGCTGTTCATGGAATTGCAGCGCCGCAACGTCGGCTTCCGCCTGGCGCTCACCGGAGGCGAACCGCATCCGCGCACCGGATCGCTGGTTGGACCGCTCGCGATTAAAACGCTGGAAGGCATGCGTTTTGATTTCGCGATCGTCTCGGCGGCAGGCCTGATGGAAGACGAGGGGCAGGTCTACGATTCCACGCCGGAAGGTTCGGCGGTGAAGCAGGCCTTCATGGCGCGCGCGAACAAAGTAATTCTCGCGATCGACACGACCAAAATCAATTTTCTAGCGCCTTACTCGCTGGGCGTGTTGAGTGACTTTGACATTCTGGTAACGGAACACGGCGTGCGCGAGATTTCGGGGAAGACGCCGCACTAAAAATCCATATAACACTAATGCGTGATGCATAATGCATAAACGAACATCACGCTTCAGATTTTTTGAATTATAGGTTAAGCCATTTTCACTCGTCACAAAATCTAACAATTCATATCAAATTATGTCACTTTTTAGCTTGCATGCGGTGTAGGAGTGTGACACGATGTGAATGTCATCAATCACGGAATTGTCTCCCGCCGCACTGGCAGCAAACTATGCTCCGCCGGCGACACAGGGCCCCTGCTGTGCAACCCGTCGCCGAGCGTCCGGGTTGCCGCAAAAAGAAGGAGAATCACCCGCCATGGCATATCGTCTTTCCGCACACAATTGGATGCGCGATGAACCCCTCGAGGTGACCGCGCAGCGCCTGAGCGCCTGTGGTTTCTGGGGCATTGAAATTATGGGCTCGCCCGAACGCCCGGAGTACGAAGATCGAAAGGCCATGCGCGCCACGTTGGCCAAGCACAAGCTGGAATGCTGGGGCGCCGTGACGCTGATGCTCAATAAGCGCGATTTGATTCATGCCGACGCGAAGCAGCGCAAGATCAGCGTCGACTATGTCAAGGCGTGCATCGACCTGATCAGCGACCTCGGCGGCCAGGTGCTCACGCTGGTTCCGTCCGAAGTTGGCAAGATCGTCGCCATGGCCGGCCCGAAGGAAGAATGGGCGTGGGCTGTTGAAGGCGTCAAAGTTTTGGCCGACCATGCAGCGACGAAAAAAGTGCGCATCGCGCTGGAACCGCTGAACCGCTTTGAAACCAATTTCCTCAACCGCGGCGAACAGGCTCTCGAACTGATGAAAGCCGCCGGCTCGCCTGAACACGTGGGCGTCTGTCTCGATGCCTTTCACATCAACATTGAAGAGATAGATCCACTGGCCGCGATTCGCAAGGTTGGTAAAAAACTTTTCGATTTTCATATCGCCGACAACAATCGCCGCGCGCCGGGCGACGGGAACTGGGACTGGACGAAGCTTCTGGCCACGCTCAAAGAGATCGGCTACGAAGGCTGTCTCACGACCGAATTCGTGATCCCCGGCGACCGCACGCCTTGCACGCCGGAACTGTTCAACCTGAATTTCGATCTCTCAAACATGGATCATCAGACGAAATTCATCATCGACCACGGCGGCTACCCGATGTCGAACGAACAGTACTCCGTGCACTTCAAACGAACGCAAGAGCACATCCGGAAGTGCGAACAGAAATGAACGGCAGTCTGGAGTCAAGGGTCTAGAGTCTGGAGTCTTTGTATGCCGACCATTCAGCGATTTGAAGACATCCTGGGTTGGCAAAAGGCGCGCGAGTTAACCCGGCTGATCTACACGATCAGCCGGGTTACCGAATTCTCCCGCGACTTTGCTCTAAAAGACCAAATCCGGCGTGCCGCAATCTCGGTAATGCTAAACATTGCAGAAGGTTTTGCGCGTCGAACGGACAAAGACTTTGCTCGTTTTCTTAGTAACGCACACGGTTCCGCAGCAGAAGTTCAATCTGCTTTGTATGTAGCCCTTGATCAAGAATACATCGGTCAAGAACAGTTCAAAACAGCGTACGATCGCTCGGCGGAGTGCTCTCGGCTGACGTTCGGATTCATGCAATACCTGTCGCGCGAAGTAGACGCGGGTCATTAGACTCTAGACTTAAGACTTTAGACTCTGGACACTAACTATGGCTACTGTTCTCGTCATCGGCACAATGGACACCAAGGGGCCCGAATCGGCTTATCTCGCGGAGCGCATTCGCGATGCGGGGTGCGACGCACTGCTTCTGGATAGCGGAATTCTTGGCGATCCTGAAGGCGTTTCGCCGGATATCACGCGGCAAGAAGTCGCGGTCGCTTCCGGGCATACCATCGAGCAGCTTCGCAACGCGGGCAGCCGCGGCAAGGCGGTCGAAGAGATGCTTAAAGGAGTGCGCAAGATCACGCGCGAACTCTACGACGAAGGCAAGATTCACGGCGTCATTTCACTCGGCGGCGCGGAAGGCGGCGTGCTCGCGGCGGCCGCGATGAAAGTGCTGCCCATCGGCATCCCCAAGATCATCGTTTCGCCCATTGCCTCAGGCCGCCGTCCCTTCGGCCCGTTCATCGGCACCAAAGATATTTTCGTGATGCACTCCGTCGTTGATATTCTCGGCTTGAATACTGTCGCGCGCGCCGTCTTTCAAACCGCATCCGCCTGCGTCGCCGGCGGAGCGATCGCGTTTGAGAAAAGTCAGAAAGCCGGAAAAAAGCCCGAGACCAAAAAGCAGATCGCCGCAACGATGCTGGGAAATTCCACGCGGCCTTTGATGTGGATCAAAAAGAACATCGAGCCCCTCGGGTGCGATTTGGTCATCTTCCATGCCAACGGGGTCGGTGGACCGGCCATGGAAGAACTGATCGAACAGGGTGTGATACACGGCGTCATCGATTACACGCTCAGCGAAATTATCGGAGAGATTGGCGGCGGCTTCCACATGGGCGGACCGGCCCGCATGGACGCGGCCGGCAAGGCGGGACTGCCGCAGCTTATCGTTCCCGGCAGCATTGATTTCCTCGTCTTCGGGCGCAAAGAGACGATCCCTGAAAACATCCGCAACCGCCCCACGCACTATCACAACCCCGAATTTACGCTCGTGCGCTGTTCGCGCGAAGAGCAGCTTCAGGCGGCGCGCTTCGTCGCCGGAAAACTCAACGCGAGCAAAGGCAAGGTGGTGGTGATCGTCCCCACGCAGGGACTGTCCATTCCCAACTTTTCAAAAGACGGCAAAAGCGGCGAGTTCTGGGATCCGGAGACCGACCGCCTGTTCCGCGAAGAACTGAAAAAGAACTTGAGCAACGAAATCCAGTACCAGGAAGTGGATGCGCACGTCAACGACGAGTCCTTCGCCAAAGTCGTTTACGAAGCGGCTGTGAAACTGTTTTTGTAAATCAAAGGAGTGACATGCTACGCGCCGCGCCCCTGTAAGGCGCAACGAACAGGATGACACTTAAAACGAAGTTACACAAAGAGGAGACGCGTTAGACATGGCAACAAAGTCGAAAACGAATGGTAAGAAAAAGGAAGCGGCTGTTGTTGAAGTCGACAATTACGGCGGCGGCGGCTCAACCGGAAACAGCACCGGAACCAAGGGCGTCATCGCGTGGGATAAAGACCAGCGCGCCAGCGGCCCGGCCGTTCACATCAAGCCCTGCTTCCAGGATCAGGCACACGCACCGAAACGCAAAACGCTTGAGAAGCTCAAATTTCCGTCGTACTGCCTGGGCGATCTCTCCTGCGTGGACGTCAAGGAATACCTCAAGTACTCCGACACCATTTTGATTCCCAAAGCGTCGCTCGAACAGCACGGCCCGCACTTGCCGCTGTACTGCGATTCCATCAGCAGCACCGAAGTCGCGCGCCGCGCGGGTGAACAGGCCGGCATTCTTTACACGCCGACGATGTGGCTGGGCTACAGCCCGCAGCATCTGAAGAGCCCCGGCGATGGCACCGGCTCGATGACTCTGCGCGTCGAAACCTATCTCAATCTCCTCTATGACATGGGCCGCAGCCTGATCCACCACGGTTTCAACCGCATCATCTTCGTCAACGGACACGGTTCGAACGTCAAGGTCGTCGATCCCGTCCTGCGCAAGCTGCGCAACGAAACCGGCGCCGTGGTCGCCTACTACAAGCCCTACGCCGAACGCTACCTCGGCATGATTAAAGATGTCCTTGAAGGACCGACCGAAGAGACGCCAGGCTGGCACGCGGGCGAGCTCGAAACGTCGCAGTGTCTGTGCCACGACCCGAAGCTGGTGCGCATGGACCGCGCCGTGATGGACCGCGCACACGCTCCGAAGTGGCTGAATGCCGGCGGCAACGCGTGGAAGAAAAGCGACGGAATGCCCGACTGCGAATTCCAGGGCTACCAGTATTTCAGCTTCCCGTTTGAGCATCAGGAATTCACCGACACGGGCATCATGGGCAATCCGTTCCGCGGCGCCGCGTACAAGGGCGAGACGGCTTTCAACCGCTTCTCCAACCACTTGATCGACGCCGTTCACGAACTCGAGAAGGTCAAGGTCGAGATCAAGAACCGCGATTGGACCGCCGGAAAAACGATGGGCAGCGCATAACTATGACGAGTGCCGCTAATGATGCTCAAAAGCGCGGCCGGTATCTCGAAGGACTGAGTGCCGACTACGCAAATTTGCGCAGTGACCCCGTAGAATGGAAAGAATTCTGCGAAGAGTTTGCGGAATTCGATACCACGCTCAGCGACGGTTTGCCGGATGAAGTTCTTAACACACATTGACGGATGAACTGAAATGGATGTCCAAACAGAAAGGGAAAAATGCTTACTGAAACAATGTCCGATACCGACATGAAAAATCTTGTCGCTGAACTCGGCAAGATCGTCGGACCCAAGAACGTGCTCGACCGCGTCGAGGGGCGTAAAAAAATTCGCGGCGATCAGAGCTGGCTGACCTACGTTCACGCGCACTACGGCAAGCCGCTCAGCATTCAGGATGCGGTCGCCACGCCGCACACGACCGAAGAAGTCTCGCAGATCGTCAAGCTGGCCAACAAGCTCAAGGTTCCCGTCACGCCGTTCGGCGGCGGTTCGGGTGTGCAGGGCGCGGCCAACGCCACACGCGGCGGCATCATGCTCAACCTGCGCGAGATGACCAAGGTTCGCCATCTGGACATGAAGTCGCTCACGATCACTGTCGAACCCGGCTATATCGTCAGCGAATTCGAAGCGTGGCTCAATAAGCAGGGCCTCTGCTTCACGCACTACCCGGCTTCGGCCGAGTGGGCGAGCGTGGGCGGCTGTCTGGCCGCGCGCGGATCAGGCGTGCTCTCCACCAAGTACGGCAACATTCAGGACCACGTGCTGGCTTGCGAAGTCGTGCTACCTACTGGCGAAATCGTGCAACTGCCGCAGGTTCCCAAGCACGCGGCGGGACCGGAACTCACGCAGCTGCTCATCGGCAGCGAAGGCATTCTCGGCGTGATTACGGCCTGCACCATCAAGCTCCGCAATCTTCCGGCCAAGCGCACGTTCCGCGCGTTCAGCTTCCCCACCCTCTCTCAGGGTATTGAAGCCGGCCGCCAGATTATGGTCACCGGACTGCGCCCGGCCGTCATGCGCTTCTACGACAAGGATGCCGCCGAGCATAGCCTTGAGCGCGCCGTGCAAGCGGGCCTCAAGGGACCCACGATGGTGCTGATGTTCGACGGCGACCACCCGTCGCTGGTTGATTTCGAAGCCAATGTCGCCAACGAGCTCTGCGTGAAAAACGGCGGCAAAGACCTGGGCTCCAAAGTCGGCGAAGTCTGGTGGGAAAAGCGCTACGTGTTCTATCACCCCCCTTACGCGCCGGAGCTTCCGCAGATCTGGTGCACGATGGACGTCGTCGCTGATTTCGAACACATCGAGAACGTCTACAACAAAGTCACGCACGCCATGAAGCACGCGGTCGATCCCAAGTGGGGCCTGACGCTGAAGACGCATTTCAGCCACTGGTACGACTGGGGCAGCATGATCTATCCGCGCTGGGGCATCCCCAAGGGCCCGGACGATTTGAACGAAGCGGTCAAGCTGCACGACCAGGTCATTCACGCCGCGACGATGGCCGCACTCGAAGCTGGCGCCGTGATTAACGATCACCACGGCGTGGGCCTGCGACTGGCTCCTTATATGGAGAAACAGTTTGGACCTGCGGGCATGAAGATGATGCGCTCGATTAAGAAAGCGCTCGATCCGAACAACGTCATGTGCCCCGGCAAGATGGCCATGGAATCCAGCGACCGCCCGTACTAGTAGACGGCAGTTGGCAGATGCAGTTAGCAGGAAACCGGGAGCGATTCATTCGCTCCCGGTTTTTTGCTTGTAATGTCGTTAACTTGCCATAATTCGAGAGTATAGGTTTATTATCCCATTCGGAGGAAGCATGCGAATATTCATGGTGTTTTTGTTTGCAATGTTAATCCAGACATATGTACGCGCCGATCCGGCGTTGTTGACTGTGGTAATAACCATTCAACCCGCGTATTGTACAGGAGAGAAAATTACTGGCACCGTAACTGTTACCGGTAATGTT
>Ga0163144_10013942_pt1 | contig 16714 bp, 17 predicted proteins | sample OliLak19BULKMAT1_FD_123175 | JGI IMG/M metagenome (GOLD analysis project Ga0163144, IMG submission 123175) | Freshwater microbial mat bacterial communities from Lake Vanda, McMurdo Dry Valleys, Antarctica - Oligotrophic Lake LV.19.BULKMAT1 | ecosystem: Environmental > Aquatic > Freshwater >... | reverse complement strand
CATCTTCCAGGTGGTCTCCAACCTGGCAAGCAACGCCGTCGAGCACAGCCCCGCTGGCACGCCAGTGCAGGTTCGCATCGACGGGGGAAGGCCTGATGCAGTCGAGCTCGCGGTTCACAACTTAGGGGCCGCGGTTCCGACAGAGCTGCGCAATGTGCTCTTCGAGCCGTTCCGCGGGCTCAAGGAGGGAAGGCGCGGCGCGTCTTCCGGGCTCGGCCTCGGGCTTTTCATCACGAAGCAGCTCGTGCTGGCTCACGAAGGCACGCTGACGTTCGAGACGCAGGACGACAGTGGGACCACGTTCTTTGCCCGGCTGCCTCGACACACACGCACACGCGCGTAGCGCGCGTAGGCACACTCATGAGCAGGGAGGTACGGATGAGGCCCGAAGCGCACGATAAGTGACGCGACCGGACGCGACCGGACGCGTTCAGGCCGAGGAGGCGCTCCGGCGGCTCGAGCAGGCCAGGCAGCGCCGACTGCACAAGACCGTCCTCGGAGAGCGATTCCCGCGAGCCATTTCGGCATGCGACGCTTTCATTGAAGGATCGTCGGTCCAGCCTGCATCAGCTAGGTATGGTTCCCCACCTCAGAGTTTGCGGGTTGTTCGTCATGGGGCTCTTGCCTTGGGCTTGGGCTTGCCAGGGTGAGCTCGGTGGAACGGCTGTTGATGCCGGGCCTACCGAGGGGCTGCAACCTTCCGACGCGCAAGGAATTTTCGACTGCCCCACGGCAGTCGCCCCCGCCTACAACGGCGCATCCGATTCCGAGCTCTCGGCGACGTTTCGCGCCACCTGCGGCGCCTGCCACGGAACCGCCGGGGAAGGCAGCGACAAGTTCCCGGAACTTCCCGGCTCCTTGAGTTTCACGGATTTTCAAAAAATCGTCCGCGACGGGACTCTGAACATGCCGTCGTTTGACGGAAGCGAGATCTCCGACGAAGAACTCGAGAATGACTATGAGTTATTAACGACCAAGCCGCGGGAAGCCCTCTTGGCGTCACAGGACGGCGAATGGAGTTGGTCGGAGCAGGAGTTGGAGGAGATCTACACGCGAGGAATGGAGGCCTGGCGCAAACCCGATGCCGAAGGTGCAGCGTGCGCAAATTGCCATAGCCCGGACGCCTTGGACCTGGCAGTCATCGCCTATGACGACGCGAATATTCTCAGGCGCGCTCATCCACACATCTCCAACGAAGACGCTCTTGCGGTCCGCGACCTGGTGCACGCTCAGAGAAGGAGGTTCAACATCACTCGCCCGTGCGATATCACCTGGCATCCACTTCAGCCCGGCGGCACCCCGCTTCCCGGTGACACACCCGACGAGCAAGATGAAGCCTTTGCGCGCGAGTTGGTGCGACTCGAGCTTTTCGCGGCAACAGGGACAGTACGGACTGTCGAGGACGCACATCGCCTCGCGACGGAGATGGCAGGTATCGACCTCAAACGACTCCGGATAGGCATCCCGCTCCCGCGCTGGACGGAAGACCAGTTTCGCGGCGAGGAACACCGGACGATCGACGATCACCTCGCCGGGGTGCCCCACGTGCCCATGGATCCCTCATGGTATGCGTCGATGGACGCCTACGTGCAAGACCCCACCGATGCGGCGCTGCTCGACCTACTGAGCGGAGTGAGCGAACGCACCACTGACGTTGGTTTCGTCGAGTCCACGCCGGTCATCGACGCCTGCGGCTACGAGCGCGCCGGTGGATTCATCGCAGAAGTGTCAGACGCCAAGTACCGCGGTCTGCTCGTCATGCAACATTTCTTCCGCCAGGCCCTACTTGATCGTCCCGGCTGGTTCGAGCAGGGACGGCTTCCGTTCGCAGATCGCGATGTGCTTCTGAACCCTTGGTTCAAGATCGGCGGAGAAAACGCGGAACGCCGGTGTCCCTACCCCCAGGACGACAGTGCCCGACCCGTGGTGGCGTCGACGTTGCCCAAAATGGTCGCCGCCGAACTCAGCCCATCGGATATCGCTGACGGCGACTTCCTCAGCTTGACCGACGACATGGCCCACCACTGGATGACCCTCGGGCAAATTTTCGATCCCACGCTGTTCAAAACGGAACCGCAGGTCAACAACAAGCTCAATTATTGGGTAGGAAAGTTCACACAGCGCGAGGTCCACCTTCCGTTCTTCTACTTTCATCGCGTGTTCTCGCAGAGCGCTCAAAGTGAAGCAAATTCGGCCAATCCGGCCTCCGCGCCGCTTGTGGTTTCCTGGCATGGGCAGAGCCCAGCGCACCCCCTCCTCGACTTTGCTCGTCTCCAGATCCACAACGATGGCACCACGGGAGCGACGTCGCTTGCCAAGAGCTATGCCGACATTGCCAACCGGCTGCGGGGCAACCTGTATCGTGCCGCCTTGCTGCTTCAGAAGGAGCGACTTGAAGCGGGCGAGGGGATCTTCGAGCACGCTGACTGCGACCAGCAGCTATGTGCTTCGCAGCAGCTTGGGCCGCTAGGGAGTTACTTCAACCAGATGGAAGAATGGAAGTCCTCGAACAACGGAACGTCGCAATTTGGCGCGCTGGCGCCCGATATCGAGCTCTACACGACCGACTCACTGGCTCTGCATGCCGAGGTCGTCGCCCTCGTGGAAAAGGCGCCCCGTCTCGAATAACCAGGTCAAGCTGGCGTGAGTCCCCGCCAGTTTCAGTTGTGAGGGAGTTACCGGGCCAAGAGACCGCGAACACGCTCCGCGTAGAAGCCCTCGGGGTCCCTGGCTAGCACGCGTGCCCCGAGCGCATCAGCTTCGCTGCGGCGCCCGAGCCGAACGAGTGCATCGATGGCGATGAGTTCGCGCTCGGCAGCTAGCTTGCCGCCGGGAAACCTGCCTCGGTGCTGTCGCGTAAGTAACAGGGCTCGTTCTGGCGAAGCTCCGAGCGCTACCTGGGCCTCGCGCAGCAACGCCGCCTCCTGTTCCAGCGCTTCCTTCATCGATAAGTTTGCCGCGGGCGCGGATGGCGCGGAGGGTTGGTCCCGAACGGGCGCAGCTGGAGGCCGTGGCGATTGTCGATCGGGCGAAGCTGGCTCGGGAGTTCTTGGTGTCACGGGCGCCGCGACAGCTGCGGTGGAGCCGTTTGGTTGGGACACACGAACTTCTTGATGAACGACAGCCCAGGTTGCCACACTGGCCCCGCCGAGCACCCCCACGCCCGCCAGAGCGATCAAAGCTGACTTGAACGTCGCCAGTCCTGTTGCCGCAATGGCGCTGGTGGCGCTCAGACCTGCCGCGACTTCAGCGAACCGAGCCTCGGTCCCGGCTGGCATCGGATTTGTCTTCGGCAGCGCACGCACCAGCTCGGCCAGCTCGGGGTTTCCTCCTTCAGCGAATCGCACTGGATCACTCATGCCGACCGCCTTGCCTCGGCCTTGCGAAGTCGCTCGACCGCTGTCTCGACTTCACGCCGCGCCGCGTGGAGGCGCGAATACACCGTCCCCACTGGCACACCAAGCTGTTCCGCGATCTCGGTGCAAGCCAGCTCCTCGACCTCGAACATCACAAAAACAGCTCGTTTTTCTGGGTCGAGCCGTTCGAGGATCGACTCCATCAGCGACCGCGCCTCCAACTGGCGTGTGATCTCTTCTGGCGTTTCACCCTGCTGAATCTCGGGCAAGGTGCCAGTGAGCCGCTCATGCCGACGAAATGCTCGTGCCCTATATCCCGCCGTCACCCGCCGACAGATGCCGAACAGCCAGGCGGATATCTTGGCTTCCGGATCATAGCGGTGGAGGTTTCTATGAACCACGATCAGTGTCTCTTGCATGACGTCGTCCAGATCGCTTGCTGGTACACCCATACGCTGCAGCGTTGCCCAAACGTACTGCCCATACTGCCGATGAACGCTTGCGACGTCCCAGACGGTTCTCTCGTCTGTTTCATGTGATGAGCGCTTCAATCCTTCACCAAAAGTGCAGTGCGATACCCGCCCGACCCTGAATCCAGACTGGCGGCTGTTCGAACAGCGTACGCTCGGTCCCCTCGATAAAGAAGCGGTACCTCGTCAGCGGAGCTGCGGCTCCCGCTTCGAGCATGATACCCAATGGGCCCAGCACCATGAACTCTCCTCGTAGGCCGAGCTCAGCATAGGCAAGCCAGCTCGCGCCGGGCTGGGTTCGCTCGCCCAAGAGCAATGAAGCTGTCAATTGTCCGACGACCACTCGCGAACAGAATCGAGCTGACCATGACGGACGTAGGATGAAAGCCGCGCAGAACGCAGGCGCGATCCCCGAAAAAGAGTATTCAGCTTCACCCGCACTGTCCTTCTGAGCAGCGAACCACAACAAGGCGGCTTCGCCCTGCCAGCGCTCGCCCAGCCCGGCTGCAAGCTCCGCGCCGGGGGCGAACCCAGGGAGTATGCCGCCCCCAAAGACAGCTCGGGCTGCCACGAATCCTGGGAGCGCTTGCGACCACTTTTGAGGTTGGTTCTGCTGAGGCGCCTCCGAGGCTGTAGCGGCTTTTGTCTCTTGCGTGGCCGTCTCTTGCGTGGCCGTCTCTTGCGGCGGCAGGCGCGGTCCAAGGGCTGCGGTCGGATCGATCGCCAAGAGCGCAGCGAGCACGATTGCCTCGTCGAGGCTGTGGCACTCCGATGCCTCGCTGATGATCACTCGTGGATTCGGTCGGCTAGGGCTGCCGACTTTCTGAATCCAGAGCCGCGCGACCCAATGCTCGTCGACCTTCTCGACCAACCCCTCGATGTGCGTACGTGCCTCCGTCGCGAAGCTGCCGGAACCCAGATGCTGCTCAACCCGGAGGCGCAGGTCCTGAGCCGAGAGACACCCTTGCGCGTCGGCACCCCTCACCCAGTCGAGTCGGACGGGGTCTCGCGCAGCGGGCTCTCTCGCTGCAGAGTTCTGGGTGTGAGCAGTGAGTACCAGCAGGATCCACAAGCCTGCGGCGTATCTGGGCATGAACTTCCCCCCGTTTGTGGCACCCCTCGACTGAATGGGGTGAGGCTCAGCTTGGGGCGACAGAAACTATCATGGTGGCGCGCCCTAGCCTATGAAGAAACCCATGGTTCGCTGGGTCCTCTTTACGAGTTCAGTGCTGCTAGCCGCCTGCAGAGTCGAAGTCAGCTTGGGCGTGGAAGCTCAGGGCGGCGCTGCTCCGGGGCTTGGCGGAGGCCAAGGGGGCAGTAGTGGGACGAACGGCGGCAGCAATGCCGGTGTTGGCGGCAATGCTGGTGTTGGCGGCAACGGTTTCCGGTTCGCTGGTTTCGATGCCAACTGCAACGGCCTCGTCCTTTCGGGTGGAGCCACGTGTCGCGAGGACCGGCTCTTGCTCGATCCGGGGCCCGACGAGAACAAGGGCGGGGCGTACCTGCGGTGTCGAGTACCGTTCGGAGCTGAGACCGCATTCGAGTCCAGGCTTGTCTTTATCGCGGAGGGCGAGGCGGATGGTCTCGCATTCGTTGTTCACGCAGACGCAAGAGGTCCCGGCACGATAGGCACAGCAGGCGGCGCTCTGGGATACGGCCAGTTGTCGGAGGGCTACGCTGTTCAGTTTGATAACCTGGATTCAGGCGATCCACTGGGAGATCGAGTAGAGATCACTGACATCGAGACGATGAGATTGGCCGTGGCGGAAGCAGGCATCTTGCTGGACGACGGCTCCCCCAACTTTGCCTGGATCAGTTACGACGGCAGCGCGAAGGAGCTGTCCGTGCGTTTGTCCAAGATCGACTCTCGCCCGTCGAGCCCCTTGCTTTCCGCCTCTATCGATCTCGCCTCTCTTGATCCTCAGGGGGCCTACGTGGGACTCACCGCCGCCTACGGCGCGATTTCTGGCCTGCACTCCGTACTCGAGTGGGACATGGTATTCACGGGGCTGGCAGCACCTCTGGATTGTGTCGAGTGAACAATTGTGGCGGGGCGTTGCCAGCTGCGAAAACCGGCGTGACCCGATGCATAGCGCCCCAGGTGGGGCGCAGATGCATGCCCCCCAGAGGCATTCGCCCACGCAAACAGCAAAGCAGAAGGTGAACTAGGCGCTTGGACCGGTTCGTGCTGTTGCGACGAACATGGAACTTCACGTCGTCTTCGGTTCGGGTCAGGTCGGGGCCCCGCTCGTCCAGGAACTAGTCGCGCGAGGGCACCGCGTACGCGTGGTGCGACGCACGCAAGGGGCGGCGTCGGCCGGTGTCGAACTGGCGGTGGGAAATGCCTTCGACCGCACGGTCTGCGTGCAAAACGCCCAAAGCGCCACGGCGGTCTACCACTGCTTGAATGTGGCCTACTCGACGAAGGCCTGGGCCGACGAGCTGCCGAAGTTTCAGGAGAACCTGATCGAGGCGGCAGGAAGGACGGGCGCCCGGCTCGTGGTCCTCGAGAACCTCTACATGCTCGGGCGACCGAACGGACCGCTGAATGAGCACACGCCCGCGCAACCTGCCAGTCGGAAGGGCGAACTGCGGCGGAAGTTGTCGGAGGCGCTTTTCGCGGCACATCGGGCTGGCACCGTAAAGGTGGTCGCCGGACGCGCGTCGGACCTTTTTGGCCCGGGCGTCTCGCAGTCGCAGATCGGGGAGAACCTGTTCGCGAGGGTGCTGGCTGGAAAATCGGCCCAAGTCTTTGGCGACCCGGACGCGCTCCACTCGTTCAGCTACGCGCCCGACGTCGCGCGAGGTCTCGCTGCGCTCGGTAGCACGGACGAAGCCCTCGGCCAGCCGTGGATGTTGCCGGTCATGCCGCAGATGTCGAGCCGCGCACTTTACGAGAAGCTCTTCGCGGAGCTCGAGGTCGAGCCGAAGCTCCAGAGCATCTCGCCGTTCATGCTCTCGATGCTGGGCTTTTTCATGCCCGCACTGCGGGAGCTGCGCGAGATGAACTACCAGTGGGAGGACGATTTCGTGGTCGACGACGCCCGCTTCCGCGAGCGGTTCAAATTTGGACCTACACCGCTCGACGATGCGCTTCGGGCGACTGCCGCGTGGGCGGTTCGAACCTACGGCGTGGCGCCGAGTCTTCAGAAAGCTTCGTCCCATGCGTGACCACGCCTTCGAAGAGCTCTGGGCACAAGGGCCCCAAGACACGACCGCACGCTTCGATCCGACGCAGATCACCGTCGATCTCCACCTCGCGGATCATGCGGCTCACCTGGACCTCGAGACCGAAGGGGAGTTTTTTCGCGTCACCGTAGACCACGCGGAATTTCGATGAGAGCGCTTGTCATCGTGAAGGTCGTCCGCGCGCTGGCGCGGGTGCAGGGGAGTCCGGCTTGACGCTTTCACAGCCTGAGAGCGATGGGTCGGCCAACGTCGCGCGGCGGTGGCGAGTCGGCTTGTGGATCTTCGCTTGCGTGGTCGCCGTGGCAGGGCTGGCTGTCATGACCGGGTGGCTCCTGTCGCGGCCGCTGCAGGTCGCCGTGGTTGCAGCCCGCGTGGCTGATGTATCCCGCATGCTTGCAGTGACCGGCCGCGTCGAGGCGGAGCGCTCCGTCGTCGTCTCGCCTCAGTTGCCCGGCAGAATCACGAGTCTCCTTCACTACGAGGGCGAATCTGTTAACGAGGGAGATGTCCTGGCGAGACTCGAGGACGTCACTGCCAAGTCGCTCGTGACCCAACAGAAGGCTTCGCTGGCATCGCGTCGAAGCGAGCTTGCGCAAGCCAGACGAGACCTCGCTCGCACGGCGGCTCTGGGGGCGCACGGTGCCGTGCCGCCCGTCGAGGTAGAACAGGCCCGTCTGGCCGTAGCCCGCGAAGAAGACGAGGTCACGCGTCTGGCGGCGGCGCTACGCAGCGGCGAGTCGCAGCTGGTCCTCGTGGCACCTTTCAGCGGAACGATCGTGAGGCGCGACGGGGAAGTCGGACAGACCGTCGGGCCGGCCACTGCCGTGTTCGAGATTGCTACCGTGAACGAAACGCGCGTATCCGCGGAGGTCGATGAACGGTACGTGCGCGTCCTGCAGCGCGGCATGAAGGCTGAAATCATGCCTGCTGGGGACGGGGCGGGGAAGCGTACCGCAACAGTCTCATACGTTGCACGAGAGGTAGATCCGCAGACGGGCTCGGCAACCGTTCGCTTTGCCTACGACGAGCCCCTCGGCAGCTCTCTCGTCGGCATGTCGGTCGATATCAACATCAGTGTCGCGGCAGTCCGAAAAGCGTTGATCGTCCCGCGCGAGAGCGTCGGCAACGTGGGCGCGCAGCCATTCGTGCTGGTGGTAGCTGACGGCCGAGCCATGCGTCGCAATGTGACGGTCGATGACTGGCCCGCTGAACTCGTCGTAGTGCGCGCTGGCCTCGAGGTCGGCCAGTTCGTCGCCGTTGATCCTGACTCGGTCGCGACTGGCTCGCGTGTTCGCATGAAGGTCGAAGCCCGTGGTCTTTGAGTTCAGGGTCGCGGCTCGCTACCTGTGGGCCTCGAGGCTGCAGTCCTTTCTGCTCACCAGCGGAGTGGCGGTAGGCGTTGTCGTCTTCACGTTCATGGCGGGGCTGATGAACGGCCTCGGGGCACGGCTCATCAATGACGTGACCGGAAGCGCCGCGCATATCACGTTAGAGCCCGAGTCCCGAATTCCGCGGGCCTTCATGGCAGCGCCGCTCGGGGAGGCGCACTTCGCCGTCGAGACTGGTCAGGACGTGTTTGCGGTCCTGCGCACCTATCGCCCCCCACTCGACGTGGCCCTGCGCACGCCCGGCGTCCGAGCCGCCGTGCCGGCCATTTTTGGAAACGCGACGGTCGCTCGCGGCGAAAGAGACTTTCCGGTGGTCATCACCGGGTTGGACCCGCGCGAGGCGAGCACGATCGCGCCACTCGCTGCGGCGATGGTGCGGGGGCGTCTGGCCCTGGGCGCCCTAGACATCGCGATTGGACAAACGCTTGCAGAAGACCTCGGCGTCGATATCGGCGACCGAGTCGTCATCCGCCCCGCGCCGCGCGGCAATGCGTCACGGTCGCTGACCAGCGCGACCGCGACTGTTGGCGGCATATTCACGCTGGGCATTCAGGCCATCGACGAACGATCGGTGTACATGGAGCTCCGTAGCGCCCAGAACTTGCTCGATCTGACCGGTAGCGTATCCGTCATCGAGATCAAGATCGACGATGTCTGGCAGGCTTCGGCGATCGCCGATCGCCTGGGCCGCGTCACGCACCTCAAGGCGTCGAGCTGGCTCGACCGCAACGAGCGTTTGCAGGCGGGGCTCCGGGCCCAAGCGAGCTCGTCTTCCATGATCAAGGCCTTTAGCCTGCTCACCATCGCCATTGGCGTCGCGAGCGCACTTTACCTTTCCGTCGCACGGCGCCGCGCCGAAATCGGCATACTGCGGAGCTTCGGCATCGGTCGCGGAGCGATCGTGCGTACATTCGTGCTTCAGGGTCTGTTCGTGGGTGCATCCGGCTCCCTGGTCGGCGTCGTGCTTGGCTTCGGCTTCGCACACCTGCTGTACGCGGTTTCCGCCAACGCCTCCGGCACGCCCTCGATCCCAATCGACCCAGCGAAGGGGGAGTATTTGCGCGCCGCACTACTGGCGACGCTCGTCAGCGGACTTGCAGCCATCGTCCCGGCGCGATCGGCGGCGAGAATCGATCCGTTGGAGGCGATTCAGTCATGACTGTCCTCGAAGCGCATGAGATCCGAAAGGTGTTCGGCGCGGGGGAGGCCGCGACCGTGGTCTTGCGAGGTGTTTCCGCCAAGGTCGAGACGGGCGAGTTCGTTGCGCTCGTGGGTCCGAGCGGCAGCGGGAAGAGCACCTTTCTCTCGATCGCTGGCACCCTCCTGACGCCGACGAGCGGCGAACTGCGCATCGCTTCCGAGAACGCGTTGGGGCTCAGGGAAAAGGCGCTGGCGTCGATGCGCAATCGGCACCTCGGCTTCGTGTTCCAGTTTCATCATCTGCTCGAAGAGTTCACGGCGCTCGAAAACGTGACGATGCCCGTGTACGGGACCCTTCGACATATCGACGCTGCGTCACGCAAGCGAGCCGAGGATCTGCTGGCGCGCGTGGGCCTATCGCACCGTTCCTCGTTTCGCACGGCGCAGCTCTCTGGCGGGCAGAAGCAGCGCGTGGCGGTCGCTCGCGCCGTGATCATGAAGCCGGGCCTCGTGTTGGCGGACGAGCCAACTGGGAACCTCGATCGTGAAAACTCCGATCAACTGATGGCACTTCTGCGTGAGCTATCCCGCGACGAGGGGACGGCCTTTCTGATCAGTACTCACGACCCGAGCATTGCAGACCGTTGTGACCGCACACTGTCGCTCGACGATGGCGTCCTGGTCGAGAGAGAGGCTCCGGCCCTGCCGCGCTTCCTCAAGGAACCTGAACCATGAACACGAATTCGATAACGCTTACGCCGCAGCTCTTGCAGCAGATGGAGGCCTACTGGCGTGCCGCCAACCACCTCTCGGTGAGGCCGGGCCCCGGCTACCTACTCACCGGGCAAGTCTTGTGAGTGCGCAGGCGCTGATCGTCTCGACGCCGTTGTGTCTCTACCTCATTCGACATGGCGAGACCGAATGGTCGCTCTCTGGCCAACACACAGGGCGGACCGATTTGCCCGTCGTCGCCCAGGGCGAGCACGATGCCATGGAGCTCGGAAAGGCGCTGAAAAGCACTGCGTTCGATTCCGTCTTCAGCAGCCCGCTCCAGCGTGCCCAACGGACGTGCGAGCTGGTCGACCTGGGTCCTCCCGTTCGGCTCGAGGCCGACCTGGCAGAGTGGGACTACGGCGACTACGAAGGACGGACGACGGCCGACATTCACCTCGACGACGCGGATTGGGATCTCTATCGCGACGGTTGTCCGCGTGGTGAAGTGCCGGCGCAGATACTCGCGCGCGCGGATCGACTCTTGAGCCGTCTTCGCGCACTTTCCGGGAATGTCGCGCTGTTCAGCCATGGTCACTTCAGCGCGGTCCTCGCAGCCCGCTGGCTCGGCCTACCAATCGCCTGCGCGCGACACTTTCCGCTCGGTACCAGCGCGTTCAGCAGGCTCGGCTACGCGGTTCACCACCCCGGCGTTCCGGTGATTCACCAGTGGAATGTCATGCTGCGGGACGAGATTGTGCGTGCAGCGCAACGAGCCTGCTGACGGGCCCTGTCCGCGGTGCGCTTCGCGCCAGCGGCGGTAGGCGATGATGGGCTCGTCGCTCGGGACGAGGATCTCGTTCATCTCGCGAAGACGAGTCTCGCTCGCGGGCTGTGTCTCGACGTCGGGCGTGTCTTGTCGGCTGATGATTCCATTGAAAAAGCGCTGCAGGCGACCGAACAGCAACGCCAGCGGACCGAGACGAAGCGCCCGCCCACGGACCGCCCGGTGTCCAATGCAGCGACTGCCGGTGAACGTCGCCCTTGGGCGCGAAACAGCCGCAATTGGCGCAAGTGATTGGCAAGGGGCGCCGCGCTTCTTGCCGCACCCTACCCCCGGCCCAGCACGCGCGTACGATGCACAAACTCGTGACATCTAGCGCACCCAAACCAGCAACCCATGTATCTTCGCCAGCCGTCGAGTCGGGCCTCCTCTCCATCGAACTCGGCTGGCCCGACCGCGGCCCCGCCATTCGCTTGCAACAGGCGGCAACTCGGGCACGGTGCGCCCCATGGCTATCGTTCGTGAGGTGAGAGCCGAAGACCTCGATACGTTGGTGGAGCTGAACAAGCGCTGCTTCCCCGAAATGGCCGAACAAAACGTGGTTTGGACGCGCGCTCACCTCAAGAGTCACCTCAAGCTCTTTCCACAGGGTCAGCTGCTAGCGGAGGAGGACGGACGCGTCGTGGGCGCTGTTTCGAGCTTGATCGTGAACCTGGGGACCGACAGCTACCGCCCTCATACCTACTCGGGGGTCACCGATGGCGGGTATTTCTACAACCACGACCCCGAAGGAGACAGCCTCTACGGCGCCGACGTGTATGTCGATCCTCCCAGTCGCGGTCTCGGGGTCGGCCGGCGGCTCTACGAGGCGCGGCGCGAGCTGTGCCGCCGTCTCAACCTGCGTCGGATCATCGCTGGCGGACGCATCCATGGCTACGTCGACTACCAGGCCCAATTCAGCCCGGAAGCCTACGTCGTGGAGGTCGAGCATGGCCGCATCCGCGATCTGGTCCTGAGCTTTCAGATGCGCGAGGGCTTTATCGTTCGCGGCCTTCTGAAGAACTACATTCAAGATCCTCGGAGCCTCAATCACGCCACGTTCCTCGAGTGGCTCAATCCCGACTACAAACCGGTGGACCGTGACGGTCGCAAGGTGCGGGTGGCCTGCGTGCAGTACCAGGTGCGGGGCATCCGCTCCTTCGAAGAGTTCGCCGATCAAGTCGAGTACTTCGTTGAAACGGCCGCGGACTATCGCTCCGACTTCGTCGTTTTCCCGGAATTCTTCTCGGTTCAGCTCTTGTCCCAACAGCCCCTACGCAAGCTGCCGGCGCTCGAGGGCATCCGCGCTCTGTCGGACATGACCGACCAATTCATGGAGCTGATGGGTCGACTGGCGAAGGAGTACGGTTTGTACATCGTCGCCGGGAGCCACCCCATGCAGATCGACGGCACGTTGCAGAACGTCTGTCCGGTGTTTGCTCCGGATGGTTCCTCGACGTTGCAGTCCAAGCTCCACATCACCCCATCGGAGAAGCGCTACTGGGGGATTACCGGAGGCGACGATCTCAAGGTGATCTCGACGCCCAAAGCGCGCGTCGGTGTGCTGATTTGCTATGACTCGGAGTTCCCAGAAGCGGCGCGCTACTTGGCCGATCAGGGCGCCGAGATCATTTTCGTCCCGTACTGCACCGACGATCGCCAAGGCTACCTGCGCGTGCGCTATTGCAGCCAGGCGCGCGCCATCGAGAATCAAGTGTACGTGGTGACGACCGGCGTCATTGGCAACCTGCCCAGCGTGCCGGCGATGGATATTCACTACGCTAGGGCTGCCGTCTACAGCCCCAGCGATTTCGAGTTTGCGCGCGACGGCATTCAGGCCGAAGCCGACGCCAACGTGGAGATGCTGCTCGTCACGGATCTGGACATCGGCGACCTCTATCGAAACCGGGCCACGGGAAGCGTTCGACCTCGCATCGATCGGCGCCGCGATCTGTTCACGCTGACGACGCACCTGGCCTCGGACAGCGCTGCGTCCTCCGCCCTCGACGATGCCTTGCCTCTTCCGCTGCCCAGCTAGAGCGCCGCCAGCGATCCCGCTGTTGCCGGTCTTCGTCGCGTCACTGGGAGCCGCGCCTGCGTTCTTTGGCCTCGTCGAAGGGCTGGCCGACGCGACCTCGAGTCTCCTCAAGCTGGCCTCCGGGTACGTCGCTGATCGGTCGCGTGCAAAGAAGCCGCTGGTGCTTTTCGGCTACGGCATGGCGGCCCTCGTCAGACCACTGGTCGCGCTCGCGACAGCGCCCTGGCACGTGCTTGCCGTGCGCGTGACGGACCGGGTCGGCAAAGGCATTCGCTCCGCTCCGCGGGATGTGTTGATCGCCAACTCGGTCTCGAAGCAAGAGTCCGGACGCGCGTTCGTCGTGTCTGGTTGGATCGTCTACGCCGTGACGTACCTGGCGTTCGGCGTGGCAAGCCAGTCGCGGCTTCTACAACTTCATCATCGGCGTGAGCGCTGTGCCGGCGGGCCTGCTCACCGGTTGGCTCTGGCAGACGTGGACCCCGCGAGTCGCACTCACGATGGGCGCGAGCATTGCAGCGTCTTCTTCGGTGGCGTTGGTTGTCTGGGCCGCCTCGGGGAGCCGCGGGCAGGCAGCGAAAGAATAGGCTCTTCGGGCAGCGAGGCGACCTAAGCTCTCGCTGGTCGACGTCGCGCGTGAGATCGTGTCCCTTCGACTAACTGGCGGCCTGAACCGTGCGCCGCCGGTGGCCACCCGTCGTCGCTCTGCAACCTCGAGTCACTTGAGCGCGGCGAGAAGATCGGACGCAAGAGCCTCGCAAGCCGCCGCGATATCCTCCGCGTTGGCGAGGACGCCAGCCGACCGGATCGCCATCTCAACTCCGATGCCCGAGCGCTTCGCGAACTGCCTTTCCAGAAGGTCGCGTCCCGTCCGCGCCGCTTCTTTGGACCTCTTGTCGGCGAGGAGCTTGGCGTATCGTTCTGCGAGGTCGTCGGTCTCGGTGCCCCGGAGCAGTCGTAGGACGTCGAGTGCGTCTTTGTCGGTTTGCCAATCGGTGCCCTGCCGATCGCTGATCTTGTGCACCTTCGCGACGAGCAGGGCGGAAGGGCCCGCCACCCGCAAGTCGAAGACTCTCGTGTCGTTTGCTTCGAGCGCCGCTAGCTTCATCACGTTCGCGTCGACGATGGCGCCGTCGAGGCCTCGGACGATGCGCGCCGCGCGGTTGTCGTGCCCGGGAAGACGAGCTGCGCGGCGACCCGTACCAGGGCTAACGGACGCGGGCACGAGAAGGTCGATGGCGACATCGGCCTGAACCTGCTCGCTCGTCATGCGCTTCGTGATCCAGACGCCGACTGAGTCCTTGGTCTTTGGAGAGAAGCCAGCATCCGTCAATGCCTTCTCGAGCGGCGGGATCTCGGCGAGCACGGCAGGGTCGATCGCGAGATCGCCGTCGGTGGTAAACGGCGCGACGGCGAGGTCGGCCTCACCAACACGGAGGTACACGGCCTGTGCGCCCACGAGGACGATCGCGTCGCGGTGTGGACCGAGAGCATCGAGTGCGTCGAGCAGAACGCGGCGCGCTATCACGTACAGCTCATGGTCGTGGCTCATCGCCGCCACTTCTCCTCGTTCGCCTGCATCCAGCTGATCAGCTCTTCGCCCTCGGCAGGCCCTCGACCTGGGCTCGTGAGGAGGTCGACAGCGATCTGACTTGGAGCGGCGTACCAGACGTCATCCCGCTGGATAGCGCCCGCGAAAACACTTTCGTCGCGCGGCTCCATGAGGAGCACGTTCGCGCCCGTTTCCGCAGGCCGAAGACCGAGCTTCGTCGCGGCAACGGCCGCTTCGTGCATCCAGACGACTGCTAAACGCGAGGGTGCGGCAGGCGCGAGGGCCGCTGCGGCGAGTCCACCCGTCACCACGTATCGTTCGTCGGACTTTCCGAGGCGAGCGACAAGAGCGGAGAGCCCACGAGGTTCGAGGAAGGTCCGCGTCTCGCCGCGCGACTCGAGAGGCGCTTGCTGCGCCCAGCGCCGCAGGAGCGCCGGCCAGTCAACGCTCTGTATACGTCCGCGCCCAACGCGCGCAATGAGCGCCTCGGAGTCAAGGAACGCGAGCACGCGGGAGACGTAGCCCGCGTTGATCTTCGTCGAGAGGGCGAGCTCGCGCACGCCAGGTGGCTGCTTTCGGTCGATGAGCGCCCGGACGATGCGACCAGCCTTCGGGCCGCGCAGCGAGCGAGCGGGGCGCTCCTCGCGATCGGGGTCCTGGGATGCGCCCTGCGTCTCAATGTAGAGGCCCGGCGCGGGGACGACGATCCGCGCATTCCCGGTGAGGTCGAGGTACCCGACGGCACCTTGCCTAAGCCGCGCCCTCGTCCCGTCGCTGAGGTACCGGGCAACGACGACGAGGGGACCGCGAAGCCGCGCGGCATCGGTGGCGTCGACGAGCGGGCGCACCCCTTTCGGATCGAGCCGAGCTCGAGCCTGCAGGGCGATCGAGCCCGTGCAGCCGTCTGGAGCAGTGATTTCGATGGTGGCGGCCGCCGCAGACGAAGGGCCGGGCTCGAGCGTCGGCTCGCTCGCGCTCCAGCCGGGCGGCAACCGGCCCCGAAGCTCCCTTAGCCCCTCCCTGAGCAGCGTGTTGTTTGATATACTCATGTTGCGCCACTTGTGCAACAGCTTAGTTTTAGACAGCAGTCAGTGCAAATTGCTTAAAACGCAGGTGTTGTGCGCATTGCGCAACTGCCAGATTCTATGCAACTTAGAAATTGGTCCGCCACCAGGTCATGATGCGTCCCCCTTCTTCAGCGGCGCGGGGACCAACGTAACGCTCAGCTCACGCAGCGCGGTGGGATGCGTGAGCCGCGCGCCCCCCTTGCCGTAGAGCAGTCGTTGAGCCGGGTAGATGCTGCGATGACCCGAGAGCAGGTACGCGAGCACGCAGACGATGACAACGTGCGGAAAGACGGGCGCGCCGAGCAGCTCCATCGCCATGATCGAGAGCGCGAGCGGCGTGTTCGATGACGCCGCGAATACGGCAGCCAGTCCGACGCCCGCGCCGAGTTCGATGGGAATGCCGAGGAGTCGGGCGAGCACGCTTCCCAGCGCCGCTCCGACGAAGAACAGCGGCGTGACCTCGCCCCCGAGGAAGCCTGCGCCAAGGGTCACCGCGGTGAACACGAGCTTCAGCGCGAAGGCGTAGACCGGCAGGTTCGGATCCTCGAACGCGCGCACGATCATCGGCACCCCGAGGCCCAGGTAATCGCTCGTGCCGACGAGCTTCCAGAGCCCGACGACCACGAGGCCGCCGAGGAACATGCGCAGAGGAAGGCGCGGGATGTGTTTCTCGCCGCGCTTCTTGATGAAGTGAGTGAGCTCGATGAACGCGGTCGTCACGAGAGCGACGACCGCAGCGAACACGAGCCACTTGAGGAGTAGCATCGGCGTCAAGGGAACGTGCGGTAGGGCGGGGTAGTGCGTGTGCCCGATGCCCAGCGCCCGCGTCGTCATGTCGCCGATCACCGCGGCCACGAGCGCCGGCACCAGCGCGTCGTACTCGATCCGTCCAAGCACGATGAACTCGAGGCCGAAGACCATGCCGGCGATCGGCGTGCCGAACACCGAGCCGAAACCACCGGCGACGCCCGCTGCCAGGAGCT
>Ga0163144_10013941_pt1 | contig 16715 bp, 15 predicted proteins | sample OliLak19BULKMAT1_FD_123175 | JGI IMG/M metagenome (GOLD analysis project Ga0163144, IMG submission 123175) | Freshwater microbial mat bacterial communities from Lake Vanda, McMurdo Dry Valleys, Antarctica - Oligotrophic Lake LV.19.BULKMAT1 | ecosystem: Environmental > Aquatic > Freshwater >... | reverse complement strand
TTATTCTTTTTAAGTATAAGTATTATAACTTTTAGGTAGTAGGATTTTTAATTATCGACTTATTATTTAATTTAATTATGATTTATATAAAATTGTCGAATTACTGCTTTGTTTAATTTACCTGTAATCAGTTTTAAGCTTCATTAGGTAATGCAACAAATTGTTTAGCAATAGCGTGGTTCGCTCTAATTTCTGCCAAATTTATTTTGTAATCGAGCCACTTTTTATCCAGCAATTTACATAATAGTTTGTCAATAGGCATAAGCGTAGTAATATTTAAAAATCCTATTATTTTTTGCTTAAGAGTTGGGGCAATTTTACGATAGCTTACAGAAAAACTTCCTTCTAAGTAGGTCATGTAATGCCAGTAGCCACTTGGCATAAATAAAGAATCTCCTGGTTCTAAAATGCATTGATAACCTTTCACAAATTCTAATGCCGGATGCTGATTATAGTCAGGCTTATCAATATTTATTAAAGAATAAGTATTAAGAGGTAAACAATATAATAAGTCGGAATATTCAGGTGATATTAAAACTACTTTTTTTCTCCCCCCAAAATGAGTAAGTAAAACATTCGACATATCGATATCTTGATGAATTCTTACAGTAGTATCTTTTCCTCCAAAAAACATAAATACCTTACCATCTAATATGCCTTTAAATATTTTAGGACATGGAAATTCATATTTTAATTTCGGATTTAGCTTAAATAGATTGAATAAAAAAATTCTAAAATCAGTTTGTTTATTGTCAATAATCATATCTAAGTAATCACTAAATTTCATTTTTAAATCAGGTGAGGTAAATGCTGAGTTCACATTTTTTTTATTATTGTCATATAAATCTATTATTTCGTTACCCATTGTTTCTTTAAAGTAATTAATACACCATTTATTTCCTGCAATCTCCCTATCAGCAAGACCTCTAATAATTAATGGAATTTGGGGTTTAAAATATTTAGTTTTAAATTCTTTTACATCTATATTTGAACATACATCTATTTTTTGTGATAAATCCATTGCTATTGATTTTAATTTTTTAAATAAATTATTTATTTTTTTTATTTGAAATTCTTTTTATTAGATGCTAAACGTTCTTTTAATTTTATTATTTTAATATATTAAATATTAAAAACAATCTCCATAGTTTTCTATTTGGTTTTCCTAAACATTAAATTTTAATTATTGGAAGATGCAAACCATTATTTTTTAATTGTTCATTTTGCTTCTTCCAATTTTATTTTACATCCTTAGTATATGCGTTTTTTATTTAAAATTGTTACAAATATTGCAATGCAAAAATGCTGCCATTAAAAACAGAAAGTATTACATACTTTTATAAAATAGTTGTAATATTCTCGTTAAAAATTATTTTTTATTTATTAACGATTTAATTTTATCTGTTCATTACCAACACTGTAATTGTTTACCTGAATTGTTCGCTGAGGTTTTAATAAGATAAGAGTAATAAAAAAGTTGCCTTTTCTACACAAAGTAATTTTTTAATTATAGAATTTAACTGGTTGTTTGGCGCAATAATAACTTACTATCTTTTATTTTTTTAAGGGAAATTTGAGCGACTTATTCAAAAATATTTTTTTATAATTACGACAGCAATTAATAATATTTTTTTTGATAGTCTATAACTTTCTCCACAATTGTGAACACTTAGAATAGTTAAATTATTATCAAAAACCAGATTACTAAATAATAATGGATTTTTAGCACTAATAAAAATTTAAGTGTTTCATAAAGTAAAAGAAGGGGATTTTAGTTGTGAAAAGTTTAATTAAAAAAAGATAATACAATATTCACGAAAAATTAAAAATTTTAATTCAAATATTTCAAATATTCTATTTCACAAATTCCTTTGTTTTCAGTTGTTGTAAAGTAACAAATTCGAGTGCTTTTTCGTGCGTTGCCTCTAAAATTACTGGTGGTGCTACTCCAGCTTCGTAAGCTTCTTTCCATCTGTTTGCGCACAAACACCATTTATCATTTGCCTTTAAACCGACAAAGCCGTAGGCAGGGATTGGGGTAACTAAATCGTTACCTAGCGCTTTTGAAAATTGTAAAAACTCCTCAGTTACAACAGCGGCGATTATATGTGCGCCTCTATCATCTGCGCCAGTTGAGCAGTAACCATCTCGGTAATACCCAGTAATAGGTTCTGTTCCCGTAATTTGAAGCATTGTACCAATTACATTTTTCGCCATGTTTATTTTTTAAAATATATATCTTATAAATTTAAGAAAAAAACATTTATTATTAATTTAGTCAATTCCGTCTTTTTAATATATACATAAATTTAATTATTATTATTTAAAAAAACAACAACTATTTTTTGCAGCATTACCTTAAAAAATAGAAACATTTTACTAAGATTATTAATGCAAAACGTGAAAGATAAGTGAAAAAACACCTAAGAATAATGCAAAATTGCAAATAAAGTATTTTGTTTGTTGATTATATTATTGAAAACTATAAAACCAAAACCACATACATTACTTCCATCCGCCTCCTAATGCTTTGTAAATGTCAACAATAGCGAGCAACAACATCGTTGCAAGCACCATGTAACGTTTTGTGTTTGGGTGCAAAAAAGCATTTAACCGTGGTTGCATTTTACTTGCATCGTGGATATTTAATGTTGGTTTAAACGATAAAGCAAAAGTAACCGTTAATTATATAATTGATAACATTGCTTACCAACATGAATTTACAAACATAAGTAATTTTGTAGGATTTAGATTAGCTTATTTCTTTAAACCAAGCTTTAAACATAACCAAACTAATTCGCCAGCAAAAAAATATTTCAATACCATAAGTTTAAAAGTATCTACTAACTAATATTTAAAAAGTATTTTGAAATTAAAAGGGAAAATTTATTTACCTTTTTTTTGTGGCTTAATGGTACTTATCGATGCAAAATTGAACATTCAGCGCAACGCAGCGCGAAAAAAAAAGGATGTATAATTAGTTATATTAAGCAAAAGTAATTGCTCTTTTTATTACTATAAAGTGTCAATTTCCTAATTAATTGTAAACCAATTTAGTTATTAGTTGTCTTTTAGGTCAATATCATAAGATTTGTTCGTTGATGTTATTTTAAATATTTCAATAAACAGCCCAATTTGTAAAAAGTCTCTACCAGTTTCATCGTTAATTTTGTAGTCGAATTGATCCAAATATCCTACTTGTAATGTAGTTGATTTTGAAGGTTTGTAATTGAAAGACACTAACATTCTATATCTTTCAAAGTAGGGCTCCTTGTCGGTAAAAAAAAGTTCGTTACTTACACTAATTTGATAAGGTTTATAACTGTTTTTTTCTTTACCAAACGGATAAGATAACCCCAATCTATATCTGAAACGATTGCGATAACCATTAGTTGTAAATCTCAATTCTGCCCGGTATCTCTGTTCTATTTTGAGTTTTCCTAACGACTGAAAAATAATTATTTGTGGCCAAATTCTGAACTCATCATTGTTTTTGGGTAAAACGAAATCGCCACCTTCTTTATAGGTTTGATAACTGCCTGCCCCGAGAGAAAAAGTGGCATTTTTATGCAATTTATAGTTAATTCCTCCTTTGTACTCGTAATAGTGAAAGTTGTAATAAAACTTTAACGAACGCAATTGAGCCTCCCCAAATACACTCCACTTGTCATTAACTGTGTATTTTAAATTTAAAATGTTCCAACTTCCTAAGTCAAAGTTTTGAGCATAAGTTTTGGTGAATAATAATGTAAAAGTTAGAATAGATTGAATTATAGACTTCACTTTATGTACTTATTTTAGTGGTGTTTTCTTTTCAATAATTGAAACTGATTTTTGAAGTAAAAGGGAGTTTGGAATTGTAATTATTTCGCCACTCACAGTTTTAAGATGAACAAAAAAATAAGTTAAGTCAGATACTTCGCCCTCAAAGGAGCACTCTTTGTCTAATACTTTTATGGTATCTCCTATTTTGATGGGATGGTTAAAAAACAATAACAAACTTGATGTAACATTGGAGAGTAATGACCATTGAGCGAGAAAAGCTATACCTAATGCGGTTAGAATAGTGCCCAAAAAAACAGCTATTTCATTTTGTTTAAGCCCCCATATAGCAGGCAATAAAATTATGATAGTCAGAAAAGACAAAAGGTGAACAGCTTTGATAATCATTTTTCTTCTGCCACGCTGTAAATGTGTTTGTTTTAGCGAATTGTTTACAAATATTTTAGTTATATAGTAAGTAATTAGGTAGCCACCAAGCACTATAATAGTCTCAATTATCTGAATTTTATACTGTCCCATTTACAAGAATTTTTTATTTAATTTTTCACTTTCTAATCCGATTTTATTTATTGTTTCATAAAGTACTGTTTCATAAACACTTAATTTATCAAAATGATTTATTTATTACACACATTTAAGAAATAGCCAATTTTGCTTATTTTGATTTGATTTATTTTCAGTTCTTCATTGGTAATAGTTCCATTTTATTTTTGTTTCACAGTCTTCATTTGAATTACATCCACTAAAAACGCAAATGCCATCGAAAAATAAATATATCCTTTAGGTATTTTAAAATGAAATCCTTCTGCTAAAAGTGATACACCGATCATCATTAAAAAGCACAAGGCTAGAATTTTAAAAGATGGGTGCTTTCTTATAAAATCGCTAATTGGCTTAGATGCAAATAACATAATTACAACCGTCACAATTACAGCCGTGTACATTACCCAAAGTTGTTGAACCATTCCAACCGCTGTAATAATTGAGTCAATAGAAAAAACCAAATCTAATATTATAACTTCGGAAAGTAATCTTTTAAAGCTACTGTTTTTTGGAACGTCTGGAGTGTCGTCGTTTGCAATTTCTGTTTTATTATAAATTTCCTTTGTACTTTTGTAAATTAAAAATAGTCCACCTAAAATTAATATTATTCCTTTTCCCGAAAAGTTAGTATCAAATAACGTAAACAGGGTTTTATCGAGTTTTAAAATCCAGGCAATAAAAGCTAAAAGAATTAACCTAATTACCATTGCCAAACTTATACCCCAAAGCCGAAGTTTATTTCTTTGGCTATCAGGCAATTTGTCTGCTAAAATAGATATGAAAATTATGTTGTCAATCCCGAGAATTACTTCAAGAGAAATAAGGGAAAGTAAAGGAATTAATGCATCTATCATTTTTATCGTATTTAATTATTTTTAGCTTAAAGATAAAAATTTCCTACATTACTTCCATCCACCTCCTAATGCTTTATAAATGTCAACAATAGCATGATATTGCCTCTTTTTTGCATCTATAACTTCTAATTTAGATTGCAAAGAACCTTGCTGTGTCATCAAAACTTCAACGTAAGTAGCTCTACCTGTTTTAAATAAATCCGAAGAAGTTTCTATAGATTGCGATAAGGCATTGGCTTGTTGTGTTTTAAAATCGACTATTTTTTCAAGATTATTAATTCTTGCAACTTCATTATAAACTTCAACATAACCATTTAATATTGTTTTTTGATAGTTGTATAATGCCTCTTGTTGCAAAGCGTTTGCCGTTTTAAATTCAGCTTTAATAGCACTTCTATTTATTAGTGGAGCCATTAAATTGCCTAATAAAGAATAAGCCAATGACTGAGGATTAGTAAATAGTAGTCCTGTTTTAAAAGCTTGAAATCCTAAAGAACCATTAATGTTTAATGATGGATAAAAGGCTGCTTTAGCGGATTTAACATCGGCACTCGATGCTATTAATTCAAATTCTGCTTTCTTAATATCAGGGCGATTCTTTAATAGATGAGTAGGGATGCCAATACTAGGATTGAACGGCAATGCTTTATTTAATTCAGATTTATTACGAGTAATTGCTTGCGGATACCTCCCCATTAAAACATTAATTTTGTTTTCACCTTCTGTAATTTTTTGTTGTACTTCAAACTCCATCGTTTTTGAATTAAACACTTGGGCTTGAAATTGCTGAACCGCTAATTCGTTAGCAACACCTGCTTGTTTTTGTATTGAAATTAATTCAAGCGCGTTTTCTTGCAATTTAATGGTTTCTCTTATTATATCGAGTTCATTATCTAAGGCTAGGAGTTCATAATATGAATTCGCTAAATCAGCAATTAAGTTTGTTACAACTGCATTTTTTCCTTCTACACTTGATAAGTAGCGAGCAATTGCAGCTTTCTTTTTATTGCGTAGCTTGCCCCATACATCAATTTCCCAACTTGTTTGTAGCCCAATAAAATAGTCTGGTAAATTAATTGGAACAATTTGCCCTGGTGTAATTTGGGTACTAATATTACCAGCGCCATCCATTGTGTAAAGACCAAATCGCCGTTGTGCAGCCGAAACTCCGAAGTTTAAATTAGGTAACATTGCACCTTTTCTTAATAGTAAAACTGCGCCGGCAGCTTCAATACGTTGTAAAGCAATTAACATATCCATATTGTTTTTTAAGGATATATCTATCAATTCTATTAAGTTAGCATCATTAAAGTATCCTTTCCATTTGATATCAGCCGAATTACTTGAATCTTTTGATGCAGCAAAAGATTGAGGCATGTTTTTTACCGTATTATTTTCTAATGGCTTAGAAATTTTACAGCTTATTAAAGCAAAACATAAAATTAAAACACTGAAAATTATTTTATAGTTATTATTTTTCATTTTTAAATTTCTTCCGTAAATGGTTTCTCAACCTTGTTACTATTTTTTTTTAATTTATCAGCCAATGTTGCAAATATTATGTAAAGACCAGGAACGATAATCACTCCGAAAACTGTTCCAAATAACATACCGCCTGCTGAAGCCGCGCCAATGGTTTTATTACCAATAGCACCTGCGCCGCTTGCAAATAACAATGGAATTAACCCAGCAATAAAAGCGAAAGAGGTCATTAAGATTGGTCTTAATCTTTCTGTTGCCGCCTCGATAGCAGCTTGTAATGGCGTTTTACCTTCCTTTTGTTTAAGAGTAGCAAATTCTACAATAAGAATGGCGTTTTTTCCCAACAAACCAATCAACATAATTAATGCAATTTGGGCATAAATATTATTTTCTAAGCCCATTAAAAGCAGTAATAAAAACGCACCAAAAATGCCGGTAGGTAAAGATAAAATCACTGGCATTGGCAATAAAAAGCTTTCATACTGTGCTGATAAAAGTAAATACACAAATAATAAGCAAACCGCAAAAATGATTAATGATTCATTTCCTGCATTGGCTTGGTCTCTAGAAGAACCTGCCCAATCGTAATCAAATCCTTTAGGCAATTTTTCAACTGCTGTTCTTTTTATAGCTGTAATAGCATCTCCACTGCTAAAACCTTTTGCAGGCTCACCAGTTAACATGGCCGATGTGTACATATTGTAACGTGTAATTTGCTCGGGACCATAAGTTTTTGTAATACTCACAAATGCTGAAATAGGCACCATTTCATCGTTTTTATTTTTTACATAAAGTTTCATAATGTCATCTGGCATAGCTCTGTACTCGGGTGATGATTGAACCATTACTCTATATAACTGTCCAAAACGAATAAAATTGGTGGCATACTCGCTACCTAAATAGGTTTGCAGTGTACTTAAAACATCATCAATTATAACTTTCTTTTGAGCTGCCTTTAAATAATCAATATTTACAAGTATTTGAGGAAAGCTTGCATTAAATGTGGTAAAAGCATTTACGATTTCTGGCTGTTTATTAAGTTCTGTTACGAAATCGTTTGTTACTTGTTCCAATTTTTTTAAATCACTTTTACCCGTTTTATCTAATAAACGTAATTCAAATCCACTTGAATTTCCATAGCCTGGAACGGGAGGAGGAGTAAAGAATTCTATCTCCGCATCCTTAATATAATTCGTCTTTTCGGATAGTTGACTAATAATTGCTTTATCAGAGAATTTACGATCTTTCCATGTTTTTAAACTGATTAAATTCATACCATAAGTTGCTCCAGTTCCTTCGGAAAGTATACTAAAACCTGCCAAAGTAGAAACGGATTCCACCCCATCTATTTCTTTTGCCACTTTTTGTATTTCATCAGCAATTTTTTCAGTGCGCTCAAGCGTTGCCCCCGCAGGGGATAATATGTTTGCATAAATAGTTCCTTGGTCTTCATTAGGTATAAAACCCGATGCAACAAATTTTCCAAGTAAGCCCGAAAATATTATAAATATTAATAAGGCTATAAAAGTAATTACTCTTCTATTGGCTATAAGCGAAATTAGTTTTTGGTAATTAGATTCTAAGGAAGAATATTTACGATTGAATGCGTCGAAAAATTTACTTAAAAAATTATTTTTATGCGAAACATGGTGATTGTTTTTAAGCATAAGAGCGCATAAAGCAGGAGTTAGTGTTAAAGCAATTACACCCGAAAGTACTATGGCTGCTGCCATTGTTAATGAAAACTCGCGGTAAAAAACACCTGTCGGTCCCGAAATAAATGATACAGGTATGAACACTGCTGACATCACCAATGTAATGGCAATAATAGCACCGCTAATTTCTTTCATGGCTTGTTCGGTAGCTTTTTTAGCGCCAATGCCTAGTTTAACCATTTTAAAATGCACAGCTTCTACAACAACAATGGCATTATCTACAACAATACCAATGGCGAGTACGAGGGCAAAAAGTGTAATTAAATTTAAAGAGAAGCCCATTAATTGCATAAAAAAGAAAGTACCAACCAAAGAAACAGGAACTGTAAGTATTGGAATTAAAGTTGAACGCCAATCTTGCAAAAAGATAAATACTACTAGCGAAACTAATAAAAATGCTTCTAACAATGTTTTAAGCACTTCGTGTATTGACGCATCTAAAAATGCAGATACATCATAACTTACAGTATAATCCATTCCTGCAGGAAAATTTTTCTTTAATTCATTCATCCTGTTTTTTATATTTTGGATTACCTCGCTAGCATTACTTCCTGGCCTTTGTTTTATTAAAATAGCAGCAGATGGCTTACCATTTTCTTTAGAAAGTACGTCGTATTCTTGTGATCCAAACTCAACTTGCGCTATATCTTTTAATTTTAAAACTTCACCATCGGCATTACTTTTTAAAATAATGTTTTCATACTCCTCAGGTTTATTAAACTTGCCTGAATATTTTAACACATATTGCAGCGATTGTGCTTTTCTTCCAGAACTTTCGCCAACCTTTCCTGGTGCTGCTTCAATATTTTGTTGCTTTAAACACTTAATTACATCTTCAGTTGAAATGTTATAAGTAGTCATTTTATTTGGATTAAGCCAAATTCTCATCGCATATTCCCGCGACCCCATAATGTCGGCAAAACCAACACCGTCAATCCTTTTTAATTCTGCCAATAAATTAATATCAGTATAGTTATATAAAAATTTCTCATCAATTTGGTCGTTATTACTCAATATGTTTAGGTATAACAACATACTATTCTGTACTTTTTCTACTATCACCCCAGCTTTAATAGCTTCTTCAGGAAGTTCATCTAAGGTAGAAGCTACTCTGTTCTGAACATTCACAGCAGCAATTTCAGGATCTGTGCCTGATTTAAAAATAATTTGTATTACGCTTGATCCATCGTTACCCGAAACTGATGACATATAAGCCATGCCAGGAACACCATTTATAGCTCTTTCCAGTTGTGTTACAACAGCTTTAACACAAGCTTCGGCATTAGCTCCGGTATATTTTGTGGTAACATTTACTTCAGGTGGTGCAATGTCGGGAAATTGGGTCATTGGCAATTGCTTTAAAGCAATATACCCCAAAAGAGTAATAAACAATGATATTACAATGGATAAAACGGGTCTGTGTATAAATTTTGAAATCATTTTTTTGGTTTAGTTCTTTTTATCTGTTATTGTAATTGCTTCTTTTGATGCAATATTTTGAGTAGTAATTTTATCCCCTTCATTCACCAATTGAATTCCTTCAAACACAATTTTTTCATTAGCATTTAAACCCGATTGAATTACATACAAATTTTGCATTCTTAGTTTAGGCACTATAAGTCTCATATGAACAATGTTATTGCTATCTACCACAAATACATATAAATTATCTTGAATTTCGAAAGTTGATTTTTGTGGTATAAGCATAGCGTTTTTTAAAGCTCTTTTAATGATAATTTTTCCGCTCGAACCATGCTTTAATAATTCATTAGGATTATAAAATCGCGCTCTAAAGGCAATGTTTCCAGTTGCTTTGTCAACTTCACTTTCTACTGTTTCAATTTTACCTTTACCAGGAAAAAGCTGATTATTAGCCATTACAAGTTCTACTTCATTACTTTGCGTTGATTTAGAGTTTGTAGTAATATCCAAATATTCACTTTCTGAAACGTGGAAATAAGCTAACACTTCTTTATTATTAGAAAAATCAGTAAGTAATGTCCCATCTTCAACTAAACTTCCAATTTTGTTTGGAATGCGATTAATTACACCATCAAATGGCGCCTTTATTTTAGTTAGCGAAAGATTTAATAATGCGGTTGCCTCGTTGGCCTTTGCTTCTTCTACTTTTGCATTTGCTGCCTCTAATTTTGCTTTGGCCAATTCAAGTTCAGTGTTTGATACAACATTTTTAGCCACTAAAGTTTGTACGTTTTTCACTTCTAGCTCTGCCCCTTTAGCATCGGCAATGGCACTTTTTAATAAAGCCTTCGATTTTGTTAACTCTTCAACATAATGATGATTACTAATAGAAAACAATATTTGCCCAGCTTGAACCGGCTTACCCTCATCTACATAAATATTTTCAATATAGCCATTAACTCTGGCTCTTATTTCAACATTATGCATGGCATGTATATCTGTAACATATTCGTTTGTGAATACAGTATCAATAACTAAAGGAGAAGTAACAGAGTACTTTCCTGCTTCCGATTTATTTTCATTTTTTGATGAGCATGCCGAAATAATTACGGCACAAACGCTTAATAGCACGAATGCTTTTTTCATAATAAATTGATGAAATTATTTTAATTAAATTATAGTAAGATTTATCTTAACTATTTATAGTAAAATGCGATAAAAAACTAAGCATTTGGTGGAGGAGAAAAAATATCAAAAATTGGTCTTTGATGAAAAGTAGTTAAATAATTAATATAGGGTTTAACCTCAATTATTTGAGAAGTGAAAAATGATTTTGTTGAGTAGTGAGATATTAAATTTACTTTTTCAAGCATCGACTCAACTTCTGTTTCTTGGTCGTTTATAGATAAATCTTCACTTGTACATTCTATTGCAATGTCTTTTGTTCCAACATTTAAGTTAAAAATTTGAGTTACAATCAAAAAGCAAAAAATACGACTAAGTACAATTGTTCTAAAAAATTTCATTTTGTAAAACGACAAAGATATGTTTTTTTAAAAGGATAAAATGTTAAGAAAATTTAAAATTATAGTAATATTAATTTTAGATTATTGGTTTTAGCTATTTTTAATTTATTTATTCACTTTATGTTTATTTCGTATAAAAAAGTATCAAAAACTATATTTTTATTTACTAGAACTGTTAATATTAAATTGAAAAAGAGAAAATACTTCAAAATAACCTCCCTAACAAAAAAATTTATTTGGGCGCCTTTTATATTATTTAAAAAATATCCTAATTAATATGTAATTCCTTTTTATAATTATACAACACTTTGTGCTTGAATGGAAGATAAATTTGTGTGCTGAGAAAATGTATTCGAAGCGTAAAAATAAACAGTATGACAAATACAGAAACAAAAACAGAAAATGACATTGTAGAAGTAGCTTCTAACAGTGCAAAAACATTAACTGCAGCTATTAAAGCTGCCGATCTTGGAAAAACTTTACAAGGCGCTGGACCATTTACGGTATTTGCGCCAACAGATGCTGCATTTACATCAATTAAAAGTGATGTAGATACTTTATTAAAACCAGAAAATAAAGCTAAGCTTGCAAAAACATTAACTTACCACGTTGTTAGCGGTAAATTAAAAGCAGCCGACTTAAAAGATGGCCAAGAATTAACTACTGTTGAAGGTGGAAAATTAAAGGTATCAGTAAAAAACGGCACTGTTATGGTTGGCGACGCCAAAGTAACTTCTGCTGATGTTGCCGCAAGTAACGGCGTAATACATGTTATTGATAAAGTATTATTACCAAAAGCATAATTTAATGCTTTTAAAAATTAAGTCTTGCCTCGGCAAGACTTTTTTATTTTACATAAACCAATAATGCGAATGAATTTGAAAGACAGTTAAAAAAGTGAGGCATTAAACGTTTTTAAAATATTAATTTTTAATTTGATAAAGTATAAATAAATCGTTAAAATAATTTAATAAATTGGGGTATTTCCAATCGTTTTACTGTATAATTAAATTTAAAATTTACTGCCTTAATTTTTTCAAATTTTCATTAATAAATTCGTCAAAAGTTTTAGGGTGCTTTTTTAGAAGTTGATTGATACAATTTGTTATAGGCGGTGTTTTTTGAAATTGAGGTAAATAATGTAACATTATCATAACTAAAATAAGCATTATGGGCATTTTTTCTTTTCGTTTAGTAAAATAAAATTTTATTAAGTTTGGCGATTCGTAATGAATTTTTGCATTAATGGATACACTTAATCTTTCGGCCATATCGTAAAAAGTTAGTTTTTCATTACAAGTTAATTCGTAAATTTTGTTTTTATGTTTTTCCGTTTCTGTTAAAATTTTTGCCGCTACTTCACCTATATCACTCACATCTACCAAGGTAAATTTTGCATTGCCAGCTGGTAAAAATATTCTGTTATACTTAATTAAATCACTATGTAATGTGGATGTAAAATTTTGCATAAAATAAGCAGGACGTAAAAAAGTATAAGGTATTTTACTTTCCACAATTAATTTTTCAATTTTATGATGCGGAATTATTCTGCTTTTTTCAACACCTTGTACCGATAAAAATACAATGTGTTTTACATCACCTTTAATTGCTAGATCAATTATAGGTTTAAAATATTTATTAACCTCCGATAATTGCGGGGGTCGCAATAAAAAAAGTATATCGCATTTATCTATAGCTGTTTTATAGGTTGTTGCATTAGTAAAATCGAATAACAACCATTTTAGGTTGTAATTTTGCAATTTGGGTATGTCATTTTCTAAATCATAAACACCAGCATAAATTTCAAATGTGTGATTGAGTTTGCTTAAAGCTACAATCACTTCCTTACCTACATTGCCTGTTGCGCCTGTTATTAAAATTTTTAACATTGTTTAATTTAAATTATTTTACAAAAATATTATTTCACAAAAAATAATACTTACAATTAAAAAGTAAATAATTACAACATTTAAAATGTGTGAAATATGCAACTTAAATGATTGTTTGTATAATACTTTTAAAAATGACATCTCCCATATTTGTGTAAAATATAAAAATGAAAAAATTTGATATTAAAAAAATTTTACTACCTACTGATTTTTCAGATACAGCAAATAACGCTCTCCGACAAGCCATATTAATGTCAAAATTAGCTGATGCTGAATTAAAATTACTTTACGTAATTGAACCTGAAATGAATTTTGGCGGTACTATACCAATTCCTCAAAACGAATATTATTACGAACGATTAAAAATTACTTTATTAGATAAACTTAGTAAAATAGCTTCAGAAATTGAAACTGAAAATGGTATAAAAGTTACCTGCGAAACCCGATTTGATAGCGTTTATAAACAAATTTGCTCGGTTGCTTTAGACGAAAGTTTTGATTTAATTATAATGGGTACTCATGGCAATTCTGGTGTTTCTGAATTTTTTATTGGTAGCAATGCGAGTAAAGTAATTGCAAATGCCGAATGTCCAGTAATTACTATTCAACAAAAAGCTGCGGTTAGTGGGTTTAAAACTATTATTTTACCTATTAGAGCCGAAATATATTCGCGACAAAAAGTAGATTATGTTGTGGAGTTAGCAAAATTATATACAGCAACTGTTTTTATTACTGGTTATGCAAATAAGGATGACGAAGACGAGCAATTTAAAGTAAAACAATACGTGAATCAAGTAGAAAACTATTTATTAAGATTAAATATTAATCATAATTCCACCAACATAGTTGGTGATAATTTTACAAAAGATTTAATTTTATTAGCTCAAAAAAACAATGCAGATTTAATTGCCGTAATGAACGAAACTAGTTTTAGTTTCGACCACTTAATAAAAGGACCTTTTGCCAAACAATTTGTAAACCACTCACCAGTTCCAATTTTAAGTGTACCTGTTTACTCAAACCCCGATTTAATAAGTTATAGCCCTTATTTAAGCGGTGAGATAAAATATTAAGTTAAATTTTTACATAATTTTTTATAAAAAGTATAAATAAACCATTACAAATAGATAAATGCGAAATACAAAACTATATCATTTAACACTTTTACCTTTAGCATTAATCGGATTATTTTTAATTTTTGGATATAATAAACTTAGTCAAGATAACCCTAAGCCAGTAACATTGGTTGAGTTTAACAAATTAGTAAATGCCGATAAAAATGTATTGGTATATTTTCATGCGTCTTGGTGTGCTGTTTGCCGTAAGATGAAACCTATTATAGATACCATTGACATTTCAAATAAAACAATTAAAGTAATAAAAATAGATACAGATGTTGATAAAGAGATTGCAAATCAATTTGAAATTAACGATTTACCAGTTTTAATTTTATTTAGAAATGGTAGAATTAATTGGACTTATGTTGGATTAATTGATAAAAATATTTTAAAACAAAAATTGCCTTTTTAAAATACATAATTTAGAGTAAAAGCAAATATCAAATGTTACATTAAAGTGTTTTCAGATTTAAACAATATTATAATTCCACTATTGAAGGAGAGAGTTAAGGAGGTATACAAATATTAAATTTAAATTACTCTAAAGTTGATGCGCCACGATAGTTCCTAAAAAAAACCGTACAACATTCTTCCAATTAAAAAATAAATAGTAATGCCAATTATATCATTTAGGGTTGTTACAAATGGCCCCGTAGCAAGTGCAGGATTTATTTTAAAGCGGTTTAATGTTAAGGGCACAAATGTTCCTAAAAACGAAGCACACAAAATTACTGTAAGTAGCGCAATACTAACCGTTGCAGCCAATTGCCAATCTTCAATTAAAAAAGCATATAGCCAAATTATTGTCGAACAAATTAAGCCATTAATTAAACCAACACCTAATTCTTTTACCAATTTTGGTGCAATTTTATCGCCCAATAATGTATTATTTGCCAATCCTTGTACAATAATGGCACTACTTTGTACACCAACATTGCCACCCATAGCGCCAATTAAGGGTATAAAATAGGCCATTTCGGGATGAATTTTTATTTGTTCTTCATAACTACCAATAATTCTGCTCCCAACAATGCCACCGCACATACCAACTAAAAGCCAAGGAATACGAGCCTTTGAAAGCACCCACAATTTATCGTTACTGTCCACATCATCACTAATACCGCTCATACGCTGTATATTTTCGTCGGCAGTTTCTTTCATCACATCCACCACATCATCAATAGTAATCCGTCCCATTAGTCGGCCCAATTGATCAACTACAGGCAACACTACCAAATCGTATTTTTGCATAAACTCTGCTACTTCCTCGCTGGGTGTGTTGGTGCGCACAAACTGTATATCAGGTTCGTAAATTTCTTCAACTCTGGCTAATGGATGCGAAATAATTAATTTTTTTAACGAAAGCATGCCAATCAATCGCTCGTTATTATCTACAACATAAACAGCATACATTACCTCTACGTTATCAGTTTGTTTACGAATTTCTTCAATACATTGGGTAACGGTTTCAAAGGCATACACACTTACTAACTCCTTAGCCATTAGTGAACCCGCAGTATCCTCGTCGTAATTAATTAATTCGGCAATATCGCTAGCTTGCTCAATATCTTCAATGTGTGATAGCACTTCATCTTGTATATTTTCAGGAAGTTCAGAAATAACATCGGCAGCATCATCGCTATCCATATTATCTAACTGCTGGGCAATTTCTTTACTACTAAACGTAGCTAATAAATTTTCGCGGGTATCATCGTCAAGCTCTAATAGTACGTCGGGGGCAATGTCATCATCTAATATTTCATATATGTAGGCCGCATCATCAATATTTAATTGATTAATAATAATGGCAATATCTTGCGCATACAAATCGTGCAATTGTTCTTTTAAAAACGATTGATTTTTTTGCTCGATAGCATCTTTTAGGCTATCTAAAATATCGGTTGTTAATTCAAATTGCATTGCTTAATATATCACTTGCAAAAGTAAAAAATTAAATGTTATTTATTTTATTATTTTGAGCTGTCAACAGTCTAATAATTACTTAGTGGTTGGGCTTGGGTGCGGTTGGGCAAAATTAAATGTGCTGCAATTTGGGTCGGCTTAAGCGTTTGGATTGCAGCTCTTTTAATTTTATGAAGCGTTGGTATTTTATCTGTTCATTTTATGTTATTCCACTGTCATTTATACTGTTCGCTGCGTTTGCACCTAACGTTTTCCTAACAGGCGTAAGTTTTTTGCTTGTCTAATTTATACATTTAAGCGTTAACACGCAAAAAATAGAGCTTAGGCGCTGTTACTTGCTGGCGTTACTCAATTGCTTTTAAATATTGTTGTGCCGTCAGGATTGTGATGTCCGCTTTTTTGAAATCTTTAAGATTTCTTGTCAGCAAAGTGGCTATACCATTTTCAATTGCAGTATTGT
>Ga0163144_10013936_pt1 | contig 16718 bp, 14 predicted proteins | sample OliLak19BULKMAT1_FD_123175 | JGI IMG/M metagenome (GOLD analysis project Ga0163144, IMG submission 123175) | Freshwater microbial mat bacterial communities from Lake Vanda, McMurdo Dry Valleys, Antarctica - Oligotrophic Lake LV.19.BULKMAT1 | ecosystem: Environmental > Aquatic > Freshwater >... | reverse complement strand
TGGAGCCAAAGCTGCACGCGCGGCTATCGCTGGTGCAGGCCGACGTCACGGGCATCAACGACGTTTTTCTGGAAAGGGCTCGCGCCGCCCTGGCGCTGAAGGGCGAAGTCGAGGTTTACGCGGCGCTGCTCCGGCTTCTACACGAATATCGCGTAGGCGATCCGCCCCGACTTTTTCCAGAGGGCGCGGCGCGGGGCCCGCTCGACTTTGCTTGCTCGTCGATGGTGTTGTCGCAGCTGGCGACGCCACTGACGCGCTACGTGGAAGAGCGGTTCGCGCTGCGCTTCCCGGCGAGTGAGCGCACGCAGGCCCACGAGTTTCAGGTGGCGCTCGGTCAATTCACGCACCGCGTGCAGCTGGCGCACGTGCGCTCGCTGCTGGCGGCTGCGCCCTGCATAGCGCTGAGCAGCGACGTTACCGATCAATACGCGGCGCTCGATGGGCGCGGCAACGTGGTCTACGCCGCTGCGCGCCTGCCGCTGATCGGTGCTCCCAGCCTTCAGGCCTTAGTGCCGCGCCTGCAAGCACGCAACGTGTTTACCGCCGACTGGCAGTGGCGGCACGTTGTCCCCACCCGCAGCAAACCCCGCGGTCGCACCGTGCAGGTGGCAGGCGTCGTCGCAGAACGCATCACGTGATGGCGGACTACCACGCGGTGCTGATGGGTCACGCCGGCGGCAAGCTGCCTGGCAACCGGCACTACCGCGCTACCGGTCGCTAGGTCACGAAGCTGGTGTTGACCACGATGCAGGTGATAGGTCTGCCGCCCACCACCACCTGGTGGCACTGGGACAATACCAGCTCGACGATGCCTGAAGTCTTGGTCTGAGTTTCACGAGCTACGCCCTGAGTCGCGGGGACCGCGATCACCGAGATCGCAGCGACAGAGTTGCAGGAACCTCGCGACGCTGCCGGGACCGTGCGCCGCTGCGGCCTATCGTGTCATCGTGTCCTCGTTGTGGTGAGTTTGGCGGCTCCCAGATCCTGCGGTCGTGGCGTGGCTCAATTTGACGCAAAGCGTTGGGAGAATACCCAGGTTTTCTGCAAGCGAGACTCCCGAATCTGGAGCCCAAGAAACCGGTGAGGTAGCGGCACGTATCGTGCCTCATGGCTGGCATGAAGGTTGGGCGCTCAGGGCTGCTCGCGCTGCTCGTTTGTGGCAGTGGGCTTGGATGTAGTTCCGCAAGCGATAAGCCTGAAATCGATGCCGGTCGCTGCGATTGGTTTCTAGATGCGGGTACCGCTGTCGTCTGCTTGCGCGGTGGGGCCGCCGCGAGCTTGGAGCCGCTTTCCGTGAACCCCGGCGCGACGACGTGGCTTCTTCATGCGGGAGACGGCTGCGGGACGGACTATCGGTTTCGCAGTGAACGCTTGGAGGCGGTGGTGAACGCTGCGGACGCCTTCGTTTTCGAGGAGGTCGAAAAGTCGTTCCATTTGACCTTCAGCATGGAAACCGACGACCTGACAAACTGAAGCGATCAGCCCGGACGGGAGCCGCTTGAGCGCTGAGGGCGAGTTGGCCGCGCAAGTTGACTACGACAATCGCGATGGCGACAGGTCCTGCGACCAGTTGCACTAGCCGCAGGGAACCGGTAGGCCGCCCCTGCGCCATTCTGTGCCGCGCTCGCTGAGCCCGCTGTCAAAATGACGATTGGCACACCACGAAATCGCTAAAATTAGGGGCATTTTACTTGGCTCGCTAGTTGCTCTAGTGCCGCCCGTCTGGCTGCAGAGGGCGGTCAGGCGGAGGAATGACTACGACATGAAAAGAACGTTTTTGGGTGCTGGGGTGCTGCTGGCTCTCGGTCTATCGGCGACGACCATGACAGCTTGTGGTTCTGATGAACCGAAGCCGCGAGAGCTCGGGACGTTGAAGCTTCCGCTGGCGACAGAAGGGCCATCGGGGATGCGTTATCGATTGCGGGACGCCAGCTTCGAGATCAACCTGGAATATTGGAACAACTACGGTGGGGAGAGCAGCGGCGGCTCGCACGGTCAAACCAGCGTCAGTAGCGAGGATGACCCCGATGCGAGCTCCATCAGCGTCAGTTTGGAGCGCGGGTACTATACTATCTCCTTGGGCTCGGGCTGGAGCATGGAGCAAGTCGACTCGAACGGCGTCGCCACCACTGTGGAAGCAACGCTGCTCTCCGATCCGACAACCTGGACGTACGTGGACCCGCAATCGACGACTTGGGTCGAGTATCAATTCGGCACCGGGGACCGAACCGTCTGGCTCAATGGAGACCTGAACATCGGCATGCGCGTCTACGAAGACCCGGACGAGTACTATGGCAACATCGGCTACGGTGGTGCCGCCCCAGGCTTCGGAGGGCAGTCAGGCTCCTTCGGCGGCGCTTGGTTCGATTGAACACTTCTACGGAACCATCAGCGTAGCTTCGAGCTGCTCCTCGAGCGGATTCGGCAGCGACCCCAGGAAATCATAACCGCTATCGCGTTCTACATCGTCGACCACAGTTCCGAACTCGGGCCATTTGCGGCCTTTGACGCTGCCGTCGTTGGACATCACCACTGCATACAGTCGCGCAAAGCCAGTGACGTCGGCGAGGGCTGCTCCATGCGGCAGCACGACCGTGACTCTAAAGGTTGCGCGTGGGACCGCGACGTTGTGGCCGATGGCCTCCGGAGTTGCGGTAAAGAGCGCGCCCGCGACGATGTACACGTCCTTACCCTGCTCGGCTGCGAGGTCTCGCTCGTAGGCCTCTAGAGACTTCCACGGTCCCGCGTTCAGGGCGTGAACCTGCGGCTGCATGTTGGTCATGAGAAACGTGGTCAAGTTGCTGCTTCTGTCGCGAGTTCGGTGCGAGGACGGGCACAGGTGACCGCGGTCGTAGCCGGAGCCCCTGTAGTCGTTGGCCTGTACCCTGTAGAAATCTGCGGGAAGCTCGGGATCTGGGCGAAATGATTCGGAACGGCCGACGTCACCGAGATCGTCAGCCGTCAGTCGCCAAGCCACCCAGTTGGCTTGGTTGCGTTTGCGATTGTAGGAGACGACGAACACGCCCTTATCCATGAGCAAGTCGTCGCTCGGGTCGGCGTCACTGGGTACGCCGAGCATGACGTGGGGGCTTCTGCGAAGGGCCGTATCTCGGTTCGACTTGGGGCTGGCAGTGGCCTGGGGAACCGGTGCTGGTACAGGCGTGCTGATAGCGCCGTGAGGCTGAGCAGATCGAGCCGGATGCGCGCAAGCGGTCAGGCCAATCAGCCAGAACCAGAGCAGGGGACTCGAGGCGAGCACACGCAACATTTTCACACCACAATCGGATAGCCTCGCCGGAAGTACCAGGTTCTCGCCGAACCCGCACGTTCGGACGTGGCGTTTTCGTTGCTGGTCCTCGCAGTGACCGTTCTTCATGCCGCAGTTGGCTTCTCCTTCAACTGGAGCATCCTGCTTTCGCCCGCAATTTTGCTGGCTGCCGTCGCCACCTTCTTGATTTGGCTGCGTTTCAAGACCCGGCACACGCCGGTGGATGGCCTGGTGTGATCCGACTCCTGCCACAGGAGCTCTACGCTAACCTACTGGCATGATTCTGGAAGAATCCTCGATAGATTTGCCAACCAGCAGCGGAGCGATGCGGAGCTACGTGTATCGCCCGGTGGCGGCGGGGAGGTGGCCGGGGGTGGTGTTGTTCTCGGAAATCTTTCAGCGCACGGGGCCGATTGGGCGGATGGCGGCAGTGCTGGCTGGCCACGGCTACATCGTGGTGGTGCCGGAGATTTTTCACGAGCTCGAGCCCGCGGGCACGGTGCTCAACTACGACTCAGCGGGCGCAGGGGCGGGCAATCATCACAAGACTGCCAAGGCGCTAGCCGCCTACGACGAGGACGCTCGGGTGGTGCTCGATCATCTGTCTGCGCGCTCTGACTGCGATGGCCGGCTCAACGCGATGGGTGTTTGCATCGGCGGTCACCTGGCCTTTCGTTGTGCGTTCGACGCGCGAGTGCGTGCCTCCGCCTGCTTCTACGCAACGGATCTGCACAAGGGCTCGCTAAGCCAGGGCGGAGACGATTCCTTGGCACGCGCGGAGGAAATTCGGGGTGAGCTTTTGATGGTCTGGGGTCAACAGGATCCGCACATTCCCGCGGAGGGGCGCGCCAGGATCCACGCTCGCCTGTTGGAGCGCCGGCGGCGCTTTACCTGGCATGAATTCAACGCGGAGCACGCCTTTCTGCGCGACGAAGGGCCACGTTACGATCCGGCGTTGGCACGGCTTTGCTACGGTATGGTACTGGATCTCTTCGGGCGAGCTCGCTAGTGCCCGAAGGTACTAAAAACAGGCACCCGCCCCCCTCGGATCGCTTTTTGCCGTGAAGACGGGTGGGGGCGTCCCAGGGGAGCCGTGCTAGACACGTCGCCCCTACCGTGCTGCTCGCCCTGGTCGTTGCCGTCCTCGCAGTCGCGCTCGGCGCGGCATTAACGGCCGTTTCGGGCGCTCGGCCTGTGGTGCTCGGCCTGCTACGAACGTTCGCCGCAGCGGCGGCGGCCGCTGTGGTGCTGACTCATTTGCTACCGGATGCGCTCACGCAGATAGGGCTCTGGGGAGCGCTCTGTTTTCTGATCGGGGTGGTGGGGCCGCTGCTGCTGCATCCGCTGACGGAGCTTTTGGCTGCGCGTCGAGCGGGCTTATCGCCGACTCGAATCGCGCTCGAGGCTGGGTTCATCGGCCTGCTCCTGCATCACGTGGGTGACGGGCTCGGCATCGGCGCGTACGCGGCGCTGCCTGGAGGAGTCACCGAGCATTTCGATGTCGTCCTCGCACTGATCGCGCATACCGTGCCCCTGGTAGCGGTCGTCACGCTGGCCTACCGCGGTGAATACGGGCTGCGCGCCGCGCTCTTTCGGGCCGGAGCGCTGGCGCTGGCCAGCGTCGTGGGTGTACTGGGGTCGTTCGCCGTGCCGACCGCAGCTCTGACTTCGGCTTCGGCTTGGATTGGTGCGCTGGTTAGCGGTGTGCTCCTGCACGTAGTCACCCACGATTGGCTGGAAGACCTGCCCACGTCCGAGCCCGCGAAGCTCGCAGACTTGCTAGCGGCGGCAGCTGGACTCTCGCTAGCCTTCATCGGTGGGCATGAACCGGGTCACGCAGCAGAAGGGAACGAGCTCTTGGAAGCAGCGCTCGGCATCGCCCTACGCACGGCTCCCTTCCTGCTCATTGGCTTGATTCTGGCTTTCTTCCTGCAAAACTCTGTACGGGAGCTCTTAGGGCGGCTGGGTAGCACGCCGCCGGTGGCGCTGGGGTCGCAGCTTGGCTTCACCATCGGTGCGGAGGGCTTGGCCTTAGGGCTCGTGACGTACGGCGTGGTCTGGACGCTCGCGGCGTTGGTAGCGACGCTGGTGTTGCCGGTCGTGGCGGGGGCGGTGGCCATGCTGGCAGTGGCGATTGGAGGCGCGCAGCGGCTGGACGGGGATTCAATAAAGGTGTCGCACCAGGAGCACGTTCCGCACGGCGTGCAGCCTCAGCGGCTCTACGCCTTCGATCGCGCCACCACGCTTTGGGTAGTGGGGGTCGCGGTCGCGGCGCTCTTTCAGGTCTCGCTGCCCAGCGGTGCCCTTTTCGGCTCACTAGGTAGCGCGCGGGAGCTGCTTGTGGCGGGCGCGCTGGGCTCGCTCATCGGCACAGGCGGGCCGATCGTGATTGCGCTTGGGGCGCTAACTGAGAAAGGCCTCTCACCGGGCGCCGCCCTGCTAGGTGTCGCCCTGTCGAGCGCGCTCGGCGTCCGGGCTTTGCTCGAGCTTTGGCGTCGCTTCGGGCGGCGCGCACTGACGCCAGCCTTGATCTGGTTGGTTTCTCTGACGGGTGCTTTGGCGATCGCGGTGAACAACGTGGCACCGGTCCCTGCGCCGCTAGGGTTGCCTCGAGAGGTCGGGCAAGCGAGCGCCAGCCTGCTATTGTTACTGATAGTGCTTCGCGCCGAGCGCGTCGGACTACGACGCTGGCTTGCTGGCTGGTTCGAGCAGGGTGCCGAGCACCGACACCACCATCACTCGAGCGAGATGGCGAACGGCAGCGCGGTCACGATGCGTTCGCCGGAAGCCAGCGGACCCAGCGCCAAAGCGTAGCACCGCAGCGACTCTGGAAGCTCTTGCAAGACCAGTGACCGCGCCTGATACGACGCGAGCGCCTTCCGGACCTGCTCTTCGTCGGCGTCCTCTCCTACCAGCAGCATCTCGAGCAGACTGTCTTGACCGCCTTCGATGGTAACGGGCGAGTCTTCCCCGAGCTTGCTCAGCTTGCGTGCGTGACGGATCGCGTCGGTCACGCCGCCTAGCTGATCGATGAGCCCGCGATCGAGGCCCTGCTTCCCGCTCCAAATGCGACCCTGCGCGTGCTCCTCGACTTTCTCGCGCGGCATTTTGCGCGAATCCGCTACGCGCGTAATGAACAGATCGTAGATGGCCTGCATCTCTGCGCGGATGCGCTCGCGAGTGGCGTCATCCCAGGCGCTGAACGGCGACTGGGCGGCCGCCCTTTCAGCAGCGCCCGGTTCGGGACTGGCGGGGAACGTCTCGGTGTGAATGCCGAACTGCTCGAACGCGCTGGACAGCACGATTTTTCCGCCGAACACACCAATCGAGCCAACGATGCTGGTGGGCTCGGCGATGATGTGGCTCGCAGCGCAGGCCATGTAGTAGCCGCCGCTGGCGGCCATGCCGCCGACCGAGACGACCAGCGGCTTCTTCTTCTTCAGCTCCGCGAGCTCGTGCCAAAGTAGGTCGCTCGCTAGCGCAGACCCGCCAGGGGAATCGATGCGCAACACCACGGCCTTCGTGGCGTCATCGTTCTTGAGGCGGCGAAGCGTTTTCGTCAGCGCGCGGGCCGTGATCCCGCCGCTATCGAAGGCGCCGCCCGATTCCATCGAAATCGCGCCTTCCGCGGGCACTACCGCCACGTGCGGACGCGAGCTGCTCTCCTCATTGCTGCCCGCTATCACTCGGACGATCTCTGCCAAATCCAGGCCCGAGCCGCGCTGAGCCTTGGCGCCGAAGGCGCCGCTAACTTGCTGGGCCTTCGCGAGTTTTTTCGCTTCGGCGAGCGCGTCGGATTCGAACCCAACCTGATCGATTAGGCCTTGCAGTTTGGCCTCCGGCGCGCTCCATGGGCCGTGCTCGAGCGCTCCCCGCACCGCGTCTGGCTTGCCGGCCTTCGTAGCTTGGTCCAGCCAACCGCCGCGGATGGCGCGCAACGTCTCGGTCAGCGACTCGCGCGCGGGCTCGCTAGGTCCCTCGCGCGTAAACGGCTCGACACCGCTCTTGAACTTGCCGACATGCAAAAAGTCCACCCCCACTTTGAGACGATCGAACAGACCGCGCATGTACATGACCTGTGCTGCGATGCCGACAGTGTCCGCCTCGCCAGCAGGGCTGAGCCAGGTGCGGGTGCAGCCTCGTAGCGCGAAGGCCGCCGTGGCGTTCGTCAGCACGTGTGCGTGGCACACCACGGGTTTGCCCTTTTTCTTCAGTCTCTCGAACAGCTCGCCGAGCTCTTCCGTCTGCGCCCAGTCGAGCGAGGCGCCCCCGAGCTTCACGAAAGCGCCGCCGACATCGGCCTCACCTGCCACCCGCTCTACTGCTCGCGCGAGCGCGACGTAGGTGCGCGAAGCCGGTGGCTGAAACAAGCCGCCTCCGATGGTCTCGGGCACGCCGCCCGAAAGATCGAACTCCGCCACGCTCTTGCCCAGGCCGCCACCGCCGGACGCTCCGGAGCCGCCACCCGTGCGCGCCCTGGGCGAACAAGCCAACGCTGTTGCCAGGAACAGGACCCCGACGCCGACGCTTCTCAAATGACGCCGCTTCACGGTGCTCCTGGGAGGTCCGTGGTGTCGATGTGGGGTGTCGAGGGCTCCTTGGCTGCCTCGACCGGGGCGGAGGTTGGGGCCGTCGGTGCTGCAGGGTCCGGTACGACCGCCGGAGATTCTGCGGCTTCGTTCAACCGCGCCTGGGCGCGGGCGCCGTATTCCGACCCGCCGCCCACCTGGTCAATGATTCGCCGGTAGAGCACGAGCGCAGCGGCTCGGTTACCGGAATTCCATTTCTGGTCAGCGCTGGCAATCATGGCAGGCAGGTAGCTGGGGTTCTGCGCCAGCACTTGATCGTAGAACTGCGCAGCCTGCGCCGCATCCCCCCGCTTGCGTGCGACGTCGCCTAGACCAGAAAGAGCCTCCACATTTCCAGGTTGGTCGGACAAGGCAGCCCGGTACAGCGTCTCCGCGCGCCCGAGGTCGCCCGAACGTGCGGCGCTCGCTGCCTGACTGAGCGCAGCTCGGAAGTCGCCTGGAACGCCCGCGCTCGGCCGATCTTCGGTGGGGGCCGATGTGTCGAGCTGCGGCAGCTTACTCGGATCCAGCGTGAGGGATGCGGGTTGGCCCACCAGACCGCCATCTTGTGCTCCCGAGAAGCGCGACAAGAACCCGCGCAGCTCTTCCAAGAGCACGTGCGGCTTCGGCTGCGCCTCGAGCTTGGCGAGCTCCGCGTTGGCGTCGCTCAGGCGCTCGGCGCGGGCCAAAGCATAAATCAACCCTGCTCGGGCGCGCCCCGGCTCCCGTTCGCCAGCAGAGGCCGTGCGAAGCCTGTCGATCACGGTAGCCCAAACCGGGGCGGCACCCGACAGGTCGAGTGCGGCGAGCACGAACGCGTTCTCCGGCTGGCTAGCGTTGCTACTAACCGGGGCAATCCACTCGCGCGCCTTGTCACTCTCGCCGCTCAAGCGCATGGCGTCGATGCGTGCGCGAATCACCGTGGGATCTTCCGGTGCGGCGGCGAAAGCGCGGTCGACGGCGTGTCGAGCTTTGCCCACACGACGTCCGAGCTCGCGGTGGGTTGCAGAAACCAGCTCCGTGGAGGCGGGATCCAGCAGCCGCAGCTTCAGCCAAAACACGTCGGCGCGCAGGGTTTCGAGCCGTGCGAGCGCGCCGAGGACCTGTGGGTCCTTCTCCGAAAGCGTGCTGGCTTTCACCAGCTCGTCCTGAGCCGCCTCGTAGTCGCCTTCGTCCGCGAACTGGTTACCGCGCTTGAGAAAATCCTTTACGCGAGCATCGCTGGTGGCCGCGGGCGACGCGCTCGGCACGCTGCCTCCCGTTAGGTAGCGGCGGCCCGCCGTTGCGCCAATAACGCCGACCATGCCGATCGCCACCACGCCGACGATCCACCGCGAGCGAGCCCGTCGCGCGTGCAGCGCGCGGTCTGCGGCGGGCGAAGCGAACTCGTCATAAGAGTGGAAGCTGCCGCGGGGACTGCTCAGCGGCGCACGCGACGTGGAATCCAGGACTCCGCGCGAGCTGCTGAGAGGCGCTGAGCGCGGCGACGAATCGAAGGGACCGCGGGGACTGGCTTGCGGCGACGAGCGCGGCACCGTTTCGAGCGGAAGACGCGGGCTGCTGGCCTGCGCGCCGCGGGGGGCGGCTTCGCGACGCTGACGGTCGTAGTCTTCCAGGGCCAGCGTGCCTGACAGTGCCGCAGCGGCGGCGCTGGACATCGGGGCTCTACCTGGCGCTTCGCGAACCTCGGGCGTCCCTGCCTGAGCGCGTGCTTCGATGGCCGGTAGGGTGACGCTCCCTTGCGCTGCTGGCGTCTGCTGCGCGAACGCCGGCGTCCGGCCTAGCGCCGCGAGGGCGGCCTGCGCTTCGGTGGGAGCTTCGATGGCTGGCAAGGTCACCGAGAGCGGGTTGGGCTCCCCCGCTTCCGCTCGCGCGCTGGGAGCGGGCTGCGGCTCGGGCATATCTTGCGCGAAGGGCGAGGCGACCGTGCTCGCCGCCCGCGAAAGGGACACCGAGTTGGCCGGCGGTGCAACACCGTGGAGCGTACGGGGCACCCGGTCGGCCCCAGGCTTGCCCAAGCTGCTCTGGAAGAACGGTTCCAGCTCCGCGATGGAGCTGAGCGGTCGTGACGGCTTCTGACCGCGCGTCAGCATGTCGCTCGGCCCCACCTTACGATCGGCGATCCCCCGCTGCAGCTCGCGCAGCGACGTGAAGACGAGCTCTCGCCCCGTTGCCGTTCGGACGACCCAGCGCTCGGGGCCACCGCTATGGTGGCTGGGAAAGACCTTGAACTGCAGGCTACAGTTCGTGCACTTGACGGTGGTCCCCCGTTCCGAGATCAGGGCGTCGTCGAACTCGTACTCGGTGCCACAACGATTACAGCGGACGTCCATGAGTTCGGCGGGGTAGCGCGGGGTGTGCGCCCCGGCCAACAGGGACGGCGCGCGTACAAATGCCGGCGAAGCTTAGCGGGAGCGGCACCCGGTCGCGAGCCTTTCGAGTATCGGGGGGCATTGTGCCGCGTCTGGGCCTGCCGGGCGGCGGGCTTGGGTCGGGCCTTTTTGCTAGCCTTCTTCGTGCTCCACCCGCCGGCCCCTCCCCCATGAAAAAACCTGCCCTCCCCGCTGCGATCTTGTTGCTCGGCTTCGTCGGCCTCGGCCTGCCCGGTTGCCCCATCTACGACCACGAGGAGTCCGGCTGCTACGAGACGTCTGACTGCCAGTACGGGTACGTCTGCGATCAGTACGACGGCTCCTGCATTTTGGAAGACGTGTCTAGCTGTCGCAGTCCCAACGATTGCGGGGTGAATGAAACTTGCGACCGCTTCGGCACCTGCTCGGTCGGCGACTGCAGCTTCGCCAGTGTCGGCTGCGTCAGCGGCTACGAGTGCAAGCTGCAGCGGGGCCGGTGGGAGTGCGTGACTGAGCGCGCAGGGTCGGGCGGTAGCCCAGGCGCGGAGGCGGACGCGAGCTCAGGAGGAACGGCAAGCCCGAGCGGAGAAGGCGGAACGAGCTCAGTGTCCGACGGGGGCGCCAGCGAAGGACCCTCCGGGGCAGGAGGGGCTTAGCGCCTGCGCTACTTCACGATGCGCAGGTAAGGAGGCAGCTCGCGCTTCTTCTTCGAGCCAGCCGTCCCCCCGCCACCACGACGCCCAGGCGCAGCGGCCACGGCCGGAGCGACAGCCGGTGCGACGCGCGGCGCGCGAGGGCTTTCGACCAGCGCGGGAGCTGCCACCACCACGGGCTTGGGCTTGCGCGGGCGCGCGGCACGCGTCGCCTTTTCGGTCTCTTTGGCTTCCTTGGCCTTGCGGGCGCGCTTCTTCTTCTTGGCGTCGACCTTGGCGGCTTGGTCGACCTCCGAAGGCTCCACCGACCGGAGCGCAGGGCGAGGCTTCGGCTCTGCCTTGGGCGCGGTCATGACGTACTGACCCGCGACCTCTTTCGGTACGTCGTCCGGCCACACCATGCCGCGACCACTGGCGCCTATCAGCGCGTACACCGAGCTCCAGGGGAGGTGACAAGAATGCGGAGAATTGCTGAAGCTCAGCGTGCAGGAAATGCCGGACTCGTCCACATGCAGGTCAGGAATGGGCTTCGGCATATTGAGCCCGATCTGCAGCACGAGCTGAGGCTGACGCTTGAACCAGGCGGGCACCAGGACCTCCTCACCTCGAGGGTCCAGGTGAACGAGGACCGTGGCGAGCTCGAGCAGAGCAAGGGCCACATCCTTCTTCGGTGGAAGGCGTGTCATGGACATTTGGACTGGGGTTCAATACCCCCAAGGCCAGAAAAAAGCCAGCTTAGCATCCCGAACGTTCCGGCAGAGAGGAGAAACCGACGTCACGGCTGCCACGCTTGGATGAAGCGCCCGACCCCGCGCCCGGCGCTCGAAAGCTCGGACCACTCCGCGCCGGGTAGCTCCACCTCGACCAATGCGGCCGTGGCCAGGTGCTCGGAGCGTTTCGTCAAGAGCAACACTAAAGACTCGAGGCCTGGATTGTGCCCGACGACCAAAACGACTGCGTGGGTTTTGGCATGCGTAGCCAGCGCCTCCAGGTAGCGCTCCGGTGGAGCTAGGTAGAGCTCGTTCAAAAGCCGGAGGGTCGCTTTTTGCTCCAGTGCAGCCAGGCAGAGCTCAGCGGTCTGGCGGGCGCGTGCGGCCGTCGAAGCCAGCACGAGCGTCGGCAGCTTGCCTTGCTCTTTCAGGTACTCGCCGACTCGCGACGCGGCGTGGGAACCACGTGCAGTGAGCTCGCGTGCGTGGTCGGTGGCCGCCTCGCTCTCCGCCACCGCTTTTCCGTGCCTCAGAATGTACAGCGTTCTCAAGACCTGCGCTCCGCCGTGCGAAAGGCCGGTAGGCTAGCATGAAGGATCCATGAACGCGCGCATCCTGCTCGTCGAAGACGAGCCTGCCATTTTGGAATCGCTTGCGTACGTGCTTGGGCGAGACGGCTTCTCCGTCGTGTTGGCCAAGAGCGCGGCAGAGGCGGAGGCGGCTGCCGCCGGCGGGCAGATTGGCGGTCAAATTGATTTGGTCGTTTTAGATCTGATGCTACCGGACGGCAGCGGGTTCGACTTGATACGCAGCTGGCGAGCCAAGCAAAAGCCTATGCCGATCATCGTGCTTTCTAGCCGCGACGCGGAGGCAGATCGCGTCGCGGCCCTCGAGTCTGGCGCCGACGACTACGTGACCAAGCCTTTCTCCCCGCGCGAAATCGTGGCGCGGGTGCGGGCCGTGCTGCGCCGGAGCGAAGGGTCCCCAGCGGCCCTCGCCGTCGGGCCTCCGCTCAGTACGGACGCCCGTACCCGGCGTGCTACTGCCGCTGGGCGCGCGCTCGACCTGACTCGGGTGGAGTTCGACCTCCTGGCTACCCTGCTCGGTAGCCCGGGGCGCGTGTTCACTCGCGCCGAGCTGATCGACCGAGTCTGGGGCGACGGCTTTCGTATCACCGACCGCACCATAGATTCGCACGTGAAAGGCCTGCGAAAGAAGATCGGCGAGGCGGGCGCCGAGCCGACCTGGATCGAAACCGTGCGCGGGGTGGGCTACCGGCTCAGCGACGACCCCTCGGCGGGAGAGCCTGCGTGACGCGACTGATAATCGTAGCGGTCGCCGCCATCGGGCTGATCCTGTTCGTGGCGTTTGTCGTCTCGCGGCTGCTTCGCACGCGAACGCGCGGCATGTCGATCCGTATGCAGGTGTTTCTGGCGTTGGGCGTCATTGTCGGTGCTTTTGCCTTCGGACTAGGCCTGATGGTCATCGACCGCATCGAGGCGCGAGCGGCTCGCATTGCGCTACAGGCCGCCAGCGACGAGGCCGCGTCCATCGCGGGCATGGTCGCCGGCGAGCTGGACCGAACCGGCGGGACGCTTTCCGATGTCGCCACTCGTTTGGAACACGAGCGGGAGCGCGGCGCCGACTTGCGGCTGCTGCTGGTAGACGCCGCAGGGCAAGTCATTTTTCCCAAACGCCCGCCACGGCCAGAGCTGGAGGGCTTCGTGCACGTGGACCACGCGGTGATCGTTCACGGGCGGCGCGTCGGAGCGGTGCGCGTGATCAAGCCCACCGTCGTGATGAAAAACCTGCTCGCCGACATGGCTCCCACGGTGCTGGTCATCAGCTTGGTGCTGGGCGCCGCCGCTGCCGCCGCTGCCGCCATGATCGGGCGCGCCATCGCGGAGCCAATCGAGCGACTGAGCGTGTTCGGTGAGCGAGTGAGTCGCGGCGAACGCACCGCCCCGCCACCGCCAGAGTTTGGGCGCGAGGTCACCCGCTTGTCTCGCGCGCTCGACACCATGCGCCGCGAGCTCTCCGGCCGCCCTTTCGTCGAGGCCTTCGCCGCCGATCTTTCGCACGAGCTCAAGAACCCCGTGGCGGCCATCCGAGCGAGCGCCGAGGTACTCGAGGAAGGCGCGCTGGAAGAGCCCGCCCAAGCCCGCCACTTCGTTCACCGCATCCGCGAGGCCAGTGAGCGCATCGAACGGCTTCTGAACGAGCTGCTCGGCCTCGCCCACATCGAGGCGCGCGGGGCTGAGACCTTCGAGCCCGTGGACATGGCGCGACTGGCGCGTCGTACGCTCGACGCGCTCGGCGACGACCGTGCGCGCGTCATGCTGGTGACCGATGGGGACGTGCGGGTCAGCGGGGACGAGCTGTGGCTGCTACGCGCGCTTTCCAACCTGATCGACAACGCGCTCGTCCACTCCGAGCCGGGCGCCCGCGTCGAGGTCGAGGTCATTCGTCAGCCGGACGCCGTGGTCCTCAGCGTCAAGAGTCGAGGCGGCGTCGCCCGTCACGTGCAAGAACGACTGTTCCGTCGCTTCGTCACCACGCGCGCTGACAAGGGCGGCACCGGGTTGGGCCTCGCCATCGTGCGCGCGGTCGCAGAGGCCCACGGAGGCGAAGCGGCCCTCTCCAAGGCCGGCCCCCCGGACGTTGTTTTCGAGCTCAAATTGCCCCCAGCACGCCTGCGGGCCACGCTCGGGGGTGGTTCGACGCAGAACGGCTAAATACAACGCGTTTCATGCCGTTATGAGCGTGGAAGGGCCGGGCGACTGCGTTGGTCCAGCCGCGGGACCCGCGCCAGCTGCCAACACCGGGCGCGTAAGCGCGCGATTCTCCACCAAACCTCCATCAACGACCTGGCGAAGTTGTGGGAGTTTGTAGTTCACACTTTGGCCGCGTCAAGCGGCGCCCCCTGGGCAAGACGCATCCTTCATCCATCGAGGCTCCCCACTTTGGCTCACGCACACAACGGCAACGGTACGAACGGCAAGCCCTCTATTCCCCGCCACGTAGCCATCATCATGGACGGCAACGGGCGCTGGGCACAATCTCGCGGTCTCGATCGCGCCGAAGGCCATGCGGAGGGAGCCCGCGCGGTTCGTGAGGCTGTAGAAACCTCCACGCGCCTCGGCATCAAGTACCTCACGCTCTATGCCTTCAGCGTGGCCAACTGGGCTCGCCCTCGACCTGAAGTCGAAGCTCTCATGCGGCTGCTCATCGAGTTTGCCAGTCAAGAGCGAGCGGACCTTCGTCAAAATGGCATCCGCGTCAACGTGATCGGCAACCTGGAAGACTTGCCCACCGCCACGCGCCACGCAGTCGAGGATCTCGTCGAATACACCAGGGACGGCGAGCGCATGACCCTCACGCTCGCGTTGTCTTACGGTGGGAGGCAGGACATCGTGGAAGCCGCGCGCTCGCTAGCCGTGCGGGCCCGCGCCGGCTTGGTCTTGCCAGAGGAGATCGACGAAGCCTTTTTTCATCGGCAAATGACCACGCACTCGCTACCAGACGTCGATCTCTTGATCCGAACCGGCGGCGAGACCCGGGTGAGTGACTTTCTGCTCTTCGAAGCGGCCTACGCGGAGCTGGTGTTCCTACCCATCATGTGGCCGGAGTTCACGGCCTCAACGCTCATCGAGGCCATCGACCTGTTCACGGGCAAAGAGCGCCGCTTCGGCAAGACGCCCGAGCAAGTGCAGGGCATCGCAAGCCACGCCTTCGACCCGCTCGATCGGCCGAGCTGAGCGCCGTCCCTAGAACGCGTACTCAACGACATTCAGCGACCGTACCTTGGCTTGCCAAGTGAGGGTCTTCAGTCGGTCCTTGATGCAAGCGGTGAGCTTCTCGTTCTTGGGCGTGGTGGTGACGTCCGTACCCACGACTTTGCCGTCCCACACCGCGATACGTAGCTTGAAGCGGGCCGTGCCGGGTTTGCAGGGCTCGTAAACGCCGAAGTCTTGCAGCGGCTTGCCGAGCGTCTCAGAATCCATGTTTGCGCGCTCGGCTCCTTGAGGCACGGCCTTGATGGCCTCTTCGACCGACATGCCTTCCTGAAACTGCGGCTCCGCTAGGGCAGCTTTCGCTGGCACTGGCTCCTCCTTAGGCGTCTCTTCCGCCTGCGGAGCCATGGTCTTGGCAGGCGCCGGGACAGCCTCCGCCGGCGCGTCCGATGGAGCTTCAGGCGCGGGTGGAGGCGAGCCGCCGCAGGCGAGCAGGGTTAGGCCCAATAACGAGATCGCGCCGAGGTCCCTCATGGGAGCGAGCGTACCCCCAAACGCCGGCGCCCGTCACTCTTGGCTCAAAAACGGCTTTCGCCGTCGCCCGCGCTACTTCACGCGAGTCGGAATCGGAACCTGGCACTCGCCGGGCGGGCTCAGCCACTTCAGGATGTTCAGCCAGAATAGCTCCACCTGCTGATCCTTCACGTCGGCCCATTCACTATCGTACGTGATCCACTCGTCTCCCCAAACCACAACGCGCCCTTCGCCGGCTTGAAGGACCTGTAGCGCGACGGTGCTGTTGGCTTCGGAGTGCGCAACGGCGACGCCGGTACCGGCGGGCTCGACGCCGTTGTCGGTGAAGATATTGGTTACGCCTTCGGTCACCGGATGCGGATTCCACGCCTTGACATCGCCGCTGAGCCCGAGCTTGGTGGTGCTGTAGCTCATGCTGAGCTTGCCCAAGAGCTTGTTGACGTTCACCACCTCGGTGGCTTCGTCGCTGGTATAGCCAATCGTAGTCATCACGCCTCCGCCGCCCCGCACCCAGGTATCGAACACGCTCGCCTCCGCTTCGGAGAAAGCGTGGTGCGCGGCCGCCTTCCTGCCGCCGCTCCCCACCTCGGTCGTCGCCACATGCAGCACAACGACCACCTGAAATGGCAACAGCACTTCAGCCGTCAGCACTTTGTCGTCTAGCGCCACCGCGCCCAGTGGGCTCCGCGCGTTGAGCCAGGTCGTGAAAATATTGCCGCCGTTACTGTGCGGGCCAATCTGGCCAATGGTGGCGATGTTCAAGCAATCGCACACGCCGTCGCCACCCGCATCGACGTCGTCGATGTTGCCGTTGGCGTCGTTGTCGATCCCGTCGCAAAGCTCCTTCATCCCATTGCCAGGGTTGCTCCCAGAGCCGCCGGCGTCGGTTCCCCCAATGTT
>Ga0163144_10013935_pt1 | contig 16718 bp, 17 predicted proteins | sample OliLak19BULKMAT1_FD_123175 | JGI IMG/M metagenome (GOLD analysis project Ga0163144, IMG submission 123175) | Freshwater microbial mat bacterial communities from Lake Vanda, McMurdo Dry Valleys, Antarctica - Oligotrophic Lake LV.19.BULKMAT1 | ecosystem: Environmental > Aquatic > Freshwater >... | reverse complement strand
TCCGGCGATACCATAAAGGTTAGGGCGTCATTTAGGACTCGAATTGCTCGTGCCCTTGGCAAGCTTCGCCTTAGACGTATGTTGAATAAGCACCGCGTTAACTTGATTAAAGCAAACAAATATAGACTCAACTGGTATAGTAGGCTCCGCCGCTATTATAGACGTAGAGTTTCCCGCCGCAAACTTCTACGAATGAGATTTCTTCGTTCGAAGCCAGTGCGGGATTTTCACATGCGCTACGAAAAATATAAATCGCGAAGATTTCTAACAGGTCCTGGTAAGCGATGGAAAAAGTTCCGCCTTTCTAATGCATTTTATCCGTATAGCGCCCTAACTTCTAAAATGTCCAGGGTTCCGGCAAGATTTTTTACTATACCTGATGCTAGGGAAAACGTAGTCTCTGCTGGTTCGAAGTCGTCAATGCGTTACGATTGGAAGGTAAAATTGGCTAAGTATCTCCTTAGATTGGTTCAGTCCTACTATTACACCAACGGTGCCGGTGATAGCAACGCCGATTACTCTTTAGCCGAGGCTCCCAATTCGCTTGGATTTGCTGTTGCCCCTACGTTGCAGCGCCTCGGTTCGTTGCTGTCGGCTCCTGTTGTATCTCCCAGCGCTAAAAATAAGGTATTCGAAGCATTTCCTAGTTTTGATCGAACTAGTTTCAAAGCAAGTTATCCAGAGGATCCTTTTGCTCTATCGAATTTTAGTAGTCTTCCCATATTAAAAGTTTATGATGCTAAATTATCTGAGTTGGCTAACCAGGTTTCCTCTTACCCCGACTTCTCCGAATTAAGGGATAGTCTTTACTACGGTCGTTTAAATAGGGCCCTGGCGTTTAAACGGACTCTGAACATGCTACTCGCTGATCCGTATAGCATTATTGGCCATCTTCCTTATCGTTTGCGCCGTAAAATGTTTGTTCGTAAAATCGCCTATGTGATTACGCGGATTAAAAAAGTATATTCCCTACACGCAACCGCAGAAAAAAAAAGAAATTTTTTTTACCCAGCCTTGGAAGATGACGAGGTTGTTGGTAAACTTCGCAAGTTTGCTTTGAAGTCAGACTTCAAAGCCTCGACCACAATTTCTGGGTTCACACAATTAATTAATACCCATCGTTGGCTGGACGCCTCGGTTGAAACTTTATTAGAGCTTCTTCTAGCGCAGTCCAGATTACAGAAATTTTCTAAGCTGGGTCCAGCTAAGCGGCAGCTTTGTGGCCAAGTTATGAAACATATTTTTGCTACTAAAGTGCCTAGCCGTCAGCTTTCACATTTAACAGAGGTGGTTGGTGGTATTACTAGTTTCCTTTTCTCTTCAAAGTCTTCGTCCGCGGGTGGTAAGCCGAACTCTTCCTCTTTGGCAAAATTGCGGCGGCAAGTGGTTCGAGAAAAAAATCTGTTTTCTTTTCCTAGCGAACAGCAATTTTCTGAGCAAAAAGCTGCCAAATTTTTGCTTGAGAAGGCTAAAACCATAAAAACAATTTCCGAGGACTTAGGAAAAGGGGCCGGTCAGTTTAATTTTTTTAAACCGACCCTGGAGCTAAAACGTCGTCAACGGCCTCTCTCACGTGTTTTGAAACCCTTGGCTAAGCGCTCCAAGAAGAAAAGTTATGTTTCCCTCTTATTACGGAGATTTTCCAACCTTCTAATAAATTATAGAATTCTTAGGATTTATTATCTCGGCTTTCGTCGCATAGGCGGTGTGGTAAGACCATTTTACTACTTTCCGTGTAAGTTCAGCGTGAAAGTCTTTTTAACTTTTTTCGGCGATGTTACTAAGCTTAAGGAAATTAGTAAGATTGATACCATGTACATCAAAAAACCTAGTTTACCTTTTAATCTGCCCCGAATTAGGGTTAAGGTTAAAACTTAAATTTTTCCTAGGTGGATTGGACGGGGGGTATAAGAGTTAATTAGATAATTTCACGTTTTTAACTTATTTTAAAATCTATCTTAGTTTTTGGCTAATGTTCACTTTCTCTAGGCAGTATTCTCTTAGATGCGCCTTGTACGTAAAAATTTTTTATTAGACGCGCTTTATAACACCGGGTTTGTTTACCCGTCACCGTCTAATTTGACTAACTTTTGGAATTTCGGGATCTACGCCTTGGTCTGCCTGGTAATTCAGATATTAACCGGTATTTTGTTGGCTATGCACTATACACCAGACGTTAGTTTAGCTTTTGTTAGTGTAGAACATATTATGCGTGATGTTAACAATGGATGGCTACTTCGCTATGTGCATGCCAACGGAGCTTCTATGTTTTTCATAGTCGTTTACATGCATACTTTTAGGGGTCTCTATTATAGCTCCTATGTTTATCCAAGGCAGCTTTTGTGGATTGTTGGTGTTATTATTTTTTTTCTTATGATTGTGACAGGATTCATGGGTTACGTTCTTCCCTGGGGACAAATGAGTTTTTGGGGGGCGACGGTTATTACTAATTTATTTTCAGCCATCCCCTACATAGGTAAACATATAGTTCTGTGGTTATGGGGGGGCTATTCAATTGATAACGCTACACTTACGCGCTTTTTCAGTCTTCATTTCTTTTTGCCGTTTGTTATTGCCGGATTAGTAGCACTGCATCTTATTCTACTACATGAAGACGGGTCAACGAATCCACTGGGCATTTCTTTTAAGGGAATCGACGCCGTTCCATTTACCCCACACTATGTTACAAAGGATCTGTACGGCGTTATACTTTTTATCATGTTTTTCTCAGTCTTTGTTTTCTTCTCGCCCAATGCGCTGGGGCATCCCGATAATTATATCCCCGCTAATCCTATGGTAACGCCCACTCATATTGTCCCTGAATGGTATCTTCTTCCCTTCTACGCAATTTTGAGATCTATACCCGATAAACTAGCCGGAGTTCTAGCCATGGCCGTTGCCATTGTAATTTTGGCCCTTATTCCATTTTTCAACGCACCCCGGATTCGTAGTATGGATTTTCGCCCCCTTTCGAGATTTTTATTTTGGTTTTTTGTTGCTGATACACTTATTCTAGGCTGGATTGGTACTAAACCAGTCGAATTTCCGTTCATTGAAATAGGCCAAATCGCTACTGCTTTTTATTTTTCATACTTTGTAGTAGTTCAGCCTTTTGCTACTTGGCTAGAGAATAAAATTTGGGCTGTGGTGCCCTCACTAGATAATACTAGTGTAATTAAAAGCAAGCCGACTCCGTACTATGGATAATTTATCGAATCAATTAAACTACGACGAAACTGTTTTACTTCTTGAAAAAGAAATAGAGCTCGAGGGGCTTGCATTCTTTAGGGTATATGGTCATTTAGCGCTTAAGCGTGTGTTTTTTTTTTCTATTTTGCGTTGTCAAAGTTATCTTAACGTTTCATTTAAAATAAAGGGCATGCGTGAGGATATTAATATTCGATGGGGCAATGGTGTGAAATATGCCTATCCCATTGTCGCAATATTTTTTTCTGTTCTTAAGAATGAACTTTACAGACACCCTTTTCTTCGTAGGACCAAACAACGTCGTCGGCAAACTCCGATTGCCTACCATCCTACTAATGCTAGACCGGTTCTTGATCGCCAAATTTATAGGAATAATAATGTTTGGACTTCAATGATGAGCGGGGGCTACCTAGCTGGTAAACCTGCTATTCTTTTGTCTTCTCTTATTAATTTTTCCGCACCGAAAGAATACAAGTCTTTAAAAAATTAGTTTCCATTTTTTACCTACATACTCTCTTAAACGGGTGTTTTTTGTTAGAGCGGTTATCCTTTTGCTGCTGGCAATGACATTTTGTAATATTTAAGAATGAACTGGGGGTACTGTTTTATAATGTATTTACAATTTTTTATTTTGAACAGTTTTGCGACCCTGTTTAATGTACAGTACTAGTAATATGTCTGGCTTAAATAAAGGGTCGTCGAGGTCATACCTGAGGCAGATGCGACGTGTTCGAGAGGACCTCTCGACCGTCGTTGAACGCTATGCTGGCGCTGACCGCAGCTGGTTTGTCGACGACAGGTTAGGGTTCGTAGCCTCGGTTGGCGATGGTATCGCCCGCGTCTACGGTATGGAGAACGTTAAGGCTGGTGCAACCGTTGTTTTCGTTGGTACTAATCTTAAAGGTTTGGCGCTAAATCTTGAAACCAATGTAACTGGTGTTGTTATATTTGGCGATGAGCACCTAATCGCGGAGAATGACTGGGTTGTTTCTACCAACGAAATCCTCTCAATTTCTGTTGGTATGTCACTTTTAGGGCGCGTTGTTGATGCCCTTGGTACCCCTATTGATGGTAAAGGCTCCGTTTTTTCCTCCGTTCGTTACAAGATTGAACGACCGGCTCCAGGTATAATTGTGCGTGAGTCAGTTTCCGAACCACTGCAAACGGGTATTAAAGCTATCGATAGTTTGGTCCCTATAGGACGCGGTCAACGGGAATTAATCATAGGTGATCGTCAAACTGGTAAGACGGCCATAGCTGTCGATGCTATTATTAATCAGGCTCGTTTCAATAGCGTAAATTTTTCTGGCCGCATTCGTAATTTTTTTACTTATACTTCTGAAGATAGTGAGACGACTACTTCCCTACGCATTTTAAATCGGTTTAGCGAATCGGCGGACATCATTTTCAACGTTGCCAAGGAAGCGGAGATTCGCGCCTTCGATGGTTATTTTAACCAATTGTTTGAAAACACCTCGTCGTTTTCCAATCAATCAAAATTGGCAGCCGGTGATTTTGATAACCTTTCCATTTCCCTGACTAAGTACAAATTTTTGTTTAATCTTTATAGTTTTTATTTTCATAATGCTAAGGTAGCCATCGGTTCTTTGAATTCTTCTAATGCCTATGAAGATGTAGATGGCTTTTCAAGATTAAATTTCTACGCGGACAATTTTTATTTTGATCTAAACTATCTGCGTAAAATTAATCAGATTTACGATGCCTACAAGCGTATGTGTTACTGTGTTTATGTCGCAGTAGGCCAAAAACGTTCTACCGTCGTTCAAATTATGAATACACTACGCGGTAATGATGCATTTGACTACACTATAATTGTTGCGGCGACGGCCTCGGATCCAGCGTCTATGCAATTCCTTGCACCGTATTCTGGTTCTTCCATTGCCGAGTACTTTAGAGACAGTGGTCGGCATGCACTTATAATTTATGATGATCTGAGTAAACAGGCTGTAGCCTACCGTCAAATGTCCCTGCTATTACGTCGCCCACCAGGTCGCGAAGCGTTTCCTGGTGATGTTTTTTACCTACATTCACGCCTTCTCGAGCGAGCTGCCAAATTAAAAATTAATAAATTTGCTGACTACACTGAGCGTCTCTACGCTGGCGGTTCATTAACTGCTCTTCCTGTTGTTGAAACCCAGGCCGGTGACGTTTCAGCCTATATCCCAACTAACGTTATTTCAATTACCGACGGACAAATTTACCTTGAAACGGAGCTCTTCTACAAAGGCGTTAAGCCAGCGGTTAATCCTGGTTTATCAGTTAGTCGTGTTGGGTCAGCGGCCCAAGTTGCCAATATGAAGAAAATTTGCGGTTCTCTAAAACTTGAATTGGCGCAATACCGCGAAAGAAAAGAATTCTCTAAGTTTGGCGCTAATCTCGATGAGGGTACTAAGTGGTTACTAAATCGAGGTGATCGCCTTGTTGAGCTATTAAAGCAGTCCCAGTACAAACCCTTATCGATTGAAAAACAAATTTTAACCATTTTTGGCGGAGTACGGGGTTACTTCGATGCGATCGATGTTAATCATGTAACTAGCGTTGAAGCAGAGCTTCATGCCTTTGCCGATCGTTCGTACATTGCAACCTACTTTCTTGACCAGCTACGTCGTAACTACGAAATCAATCTTAATTTTCTGGCCAATGTTTTTGAACTATTTCAATTTTCACGTGTTGCCGACGCTGCTTCACTGAAGGCGAAATTAAATTATTTACCGCTGGTGTCAAATCAGCTCAAATCAAATTTCTATGCAAATCTTTTTAGTAAATTCCTTGGATCAAAACTTGCTGCTGATACCGTTTCTATTTCAACTTCCGTAGCGTTTAACGCAGATTCTACTGACGAAGAGCTAGATGATCTTTCTGACGCAATAGCCCTGAACTTTACTAATCTCGCTAGCCAGGGTGAGTCTGAAATTTATTTTGGTTATACTAATTATGTTTTACCGATTGTTGTAAAATCTGAAGTCAAACTAGTTGCCAAGGGCGTTGTCGTCCAAACCTTTTTTGATCAAAGTGTTGTAACTGGATTAGGCCGATTTTATTCTAAGTTTAAGAAGTATGTCAAACTTATTTTTGGCGCCAATACCATAGCTTCGTTTGAAAATAAAGTGTACAATGACCTCTATAAATTATTCATGATTAATGCATCCGTGCCCAGCAATTTTAACTTGCTCGCTAAATTTTATCATTTTGAGTCACTCGCTTTATCCGGTTTTACTGGTGATAATGCTAGTATTTCAAATACCTTTTCCTTTTTTACCAATGCGGAATTGGGCTCAGTTGAACTTTTCGAATTTGACGCTTCGTATTACCGGCGAAACGTCATTAATTTTGTTGATGAATAATAGCAGTAAGTGTATATAAAAATTCCCACCGGCATAGGCCCCGCTTCAAAAAAAATTGGTGCCGGTGGGAATTTTTTAGATTTAATAAATTTTCTTGGTAGTAAACTCACTGTTTTACCCTAGTAAGTAGATGGATATCGCGTTCACTATCTAAAATTGGAATTTTTTAGATTTAATAAATTTTCTTGGTAGTAAACTCAATGTTTTACCCTAGCGTTGATTTTTGTTTCTAAAAGCTGCCTTGTAGACTAATCCCTTTGTTTTTACACTACGTAGCCCATAATTTGATTACAGTCTAATAATCGTTCATGTCGCGGGTTGTTTTACGTCTGAAAAATAATTACTTGTAAATAGTTACATCACGTTTGTATGGCAGCAGAAGAGTTTGATATTCAGAAGAGATACGAGAAGAAAAAGGAGGAGGAGCGTAAAAAGGAGAAGGGTATCGTTGAGAATAAAAAAAAAATTGTCCAAGTCATAAAATTACAAATTACGCCCGGGGCAGCTCGTCCCGGGCCTCCAATAGGTCCCGTGCTTGGCCAACATCAACTTAATACCTCTGACTTCTGCAAAGAGTTTAATAAATTAACGGAAAAAATGGATAACACGCTGGTATTGCCTGTTTTAGTTTTCAAAAAGGCAGATAGAAGTTTTGAAATGATTCTTAAGTCTCCTACCACAAATTTTTATAAACTAAAGTTTCAGAAACTTGCCAAGCAATTTAAGGGCCGTGTTTCCTTCAAGGATTTAATGCTAAACGTTATCAGCCCTAAATTGGTAACCATGCTAGAGTCTGTGAATGGGGCCACCGGCTCTGTTTATGCTGGTCAATCGCAGCTTTACAAAGCTGTGAAAATTATTCTTGGTTCACTAAAGTCTTCGAAGCTTAAGGCCCACGCCTACAGAGGTCGTGCTTAGATTAAATGGGGTTTAGTTCTTTCCCCTAGTTATAATATACGTGTGTCCTTGATATGTTCACTACTTACTTTAAACCGCGCAATATTAAGTTCTTAAAGAATTTTAGGCTTAGACTGAAGGCAGCTAGTGTACAACGTCATCTTGTTGCCCGGCGCGCGCATCTCAATTCTTTTATATTAAGAAAACATGTAGATAGCAAGCTAACGGTACTCATAGGAAATGCTAGACGAATTCTTTACGGTCGCCACATCTTTTTGTGTTATTTTCTTAGTAGTCTTTTTTACCGTTCTGTAAATTATGTTATAGGTCAGGGCCTAGTTTCCAAAACTACTGGTTTTCAAAATTTACGATATTTTTTTGCTGGCCAGCAGCTCAGCTCTTTTCTACTTGCTAGAAAAGACATCAGCTATTTGAGATCCTACGGGCAAATTTTCTCTGATTTGGCCTACTTGCTTAGAGGTGGTTACACTTTTCTCGCCCACGTACCGGAGCGTAAATTGTCCTTTGTTAATTTTTTTAAGTCATTGACTATGAGCCCCAATCCTATGCTAGACGGAACCGTTAGATTTGTTAGATTTTACCCTCTCTTTTTTAGGGTAGCCCAAATTTTTATGTATCCGGATCTTTTTTATCAACGGATTAAAGCTACCTGCGCAAAGTACGAGAAATTAGGTTTACTCCAGTCGGCTGAAAACTTTTTGCTTGACGGCGGTAGAAAACTTCTGCCGATTAGTACAATGATGGAAAATTGGCTCGCGTCGACCGTCCCTTCTTTCTACAATAGTCGGTTTTCTGGTAAATTTTTAGCGCTCTTGTATGATTTTCGTGAAAAACTTTCCATCTCTAATTAAGTTTTTTACACTTTAGCTAATTTAATTGTAGTATATAATACACGTCTTAATTTAGTAATGCCAACGTATAGTCAACTCGGACGTTCGAAAAAAATTTCCTGCAAAAGGCGAAGTAAAAAACACTACCATAGAACCAAACATTTAATGGGGTGCCCCCAAAAAAAAGGGGTTTGCGTTAAGGTTTATATTACGAAGCCCAAAAAGCCTAATTCCGCTCTGAGAAAGGTAGCAAAGGTTGCCCTGGGTCGAACTTTTCGTTCAAAGAAAGTTTTGGTATCTATCCCCGGTCAGGGGCATAGTTTACAAAAGTTTTCCACGGTGTTAGTCCGTGGTGGCCGAGTTCGCGATATACCGGGTGTCCGCTATCGCTTGATGCGTGGTAAGGAAGATTTCACCAGTCCGGAAACGTTTGCCCGTAAGCAGCGTAGATCTTTCTATGGCATTAAAAAACCGGAGCAGGAATATTCTAGATATCGCGTACCGAATGCTATTCGTCCGGCTCGTCTTAGAAAAATTCCATTTACAATCTATCGGTCGCGTCTTCTGGCCTATTTTCGTAAGAAGAAACAAAAAAAATATTAGCCGCTCGTCGTGATAAAATTTATAGATCCAACTTTTGAACATCTTAAGAAGTTACGTCTCCGTGTGCCATTCCATTCGGTCGTTAAATTAAAAAATGCCGTCGGATTTATAACCGACAGGCGTTTAACGGAAAAACTTCCCTATCTCGATAAAAAATTTGTTGAATTAAACCTGTTTCGACTATTTTCGGCACGTTTGCTACGACGTGGTAAACGACGATTTGGCGAAAGTCTTTTTAATTCCGTGCTACATAAAATTCGCATGAAGGGCATTTCCAAACCTGTCAGTTATGTTAAAAACGTGTTGGAATCGCTGCGCATGAGCGCGTCTGCACGTATGTACAAAAAAGGTAGACGAACTGTTTACATACCCTACCTGCTCCGACCTGATGCTGAATACCCCATGGCCACTCGCTGGCTAGTTAAAACCGCTAAAAATTCACGCTCGGAGAAAGGGCTGGCCAATCGACTAAGTAATGAAATAATGGAAACCTACGAGAAGAAAGGCCATGCCCTGCAAAAAAGAGTGGATCTAGAAAAATTGATTCAGACTAATCTAAGTAGTTTTCGATTCATTAAACCACGCAGACGACCTCGTGGTCGTTTTAGAAAATAGTAGTTAAAATTGCTTTTTACGACGTAAGACTATGGTACTAAATACTCCTCACTATAACTTGTCAAAAATTAAATATCTGAACCTATCTCTGAAAAGTTCCGCCGGGCGTAATTTCCAGGGTAAACAAACCTTTTTTCACAAAGGTGGGGGCTCAAAATTACGGCACAAGGTGGTTGACTTTTATCGTATTCTCCAGGCGGTGCCTGGTATTGTTCGTCGCATTGACTACGATCCGGCTCGCACTGCAGCCATAGCGCTCATTTCCTATGCCAATGAGGTTTTGTCCTATGTGCTAGCTTCTCATAAACTTCAAATTGGCCAGATGATCATTTCGAGGGACATGGATTCATTGGAATCAACCTATTTTCTCTCCGAGGGGTGCGCCAACCCCATTTCCACAATTCCCGTGGGTTCTTTTGTCCACAGCCTCGAGCTAAAGGCTGGCAGAGGCGGGCAGTTCATGCGAGCCTTTAATTCTGCTGCCCTCATTCTCCGCCATACGCCGAATTACTCGATACTCAAGCTTAAGTCCGGTGAGCAAAGAAAATTTGAACCTAATTGCCTAGCTACCATAGGAACTCCTAACCGCGTTCTCCATAAGGGCCGACAGGACCTGGTTCGAAAGGCCGGAATAAATCGCCACTTTGGCAGGAGACCCGTTGTTCGAGGTTGTGCCATGAACCCTGTTGACCACAGACATGGCGGAAATACCTCAAGTAAAATAGGTTCCTTTACACCCTGGGGTAAAGTGGCGAAAGGGGTGCGGACTGCTACTACCACCCGGTCTAGGTTGAGTAGAAATGCTATCCTGAAATATAGAGTTCGCGACTACGATCAGCGAATCTCCAAATTAAGTAAAAAATAAAGTAAAAAAAGTCTTCGTAATGAGAAGTGGTTGGAAACCAAAATATTTAGACCATAACTTACAGTCCCTATTTTTGAGAAATAAAAATCCTAAGAGACCCGTTCTTCTAAAAATTTTTTCCCGTTCTTCGACCATAACTAAGAGTTTTCTCGGTAGAAAAGTTGCCGTTCACCAAGGTAAGGATTTTGCCAAGTTTACTGTGAAGGATTACATGGTTGGCCATAAGTTCGGCGAGTATTCGCCAACTAGGCTAGTTGGTTCTGATATGCATTTTCGAAAAAAAGGCAAAAAACCAACCATGGCTCTAGGAAAGAAAAAGTAAGGAAAATTGTTTTTCCTAGATTTACTATTTATTAGATCATTTTAAATACTACGCATGGGCCATATAACAAATGCCAAAGGTTTTAGAGCAGGAAAAGTCGTACCTTGGGATTACGATCAACACAGATTTGAGGGAGACGGCTTAACCAACATATTGAAATTCAATGTCTTGGTTAACTACTTAAGGCGAAAATTGAGGCGTTACTTTCGACCAAGTGTCATGGGGTTAGTTTTTAGTCATTGCAAAATTAGAAAATACGGAAATCAATTTGCTGTGCGACTGTACGCCTTTAATGGTTTATTCGACACCTACCTACGCTTCCTAAGAAGTGTTACCACTATGCGGCCACGTAAAAAAAATGTGTTATTTACCGGTAGGCAACGTTGGAAAAAAAGATCCCAGAAGCCGTTCTACTACTACTTTTACAAGTTGCCGGCTAAGTTTAAATCCCGGTATCGACCGCGCCTCAAGCTTCGCAGATCGCTTTTTCGTAAAAGAAGGATTGGCTACCACGGTGGTAGATTTGGTCGGTCTTTGGCTAATAAAACACCGCTGCAACTTTACAAAATTTATAAGGATCAGTCAAAAATTAACGCCTGGGTTGGCGTAGCGAAAAGGCGCGGGCAGCCGATGATAACGAAAAAGACCTACATAGCCTTGGGTCATTATTTATCAAATAGGCTGACCTTTGATTTTCGCAATGTTTTCGCCCCGGAGCGTGTTAAGTTCATCGTTGCCCTTGTTCATCTTAAGTTTGCACACTTAAGCGCTAGGGTCATCGGCGATTACGTTCACCGCAGGATACGGCTTGGTTACAGAATACCTAAAATTGTCCATCCGCTCATGGCCGAGGCTCGCAAGAATCGAAATATTAAGGGGCTGTTTATAAAATTTAAAGGTCGTTATTCCCGTAAGCCCAGGTCAGTCGTCAACAAAAAGGTTATCCGCTACGGTAAAATAGGATTTAGCACTGTTCATAGCAAGGTTGATTACGCCTTTAAACGATTTGAAACAAAATTTGGTACCTGTTCGATTAAAGTCTGGCTCTCAACGCACTAATCGTGAAGCGATACATTATTAAAGTAAAATGCAAAGAGGTTTTTTAAACAATAATAATTCAATAAATCCAGTAAATCAACCCGTCCCCCCAGTATTGACTGGACAAGGAGGCTCTCTAAACCCTTTTCGCGAACTTGGTGAAGTTGTATCCGTGCGCACCGTGACAACGGCCGAGACCGGTGTGCAAACATCGTTGCCTTCCGTGACAACGGCCGAGATCGGTGTGCAAACAATCGAACCACCGCAAATTTTCGTGGATTCTGATCTTGCGCAAGTTGTCATTCTCGTGTTTGTTTTAATTGGAATTGGCACTGCTCTCTACGGGTGTTACCGCCTTACTCTCTGGGGTTATTCAAAAATTGACCCCACGCCTCCGCCAATTGCGGAGACGAAGGTCATTGACACTAGGGTACCGTTGCCGGATCCCTTTGATTTTCTCAAGGATGCTACCCCCCCTACCAAGAGGGGCTCGTCATATCCTAGTAGAGGGTACACTAGACACTCCCTAGTCGATGACGGGCCGCCTTTTGGCTTTGACGATTTTTCTACAACCATGGATCAGATCAGTGATTTTTTTTTTAGCATACCGCCTATACTTTAGTAGAAAATATGAACAAGAAAAAACTTAAGTCGACGCAGAAAGGGATCAAGTCGAAGACACTAGGCCAGGGTTCACGCCGTTCGTCGAATCAAAAAGGGTTACAAAATAAAATTATCAAAGGAAGCAAAGGCCAGAAGGGTAAGCGGTTACCATTTAAGCTTTATCATACGTTTGGTACGGAGATTGATAGAAAAACGGAGCGCCTGGGTAAATTTGTTCTAGTTGCCCTAGCCAATGCAAGGTTATCGGCTAGACAAATAGAAGCGGGACGCAGGGCTATAAAGAAGTATACGCGTAAATCCTATAGACTTGCTGTTCGAGTTTACCCCTATTCCCCCGTTACCAAGAGACCATCAGACGTGCGCATGGGGAAGGGTAAGGGGACAAAAATATCCGATTGGATCTATCCGGTCAAGGCCGGTAAAACTGTTTACGAAATTGCTACCAAGCGCCGCCGCAGAAAATTTAGAAGGCAGGCCTTTTATCGCATTGATCTTGCCAGGGCTCTGCGACTTGCACAAACAAAATTTTCTTTTCCTACTGTTGTTCGTTATCTCAACGAGTAATAAGCCATAATAAGTGAAAGCATTCAACAAGGGCTAATTTCATGATTTTTACAGGAACGCGCCTGCCCGTTGGTGATAATTCCGGAGCTCTACTAGTTCAATGTATTAAAATAATGTCCAAGTCTAAGTATCGCTGGGGCTCGTTGGCCGATGTTGCTTTGGTTTCTGTCAAGAGAGTTCGTCCCGCCAAGAGAGTAAAGAAAAAGGAGAAACACAGATTTTTGATTGTTAACACCAAGCTGGGTGTACTCCGCTATTCTGAATTATTACGCTTTGCGACCAATTCCGGCGTGGTGCTGAAAAAAGAGGATGCAGTCCCAATTGCAAGCCGCGTTAGTCTCATAGCTCCGTTTGAATTGCGTCGCAATTTTCGGAGAATTGTAACTATGGCCTCAGTAAACGTTTAAAAAATTAGTATAATAGTATCATGACTAGAACACGTAAAAATTTTTATCGTAATACCTATTTTATGAAAAAATGTGTTAAAACCACGGACTGGGATCTTAATCTGAAGCATTTTTCAGAATTTCAGTTTTGGCTACCCAGTGCAGTTATGGGTTCACTGACCTTTAAAAGTGCTGACATGGCGGGTTACAATGATCTAAATTTTGCCAAAGCCTCGGCTTTCCTGGCAAAATTACATCGCGGAGTGCTAAGTTCGCAATTTCGCTTCGCCAAGCCGAAAAAAGCAAAAAGTGCCCAGTACCAGAAATATTCGACCGAACCGACCAAGAAGCAAATGTATAATTTTGTTAAGGTTATGGATCGCCGTGAATTGATAGCCTACCTGGGGCACTTTTATTTTTTTCTTAGACCTTTTGCAAAGCTAAGACAGGTAAGTCCAGTGTCCAGTTTAGCCCATGCTGCCCTGCTAACAGTTACCTTTCCAGATGTTACCCCATTTGCAGCGGGCGCCGCCTCGCTGCCCCTTTTTTACGATTATTTTGACTGGCAAACAGCGAAAATTGTAATTCAATTGAATACAACAAGTCAAAAATTGTTCTTTATCTTTAGTTCACTTTTCCGTTTTGGGGCCCTAAATAAATAAAAAGTTCGGAATAACTCCTAGCTTATTATATTATAATATAGATAAACTAAATGATATACCTTACGCCAAGAGACAAAAGAAAAAGAGTAGAATATAAAAGAGATGAGTTCCGTAAGCTTTGCTTAAAATTTTTGGCTACGCGCCAAGCACTGAAACCTTCGGATAGACTTTTTGCCCGCACCCAAATCGATAAACTCTCTCGTAATGGATCAATAACAAGACTGCGCAACCGCTGCATCATTAGTGGGCGTGGTCGATCCGTCTACAGAATTTTCGGACTGGACCGCTATGTTTTTAAAAAAATGGCCAATCAGGGCTTGTTAACCGGCATTGAAAAAACTGGTTGGTAACAATGTATAGCGATCGATCTCGCCCCATAAAAATTCAGGAAAAACCTAAAATTAACAAAAATACTAAATAAACGCGCGCAGCAAAAGACATATGACGAATAATACTTTGGCAGATTTAATTGCTAGAATACGCATGGGGGCTCAGACTCGTAAGAAGTCCATTAAAGTTGCCAACACTAACATTGCTCGGCGCCTCGTTGATTACTTTGTTAAACAAAATTTAATAATTAGCTACCAGATATCAGCCGACGAAAAGAATCTAGAGATTTTTTTTCGCTTTGCTGTTGGTAGCAACGCCAATGTACTAGCCCAGGTTTCTCTTATTTCCAAGCCTGGGCGTCGCATTTATCTTAAATTTGGTAACCTTGTGACACGCTACAAAAAAAAAGAGCATATTCTCATATCCACTCCCGCCGGTTTATTAAATCATCGATCATTGCTAGGTGGTCTGCGTCGCTTCCGACTAAGCGGCGAGCCACTAATGATTGTAAAACACTAGCGGTAATAAAAAAATTAATAACTCCGCGAAGACTAGATGTCCATGGCAACTACTACTCTCTACCTAGCACGAAAAAATCAAGGGTTTAAATTTACTAGGCTAAATCACAGTAGACAGCAATTGCGCGTTGAAGTCACCAATGGATTTGCTCGCTTCGTTGATTTTCTCAGGATAAAGGGTAATCTTTCACAGGGCACTTCCAGCGATCCTAAACTCTTTTTTTCCAACCTACCTAATTTTACCGCTTTTCATAAATTTTTGGTGGGCCGGTTAAATTGGTTAGCCACGGGCTTTTTCCATGAATTTATTATCCGCGGTATAGGCTATCGCTATAAGTTTCACCGTAGGCAGGGGTTATCAGCCCTCTTTTTCAAAATCGGCTATGGTCACAGAATACTTTTTCCTATCCCTATGGAGATAGACTTCCGGAATAATAAACGCTACGACTTTATTGTGGCCGGTTTCAATAAGTCTGTGGTTAAGACCTTTGCCGAGGAGGTCCGAAACCTAAAGCCGACGGATGCTTACAAGGGTAAGGGTATTAAATACTACCAGACACCGCTTAAACTTAAGATCGGTAAAGTTCGATAGTGTTGTAGCTAGGTACCCTCTTTAGTTAAAATCTAATAAAATATATATAAATAAACGAACTAAACATGGAACAATCGTTACTATTCCAACGACTAAAGAGAAAAATTTCCAAAAAAATACGGGTAAGCAAATCACGAATATTCGGCCACCAGGTTGAAGCCAATCAACATGCCACGTCATTTCTTGGCAATGTTTATGGAATAAATCATAGCAGGGCTAGTAAATACATTCTACAATTTGGTTATCGACCGCACGTTAAATGCCGAAGGCTGAAAGCCCGCCAATGGCTAAAGATTAAACGCCAGGTTGAGCGTAGGGCAGATCTTGAGAAAGCCCTAAGAAAATTCTCACTCCTTTCCCTGCGCAATCGCGTTAATCAAGGTAACTTCTACGCAAGCCGCTTTTGGAGGGGGTTGCCTGTCCACGGTCAGAATAGCAGAACCAACGGTCGGACCGCCAAAAAAATAAATCTGTCTCGCATCCCGGCCAATATGAGAGTCAAGGTCGCTGCCCCCACATCCGTTAGTACTAGGGGCAAGGGAAAAGGTAAAAAAGATAAGAAATGAGAACGCAAAATATATTCTATATATTCGTTGACAGAGGGGCGAGTAGTTTAGTGAGAGAACACGGGACTGCAAATCCTGGGACAGTGGTTTGATTCCACTTTCGCCCTGTGAAAAAAAATACTATAACAAATACAATATTAAATAAACAAAACTTATGAAACCAAATAAAAATACGCAGGAATTTAATGACCAAATGTACGAGTTGCTAATGGAAACTTCTAGGAAAGTCGCTGCAGCGAAGGCTCGATCGGCCGCTGCCCCTACCTCTTCTTTTAACCTACCGCGCGAAAGAATGACCACCGCTCAATTGGATAATTGGCGTCCGCCGGCTCCTCCTCAGTCTGATGGTACTTTCGTTTCCATGATTTTTAATGACTCCACGCCGACTATGGCTAATAATTCAACGCGAACCGCCACTAATCAATTCGTTTTCGAGCCAGGTTCAATATTTGACAGACCGCTTCCAAAAGAGGATTTGCTATGGTCAAATGATGAAAGTTTTACTAGTATGGTTCAGGAGACTGAGGAGGCCTTATTCGACGAGAGTGCTTTTCTCGATCCTTTCGATGACTTGCTGGCAGAGCCCAGCCCGGCGGTTGCCCCCATCCCCGAGCCCAGCCCGGCGGTTGCCCCCATCCCCGAGCCCAGCCCGGCGGTTGCCCCCATCCCCGAGCCCAGCCCGGCGGTTGCCCCCATCCCCGAGCCCAGCCCGG
>Ga0163144_10013934_pt1 | contig 16719 bp, 18 predicted proteins | sample OliLak19BULKMAT1_FD_123175 | JGI IMG/M metagenome (GOLD analysis project Ga0163144, IMG submission 123175) | Freshwater microbial mat bacterial communities from Lake Vanda, McMurdo Dry Valleys, Antarctica - Oligotrophic Lake LV.19.BULKMAT1 | ecosystem: Environmental > Aquatic > Freshwater >... | reverse complement strand
CTCGAAGGCTTCGACGAGGCCGTGGATCCAGCCGAGGCCGCGCGTCTCGCCGTCTTCGAGGCCGATGTCCGCCATCAGCTGCAGGCCGACGCAGATGCCGAGGAAGGGGCGCTGGCGGGTGAGGATGGCGGCTTCGAGGGCCTCGACCATGCCGGGGATGGCGCGCAGGGCGCCGGCGCAGTCGGCGAAGTGGCCGACGCCGGGCAGCACGATGCGGTCTGCGGCGGCCAGGGCGGCGGGGTCGGCGGTGATCTGGATGTCATGGTCCGCGCCGGCGGCGGCGGCGAGGGCGCGCGCGCAGGAATGGAGGTTGCCGGAGCCATAGTCGATGAGCGCAACGCGGGACATGCGCGGCTCTTAGCGGCGCGGGCGGGGCGTGGCAATCGAGGGGTACCGCGCGCTTGGACCTGCCGGGAAATCATGCGATAGGCCGCGGCCATGGACCTGCTTATCCTTATCGCGCTGATCGCCCTCAACGGGGTGTTCGCGTTGTCCGAACTTGCCATCATCTCCTCCCGCCGGACACGGCTGCAGATGCGCGCCGACAAGGGCGACCGGGGGGCGAAGGTTGCGCTGAAGCTGCAGGAAGATCCGTCGCGGTTCCTGTCGACCGTGCAGGTGGGCATCACGCTGATCGGGATCATCGCGGGCGCGTATGGCGCCACGGCGCTGGCGGAAGATGTGGCGCCGTGGATCGTGCAGACTTTCCCGGCACTGGAAGAGCAGGCGGGCTTCATCGCGTTCGGCGTGGTGATTGCGGCGACGACTTATCTTTCGATCGTGATCGGCGAACTGGTGCCGAAGCGGATTGCCATTACCGCGCCGGAGGCGTTCGCGAGCCTGATGGCGCCGCCGATGGCGTTGCTGGCGAAGGTCGTGTTTCCGGTCGTCTTTATCCTGAGGGGTTCGACCAACCTGATCCTGACGGTGCTGGGTCTGGCCAAGGTCAACGCAGACCTGATGACCGAAGAGGAAATCGAAAGCGTGATCGAGGAAGGCGCAGCCAGCGGCGCCATCGACGAGGACGAACGCGCGATGATCCGCAGCGTGATGCGCCTCGCCGACCGGGACGTGCGCTCGATCATGACCTCGCGCAAGGATGTGGTCTGGCTGGACCTGGACGATCCTCCGGAAGCGCTTCTGAAGCAGATTGCGGCCAGCAAGCATTCGCGCTTCCCGGTCGCGCGCGGCGATCTGGAACACGTCATCTCGGTTGTTCAGACCAAGGATCTTCTCGCCCTGTCAGAAGGCAGGCGTCTGCCGGACTTCGAGACCGCCGGCCATGCGCCGTTGTTCGTGCCGGACACGATGACAGTGCTCAACCTGCTCGAGAGCATGCAGGCGAGTTCGGTGCAGATGGCGCTGGTGTCTGACGAGCTCGGGCATATCGAAGGCATTGTCACGGCGGCGGATGTGCTGGGCGCGATTGCCGGGGATGTCGCCTTCTCGCCAGAAGACGGCCTCGCGCGTCCGCAGAAGCGCGAAGACGGCTCCTGGCTGCTCGATGGCCGGATGGCGATCGAGGACGCGGAGATCGCGCTCGGTTCGGACCTGACGGCGGAGGAGGACCCTCCGTACACGACGGTTGCGGGCCTGGTCATCCATCACCTCCAGCGCATCCCGGAGCTGGGTGATGCGGCGGTGTCCAGCGGCTGGCGATTCGAAGTGATCGACATGGACGGCCGCCGGATCGACAAGCTGCTGGTGGCGCGCCTTCCGTCCAAGGATGAAGACCCGACCGGCTAGGGAATGGCGATCCAGTTGCCGTGGAAGCCCGGGGGAATCCGGTGCGGTATGGTGATGGTGGCAACCGGCGGGCCGGTGAAGGCCTGTGCATCCAGGATCGCAAGGTCGGTCGTGTCCCTGTTCGTGTCGATCACGTAGCCAATCAGCCAGCCTTCATCCTCGGCCGCCTTTTCATGTGCGGGAATGAAGACGAATTCGCCGGGCACGCGGCCTTCACCGAAGTCATGGACTTCGCGGGTGCGGGCGCCGAGGTCGTGCTTGAACAGGGTTGACGCGCCCATCCAGTCGGCTGTGCCGGTGGGGGGCAGGGCCACGGTGTAGGCATAACGATAGGGTTGGCCGATGCGGCGTTCGTCCGGACGCGGAAATTCCTGTGGGGCCTCGTCGAGGACGGTGCGCGTAACCTTGCGGGTTGCGGGATCGATCTCGAGGCTTTCGAACGTGGTGACGGGCGCGTTCGGGCCTTTCTGGCCATCGGCGAAGACGGCGGAGTGGACACAGGCATCCATGATGACTGTCCCGTCTTCTGTCTCGTAGGCGTTGGCCGGGTGGAAGATGTAGCAGGGCGAGATATCGCACCAGATGATCTCGTCGCCTTTGCCTTCCCGCGGCAGGAGGCCGATGCGGGCGGCGTGTTTCGGGTTCCAGCGATAGGGGAAGTTCTCGCCTGAGATCAGAGCGTGCATCGAGAAGGTGACGGGCAGGTCCATCACGATGACGTAGTTTTTCGTGATCATGCAGTCATGGATGGAGGGACCATCCTGCACTGCGATGGGTTCGTGGCGGCGGACTTTTCCGTCCGTGTCCAGAACAGTGTGCCAGATGACGGTCGGATCCATCGCGTTGTAGCAGATGGCGTGGGTTTCGCCGGTGACCGGGTCGAGATGCGGGTGGGCGGTGAAGCCCTTGGCGAGAAGCCCGCCGAAATCGCTGCGAGTGCGTGTTTCCAGCATGTCGGAGACTTCCACCGGCAGGCCGCCGGCTTCGACGATGGCCCAGATCTTTCCGGCCATGGCGACAACGTTCGTGTTCGGACTACCGAAGCGGCTGTCCGGGCCGGGGATGGGTGGTTCGCCCAGGGCCTGGCTGATTTCGGCGGAGCGGACCCAGCGGTTGCGGTACCAGAGCGCCTGGCCGCCTTCGAGGCGGACGCCGTGCAGCATGCCGTCGCCGGCAAACCAGTGGTGCGTTGCAGGGTTCGGCGGCGTGAAGGGGTTGGGGCCGTTGCGCAGATAGAGGCCGTTCAGCGCTGCCGGGATGGTGCCGGTGACCTTTAGATCCGTCAGCGTGTGCTCGTCCTTCAGGGGCGTGTGGATGCCGGTGAGGTAGGGGTTCGGCGCCTTGGCCTTGCGATGGGCGCGGTTGAAGTTTGCGACCCCCAGGAGGCCTTGAGTAACGACGCCTCGGATGGCGGCTTCGACGGGGCTGGGCATCGGGGGCTCCTGTTGGATGAGAGAGGTTGCGGGGACTTCAAATAATGTTTACACCGGCAACATGTCCGAGAAAGATAACACTGTCAACATCGGTTCCGAGAAAAATCGCTATCACCATGGCGATTTGCGTGCGGCGCTGATCGAGGAAGGCCTGAAGCTGATCGATGCGGGCCCGGCCGAGGCGCTGAGCCTGCGCGAGATTGCGCGCAATGCAGGCGTCTCGGCGACAGCGGTCTACCGTCATTTCCCGGACAAGGCGGCTTTGCTCGGCGCACTGTGCCTGGAGGGCCACGCCCGGATGGCGGCGGCGTTTCAGACGGCGATGGCGTCAGCGGCGCCGGGCGTTGAAGCCTTCAGCGCGATGGGGCGGGCCTATGTCCACTTCGCGCTGGCCCATCCGGCACTGTTCCGCCTGATGATGGCGCAGACGGCCGGGCCGGTCCCTGCGCCGCCGCCGAATGCGGGGGAGGGGGCGGACGGGATGCAGATGCTGGTCAACGCGATCGACGGCCTGTTCGGCGCCGACACGCCCAAGCCCTTGCGCGAGGCACGCCGGCTGAAAGCCTGGGCGTTGGTGCATGGCCTCGCGATGCTGATGCTGGACGGGCAGGTGCCGGCAGAGGCGGCGCTGATCGACGCGGTTGTAGATGCATCTGTGCTGTGACCAACAGCAATACAGGCGGCCCCGGCTAAAGCTCTGGGCCGCCTGCAAATTCAAATGCCGTAGGCTGCCATGCCCAGGGGCGTGAGGGTCATCACGACGATCAGAAACAAGGCTGCGTAATCATAGACTGGCGACATGGTTTCTACTCCAATGTGTCACTACTGTTCCCACAGAAAGACAACACCGGCGGTAACCAATGGTTCCGAAAGGTGGCCGTCCGTTCACGGACAGCCGGATACGTCCCTCCCGGGCCTCGGCCTTACAAGCTGCCCTTGGTGCTCGCCGGTTTGCCGCCGAGGCGGGGGTCTACCGTGATGGCGGTGCGCAGGGCTCGCGCCGTGGCCTTGAAGCAGCTTTCGGCGATGTGGTGGTTGTTCTCGCCGTAGAGGTTCTCGATGTGCAGGCACATGCCGCCATTGCCGGCGAGTGCGTGGAAGAACTCCTTGAAGAGTTCGGTGTCCATCTCGCCGAGCTTGTCGCGCCGGAAATCAACTTTCCAGATCAGGTAGGGACGCTTGCAGAGGTCGACCGAGGCGCGGGTCAGCGTCTCGTCCATCGGGATATAGGCGTGGCCGAAGCGGGCGATGCCGCCGAAATCGCCAAGCGCCTGGGCGATGGCCTCACCGATGACGATGCCGGTATCTTCAACCGAGTGGTGAAAATCGATGTGCAGATCGCCCTTGCAGCGCACGGTCAGGTCAATCAGCGAGTGCCGGGACAGGCTGTCCAGCATGTGATCGAAGAAGCCGATGCCGGTGTCGATGTCGGACTTGCCGGTGCCATCAAGGTTAACCGTCACCGAGATGTCGGTTTCCTTGGTCTTGCGGGTGATCGTGGCGGTACGGGTTTGGGTCATGGCGGGCATATAGTCCTTGGCGAACATTACAGCTAGCGCATGATGTTCACAGATTCCTAAACATCTACGGGGCAGTTTGAGCAGCAGATTCCGAATCGGAGGGCTGGAGCGGCCGCAGTGTGAAGCATTCATCGGTCATCGGCCGGTTGACGGGCAGAGTATCCATTCCGGTTTTCGCCGGGATTACCGCCGGGCTTTTGTCCATTTTTCTGTACGTCGCAGTGATGGCGATTTCCATCGGCTACCGGATGATCGTCATGGGCGCGCCGTTCGGATTCGCGGTGCCGTTGCCGCTGCTGGTCATCATGCTGGTCGCCTGCATGTCGATCTCGGCCGTGGGGGCCTACCTTTTCGCCAAGCCTCTGCAGGCGGTGTTCGAACGCTTCACCGCCTACATGACCACAAGCCGCGCGGACGCCGAGGCCGAGCTTGACCACCTGCAATTCCCCGAACTGCGCCGCCTGCGCGTGGCGACAACGCGTTCGGTGCGCAAGCTGCGGCGCGAGAACGAGACGCTGCGCCAGATTGCCTACAAGGATGGGCGCACTGGATTGCCGAATGCGATTGCGCTGGAGCGGCACGTCAATGCGACCCTGCCGGAGGCGAGTTTCGAGTATCCGGCGGCCTTCCTGCTGCTGGACATCGACCGGTTCGGTCAGCTGCTCGAACAGGTGGGCACGACCAACGGTGACGCGCTGATCGACGGCGCGGCGAAGCGTCTGGCGCGCGCCCTGTCCGACCTCGGCGATCCGGCCGCCATTGCGCTGCGCGGCAGCATGCTGTCCGCGCTGTCGGCCGACAAGTTCGTGCTCTACCTGCCGTGCGCCATCAACCGCGACCATGTGATCTCGATCGCCCGGGCGATCCGCGCCGCGTTCGCCGAACCCTTCGACCTGCCGACGCGGCAGATCACCATGTCGATCTCGGGCGGCATCGTAATGGCGCCGGAAGATGCGGAATCCTTTCCGAAGGTGTTGCAGAACGCCAAACTGGCGGTGCGTCTGATACGCTCCGAGGCGCAATCCGGCTTCCGCTTCTTCACGCCGCGGCTGACGCGGATCGTGCAGGGGCGCTACCGGTTCGAAGCGGAACTGCGCGACGCGGTGGCGAACAAGGAATTCAAGGCGGTTTTCCAGCCCAAGATCGACTTCGAGACGGGCCGGATCATGGGCGCCGAAGCCTTGGCGCGCTGGCGGCGGCCGAACGGCAAGCTGATCTCGCCGGCGACGTTCATTCCGGTGGCGGAGCAGGCGGGACTGATCGATGCGATCGGCATGCAGATCCTCGAAGCGGCGTGCGAGGCGGCGCGCAGCTGGCAGCTGGAAGGCTATGACCTGACGGTGGCCGTCAACGTCTCGCCGAGCCAGTTCCAGCGGCATGACCTGACCGACGCGATCATGGCCGTGCTGCGCCGGACGGGCCTGCATCCGAACCGGCTGGAGCTGGAAATCACCGAGAGCATGGCCGTGTCTGACCCTGCGCGCGTGGCGGAGTTCATCTCGCCGCTGCGGGCGATGGGAACCAAGCTCGCGATCGACGATTTCGGCACGGGCCATTCCAACCTCGCCACCCTGACGCAGCTGCCCTTCGACGTGTTCAAGATCGACCGGCAATTCGTCTCGGCGCTGGAGACCGACCGGCAGGCGCCGGCAATTGTAGAGATGATCCTCGCGATGGCAGAAACGCTGGGCCTGAAGACCGTGGCCGAAGGCGTGGAGACGACGCGCCAGGCCGAGTTCCTGCGGCGGCGCGGCTGCACGATGGCGCAGGGCTTCCTGTATTCACCCGGCCTGCCGGAAACCGCCTTCTTCGACTTCCTGCGCGCCTGGCGCCCGGGGCAGGTGAGCGAGCCGCAGAACGACGTTCAGGAACGTCAGGCACCCCGCTGGTAAGTGCCGACGGGCACGCCGCCGAGCAAGGTTTCGCCGGATTTGCGATAGCCCAGCTTTTCCGCAACACGGACCGAACTTGAATTGGCGGGTTCGATCACGCAGGAGCTCACGCCGGGGCAGTTTGCGTCCAGCCAGTGATGCGCGGCTGTCGTCGCTTCGGTGGCAATGCCGCGGCCCCAGGCGGCGCGGCCGAAGGCCCAGCCGGCTTCCGGGCCGGGCACGAGGTCTGCGGGCAGGCCGCGCTGGAAATCCGAAAAGCCGGCTTCGCCGAGGAACTCGCCGGTCTGGCGGTCGGTGACGACCCAGTAGCCATAGCCCTTGAACACCCAGAGGCCGGCCGAGCGCAGCAGCGCAAACCAGACATCCTGGCGCCCGCGCGGCTTGCCGCCGATGAAGCGGACGACATCTTCATCGGCCCAGACAGCGGCAGCTGCGTCTAGGTCGGTGGGCTCGGCGCCGCGCAAACGCAGGCGCGCTGTTTCGATGATTGGGGCCTTCACGCGCCAGCTTTCATCTTGGCAAGCATCGCGCCCATCGCGGCGTGCACGGCGTTGATGGCCTTCAGGGGACGGACCATCACCTTGAAGTCCGTGATCTGACCATCGGGGTTCCACGCGATCATGTCGACGCCGTTGACGGCGATGCCGTCCATTTCGGTTTCGAACTCGAGCACGGCGCGGTCTCCGCAATCGAAGACGCGGGTGTAGCGGAAGCTGTCATTGCCGAGCGTCTGACCGGCGGCAAGGAGGTAGCCCATGGTAATCTGCTTGCCGACTTGCGGTGTATGGACGACCGGGCTCTTGAAGACGACCTCGTCGGCGAGCAGCGGCGCGAGGCCGCCCGGCGAATGATCATGCGCCATCCAGTCAAACCAGCGCTGCAGGTTCGGGCTGTGGCCGGTTTCAGGGATCAGGTGCTTTGCCATGGGTGTGTCCTCCGGGATGGGAGATTAGGCGGGGCAGGGCGGGGCTGCAACACGCTCATGCGTAACCGAGAAAGGCGAGGATTTTCGATAGTACGCCGCGATCAAGGCAGAGCTCGCGGTGGTCGAGGCCGGTAACGCCATGGACTTCGGCGCCGGGGAGTTTCGAGGCGACAACCGAGATTTCGTCTAGGGGGCAGCCGATGTCGGCGTCGGAGCCGATGAAGAGGAGTTTGCCGCCGTATCCAGAGAGCGCGTCAACGAAATCGAAAGGGGCGAGTTCGCCGCCGCCCGAGGCGCGGATATACTCCAGCGCCTTGTCCAGCGCGGCGGGGTCTACGCCTTCCCGGCGTTTGGCTTCTGCCCATCCTAGCACGGGTGGCGCGATCAGTATCACGTAGTCGGCCTTCGCGCCGGACTTCAGAGCGTTCGCTGTCGCGATGCAACCGAAAGAGTGGGCGATGATGGCGTCGACGGGCGTGTGTGCGGCGCAGACATCATAGACGGCCTTGCCGGCGGCGGCGCCGCTGAAGTCGGCGGCCTTCGACGCGCCGTGGGCGGGCAGGTCCATCAGCAGGACGGGCCGGGTGTTCGAGATGAAATCCTGCGCGTACTGGCGCCAGATACGGTGCGTATCGTTCCAGCCGTGCACGAACAATGTCGCGGGGCCGGCGTGTGCGCGCCAGAGCGGTGTTTCGCCGACATCGCGCCGGGCGTTCGGCGGCAGCATGTTCTGTCCCGGCGCCGCGCTGATCGGGTTGGGCGTCAGTTCGGCCAGAAGTGCTTTGACGGCCGGGTCCATCGCGTCAGCTATCCCGCATACGCCGCCGCGAGGTCCGGGTCGCGGGTGGCGACGAGGTCGGCGAGGTCGGAGATGACTTTGGCCTGTTTCCAGGTGGCGTCGTCCTGCATCTTGCCGTCGATCATGGCGACGCCGGTGCCGTCCGGCATGGCGGCGAGGATCTTGCGGGCGAATTTCACTTCGTTCGGGTCCGGAGAGAAGACGCGCTTGGCAATGGCGATCTGCGAGGGGTGCAGCGACCAGGTGCCGGAGCAGCCGAGCAGGAAGGCGTTGCGGAACTGCTGCTCGCAGGCTTCGCCATCGGCAATGTCGCCGAAGGGGCCGTAGAAGGCATTGATGCCGGCCATGCGGCAGGCGTCCACCATCCGGGCGATGGTGTAGTGCCAGGGGTCCTGCTGGACGCTGGCGCGCGGGCTACCGTCCCCGTTCGGATCATCAATGACGCGGTAGAACGGGTGGCCGCCGCCAACGCGGGTGGTTTTCATCTTGCGGTTCGCGGCGAGGTCTGCCGGGCCAAGCGAGATGCCCTGCATGCGCGGGGAGGCGAGGGCGATCTCCTCGACGCGGGCCATGCCTTCGGCGGTTTCGAGAATAGCATGGAAGAGGATCGGGCGCTTGAGGCCGGCTTTGGCTTCCAGTTGGGCGACGTACTGGTCGGCGAAGTGGATATCCCAGGGACCTTCGACCTTCGGCAGCATGATCACGTCGAGCTGGTGGCCGGCCTTGAGAACGAGGTCTGACACATCCTGCTGGAACCAGGGGGAGTTCAGGCAGTTCACGCGGCTCCAGAAGCCGGTGCCTTTGGCTTGCCAGTCATACATGTTCGCCATCTCGATGGCGCCGGCGCGCGCGGCGTCCTTGGCATCGGCCGGGATCGCGTCTTCGAGATTCGCGAGGATCACGTCCACGGTCGGGGCCATCTCGGGCACCTTGGCGCGCACCTTGTCGAGATGCGGCGGGACGAAGTGGATCATCCGCTCGAGGCGGACCGGCAGCTCGCGCATCGGCTCGGGCGCGCCGATCGACAGGGGCTTGAAGAAGTTACGCGGCGTTTTCTGTGACATGAGGAGCCCCTTCGATTTGCGCGGCGAGGATTAGGGCGGGCGCCGGGCGGCGTCAAATGATGGGCGACGAGGGAACATATGCCGCGCCCGGGCGTTGATAGCGCTGAACAATGTAAAGGACGTTTCCATGTCGCTTCTGATGATTCTGTTGACGATTTTTCTCCCGCCTGTCGCTGTTGCGTTGAAACAGGGGATTGGTGTGCAGTTCCTGATCAACATCGTGCTAACCCTGATCGGTTGGCTGCCCGGCGTGATCCACGCCTTCTGGATCAACACGCGGGGCGGCGAAACGCTTGCCTAGAAGCGCTTAGCTCACCATCGGGTGGGCGGTTTCCAAAAGTTCCTGGAGTTCGTCCGTAAGGACGTGGGTGTAGATTTGCGTGGTGGCGATGTCGGCATGGCCGAGCAGCATCTGCACCGCGCGCAGGTCGGCGCCGCCTTGCAGAAGGTGAGTGGCATAGGCGTGCCGCAGGGCGTGGGGGTGCACTCGGGCGGGGTCGAGACCGGCTTCAGCGGCAAGTCCCTCTAGCAACTGGCCAAGGCGGCGGCGCGTCAGGTGGCCGCTGGCGCCGCGTGAGGGGAAGACGAAATCCTCGGCGCGCGTTTTGACATCCGGGTCGGTGCGTTCTTCCAGCCAGTGAGACAAGGCTTCAAGGGCGGGTCGGCCGAGGGGGCAGAGGCGTTCCTTGCCGCCCTTGCCGCGGATGATGATGTCGCTGGTGACCCAGCGTGGGCCCTTGCGGCGGGGCAGGCTGCCGAGGGTGAGTGAAACGAGTTCGGAGGCCCGCAGGCCCGCGCCATAGAGCAGTTCGACGAGGCATTTGAGGCGCGGGTCCTGGACGCAGGCAAAGATCAGAACTTTCATCTCCTCGCGGGAGAGCACATCCGGGATGTCGCGAGTGGGCGAGGGGCCGTCGAGACGGGCGGTAGGGTCGTCCTTGCGGTCGCCTTCCTCGAACAGGAAGCGGAAGAAGCGGCGCAGAGCGGACAGCTTTCGGGCCTGCGAGGCGGGGGCGAGACCGCGTTCGGCAAGATCATTCACCCATGCACTCAGTTCTGCGGCCTTGGCCTTGGTCAGACGGCCATTGCAGAATTCCGAGGCGTCGATGAGGTCGCGCCCGTAGGCATCGAGCGTATTCGGGCTGGCGCCCCGCTCGGCGGACATCATCTCGAGGAAAGCGCTGATACGGTGTTTGTCTGACATGCCCGCAAGGCTAGTTGCGCAGGCTTAAGGGCGCGTGAAACCGCCGGATCGGGTCAGAAAACGCCTTCGACGGGAATCCGGGTTTCGCCGTCCGGGGGCGGGTTCCCGGCGGCCTGCTGGCCGAGCCACCACATGCCGCCGACGATCGCCAAAGCGAGGACGACGAAGCCGATCAGGAATTTACGCATGGATTTCTGCCCCGAAAGCTGGTTCTGCGGGCGAATCCTGCCGCCCGAATGCGCCGTCTATGTGGCAGGTCTGTAAAAGGCGCGCAACGCCGGGTAAGAGAGAGTATGCCGGAAGACGCCGACCCTTCGAGCCTGACGCCCCCGTTCGAGGGGCGGACGATCGCGCTTGTGGGTCTGATGGGCGCCGGTAAGTCGACGGTGGGGCGCCGTCTGGCCGAAAAACTGGGCCGCGCATTCTATGATAGCGATTCGGAAATCGAGAAGGCGGCCGGCCTCTCGATCTCGGATATCTTCGCGCTGCACGGCGAGGCGGACTTCCGGCGCGGGGAGAAACAGGTGCTGAAACGCCTGCTGGATCTGCCGCCGCATGTGCTGGCGACCGGGGGCGGGGCCTTCATCGATGCCGAAACGCGCGCGGTGATGAAGGAGAAGGCGGTGACGATCTGGCTGAACGCCGACCTTGAGACCTTGTGGCGCCGCGTGCAGAAGCGCGACAACCGGCCGCTGCTGAAGCGCGCCGACGCCAAGGCGCATCTCTCGAACCTAGTGACCGAGCGTGAACCTTTTTATTCACAGGCTGACCTTAATGTTCAGTCCAAGGATGGGCCGCATACCAATACGGTCAACGCCATCCTCAAAGCCCTGCAGACCTGGACACCGACATGACGACTACTGCCTCTCCAGAAACCGTCCGGGTCGAACTCGGTGCGCGCGCCTATGACATTCTTGTGGGGCATGGCGCTCTGACAGAATTGGGTCCGCGCCTCGCGCAGCTGGTCAAGCGTCCTCGCGCCTTTGTGCTGACGGACGACAACGTGATGCGCCATCACAAGACGCGGCTGGAAAAGGTTGTTGCCGGCGCCGGCATTCAGCTCGACTGGATGGCCCTGCCGCCGGGCGAGCAGACCAAGACCTTCGCGCAGCTTGGTCATGTGCTCGACTGGTTGCTGGCAGGCGGCGCGGACCGGGGTGATATGCTGATCGCTTTCGGTGGCGGCGTGACCGGCGACATGGGCGGGCTTGCCGCCAGCCTGATGAAGCGCGGCATGGGGTTCGTGCAGGTGCCGACAACGCTGCTGGCGCAGGTGGATTCCTCCGTAGGCGGAAAGACAGCGGTGAATACGCCGCGCGGCAAAAATCTCGTTGGCGCCTTCTACCAGCCGCGCCTTGTGATCGCCGATACGGAGCTGCTGTCGACGCTGCCGGAGCGGGAGATGAAAGCCGGTTATGCGGAAATCCTGAAATACGGCCTGATCAATGATGCACCTTTCTTCGACTGGCTGGCCGTGAACGGGCGCAAGGTGCTGGCGCTGGAGCCGGAGGCGGCACGCTACGCCGTCGCCCGGTCCTGCGCCGCGAAGGCGGCGATCGTGGTGGAAGACGAGACCGAGACCGGCGTGCGCCAACTGCTGAACCTGGGGCATACGTTCGGGCATGCGCTGGAGGCGGCCAACAGCTATGGGCCGGACCTGCTTCACGGCGAAGCCGTGGCGCTGGGCATGGCACTAGCGTTTCGCTACGGCGCCCAGATCGGCGTAACGCCGCCGTCGGATGCGCGCCGCGTGGCAGAGGTCATCCAGACCTCAGGACTGCCCGCCGACCTGAGGAGCAGGGACCGGGCCCGGTTCACCGCGCCGCGCCTGACCGAACTGATGCAGCAGGACAAGAAGGCGCGCGGCGGACGCGTGCCGCTGATCCTCGCGCGCGGGATCGGCGCGTCCTACATTCATCCGGATGCGGATCTTGAGTCCATCCAAGCTTTCCTTGCCCGCGAACTCCTTGAAACCGCCTAGAGAGACCCAATACCCGACATGATTGCCGGTTACCTGATTGCCATCGCCTTGCTGCTTTGCCTGTCCGCTTTCTTTTCCGGATCGGAAACAGCCCTCACCGCCGCGTCCCGCGCACGGATGCACCAGCTCGAGAAGGAGGGCGACAAGCGCGCCCGTGCGGTGAACAAGCTGCTGTCCAACCGGGAAGACTTCATCGGCGCGATCCTTCTCGGCAATAACCTCGTCAACATCCTGGCGTCCGTGCTTGCGACATCCCTGTTCACCTACATGTTCGGTGCGGGCGGCCTGGCTTTGGTGGTGGCGACGGGGGTGATGACCATCACGGTGCTGATCTTCTCGGAAGTGTTGCCGAAGACCTACGCCATCTCGCGGCCGGACTCGCTGGCCCTGCTTGTCGCCCGGCCGATAGGCATCGTGGTGCGCGGGGCGTCATGGATCATCCAGCTGATCCGCTTCATCGTGAAGATGCTGCTCACCTTGTTCGGCCTGGCCGGGCCGGTAGCGGCTGTTTCTGCGGAGCAGGAAATCCGCGGCGCGATCGACCTGCACGCCATGGAAGGCGGCGTCGAAAGCGGCGACCGGCTGCGCCTTGTCGGCGCACTCGATCTCAAGGACCTCACGGTCGAAGACGTGATGATCCACCGCAAGAACATCCAGATGCTGAATGCCGACATGGACCGCCGGCAACTGGTGATGAAGGCGCTCGCAAGTCCGCACACGCGCCTGCCGCTCTACCGCGGCGAAAAGGAAGAGATCATCGGCATCCTGCATGCCAAGGACCTCCTGCGCGCGGCGCTGCCGATGGGCGGGGACCTCTCGAAGCTTGATCTCGACTCGATCCTTCGCAAGCCCTGGTTCGTGCCGGAGACGACGCAGGTAAAGGACCAGCTCGACCAGTTCCTGTCGAAGGGCCAGCACTTCGCACTCGTCGTCGATGAGTATGGCGAGTTGCAGGGCATGATCACGCTGGAGGATATTCTCGAGGAGATCGTCGGCGCGATCCATGACGAGCATGACGTGCAGATCCAGGGCGTACGGGCGCAGGCCGACGGCTCGGTGAATGTCGATGGCTGGGTGCCGATCCGCGATCTCAACCGGGCGACCGGGTGGGCATTGCCCGACGAGGAGGCCGTTACGGTGGCCGGTCTGGTGATCCACGAGGCGCAGACCATCCCGGAGCCGGGACAGAGTTTCGTGTTCCACGGCTACCGGTTCAACATTCTGCGGCGCCAGCGCAATCAGGTGACCGGCGTGAACATATCGAAAGTTGATGCAGGTTAGGGCGCAGTGGCTTTCAACGCGAGCGCGTGCAGGCCGGTATCGAATTCCTTCTGCAGGACCAGCATGACGGTGCGCTGCACTTGAACGCGTGACAGCCCGGCGAAGGCGTCCGCGACAATTTCGACCGAATAATGCGTCTCGCCGCCCGGTGCGGCGCCGGCATGGCCTTCATGCTTGGAGCTGTCATCGTTGATGACGAGGGAGACGGGCGCGAAGGCCTCGGTGAGAATTTCCTCAATTCGCGATCGTCTGTCACTTGGTTGTGGCATCTTTAAGCGGCGCTCCCTATTATCGTGGCCCATGTCCGACAGCGATCCCTTCCGTTACCGCGTCAAGTTCAAAGATATACGCGTGAACCCTCCCAAGGACGAGGCTTCGCGGGCGCGCGCCAAGCAAACGCGGGTGTGCGACGAGCCAAATTGTGACCTTGAAGGCGCCTTTCCGGCGCCGCGTCAGGGCGGGAAGGGGCGGCATTTTTTCTGCGAGCAGCATGTGTCGGACTATAACCGCCGTTTCAATTTCTTCGAAGGCATGAGCGAGGCGGAAGCGGCCTCCTTCGTGCGCTCCGAGCGCTATGGCCACAAGCGCACCTGGCGGATGGGCGCCGGGCCGATGGGCGGCAAGCGCAGCGCGCACGCAAATGATCCGCGCCGCTGGGCGGGGCGAGGCTTTTTCGACATGGACGACACGCCCGCCGCCGAAGCGCGCGTCGAGGCCCATCGCTCAAGTCTCCAGCTGAGGGCGCTGCGCGAGCTTGACCTTGAGGCGGACGCCCAGCCCGCAGAGATCCGGGCGCGCTACGCCGAGTACATCCGCCGTTTCCACCCGGACTCCAACAAGGGTGACCGTTCCAGCGAACACAAGCTCGAACGCGTGGTTCGGGCCGGCAAGCTGCTCAAGGCTTCGGGCCTGATGCGGACCTGACAGGCCGTCCATGCCGCATGGACATTGGCAAGGATATTGTGATCAAAGGCGCGTTCAAACGGGATTCGCGGCTGGCGTTCGCGGGCCCGCAAAGAGGCAATGCGAATGAGCAAAGGTCTGGTGACGGTTTTCGGCGGTTCAGGCTTCATCGGCCGGTATGCTGCGCGCACGCTGGTGGAACGCGGCTGGCGCGTCCGGGTCGCAGTGCGCCGAGTACATGCTGCGATTGATGTGCGCCTCGCCGGGCCGCCCGGCTGGGTCGATATCGTGCAGGCCAACGTGCGCGACCGGGCTTCGATTGACCGCGCGCTGGAAGGCGCGGATGCGGTTGTGAACCTCGTCGGCATCCTGTTCGAAAGCGGCAAGCAGACCTATGCCGGATCGCAAGGCGAAGGCGCCGCGCTGGTCGCCGAAGCGGCCGCCGCCAAAGGCATCACACGGTTCGTGCAAGTCTCCGCCATCGGCGCCAATGCGGGCTCCAAGTCGCCGTATGGCCGCACCAAGGCACAGGGCGAAGCGGATGTGCGCAAGGCTGTCCCAACCGCAACCATCCTGCGCCCCTCAATCGTGTTTGGCGCCGAAGACCAGTTCTTCAACCGGTTCGCGGCCATGGCGCGCTCGGCGCCGTTCCTGCCGGCGATTGGCGGCGGCAAGACGAAGTTCCAGCCGGTCTATGCCGGCAACGTGGCGAGCGCGATTGCGGCGGCGGTGGATACCGATACGGCCGAAGGCAAGACGTATGAACTCGGCGGGCCGGGCGTCTATACGTTCAACGAACTCTACGACATCATCCTCAAGACGATCGACCTGAAGCGCTTCAAGCTACCGCTGCCCTTCTTCGTGGCGCGGCCATTCGGTTACATCATCGGCGCCGTATGGCGGTTCGTGCCGCCGTTTTCCTGGGGTTTGATCGGCGCACCGCCCTTGACGGGCTCGCAGGTCGAGATGCTGAAGGAAGACAATGTGGTCTCGCCCGGCGCGCTGACGCTGGCCGATCTGGGCGTGACGGATCCCGAGTCGGTCGAAGCCATCGTGCCGCGCTATCTCTGGCGTTTCCGCACCTATGGCGAATTCCACAAGCCCAGCGAAGCCTGATCAGGCGATCATCGGGATCGGCATCATCGTCAGCAGCGCGATGCCGAGCAGGATCCGGTAGGCCACAAAAGGCAGGAAGCTCATCCGGCGCACCAGCGCCATCAGGATGTAGATCGCCACCAGACCGGACAGGAACGAGCCGACCCCGATCGCAATGGCTTCGGCGGCTGTCACTGTCACGAGCCCCACTTCACTGCCGAAGTAGAATTCCGCAATCATGTAAAGGCCAACCGCCGAAAGGACCGGCGCGCCGACCAGCAGGCCGAATTTGGCAGCATCTGGACGCGAATAGCCAAGCGCCCGCGCTGTGGTCATCGTGATGCCTGAGCGCGACGTACCGGGCAGCACCGCAGCGATCACCTGAACTGCACCGATCAGCACGGCGTGCCAGGGTGTCATATCATCGATCGTACGATCTTTCTTCCCGAAGATGTCGGCAAGGCCGAGCAGGATACCGAAACCGATCAGCGGAATGGCGACTCCCTGGACCGAGCGCACCGCCGCATTGACCTCGTCAGGGATAAACAGCCGCGCCGCAGCGAGCCCGGCAAAGGTAAGCGGAAGCGAGGCGAGAAGGTTCATGGCGAGGCGCTCGCCCGAACTGAGTGTCCGTTTGGCGCCAAGCGCGCCGGGCAGGGAGAAGGTCCCGGCCACCGCCTCTCCGATCTCCCTGCGAAAATAGATCAGCATGGAGGCGACCGTGCCGAAATTGGCGACGGCGTTGATCAGCAGCTCGTCGCGCCCGACATAGCCAAAGAAGTCTGCCGCGATCAGCACATGCGCCGAAGAGGAAACGGGCAGCCATTCGGTGATGCCCTGCACAATCGAAATGATAAGAATCTGGAGGATCGACAT
>Ga0163144_10013933_pt1 | contig 16720 bp, 9 predicted proteins | sample OliLak19BULKMAT1_FD_123175 | JGI IMG/M metagenome (GOLD analysis project Ga0163144, IMG submission 123175) | Freshwater microbial mat bacterial communities from Lake Vanda, McMurdo Dry Valleys, Antarctica - Oligotrophic Lake LV.19.BULKMAT1 | ecosystem: Environmental > Aquatic > Freshwater > Lake... | reverse complement strand
AAAGGAGTCCAAAGCACCCATGACCAAACAAATGTGACTAAAAAAAATCGGAGAGGGAAACGACCACTTTCATTCACACTTAAATTCATTTGTTATCGTGAAACATAAATCGTGATAAGATAGTCAAAGAAATTGCCCGTAACGGTTTACAGCTAGAAGAAGGTGGCGATTTTTACCATCCCGATAGCTATCGGGATTGATGCGGAGAACCAATGTTTGATTAGCCTCCGCCAGCTGGCGGACTGCGGAGCACTGAACCGCCACTTTTGCCAAACTGCTGTTATGGGTTGTAGCGGTACCCAGTTTTTCTGTCCGCGTCTGCATGCTAAATTTTAATATGGCTCCAGTTCTCTCCAGATTTAATTCGGTAAAGCTGCATTTCACTAATGCCAAATTGCTTTGCAATATTTTTCAATCGTGTTTTACGATTAGGGTCTGCAAGTTTCTTTTTAAGTAATATTACTCTTGTGGAAGTTAATTTATGTCCGTCTCGGTTTTTATTATGTTGAATAAGTTTTTTTCTTGCCTTCAACACTAATGGGCTCGTTCTATTGTGTTCCAACCATTCTTGTCTTGTTGCCCATTTTAAATTGTCCGTGGAATTGTTTTTGCGATACCTGTCTATATGAAGAACAAAAACATGATCCTCTGATTTTCTTTTAAGAAATTGCTCTGCAACGATTTTATGAATAAATATTTTTTTGTCTTTAGTTATGCCTTTCACTCTAATTTTAAATGCAAAAACTGGGTAGGCGTCAACTTTGCTTCCTTTTAAGAGTCGACCGTTTTCGATTTTGTCAATAAAGCTTAGTAGTCGACCGTAATTTGAAACAGCATAACGCAATTTAAGTGAATGGTGAACTTGGAATTCCTTCCATTTTTCAAGAGCAAAAGATTTAATCATAAACGTTTATCAATATTAAAGTTCAATTTTATTTATTTGCCGGGCGTCCCGCTGTTACCCATAATGGTAAGTATATGCGAAGTGCGACCGATAGGGAGCATTATCGCATATACATTTTTCTGCACTGGCTATTCTTCTTTTATCTCAAGCAATTTGTTTCCTATCATCATGTACCAATTTCCATTACTCATTGTTTGGCTATTCGAAAAATTGATTCTCAAATTGGTTGTAGTTTCATCTGCTTCTGTCCAATTCAACCCACCGTTATTTGTTGAAGCGATTAAATCATTTACTTGGTACACATCTGTTGGGCAACCACTCTTTTCCAGTAACATTAATCCCTTGTCAACCGAATCAAACCCAATCATTCTTGCACTTTCACTATAAATTGTTTCCCAAGTATCTCCCCCATTAATTGATTTAATAACCTCACTGGACATAACAACGATGATGTTATTTTTATCTATAATTTCTACATCCCAAATTGTTGAACTACTAATTTCTATTGTTTTCAGCAAATTTCCATTTGTATCGACTACTAAAATTTTTCCGTCTCTACCTGATATATAAATTTCATCTTCGAATATTTCATAGCTATAAGTAACAAAACTAAAACCTAATTCTGAAGAACTAAATAAAGTATCCCATGTTTCACCATTATCGGCAGATTTCATTAAAGTTGATTCGTTATCTAAATTTAAATTAGCATACAAATTTCCTTCGCTATCAAATTTCGGATGGTATAAAATCCCCTTTAACTCTTCAATTTCTATCTCTTCCCAATTTGAACCACCATTCACAGTTTTAAGAATTACACATTTATTTTGACAATTTGGTGGAGGACAACCAGTAACGTCATGAACTGTTATTATACCAAAATTCTCATCCTTAAAAATCATTCCTATTGGATGCTGGTCGATTCCAATATTCATGTCTGTCCATGTTTCACCTCCATCGATAGTTTTGAAAACCTCTACATAGCCTCCAATATTATTATTTAGCATGGCATATCCTGTTTGCTCATTGACAAATTGGAAGGATTGTACACTTCCATTAAAATCAATTTCACTTATTGAGATTATATCAAATCCGATTGGCGACATAATATCAGTTTTGTGTTCACAGACTTCACCAAATTGTTCAATCAATGTTTCATCCTTGTCACATGATACTACCATGATAATGACAAGAAGTATTAAAAATATCTTATTCATAACTTTTCGTTTTTTGCTTGTGCATAACGTTTTGGCGCTTGGCGAAGGGCGGGATTTTACCACCAAACTTTCTACGAAGCCGTAATGTTCAAATTTACGAAAAACTGTCATACTGAGCACGTCAGCCCCGCTTGCGCCAAACCGCTGTTATGGGCAGGCATTCTCTGTCACAACTTAAGAAGCAGGATAATAATAACGCAAATAACTACCGCTGCAAATAAGGTATATTTTTTCCAAGCTGAAATTTCACTTTTTAGTTCTTTGGTCTGTTGTTGTAAACTGTCTATTATATTTTGTGAATTTTCAAGCCTGATTTTATTTTCTGAATTAGTTTGATTTAGTGATACAGTTATTTCCTTTTGTTTAGAAGAGTCTTTCTTAAAAGTTTGAATACTCGTTGCTAACCTTCTATTTTCTTGTTCTAAATCATCAGCTTCCTTTTGAATCGTTGTTATTTTATCAAGTTTAGTCGCAAGTTCATTTGTTAATTCGATGATTCTTTTGTCTTTAGTATTTACGTTGCTTGTTAGTTGCTCAATGCTGATTTGTAGAAGCGAAATTTCTTTTTCGAGTTCTTTGTATTTTTCGCTTTTACTTTTTAATTGATTTAGTTTAAAAGACAAAAATCTTTTGAAATATGGTTTTGCCAAATCATTACGAAATTCAAATGCTTTTGTTAAATTCTCGAAAGCAGAACTAAATTCACTATTATCGAAATCTTTTAAACTTTCATTATAATAGTAGTTGGCTTGTCCGTTTGCCAATTCATCAGTTATTACTTGTTCATTGTTTGCTGTTTGTGATAAGCGAATTACTTCATCACGCACAATTATATCACTTGGCTTTATTGGGGTTCTTAGTTTAATTCCCTCAAATGTCTTACACCTACTTAAAGCAACGTAGGTGTGCCCAGCAGAAAAGGCACCATCTCCCATATCAATAATTACATTGTCAAATGTTAGCCCTTGGCTTTTATGAATTGTAATTGCCCAAGCAAGTTTGATAGGATATTGGGTAAACGTACCAATTACTTTTTCGACAATTTTTCCTGTAGTTTCATCTATCTCATATTTGATATTTTCCCAAGTTGCTTTATCAAGTTTGTAGGTATTTGCTATTCCATTTTTTGTGAGGGCTACTACTATTTTTTCTTCATTCAATTCTGTTACCTTTCCAATTGTTCCATTTACCCATCTACCACCCCTGTCATTTTTGACAAACATTACTTGAGCATTAATTTTCAAGTCAAGTATCTTATTTGTAGGTAATAAGTCATCATTAGTACTATTTTCCTTTCCAAATTTGCCTTCGATTAATCCTTCAAACGAATATTGTTGTCCTGGCAGTTGTTGTATTTTCCGAAAGTTTGTAGCATCGACAATATCTCTTTTTGTTGCTAATGTTATAAAGTTTTCATTCCCATTGGGTGAAAAATTTGGGGCATAGCTTTTATTTAATTCTTGTAAGTCTTGGACTTGAGCTTGTTTTGTACGAACCTTATTTAGAAGGGATATAAATTTTTCATCCTTTTGACGATATACCTTTTTTAGTTCAATGTTGAGAAAATTAACCTTTTGAAATGTCCTTGCACTAAAAAAATATGGGGAAGCGTAGAAGCTTTTTACAATATTCCATTCTTCTGGTTTAGCAATAGGTTCTAATTGAAAAGTGTCTCCTACAAATAGAACTTGCTTGCCTCCAAATGGTAAATTTCTCTTGCCTCCAAAATTTCTTAATCTAAAATCAATTGCATCAATTGTGTCTGCTCTTACCATTGAAATTTCATCAATAATTATTAAGTCAGCTTTCTCAATTATTTCTCTTTTTTCTTTACTGAAGTTGTAAAAATTTTGTTTTTGAGCGTCATTAAATAACTCCCAAGCAAAAGGCGTAAATGGTAGTTGAAAAAATGAGTTAATGGTCACTCCACCTGCATTAATTGCAGCAATACCTGTCGGGGCAACGATTATATGATTTTTGGTAGTATTTTTTGCAATGTAACGAAGGAAGGTAGATTTACCAGTTCCAGCTTTGCCTGTAAGATAAATTGAGCGATTGGAATACAGAATTAACTGCTCTGCAAACTTGAATTCTTTATTATCAAGGTCAAAATTTTCGGGAAACTCATTCATAATTAGGGTGTGTCAATATGCTTGCCTATAACGTTTTGCAGCTACAAGAAGTTGGCGATTTCCCTGCCTGACTGCCTCAAGCAGGCAGGGAAGCACAAAACTTTCTGCCACCACAAAACTTGTTACGAAGCACAAAGCTTCGTTTTACCACTGAACCGCCATTTTCTTGTAGGTGCTTTTATCGGTTGCTCTTCTTTCCGTCCAAAGATGTGTTGTGTCAAAAGTCTGCACAAACCTGTCCACGAAGCGATTTAAATTAGAAGCGATGTCCCTCCGAATTAGCATTGTGCGTTGGCAAAAAAAATTAAAACACCGAAGGGTGGGAAAAAAAATAATTTGAATTTCAGCTTGTTTGGAAGCACTAAATGCCTGAAAGCAATTGTCCCAAGATTTGTATCTATGAAATTCATCTGCTGTGACGACTGACAAATATTTTGTAATTATTTCCTGAATACTTGTTTTCATTGGTTACATATAAAAAGCATAAGATTCCTTTGGTTGTTCATTTTCGCCCATATACTTCATTATTTCACCAACTCGTCTAGCACAACCAATTGTAATGGGATATTTGTTGTCGAATTGGGTATTATTCCAATTCATTTTTGTCAAGCCAAGAACTTCTTTACAAACTGTCTTTACAGATGAAACACAACTGATTATTCTGATTTCCAAAGGTGCAGGAATATACATTCCCGGATATGTTTGATACTGATGTACTGAACCTCTCGTATAAAGTATGTGTCTTTGTTCTGTTAATGAAAATAATGATCCTCGAACTGGTGGATAAAGATTATTTCTAAAGAATCGTAAATCTGTTTCCATTACGGTTGCTATATCATATTCAGTTATTCCTAAATCTTGCAATGCTTGTGTAAAACCATGCAATTCGTCTTTGTAGTATTTTGAAGTTTTATGAAGAACTACACGGCCTGGTAATGTGCCTGTCACAAATCTGTATTTGGTTAGTGCTTCTTTCAAAAGGCTTAATGATTGCTCATACGATAGATGAGGCTTTTTATCGTCCTTATCTTCCATTACTGGCGTTCCTCGAAGTATTACACCTTTACCGTTCTCATTGAAAATTTGAGCTAAACTGGTTTGAATAGTTTTTTTGTCTCTGCTTTTATAGAAGCCAATACCTACAAAACAAACCTTTGGCTTGTTTTCGTCAACTTCTAGTTTCCAAGGAATGGTTTGAAGTCCTTTATAATAAAGTGCAGTACAAAAATTCCAAGCTTTTGTTGCAGCATCTTGTGATTTGTTGCTGTCGTGCAATACATATTCCCTTAACAACTGAATTGGAGTATTGTGTCTCATTGCTCGGGCTTTTAAAGCACGTCTAAAGTTTAATTCTAATTCGGGCTCTTCACTATCTTCTGCAACTTGCTCTACGGGTTCATTATCTTTATTTTCTTTTACAATTTTCCCTTCAAAGCTTTTGGGAATGATACAAATTATCACATCACAGTTTTTAATATCGGAAAGAAAACCAATGTTTTCGCCAAACAAGTCAACGGCATCAATGACTCTTTTATCTCTATTAGATTCTTTCAAAATCTTATTTATATCATTTGGAGAAAGAATTCGTTCATAATTTGAATCGTAAATTAATTTTGCACAAAATCCTTTATCCTGATTGAACCCTGAAAATGATTTAAATAGCCCTTTTTGTTTGCCTTTGGGGTTTGCAGGAATATAACTTTCAAATCGCTTTAACCAGCCTTTCAAATTCTCAACATCTTCTTCAATTCCGATGATGCCGAGCAATAATTGATTTTTCCTTGCTTCTATGACTGTGTCATAAACATTTAATTCTGCAATGCCTTCTCTTGGACAAATACTTTTGCCCTTGCCAAACAATAAAAAAGGTTCTTGTATATAGTCCGCTTTCATAGTCTAAATAAATCTACGTCTCCATCTTCGTCTCTTAGTTTTTTCTGTGCTCCAATTGCTTCTAAACTGTTCCAAACTGTATCAGGAACAATAGGGGCAAAGTCAAACTTTTCAATTTGTTCCAACTTTAAAAATGGATAATCTCTATATTCTGTGAACAATGATTCCGTTTGTGAAGGTTGGAGGTAACGAAGGATGAAATTAAAATGATTAAATACGTGCATATTCCGTTCAGTCTTTTTCAGCCACTGAATGTTTTTGAAAGCGTAATCGCAAACTCGCAAATCATTCCAAAGAAAAATCCATTCTGGCTTTAAAGAGATATACCAATCGTTATCAAAGTTTTCAAATCCTGTTCTAAAAGCATTACACCGTAAATTGAAAACTTTGGTTTTATCTTTTAAATCATACTTTATATCAACAACTTTTCTGGTAGCAGTTTTCTTTGTCTTCGTCCACGTATGCGACCTTGGTTGCCATCTGTCTAATTCATCTTTTTGAGATGGAAGAAAGGCAAATAATCTTTCCTCTTTAAACCATTTTATTTTTAGTTTGTGTAGTTTCGCTTCAAGGCATTTTTTCAAAAGATATTTAAATTGGGACAAATGGTCTGCTGATATATCATAAAACTCATCACAAGCAAAGGGCTCTGCTGTTCCTTTGTCAATGATTTTGGTTAAGCCTACCGAAGCATCTTGCAGGTTATGAAAGGTGATGATTTTTCCATCCCAAACTAACCAGTCGTGAGGGAATGAAATATCCTGCATATACAAAGCTGAAACAGCGTAATCGTGAAGGCTTGGTTTAAAGAAGGGTCTTTTTCTTTCTTTGTTGTATTGTTGAACAGCTTTCTTATCAATATCTAAATCGGCAATGTATATGTGGCTTGGAAATTGAATTTTTACAAGGTTGGAGTAAACAGCCTCTGTTCTATTGAAATATTCATTTTGCTTCTTATCAATTTCAGTTTTTAATGCTTGTTCCAGTTCCTTTTCCAATTCAAAAGCGTCTGAAACTGTTTTTCGGAAATAATGAAGCTCAACACGCCCTTCAAATTCTTTCTGTAAGGGCTCTTTTGTATAAAAAGTATTTATAAAGAGTATCGGTATGTTTTTACTTCTTGCCGTTTGATATTCTAGTTCAGTAATGGATTCTTTGTCTTCCGGTTGCCATCCGTAGCGACCACCTAAAATCAGTACATAAATGTCTGATTCCATTACTTTGCTTAAACAAGCTGTTAGAGAATCTGTGCTTTGAGCTTCCATTGTTTGTTCAGACATAACGGGAAAGCCGCCAACCTTTTCAACTGCTTTCAATGCAGCCTTTCGCTCATTGGGTAAATCTACAATGGTGCTACTGATGAAAATTTTAGGTTGGGTGATGAACATGTTTATTGAATTAGAGTAATTAGGGGTTGACTATTCTCTAATTGAATTACTTCATCCCAAAATCTATTCATTGTTACTTCTTCCTCATTTTCAATAAATTTGCACCACCTGTTTGAGAAAAATTTCATCAAACGCCAAGATGTATTACCACTCATTACCCAATTTACAGTTGCTATTGTCCCATCAGTTGATTTTTCATAGCAATGAATTTTAGGATTAGTAAGTATGTTGCCTTCAGTTGATTTAATCCACCTTAGATTCTCTTGAAGTTCTATTTTGTATTCCCAGATTTTTCCTACACCGTTGTCAAAGCGGAAACACAAGTTTTTACCTGCTTCAAGCAAAATAGTGAATTGAAAAGTTCCTAAATTCTCAACCAATTTTTTTGCCAAGTTGAGTTCTCTTTTGAAAATTGGCGTTCCGATATTATCGTGAGAGAAAGGATTGAAATACCAATCTTTTAAATTTTTTAAGTCGGTAAGTTCTGTTGCATCAATTCCGTTTTCATCGCAGTAGCTGATGAATCTTTCAATGTATTGATTCAGCGTTTTTAGTTTCTTGATTTCTGTACCTCCTGTTTCTGCATCAGGATATTCAGCATATTGTAGGTTTGATGGAAGCAATTCTTTTATTCGTTCTTCCAACGCTTTCCGCAAGTGATTAGCACACGAAGGATAATCATGTTTTGAATAATGATAGTTTGCTTTTTGAAGATAGTTCAATGAAGTGTACAGTAAAGGTGTGTTGAAAGTTAGACCCGCTCTTTGGTTTGCAAACATTTCAAAGTAACACCATTTGCCCGTTGATTTTGTTTCAAACCAATTCTTGGCAACGCTAAACCAAAACCTATCATAAGTGGAAATAAAAATTTGATAGTTGCGAAAGAATGGTGTCGCATCGGTTTGGATTACTCCCTTAACTTTTTGCAATTGTTCTACAATTGCATTGTCCTGTTCTGCATCTAAAATTTGCTCAATGACTGGCTTCTTAAAGTTCTTTAGGATTTCCAAAAGCGGAAGTCGGTTACTCATATCCAACCCAATGAATATGTCATCAAGGAAAAGAATTTTGAAATCAAAATTGTCCTGCGGTGTATTGATGAGTGAAGCCAAATAAATTGAAATTGCAAGCGAAGACAACCGGGCCTCATTCAAAACGGTCAGGTGATTTTCTTCGTCATTATCTATGCTCTCACCAAACAAAGTCACTTGTAAGTCAATTTCACAAATAGGATACTTACCCCATCTATCCATTCGTGGCGAATGGTATTTTTCAATTTCACTTCTACTTAAAATAAGTTGAACGTTAAAACCTTTTTCAAAATGTTTAAGTAGTGACGGCAGTAATAAATTGATACGGTGAATTTCATAAGACAAACCCTTTGTAAACTTTTCAAGATTTTCTTCTTTATACCATGCTCTCGGTGCAAATAAATTCTCCCATGACTTTTGAAAAGCTTGTTGTGTTGCGGAGTTCTTTTGCTTTGCTAAAATTACTTCAATGAGCAACTGTGCAAACTTCAAACGGAACTCTTCGCGGTTCTTTGGGTCTTCCATGAGATAAGTTCGCAACAACTCACGGTAAGAAAGAAAAGTGTTTAACAGGTTTGCTTGTGCAATGTAGTTTGTGCCTTGTGTATCATTATGCGGCACACCGAATGTTTTTACCTCATTATCATGCTCATCAGTGAAGGTTATTTTTACTGAAACTTCATTTGAAATTTCTGTTGATGTTTCTTCGGGTGTTCCTGCATTTTCAACTTCTGTTCGTGTCTCGGCAATTTTAATATGTCTTGCAGGTGTTGTTTCAACTGTATTATCTGAACTTGCAAAGAATTGTTTCAGTCCTTCATAAATGCTTGACTTTCCGCTTCCGTTTTCTCCATATAGCAAAACACTTTTTCCATTGGGAATAAGAATTTTGTTGTCCTCTCCGCTTTCATAAAACGCTTTGTAGTTTACAAACTCTATGGCTGAAATTCTTTTCATAGGATGTTGCTATTCATGATTAATTCAATTTGCGGAATAGACAACATTTTGAAAATTGATTGCTTCACTGTATGATGGTCTTGATTGATTGAAACATAAATTTTTCGCAATTGAACAATGGTTCTTTCAGCAGAATTCAAATTTGGCAATTGTGTAAGATATTCTGCAACGGAGAGTTTTGCATTTTTAAATTCATCTTCAAAATAGAACTCAAACACCAAAGCGTTTGTAACTTGTTCAAAGTAAATGAACATTAGTTGGTCGTTGCTTTCGGTTGATTTTTCTTTTTTAAAGGCAATCAGATAATCAACCATTTTCGCAAATGGGATTTCCTGTTCATCAGTTATTTGCTTGATGGGAATTTTGTCAAAAAAGACCTTTCTTAATTCCTTTGTGCCTCCCTGTAGTTCAGGGAAATTGTCGGAGAAGCAATACTTGAAAAGCTTAGAGTTTAAAAAACAAGTTAGATATTTAAGATTATTACCAGTTAAAATAAAACTTTTGTCATTTGAGTAAAAACAATCAGACTCATCATAAACAAAGGGCAAATACTTTGTCATGTTGGGATAAATGATTTTGGGTTGTTCAAAGTTTTTCCAATAGGAAATTTGATCTTGTGTTTCAAACCATTGATTTCCTGTTTTCTTTCTACCTTTTCCATTTTGTTCTAATCTATCTTTACCAACTGATAAAAGATATTTCTTAACTGCATTATACTTTTCAATATCGATATTTAAACTTGGAAATGTGCTAATCAACCAAAAGTTTCCATAATCAGGATGCCAAGCAGAAATATCTTTACCTCTCAAAACGGGCTTTAATATTTCAATGCTTTTAGGCTCGTCTTTGATTAATTTTTCTTTTACATCTTCTGGAATAATAAACGCTTCGTTAAGGCCCGTTTTAACTCCATAGTTTATTGTTGTCCATTTTCCAATTGGCACCCCTTGTTGCTCAATAAATTCCTTTATACCATAGATGTCTCTTTCGCCAACAACCCAAGCATTTTGGCTTAGCGATGAAAGAGAGTAGCCATTCTTTAATACATATTCTTGCAAGCTTTGGTCTTCAATGTTGAAGTCATTATTTATGCGAACTGCAAATGCATCTTTATTCTCGTGTCGTTTTGCTTTAGGCTTATTTTGAAGTATTAAAATATTTGTATCCACTGTTGCCGTTTCAAATACTTGTATATTCCCAAAGTCAATTAAAAGCAGCGGATGTGTTTTTTCTGCAAAGAATTGCCGAGTACTAGCACCATAATTTGCTCTCATCCATTTGTTAGATGTTATATAGCAAAGTATTCCTTTATCATTTAATAGTTGAACACCTCTTTCATAAAATAACGAATAAATGTCGCCTGTCCTTTCAAACGTATCATATTTGTATGTTTGGTAAAGTTTAGCCAGACTGCCACCATCTTTCTGTAGTTGCACATAAGGAGGGTTTCCAATCACAATATCAAATCCTTCTTTTACGCCAAACATCCACCAAGGGTCGAACCAAGAACAAGGTGCAGCTTCAAAATCAAAAGGATTGAACCCATAGAGTTTGGTATAGAAATCATAATTTTCCTTAGTTGTTAGTTCACGCAAACTCAATAAATCGTTTTGCACCCTTTTAAATTGCCGCTCTAAATTTATTTTGCTTTCACTGCTTACATTAAAAAAGTCGTGGCGTATTTTTTCTAATTCTTTTACTGCCAAACTTGCTTTCGCTTCCATATCTAAGCCATTAAGTTCACCTAATGGAACAAGTGTGTTGGCACAAATAATTTTAAAATCGAGGTTTGGTAATGGTTGTGGTTCTTGTTCATCAACCACCAAACTCAACCAAAAACGCAATCTGGCAATGTCCACAGCACCGCCATCAATGTCCACACCGTAAATGCTTTCTTCAATAATGTGTTTTTTAATATCAGCATCTGTTTTAGCTTTTTTAAAGCCTTTGAGTTCCTGCAAATAGATTTGTGCATTAAAAATTTCCTGCAATAATCCCATTGGGAAAGCACCCGAACCAATGGCAGGGTCACAAATTTTTACACTTTCTAAAGCATCAATTATTTTGTAGGCGTTTTTCTCGGCAAATGTTGTTTCGTCTTCGTTCAGTTCTTGTTGCTGAATTATTTTGTCAATTGTGGCTTTCGCCAAGTCCTCTGCATATTGTTTTTCATCTTGTGCAAACAAATAGGATTTCAAACTCTCCTTGCACATATAATGCACAATTTCCTTTGGCGTGTAAAATGCTCCTTTGTCTTTGTTGTCTTCCAGTAAGTTTTCAAAAATGTGTCCGAGCATTTCGGGGTCAACAGCAACTGTATGTTCATCTGGTGCATCTTCGTAAATGGTAAAGTTGTAGTTGTTAAATGTGTTAAACATTCTTTCAAAAACATCTTCGGGTAAATGTAATTTGTTGTATTTGCGGTCTTGCGTGTCGTCAAATAAACCACCGTTTAAATAAGGGAAGCGTTCGTCTCTTGCTTTATTTTCAGAATCTTCATTATTTAAGCGAGTAAAAAACAAAGGCACTAATTCACGGGCATAGAAATCATCTTTTTGTTTTGATTTTTTAAACAAGTCATACAAATAATCGGGATTTCCTTCACCCCATTTTTTGCCCTGTTTAACAGAAAGCCAACCTTTCTTTTGTATGAAATATAAGAATACAATTCTGCCCATCATTCGCTTAACAAAATCACGGGCTTGTTTTTCGTCTTTGCCAAATATTGCGGTAAGTTGCCAATTCGGTTCGCTAACTACTTGTTCGGCATATTTGCTTCCCTTTTTTTCAAAGCGCTTTCCAGTTAGGAATTGTACAAAGTCTTCGTAAGCGTTCTTGTAGTTTGCAAAAAATTCTTTGCTCAATTTTTCTACAGAGAAGGCGTCTTCAAAGTCATCTAATGAAAGCAAATCAAACAGATTGGCTTTTTGTTTTTCAATCAGTTTGTCAAAACGAATAGCAGCAGTTAGCGCTTTTTCACCTTTACCAAATAAGTAGGTGTATCGCTTTGGTGCAGTTTCTTTGTCCTCTATTTCGTTGGTATCCTTGTTCTTTATTTTTCTCTTACTGATGTAACTAAAACGCCATTTGTCGCCCTGCACAAACACGACCATTGCACCTGCAACTTGTTTGGTTAAGTCCTTAATCAAATTTCTAAGAGCAACACGGTTTCGGGTGATGTTTACTTTCTCATTCAGTTCAACTTCAAAAATTCCGATTTTGGTGTATTCGTTTATTTCATAATTACCCAAACTCAGGCATTGTTTGCTCAGGGTTTTATCTGATAGAGAAATAGTGCGGTCTTCTGCATTCAGTTTATTATTGGTAAACTGTGTTTGTAAAAAGCCTTTCCATACTTTTCTATCGTATGGACTTTCGAGTATTTGTCTTATTTCTTTTACTGTCATTAGTCAATTCTTTTAAGAAACAAAAGTTTCGGATATGATAATTTTTGGCTGCAAGGGTTCTAAATCCTTTTTGACTTCACGCTTTATTTTAGAAGTGTATTTTCTTGAAAGCTTTATCAATTCCATTTCCAATTTCATTGGATTAGTTTCGTTTCTTAGTTTATAAACTTCGTTTGTTAAGTTGGTGTATGTACCGTGTTTCAATAAAGGCAAAAGGTTTGTCCCTGCTTCAATGGCTTCGGGTGATGAAAGAATTTGGTTAGCTAACCAATTATTCAAATCATTCAATGCCTTGTTTGACCTTACGTCCAATTTATCTTCATTTCCACCAATAATTTCGGGAGTGGTTATGTCTCTTTCAAATTGTTCTAAGATGTGATTAATCTGTTTGTAATGCACGTCAGGCATTGGCAAAATACCTTCCTCTGATTTTGGTGCTTCAAATATTTTTACTGCTTTCTCAAATGGTAGTGCAAATGATTTGCCTTCTGAATGCAAATAGATATTTTTATAATCCCCATTTTTTACAAAGGCAATACTGATTTCTTTTTCAGTGGCTTTGCGAATGCACCGAACTTTTAAAGGCATTTTTCGGATTGCATTAAAGTGCTCTTCGTTTTGCTCTCTGTATTTACGCAACCATTCCAAATATTCTGTTCTAAGGTCTTTGTCTTCTTCCTTCTCTTCAAACATTCTAAATTGGTCAATAATTTCGTCCAGCGTATAGATTTTATTATCCTCTCCAAATGTGCTGTGGCTACTTTGTAGTTTTACCAATGACTTTTGACGAAGGTTAATTCTGTTGTCTCCGTGTTCAGAAGGGTAGAAGTTGTAATTATAAATGTAGTTTGCTTTTGAGCCAATACGGTTGATACGCCCTAACCTTTGAATTAATCTTGTTGGATTCCAAGGCGTGTCATAGTTCAGAATTACGTTTGCTCGGTGTAAGTTTATTCCTTCTGCCAATACATCGGTTGTTAGAATGATGTCGAAATCATTCCTAAAAGTGCCTTCGTAGTTGGCATCAAAGTTTTCTCTAATAGTTTCAAACTCCTTATTTCTGTTTTCAGAAGTGATGCTTAATACTTTGTAATTTGTTTCCTTTTTAAGTCGAGAAGTTAGATAATTCAATGTGTCAGCCGATTCGGTAAAGATTACCAATTTGCCAAACTCGTTTTTGTCTTTATTAAAATATTCGTTCTCTATCAATTGAATAAACACATTCCATTTCGGGTCGTTGTTTTCTTCAATGGCTTGCCATCTTTCATTTAAAGCATAAAGGTTTTCATAATCATTTCGCAAACCTTCGATAAATCCTTTTTTAAATTCTGACTGTTTGAATTTCTTGTTTTTGGGTTTGTCATCATCAATTTTCAGAATTTCAATTTCAATTTCTTCATCTGTATAACCTTTGTTTAGCAAGTCTGAAATGTCCAAATCAGGTGCAATAAACACACTATCTCTTTCATACATTTCAATCATCTGCTTGGTTGATGCAGTGATTTTGCTTAATGATTTTTTGAATGCGTAAAAGCTGCTTTCCAAACGTTTGATTAATTGTGTTTGCATAATGAAAGCCAATGAACGAGAAATCGTTTGCGCACTTTGGTATAAACCACCATTGGCTTCATCAGTCAAATATGCAATTGCTTGATAACGAAAAAAATCAATTTTGTTTTTGTCAATGATGCTGTTGGCAGTATCAAGAAACAAATTTGCTAAATCGTGAGGTAGTTGATATTCGTTTGCAAAAGGGTCGGCAACTTTAGGAAAAATAATTCCTTGCTCTATTAAGTCTTTTGCATAGCGTTCATTTTTCTTTAAGTCCGTTCTAGTTCTACGGATGGTAATATCTTTTACAACCTTATCTCTAATGTCTGTGAAAATGTTTTGAATTGCTTGCAAGTCAAGCGGTGTTTGCTGAATTAGTGTTTTATACCGAATGGTATGAGGATAGAAATACTTCTGTAAATTTGTTTCCGCCAAATTACTATTTCTAATATCTTGAAATAAAGAAATGAGGTAATAAATATCTTCAGGTTTGTTGTTTAAAGGAGTAGCTGAAATTAATACTACCTTTTTTTCAAAGCCTTCAATTCCACCAATATTTTCCCTTCCTGATTTGCATATTACCTGCAAATTCTCAAACTGCTGGCTTTTGTGATTTCTGAACTTGTGAGCTTCATCCACAAGAATTAAATCGTAACGTTCCTTGTCAGCATAGTTGTGGTCGCCTTCAACAATCTTATTCAAACTTCCATTTGCTATGAAATGGCATTTCTCGTCAATTCTAAATTCTTTGAAAGTGCTTTTCCAGTTTTTTTCAAGTGTTGGCGGATAAACAACAAGAATTTTGGTTTTCGGTCCATTATTGATAATGAACTTTTTTGCAAGTAAAGCAGCCATAACCGTTTTGCCTGTTCCAACAACGTCAGCCAAAAAGAAACCGTTGTGTTTTAAAAGTAATTCATAACCCTGATTAACTGCGTCAATTTGATAGCTTAGTTTTTTAAACTTCTTTAGCGGAATATCACTAATACTGTCCGGGTCGTATTCAATGTTTTTACCGAAAAATTCGATTAGGAATTTTACATACAATTCAAACGGTGTCGGATTTATTTCTAAATAAGTTTTCTTTATTAATGAAGGTGCATCAACTGGAAGTATGGATGTACTTTGTTGCCAAAGGTTTTCAAATTCATCATCAGCATATTTTACGTTTGCATAGTCGTTCAGTTGAATATTCATTTCGTAATTATGTTGAACATCTTCTAAGCCTAAACCTTGTGCTGAAAGATTAGATGAACCCATAATCACCATTCCGTTCGGATTGTGTTCGTTGAAGTTTGGCGAAAGGAAAATATAAAATTTAGAATGTAGTTTTTTTGAATTATGTGCTCTTATTTCTATTCGTCCGTCAGCAATGTCATCAATGAGTTGAATAATTCCTTCTTCAATGTCCTTTCCATATTTGGCATTGATGATGTCTTGCTGAATTGATTCAATGAAAGAATCTTTTGTGTCTTTAGCGTTTAGGTTAAATAATAGTCCTTGTTTTTGTGCTAATGCAATGAATGGGTCAACATTGATGCCTGCAATGATTTTTACTTTTAAGTTGTCAGGGAAATGTTTGCGAATTGCAAAATATCCTGATGCTCTAAAATAACCAATTACCGATTTAAAATATTCTATATTTTGCATATGCTCAAACACACCTACAAATTTTTTGTAGAGTGTATTCTCGCCTTGATTTGTAAAAAAGTTTGATGCCATTTATTTCCCTTTTTTAATTTTCTTAGAAACTGATTTCAATGCTTCGTCCGCCATTGGTTGACCTTCAATAACATTATAGAGTTGGTCTGACAACCAAAGCGTTTGAAGTTCTTCTTTGTCAGCTTTAAGAATGTCAGCCAAGATTGCAATTTGCTCTTGCTTTATTGGTCGGTCGCCTCGTTCCATTTTGCTAATGATTGAAGTGTCAACATCAAGTTTAGAAGCAACCTGTCTTAACAACAGATTTTGTTTAGTTCTCAGCTCTCTTATTTTATCTCCTAATTGTGTCGCCATTGTAAATTTATTGTCTTGACAAATATTGGCAAATATAACAGAATAAATGATACTGTTTCCTGTGCGGTGGGAAAAATTTGGCTCTTTTGGTTTTGCGAAGGGTTGGCTTGTGTGTCGGGCAAAACCAAATGTGCCAAATGCGGGTTGGCTAAAATTGTTTTTAAAAAAGTGCGGTGGGAAAAAAAATAAAAAACATTGGGTCGGCTGGAGTGTCGGCTTACCCGTTT
>Ga0163144_10013929_pt1 | contig 16723 bp, 16 predicted proteins | sample OliLak19BULKMAT1_FD_123175 | JGI IMG/M metagenome (GOLD analysis project Ga0163144, IMG submission 123175) | Freshwater microbial mat bacterial communities from Lake Vanda, McMurdo Dry Valleys, Antarctica - Oligotrophic Lake LV.19.BULKMAT1 | ecosystem: Environmental > Aquatic > Freshwater >... | reverse complement strand
GTCTCCTCGCGAACGGTCGCCATGTCGGAGACGTCCACGCCAACATCCTCGGCGGTGTAGTACTTGCCCTGCAGGCTTTCGACGGCGCGCCCGAAAGCCCGGAAGAGCTGGGGCGACTTGCCCGATTTGGGATCGCCCCAGATCACGGCCTTGCCGCCGCCGAGTGGAATGCCCGCCATCGCATTCTTGTAGCTCATGCCCTGAGAGAGGCGCAGGACATCGGTGAGCATGGCGTCGCCGCTGGGATAGTTCCACATGCGGCAGCCACCGGCGGCAGGGCCGAGCGCCGTGGAATGCACCGCAATCACACATTTCAGGCCGGTTGCTGCATCGTGGAAGGCATGCAGGCCTTCATGGGCGTCAAATGAGGGGTGATCGAACATCGGCGCGACTCGGATAAGGGTTTCAAATGAAACGATTTCCGCCGCTGTAGCCGCCGGGCTGGCGCTGGGTCAACCTGCACGAAACCGCGGCTCCAGAGCCGCATTGACACCTTTGCAGGGTTTGCGGCGTAAGGTGCCCGCGCATGCAGCTCCGGTCGGTCATCTACGCGCTGGGAATAATGATCCTGCTGGTGACGGCGGCGATGATCCCGTGTGCGCTGATCGATATCGCAGACGGCAACGGCATGGCCCACGTGTTTCCGGTTGCAGGCGCGATCTCTGCGCTGATCGGCAGTCTCTTCTGGGTCATGGCGCGCAGCGGTGACCTGAACATCGGTCAGCGCGAAGCTTTCCTCCTCACGGTCAGCATCTGGGTTGTGATCAACGCCGTCGGGGCGCTGCCATTCCTGGTGTCGGGATATTCCGTCACAGACTCATTCTTTGAAAGCGTGTCCGGCATGACGACGACCGGGGCGACGGTCTTCGTCGGCCTGGAAAACATGCCGCGCGGCCTGTTGCTCTGGCGGTCGATCCTGCACTGGATCGGCGGCGTCGGCATCATCGTGACGGCGGTTGCCATCCTGCCGCAGCTACGCGTCGGCGGCATGCAGCTGTTCAACCTCGAAAGCTCGGACCGGACCGGAAAGTTCCTGCCGAAGGTCAGCGACATCGCCGCCTATATCGGCTTTGCCTATGTTGCCTTGTCGATGCTCTGCGCCCTTCTCTACAGCATGTCCGGCATGAACTGGTTCGATGCCATCAATCATTCGATGTCCACGCTCGCGGCCGGTGGATTCTCGACGTATGATGCTTCGTTCGCACAATTCAACGGAACACCCGCAATCTATGTGGCGATCGTCTTCATGGCGATTGCCGCAATGCCCTTCAGCCTTTTTGCGATCCTGATTCTCAAGGGGCAAGCCGGTCCTCTTCTGCGCGATCCGCAGCCGCGCCTTTTCCTGGCGCTTGTCTTGATCATTTCACTGATCATCGTCGTTTACCGCGAATCGCACCTGGGACTGGTGACACTCCCGGAACGTTGGGAAGAAGCGACACATGCAGTGTTCAGCGTGACCTCCGTGCTGACCGGTACCGGCTTTGCGACCAAGCCCTATGACACCTGGGGCGATCCCGTCATTGCGCTTTTCCTGTTCACGATCTTTCTCGGCGGGTGCGCGGGTTCGGCCGCCGGCGGGATCAAGATGTTTCGTCTCGAAATTACCGCGAAGGCCATCCGCGCGTGGTCGCAGCGGATGGTGCAACCTCACCGCAAGGCGCCGATCCGCTATGCGGGGCGGATTGTCGATGAAGACACGCTGCAGTCTGTGATGGTGTTCCTGTTCCTTTATCTCGTGACCTTCATGGTCTCTGCGGCGCTGCTCTCGTTCAGCGGCCTTGATACGATGTCGGCGATTTCAGCCGCCGCCGCGTGCATCTCGAATGTCGGCCCGGGGCTTGGACCGGTTGTCGGGCCCTCGACGAACTACGCCGTTCTGAACGACTTCGCGACCTGGGTCTGCACGGTGACCATGCTGCTCGGACGGCTCGAGTTCATGGTCGTCTTCGCGGTTCTGACGCCCCGTTTCTGGCGCGGCTGAGCCGCTAGAGACCGGTCGCCTGCCACACCATCCGGATGGCGACCAGCGCGAGCAGCAGCCCGAACAGCTTGCGCAGATTGTCCGCAGGCAGACGGTGCGCCAAGGCGGCCCCGACCGGCGCCATCAGCACGGTGAAAACCGAAATCAGCGCAAAGGCCGGCAGGTTTACGAAACCAAGCGACATGGGCGGCAATCCCTCGCGGCCCCAGCCGACCAGGATTGCAGCGATGGCGCCCGGCAAACCGATCGCTACCCCCCAGCCGGCAGCCGTCGCGACGGCGCGGTGGATCGGCGTGGCGAACAGGGTCATCAGGCTGACGCCGAACGTGCCGCCGCCGATCCCCATCAAGGCGGACAAGGTGCCGATGCCGGTACCGAGCGCGGCGCGCCCGGCGCCGATAGGCATCCGGTCAGCGAGTCTCCAGCTTGGCCGGCCAAAGATCATCTGCGCTGCCAGTAGAACGAGAAGCGTGCCGAAAAGGGCCAGCAGCATCTGTTTGGACATCAGTCCCGAAAGTCCGATGCCGCAGGCGGCTCCGAACATGATCCACGGCGTCCAGCTCCGGATGATCTCCCAATCGACCGCGCCGTGCCCATGGTGCGCCACGACGCTTCTGGCGGATGTCAGGATGATCGTCGCGAGGGACGTGGACACCGCCACATGCATCGCTGTTTCGCTGAATCCCATTCCGTCAAAGAGGAAAAACAATACCGGCACGATCACCGCACCACCGCCAATACCGAACATGCCGGCGACGAGTCCTGCGAACAGGCCCACCGCAACGAGGGTCAGGATCATGCCGCCATACTGGGAAAGGAAATCAGCCATCGGCCCGCCTTAAAGGCGAGGGGCCGCCTTGTCGATCATCCTGTGACGGCCGGAAAATTCAATGGTGATGGTGGTGCGGCTCTGTATTGATCTTTCCGCACTTGCCACACTTGATGATGACGCCGTGGGCATCGCGGTGGGAGACATTGATCAGCAGCTTGGTCTTGCACCCGCCGCACCGGTAAGTCTCGTCGCCGCCGCCTTCATGCACGGGCGCGCCGGCCTTGTGCTCGATCACGTTGGCGCCTTCGGCCTCCTGCGGAGTGAGGAGGATCATATCGAACTGGGGCATGCACAGGGCCTTTCGGAAAACGCGTCAGATAACTGGCCGCCTGTTTCCACCAGCCTGCGGCATTTTTCAATGCTGCTTCGGGTTTGGGGAGCTGGAAGCTACCAGACGCCTGCATTCTTGAGCGCCTCATCAAGGCTGGGCGGCAGGTCGATCGCCGCTTCACCGGACTTCAGGTCCCGCGGCGCCTCGCCCGGCTTAAGATAGCGCCAGCCCTGGAATGGCCGTTTCGGCTGGGCATAGGTGCGTACCAGCTCGGGATCGAACACCAGCTCGCACATCGTCTTGCCGTCCTCGTCCGGCACCGACCGGATATCGATGATGCGCTGGCGAACCCTGATCGCGCGCTTGATCACCCAGTAGATTGATCCGCCATCCAGCATTTCCTCGGCGCGCTTTGGCGCCATCCGCGTGTGGTGCACGGGATTGGGCAGCTTTTTCATGAGGCGTTGCTGCCAGTCGGCCAGATCGTCGATATCGTCTGCGCCGACGCAGAGCTTGACCATGTGAATCGTCATGGGGCCGAGTCTAGCGCCCCGGCGACGTGGGTCCAGAGGCCATCTGTAGCGCTTCGGCCCGCCGGGCGTCATAGGCCGCTTCGGCGTCCGTACTCGCAAAGAAGAAGTAGACGTCCGTTACTTTCGCCTCGAACCGCCGTTCGACCCGTTTGAAGGCGGCGCGGGCCTCAAGGTCGATCGTGAAACCGGACACATAGGAGAAACCCCAGCGCGGCTCGGTCTTCAGCAGGTAGCTCTGCTCATAGCGGGTGAGCTTGCCACCGGAAGGCCCCTTCACCGGCTTGGGCAGCGTGTAATCGATCCGCTGGAACCGCTCGCCGACCGGATCAAGCCAGGCGGTCGCTTTCAGGCGTTCGGCCGCCCAGACGTCGAATTCGGTGTCGTTATAGTTGGGCTGATGGCGGAAGCTGATGCGCCAGGCGTCCCCGTCCGAGTTCACATCCACCGAGGGGCCGAGGCTTTCGCGCAGATCGTCCGGAAACAGGCGCCCATCCGGGGCAGGCTCGGCGGCCCAGCTCGCGGCGACCTGATCGAGCTCCGGATCATTGCCGCGATGCTCCAGCACGACCCAGCGCGCGCCGGGCGGCAGGCGAGGATCAAACAGGTAGGTGTGGCTGGCATTGTTCGAGACGAGTTCGACCGTGAAAGCGGCGCGCAGGGTGTCCGGCGCCTCGGTCGCCTCCAGGGCCGCATGCATCGGGCCGGAGCCCGTGGCCATGGCGAGCGAAATCAGAAACGCGAACAACATGACTCTACCCATTCCGAATGGCGCCGTTACTTCGCCTCTGATTGCGGCGGCTATACGGCAAGGAATCGAGCGTGCTCGCCGAAACATTTACGGCAGTTGAACAGGTACAGCTGGCGCGCCTGCCTGGTCTGCGATTTCAGGATTAAATTTGGTTCACCTAGCGTTTGAACGCCATCGGCCTCTGGCTTTCATCGAGGGTCCGGTAGCGGTCGCGCAGCTTGGTCTGCCGCGACTGCATCGGCTGGGCGTCGCCGTCGATATAGACTGCCTTCGGCGCTGAGGTGACCTCCAGCGGATCGCCGTCCCAGGCCACCACATCCGCCCGCGCGCCGGGCGCCAGGATGCCTAGTCCGGTCATGCCGAAGATCTCGGCCGGCGCTGTGGTCAGGGCGCGCATGGCGTCGTCGAAGTCCATCCCGTTAGCTACCGCGTTCCCCGCAATCTGGGTCGCGAGCCGGGCAAGATGGCTGTCATTGTCGAGGTTCACGATGGCGACCGTAACTCCGGCTTGCGACAGACGCATGGCATTCTCGCTGGTTGCGGCCAGCTGGGAGAAGCTGGACGGAAGGTTGGAGAAAGCATCGACGATCACCGGAATATCCAGTTCGGCGAGCCGGCCCGCAACCATCCAGCCTTCATCCGCGCCCACAATGGCCACGCGAAGCGAAGGGTTCTGCTCCTTGAAATCCATGATGGCAGCCAGATCGCTGGCCCGGCTGGCCTGGAACAGGATCAGCTGGTCTCCCTTCACGGCCGGCATCAACGCCTGCGCGTCCATGCGCGTCAGCACATTGCCTTCATTGTGGGTCATGTAGCGCGCGCCGAAGAAGCGCACATCGTCGAAAGCGCCGCGCAGCGAGGCCCAGGCCGCCGGACGCGAGCCTCCGGAGATCGAAGCGCCGCGCTCGCCCAGAACCACGAACGCAAAGACACGTTCCCGGAAAATGCTTCCGGGCAGGCCGCTCGTGTCGGCCAGAAAGCCCTGCCCGCCAAACAGCGCGGACTGGGCCTCCGGGGCGACAGCAAGCCGGGTAAATCCGTCAAGCCGCGTGACCGCAATCGCCGTTGCCTCCGGATTGAACCCGTCCGCCGCGTTGAGCGCTGCGGAGAAGGGTGAGCTGCCGGCGCCGGAATCGTTGGCGTCGTCCACACCGCTGACTTCCGACAAGCCGGTGCGCGAGAAGGCCGAGATCAGGCCCGGCGTGACCCATTGGGCGCGCACCTCCGTGGCCCCGGAGGGAGCACCGCCCGAGGCGGGGCCGACCGAGACGATGCGGCCATTGTCGATGACAACCATCCCGTCCGTGATCGTGCCCTGGCTGGTACCGGTCCAGACGGTGTCCCCGTAAATGGCGATGGGCTGGGCGGCAGCGAAGGGAGAAACCGCAAGGGCGGCGAAGCTGAGAAGCAGGCGGCGGATCATTTGCGGTCTCCTTCTCCGGGATGTCCAAGCTCGAAGTCCATGACGGGCTGGAGTGCCGGATCATTCCGGTCAAACATCTGGGCGCCGTCGATGAAGACTTTCTCTGCCTTGGCATAGCTGCTGAACGGGTTGCCGGACCAGATGACCACATCGGCCATCTTGCCGGGCTCGAGGCTGCCCGTCTCTTTTTCGATTCCGAGGGACTTGGCCGGATTGAGCGAAAGCCATTGCCACGCTACCTCGATCGGCACATCGATCCCGATGCGCTTTCCGTCCGCCCAGGCTTTGGCGGCCTCCTGGTTGAGCCGCTGGATGCCGACATCGCTGTCCGAATGCACGATGGCGCAGGCACCGGCATTGTGGACAAGCGGGATGTTCTCCGGGATGCCGTCATAGGCCTCCATCTTGAATCCCCACCAATCCGCCCACATCGACGAACAGGCGCCATACTCGGCGAGCTTGTCGGCAATCTTGTAGCTTTCGACGGCATGGTGGAAGGCGGCCACCTTGTAGCCAAACTCGTTCGAGATATCGAGGATCTGGGCCATTTCGTCAGCGCGGTAGCAGTGCATGTGGACAAGGATATCGCCGCTGAGCACGCCCGCGAGCGTTTCGAGTTCCAGATCACGCTTCGGCGGATCGCCGCCGCCGGACTCTGCCTTGTCCAACTGCTTCTTGTAGTCAGCCGCCTTGATCCAGGCATCCCGGTAGCCGGCGACGTTGCCCATCCGCGAGTAAGGCGCGCCGCCCGGCGTTGTGCCACGGCCATAGCCGTAGACCCGCTTGGGATTTTCGCCGCACGCCATTTTCAGCGTGTAAGGCGCACCGGGAAACTTCATGGCCTGAACCGTGCGCGCGGGCACGTTCTTGAGCGTGACACCGCGCCCGCCGAACAGATTGGCGCTACCCGGCAGGATCTGCAGCGAGGTAATACCGCCCGCCAGCGCGCGGGTGAATCCCGGATCCTGCGGCCAGACAGAGTGCTCGACCCAGACTTCCGCCGTCACCGGTCCCGAAATCTCGTTGCCATCTCCGTGGGCGTCGACGCCCGGCGACGGATAGGCGCCGAGGTGGCTATGATTGTCGATGATGCCGGGCGTGACCCATTTACCGCGCGCATCAAGCGTGACCGCGCCGTCCGGCGCAGTTACATCCGCGCCGACCGCCTTGATCTTTCCGCCCTCGATCAGCACCGAACCGTTCTCGATCCGCGCCCCGGCGCCGTCGAGCACGGTTGCATTGGCGATCAGCAATGTCTGGGACGGATAGGGCTTGTAAGTCGACGGAAAGGGGTTCTCGGCCGGCGACTTGCCCGCGTCTTCATCGTCGCGGCTTCCGGGCGCTTCGCAAGCGGCAAGCGCAAGCGCGGCGACCGCCACCAGGCACAGTTTTCCAAATTGCATCACAGCCCCGCACGTCATTCCACCGGGTCATGTGTGCGGCGTTTCGCGGGAATGGCAAGCCAGCAGGCGGCTTCTGCGCAGATCGCCGGCGAGTCTGGAAACTTGTGTTGCCGAAAGGTCGCGGACGGTGCGTTTTCTAGTCAGCGAAGACGCGCTTTTCCCGTCCGAAGACCCGGGCCATCAGCCAGTTCGGAGCCATTTTCTCGATACGCGGATATCGCGTCAGCACGCTTTCCATCCAGCGGCGGCCCCAAACGGCGTTTCGCCCGAGCAGGACGACGCCCACCACCGCCATAGGCAGGCCGACCGGCACGAAAGGCGTGGCAAAACCCACGGGTATGGACAGCACGATCAGGACAAGTCCTGTCAGCGCCAGTACCTGCCGCACAGCGACGTTCACGCCCTGCCGCAGGACGTTGATCGTCATCGGCGGCGCGTAGGTGGGTTCGGGCGGCAAAGAGCTGTTTTCGTTGGACATGTCGGAGATATGGGGCCTGTGAACTTCAGTTCCAGAGTAACAGGCCACCTGTGTCGAAAGTCTGGCAGGAGCGTTGCACGGTTGCTACAACCGGGTAACTTTTTATTGCCAATTGCGTGTAGCGGCAGGGGGACTGCGTGAAACTACAGTCCATCCAGATCCTCCGCGGCTTCGCGGCTCTGCTTGTGGTGATTTATCATATCCGGGCCATGGAAGCCCTGGCCATTGCCAATAATGGGCTGACCGAGCTGCCGCTGCTCAATGGCTTCGTAACCAACGGCTATGCCGGGGTGGACCTCTTCTTCGTCATCTCCGGTTTCATCATGGTGCACGTCACCACGGGCGTGCAGGCCGGCGTCAAATCCGCGCTCGATTTTCTCTTCGCGCGGGTGATCCGGATCTACCCAATTTGGTGGATTTTCGCCGCGCTGATGACGGCGATGTTCATCGTCTATCATGGGCTCGGCTACGGCGCGGGCTGGGAGCGCGTCAGTCAGGGCCAGCCGCTGACGCCGTACATGATCAAGTCCTTCCTCCTTGCGCCCCAGCCGGCCCACCCGGTCCTGGGCGTCGGCTGGACGCTGGTCCACGAGATGTACTTCTACCTCGTCTTCACGCTTTTCCTGCTGGTCCCGCGCCGCTTCTGGCATTGGGGACTGCTGGCATGGGGCGCGGCAATTGTCGGCGCAACCTTTGTCGGCCTGACCGAACCCTTCGCCGGGACTGTCCGTGCGCTGATATTCTATCCCATGACCATGGAGTTCATCATGGGCGCCGTGGTCGGCCTCGCGGTCTCGGCGGGTCTGGCCTGGCGTAGCGGCGTCGTGACCCTGATCGGGACGCTCTGGCTGCTCGCCAGCCTCACTTTCCAGGGCGCCGAAGATGACAACCTCTTGATGTGGGGACGCGTTGTCTGGTTTGGCCTGCCCTGCAGCCTGATTGTCTACGGATTTGCGACGCTGGAGATAACGCGGCGTCAGGCCTGGCTCGTCCCGGCCGCCATCGGCGCGCTATGTGCGGCCATCATCAGCCTTCTGTACAATCTCGTCAGCGAAAGCTCGTTCGCAGACAGGCTCGGTGCAACTATCATGTCCGCCATGATCGGCGCGATGGCCATGCTGACGGTTCTCTGGCTCGGCTGGCTTGGCGGGCAGGCAAGGCCGTCCGCCGTACGCGCGATGGAGGCACCGCTCCGCAAGGTCCACACCGCCTTTGCGCGGGTCGGGGACTGGTCCTTTTCACTCTATTTGTGTCATCCGCTGGTGCTGGCGCCAGTACGCCTCGTTTTCAATACGGCCGAGGAACGCGGAATCCTGCCATCCGTTTTCCGCCTCGGGCACCCCGGACCCATCGACAACATCGCCCTGATCGCAACGTCTCTGACAGCCAGCCTGCTCGTGGCGTGGATGTCCTACCGGCTTCTGGAGCGTCCGATCAGTCACGGTTTCGGACATCTGCGGCGGGCAATCTTTCACCGCCGCCAGGACATGGCGGCGGTGAGTTGAAAGCCTACTCTGCGGCAACCCGCTCTATTTCAGGCGCCGTCCACTTCAGCACCGGCTTGCGGGCCGCCCGCGTCTCGTCGAGGCGTTTGGCGGGCGCGAGATAAGGCGCGCCTTTCAGCGTCTCGTCGCCCTGCGCCGCGCGGCGCGCGATGGATTCCAGCGCATCGCAGAACCGGTCAAGCTCGGCCTTGGACTCTGTCTCCGTCGGCTCGATCAGCATCGCGCCATGCACGACCAGCGGGAAATACATCGTCATCGGATGATAGCCCTCATCGATCAGCGCCTTGGCGATATCGATGGTCTCGATGCCGTCGGCTGTGAACGCGTCCGAGAACAGCGCCTCGTGCATGCAGAAGCCGTCGAAGGCAGGCGTCATCACGTGCTTGAGGCGCGCCTGCACATAGTTGGCGTTGAGGACCGCGTCCTCGGCCACCTGTTTCAAGCCGTCGGCGCCGTGGCTCAGCATGTATGTCAGGGCACGGACGAACATGCCCATCTGGCCATGGAAGGCGACCATGCGGCCGAAGCTCTCGCTGGCCTCACCGTCCACATGTTCGACGAGGCGGTAGATGCCGTCATCATCCTTCGTCACGAACGGCACGGGTGCGTAGGCGGCCAGCGCTTCCGAAAACACCGTCGGGCCCGAGCCGGGACCACCGCCGCCATGCGGGGTAGAGAAAGTCTTGTGCAGGTTGATATGCATCGCGTCGACACCAAGGTCTCCCGGGCGCACCCGGCCAACGATGGCGTTGAAGTTGGCGCCGTCACAATAGAAATAGCCACCCGCCTTGTGGATCAGGTCGGCGATCTCCTTGATATCGGTTTCGAACAGGCCGCAGGTGTTCGGGTTGGTCAGCATGATGCCGGCGACATCATCGGTCTTCTCCAGCTTTCGCTTGAGGTCCGCCAGATCGACGCGCCCGCGCGCACTGGCCTTGATCTCGTCGACGACGAATCCGCACTGCACGGCCGTCGCCGGATTTGTTCCGTGGGCGGATTCCGGCACCAGCACCCGCTTGCGGACCTCGCCCTCACCGCGCGCGATCAGCGCCTGGCGGATGGCCAGCATGCCGCACAATTCGCCATGCGCGCCCGCCTTGGGGCTCATCGCCACCGACGGCATGCCCGTCAGCGTCTTCAGCCAGGTGGCGAGTTCGTCGATCAGCTCCAGCGCCCCTTGCACGGTAGCCTGCGGCTGCAGCGGGTGGATATCCGCAAAGCCCGGCAGGCGTGCCATCTTCTCGTTGAGGCGCGGATTGTGCTTCATAGTGCACGAACCGAGCGGGAAAAGGCCAAGGTCGATCGCATAGTTGCGCTGGGAGAGGCGCATATAGTGGCGCACGGCCTGCGGCTCGGAGAGGCCTGCCAGACCCGTATCGGCTTTCCGCTTCACGCCGCCAAGACGGTTCTTCAAGCCTTTCGGTTTCGGCAGGTCAACGCCGGTGGTTTCCGCCGTACCAATCTCGAACAGCAGATCTTCATGCTGGAGTAGCCCGCGCGAACCCGAAACGGTTTCGAACACGGCAACAGAACTTGCTGAGGGTGCAGTCGGGCGCCCCTGGGTGTTCATGCTCATCAGATGATCTCCTTCAGCGCCGCCGCGTAAGCGGCAATATCTTCCGTCGTCGTACATTCGGTGGCGGCCACAAGGATCACATCTCCCATGTGATCTCCCGGGAACAGGCGGCTAGCCCGCACGCCGCCGACAACGCCCGCTTCATCCAGCATGGCCAGAACCGCTTCCGCATCAACCGGCGTGCGGAAAGCGAACTCGTTGAAGAAACGCGGCGTCAGGATTTCGACACCCTTCATCGCGCCCAGCGTATCGGCAAGCTCGATGGCCGCTTCATGGTTGAGCTCTGCCAGTTGTTTCAGCCCCTTGCCGCCGAGCAGCGTCATATGCGACGTGAAGGCCAGCGCGCAGAGACCGGAATTGGTGCAGATATTTGAGGTCGCCTTGTCACGCCGGATATGCTGCTCGCGCGTCGACAGCGTCAGCACGAAGCCGCGCTTGCCATCGGCGTCCACCGTCTCGCCGCACAGGCGGCCCGGCATCTGGCGCACCAGTTTGTCCTTGCATGCGAAGAGGCCGACATAAGGTCCGCCGAAGTTCAGGCCGTTGCCGATCGACTGGCCTTCCCCCGCCGCAATATCGGCGCCCATCTCGCCCGGCGGCGTCACCAGGCCGAGGCTGACCGCTTCGGTGAAAACCGACACCAGCAGCGCGCCCTTGTCATGCGCAGACTTCGCCACGCCCGACAGGTCGGTCACCGTGCCGAACACGTTGGGGCTCTGGCCGATCACGCAGGCAGTTTCTCCGTCCACTGATTTTGCCAGCTCGCTCTCGCCGTCGATGGCAACGGGCAATTGCACCACTGTCAGGCCCTGCGCCTCGCAGAGGAGGCGCGTCGCCGCCGCATAGTGCGGATGCAGGCCGCCCGACAAGATGACCTTCTTCCGCTTGGTCACACGCGCCGCCATCACGGCGGCTTCGGCGCAAGCGGTCGAGCCGTCATACATCGAGGCGTTGGCGACATCCATCGCGGTCAGCGCCGCCACCTGCGTCTGGAATTCGAACAGCGTCTGCAAAGTGCCCTGCGCGATTTCCGGTTGGTAAGGCGTATAGGTCGTCAGGAATTCCGAACGCTGGATGATCATGTCGACCGTGGCCGGCACATGGTGCTTGTAGGCCCCGGCGCCGACGAAGAACGGACCCGACGAGGCCGAGCGGTTCTTTGCCGCGAGCTTCGTCATGTGACGCTCCACCGCGAGCTCGCCCTGATGGTCAGGCAGACCGGCAATCTTCGCCTTGAGGCGGGCCGCCTTGGGAACATCCGTGTAGAAATCATCGGCCGATTTGGCGCCGATCGTGGCGAGCATGCTCGCCCGGTCTTCAGGGGTCAGTGGGAGGTAACGCATGTGGATCAGAGCCCTTCGCAGAAGGCGGTATACGCGGCTTCGTCCATCAGGCCCGACAGCTCGCCCGCATCGGCGAGTTTCACGCGCACGAACCAGGCATCGCCCTGCGCCGCATCGTTGACCTTCTCCGGCGCATCGGAAAGAGCGCTGTTGACCTCAAGCACCGAGCCCGAAACCGGCGCGTAGACGTCAGAAGCCGCCTTGACGCTTTCAACCACCGCGAAATCATCCCCGCGCGCGAATTTCGCGCCCGTCTCCGGCAGTTCGACATAGACGACATCGCCGAGCTGGCCGGCGGCATAGGACGTGATGCCCACCGTGCCGGTGTCGCCGTCAACGCGGATCCATTCATGGTCCTTGGTATAGTAAGTGGTCATCAGGTTTCTCCTTGAACGGACTAACGTTTGTAACGGGCGGGAACGAAAGGCAGGCTGGCAATCTCGGCGGGGCGGGCCTTGCCGCGCACCAAGAGGTCGATTCGGGTGCCGGGCGCGGCATGGGCGGTGGCCACATAGCCCATCGTCACCGGCGCATCGATGCTCGGCCCGAAGCCGCCGGACGTGACAACGCCCACCGCTTCGCCGCCAATGAAAATCTCTGTGCCCTCGCGCGCCGGCGCCCGCTCCAGCGGCCGGATGCCCACGCGCTTGCGGGCGGGCCCATCCTTCAGCTCACGGAGGATACGCGCCGCACCCGGAAAGTCGCCCGCCTCGCGGCGGCGCTTCTGGATCACCCAGGCAAGGTCTGCCTCAACCGGCGAGATGTCCGGCGCAAGGTCATGCCCGTAAAGGCAAAGCCCCGCCTCGAGCCGCAGCGAATCCCGCGCGCCCAGGCCGATCGGCCTCACGCAGGGATCATCCAGCAAGAGGCCGGCCAGTTCCGTGCCCGCTGCCGCGCGGCCCCAGACTTCAAATCCGTCTTCGCCCGTATAGCCGCAACGCGACACCACAAACGTCTCGCCATTCAGCTCCAACCGCCGGCATTCCATGAATTTCAGCGCCGCACATTCCGGAAAATACGCCGACAGCACCTTCTCCGCCATCGGCCCCTGCAGCGCAAACAGCACGCCGTCATCGGCGCGCGTCAGCACGGCCTTGCTCGCCAGCGCGCTTTCAAAGATGCCCCAGTCCTGATCCTTCATCGCGCCATTGACGACGATGTAAAGCTCGCCCTGGCGATCCTCCTCATACGGACGGGTAATGATCAGGTCATCGAGGATGCCGCCCTCGGCGTTCAGCAGCACGGTGAGGCGCGCCTGCCCGGGCTTCAGCCCCTTGATGTCGGACGGCACCAGCGTCTCGACCAGCGCCGCAATCTCTTCGTGCGCCGCCGCATCGCGCCGCATCCCGGAGGCCAGCGTCAGGAAGCTCGGCCCCATATGGCTGACATCGAAAAGGCCCGCCTCCGCGCGCGTCCAGAGATGCTCCTCCTTCACGCCGTCCGGAAACTGCACGGGCATCTCGTAGCCCGCAAACGGCACGAGCTTCGCGCCATACTCCACATGCAGCGGATGGAGCGCGGTGCGCCGCGGGGTTTCCGTGTTCGTATCCGCCATGGCGCCATCCCGATAAGCAGACGAGGGCAGCGCGAGGCTGCACGTTCGTCGCCCCCGCTGTCCTTGGCGCCTGAGAGATTCCGCCGGTCATCGACCGGGCTTGCTCCTTCGGCGAGGCATGATTTCAGCCTCTTTCCAGCGTGTTGATTCTCTTCCGGCCCTTTTGCCTGAGCGTTTCCGGGGCGGTTGCGCCTTCGGCGGCGGCTACCGAATGCCGCTCTCTCCCGGAAGAGAATTCCTGACTGGCAGCTACCCCGGATTCTCGGGCCCGGCAAGGGCGGAGACTTTCCCGCGCGCCTTTCTGCGCAGCGGCGCCGCCAACCGCACAGGAATCCATCAGCGCGCCTCAAGTTCCGGCGGGCTTGCTCCCGCCAAACCAGCTCTGCACCAGGCCCCAGGCGCCGCGCGAGCCGGCCATCACGCGCTCCGTCGCCCGTGTGGCATGCGAGGTCAGCCCGCCGAGGCGCTTCAGCAGGTCGCCGATAACCGGGCCGGATTCCTGCTTCACCTCCGTCAACGCCTCGGCTGAGATCGCCGAGGCCTGCCCGACCGACCAGCCCTTGAAGCTGCGGCAACGGCGCTTGGCGAGATAGCCGAGCTTCAGCGTCATCATCGCGTTGATCCCGCCGTCCATCACCGGCCCGGCAATTAGTCCGCCCATCCGGCCCAGCAGGCCGCCGATAATATCGCCGGTGAGTTCGCTGACATCCTCCAGCGCCCGCGACGCCACCACGATGGCCGCCACGTCGCGCAGGATGCGCAGGCTGCCCATCAGGTGCGGCCGCCCGAAATAGAGGCGGGAGACGCGCGCGATGAGATTGGCATTGCGCCAGAGCACGATGAACGCATCCAGCGTGCCGTTCATCGACACGGCGGTGGCGACACCGACTGCAACCGCTTCCGAATGGATGATCGCATTGGCGCGCTTGTCGAGCGGCGCCAGCAGGGACTCGATCTGCGTCCGCTCGAAGACTTCAAGTTCCGCAGACAGGGCCAGGGCTTGCGGCGCCGTTGCACTGCCCGTCCGGCCGAGCAGCGCCCGCGCCTTGGCGATACCCTGCGCGATCGCCGGCCGCTCATCTTTGGTGAGCGGGTTTGCCTGCAGCATCTGCAGGTAGCGGATGTCATAGCGGATCCGCGCGGCCAACGCTTCAGGCTTCGGCGCCTTGGGGTCAATCAGGATTGTGGGCGGCTTGGCGGCCACGGGCATCGAAAGGAACGCCGCAATGGGCCGTCCGACCAGCACCGCGAGCAGCCCCGCCAGGACGAGGACATAGACATACCCGAGCAACGGATGCACATCGTCGAACAGCCGGTAAAACAGGAAGCCCTGACCAATCACGATCAGAAACGCGGCCACGATCAGCGCCGTCACCGACCATTTCACCACCCGCCAACCCTGCGCCCATTGCGCCGCCAACTCCCATTGCGTGCCATCCTTTGCCGGCGAGGCCGGGCCCGCGATTGCCTTGGCCATGACAGATATCCTCCGTGCTGCGAACGCCGCGCCCTGGTCAGGTGGGACGATAGCCCGGGCGAGGCAACCGGTCATGGACACGCGGGACGCAATCAGGCACCGCCGCGCACGAGGCGCAATTCGATCCGCTTCAGTTCGCGCAGGAGCGCGAGGTGGTTCATGCGCATCCAGAACCAGATCTTCAGCATCGACACCGCCAGCATGCCGAAGATGAAGACGGCGAGCCAGAAGATCATTTCGCGCGGCTCGGCGGCCTCATACATCCGGAACCCCGCCCAGACCGCGATGCCGAAAAAGGCGAAGGACAGCACAAAGGCGAAGCCGGTCCACGCTTTCATCGGGCCGGAGAAGGTGGCGCCCAGCTGGCCGAACAGGCTCTCGCCCGATTCCAGATTGGTCAGGAAAGCCTCGTCCTCGGCGGTGAGGCCTTCTTTCAACCGTGTTTCGAAATTCGTCATGTCAGGTCTCCTTCCAGAAGTGACTTGAGTTGTTGACGCGCATGAAAGATGCGCGACTTGGCCGTGCCCACGGGAACACCCGTGGCGGCGGCGGTTTCGGCAAGGGTCAGCCCCTCGCTGAAATACAGAATGGCGGCGATCCGGTGCTCGGCGCTGAGCTGGCCGAGCGCCGCCTGAATGGCATGTTGCAGCGGCGCGGCGGCAGGAGCGGCGGGCTCGGGCAGATCGGTGGACGAGGTGAACCGGCTGCGCTCCCGGCTGGCGCGGCGGATCCGGTCGGTGCATTTTCGCGCGAGGATGCCATAGGCCCAGGCCGGGAACATCGCCGGGTCCGAGAGCGTCACCCAGCCCCGGCAGATACCGCCCCAGGCCTCCTGAACCGCCTCGCGCGCGCCTTCGGTCTCGCCCAGCATCCGCCGGGCCGACCGCATCAGGCGCGGCTGCCACCGGGCCGCCAGCCGCTCAGCCGCCCGCGCATCTCCGCTGCGCACCAGCGTGACGAGCAGTTCGTCATAAACCCGGTCTGTGTCGCTGAGAGCCATGCCGCGCCTTCCCTTTCAAAGAGATAGTCGCGCGGGATGGCCGAAAGGTTCAATCAGGAATGCGGATCGGATTACATCCGCTCCGGCACTGTAATCCCCAGCAACCCCAACCCCGTCTCCAGCTGGTGCCTCACAGCGTCGGCCAGCGCCAGCCGGCTCGCCCGTTTCGCCGCGTCGGCTTCGGACGCAATCGGCAGCGCGGCGTAAAACGCACTGAAGGCCTGCGCGAGGCTGTAGAGGTGTTCGCAGAGGATGTGCGGCATGCGTTTTTCGCGCGATCCCAGCAGCGCCGCGCCGAAGCCGTCGAGCTGCAGCACCAGCGCGCGCTCCGTCTCTTCGTGCACGGCTACCGCGCCCGGCAGGTGGCCCGCCTCTGCCGCCTTGCGCAGCACGGATTTCACCCGCACCGCCGCATACATCAGGTAAGGCCCGGTCTTGCCCTCGAAGCTCGTGAAACGCTCCAGGTCGAACACATAGTTCGTCGTGCGCGTGTTCATCAGGTCGGAGAAACGCAGCGCCGCGACCGCCACTTTCTTCGCCACATCTGCGCGCTCGTCGGCGCCCATATCGGCGGGGAGGTTAGCAGCCGCGAGTTTCT
>Ga0163144_10013928_pt1 | contig 16723 bp, 8 predicted proteins | sample OliLak19BULKMAT1_FD_123175 | JGI IMG/M metagenome (GOLD analysis project Ga0163144, IMG submission 123175) | Freshwater microbial mat bacterial communities from Lake Vanda, McMurdo Dry Valleys, Antarctica - Oligotrophic Lake LV.19.BULKMAT1 | ecosystem: Environmental > Aquatic > Freshwater > Lake... | reverse complement strand
GCGCAACGCGCACGCGTTTTCATAGGTCCGCGCGTCCCCCATCACCCCTACCGATTTCACCGGCAACAACACCGCGAAGTACTGCCAAAGCTCGCGGTGCAGGCCCGCGGCCTCGATCTCGTCGGTGACGATCGCGTCGGCTTCCTGCAGCAGCGTGATGCGCTCCGGGGTCACCTCGCCTGCGATCCGCACGGCGAGGCCCGGGCCCGGGAACGGCTGCCGCAACAGGATCCGTTCGTCCAACCCGAGCACCGCGCCCGCGGCGCGCACCTCGTCCTTGAAGAGCTCGCGCAAGGGCTCGACCAGCTCGAGCTCCAGGTCCTTCGGCAGGCCGCCCACGTTGTGGTGGCTCTTGATCACCGCGGTGTTGCCGCCGTGGGCCGCCACCGACTCGATCACATCCGGGTACAACGTCCCTTGGCCCAAGAAACGCGCGCCCTTGAAGCGCTTGGCCTCCGCGCGGAAGACCTCGACAAACTCGTGGCCGATGATTTTGCGCTTCTGCTCGGGGTCCATGACACCCGCCAGCCGGCTGACAAATCTCTCGCCCGCGTCGACCGTCGTCAGATCGAGCCCGATGTGGTCGCGGAACGCGTGTTCGACCACGCGCCGCTCGCCTTTGCGCAAGAGGCCGTTGTCCACGAAGATGCAGTGCAAACGGTCGCCGATCGCGCGGTGCACGATCATCGCGGCGACGGCGCTGTCGACACCCCCGGACAACCCCAAAATCACCTCGCCGTCCGCGCCGCATTGCTCGCGCACCTTGCGCACCTCGCGCTCGACGATGCCCTCGGCGCGCCAGTCACCCGGCAAGCGGCAAACGTCGAGCACGAAGTTCGCGAGCAGCTCCTTGCCGCGCACCGTGTGCGCGACCTCGGGGTGGAACTGCACTGCATAGAAGCGCCGCGCCGGATCGGCGATCGCCGCGTACTCGCACGTCTCCGAGCTCGCGTACGTCACGAAACCCGAGGGCAGACGCGTGACCTTGTCCCCGTGGCTCATCCACACCACCGTGCGCCCCTCGATGCCGCCGAAGATGCCCTCGGGGCGCGCGACCTGGATCGACGTGTGACCGAACTCGCGCTGGCCGCTGCCCTCGACCGCGCCGCCGAGGGTCTGGCACATCCATTGCATCCCGTAGCAGATCCCGAGCACGGGCACGCCGAGCCCGAGGAGCTCCGCCGGGACCTCCGGCGCGTCGGGTGAATACACCGAGGCCGGCCCGCCGGACAACACGATGCCCGCGAGGTTCATGCCCTTGGCCGCGGCCAACGCCGTGTGCGGAGGGTGAATCTCGCACCAACTGCCCGCCTCGCGCAGCCGGCGCGCGATGAGCTGCGAGTACTGCGCGCCGAGGTCGACGACGAGGAGTCCGCGGAGCGGAGTGTTGTTGTGCTCTTGGGCGCTCATCCGTGGTGCGCGTAGTTGCTGGATTCCTTGGTGATCGTCACGTCGTGCGGGTGGCTCTCGCGCACCCCCGCGGCGGTGATGCGCACAAAACGCGCGCGCTGTTGCAGCTCGGCTAGGGTCGCCGCGCCGCAATACCCCATCCCGGCTCGAATCCCGCCGCAGAGCTGGTAGACGAACGGCGACAGCGCGCCCTTGTACGGCACACGCCCCTCGATGCCCTCGGGCACGAGCTTGCGCGGATCGTCGACATCGCCCTGGCGATAACGCTCCTTCGAGCCGCGCTCCATCGCGCCGATAGAGCCCATCCCGCGCACGCTCTTGAACGAGCGCCCCTCGGCGACGAACGTCTCGCCCGGGCTCTCTTCAAGGCCCGCGAAGAGGCTCCCGACCATCAACGACGAGGCCCCGACGGCGAGCGCCTTGACCATGTCGCCGGAGTACCGCAATCCGCCGTCGCCGATCACCGGCACGCCGGAGCCCGCGAGGGCGCGCGCGACGTCCATGATCGCCGTGAACTGCGGCACGCCGACCCCCGCGACGACGCGCGTCGTGCAGATGGAACCCGGCCCGATGCCGACCTTGACGCCGTCCGCGCCCGCCTCGACGAGGGCGCGACCGGCCTCGCCCGTCGCCACGTTGCCCGCGACGACGTCGACCTTGAAACGTCGTTTCAGCTCGCGCACCGTCTCGACGACGTTGGTCGTGTGCCCGTGCGCCGTGTCGACGACGAGCACGTCGACACCCGCGCCGACGAGGCCCGCCGCGCGGTCGTAGTCGAAGACGCCGATCGCCGCGCCGACTCGCAAACGTCCGCGTGAGTCACTCGCTGCATTCGGGAACGCCGCGAGCATGTCGAGGTCCTTGCGGGTGATGAGCCCCTTCAGCGCCCCCTTGCCGTCGATAATGATCAGCTTCTCGACCTTGTGCTGGTGTAGCAGCTTGCCGGCCGCGCCGAGGCTCGTCCCGGGCGGCGCCGTGACGAGGTTCTGGCTCGTCATGATCGCGCTCACAGGAGAGTCGTCGTCGTCGTGGAAGCCCGTGTCGCGGCGCGTCAGGATCCCGACGACCTTCGCGCCCTCCATGATGGGGAGGCCCGAGATGTTCTGCTCGCGCATGATGCGCTTGGCCTCACGCACCGTCGCGTCGGGCGTGAGCGTCAACGGGTCCTCGATCACGCCGTTGGCCGAACGCTTGACCTTGTCGACCTCGGCCACCTGGCCCTCGACCGTGAGGTTGCGGTGGATGATCCCGATGCCGCCCTCACGCGCGAGCGCGACGGCGAGGCGCCACTCGGTGACCGTGTCCATCGCGGACGAAGAGAGCGGGATCCGCAGCTCGACATTGCGCGAGAAGCGGGTCTCGAGGCGGGCGTCGCTCGGCAGCACGTCAGAGTGCTGCGGCACGAGCAGGACGTCGTCGAAGGTCAAGCCTTCGGAAAACAGCGGGAGCTCGGACACGGGGGCCTCTCGTGGGCGGCGGACGGTAGGGCGAGGCCCGGCGCCACGACGGTGTCGCGGTCGGGGCCTCCGCGGGCGCGGACCTACCCCGGTTCGCGGGGTGGCCTCGGCCCGGTACCTCCGCCCGGAGCTCGTCAGAGGCCCTTTTGGGGCACCCTCGAAGTCCCGGCCGGCCGGCGGGGCTCCCCGCGCCGGGCGAGGTCGTGGAGCGACCGCGCGGGAGCGGGTGAAGCGGAGGACGGTACAGAGCCCGAGGGCGCGATTCCAGCGGAAAGCCCGGCGGCCAGGACCCGCGACACAGGACCCGCGGCACAGGGCCGCGACATCGGGCCGCGCCGAGCGCTCGCGGCCAGCGCACGCGGTCGAACCGACGCTTCCCACCTGGGCGCAGAAGTCCCATCCTGTCGGGCTTCCGAGCCGAGGACCACCTGTCTCAACTGCGCTCGGGCCCCCACAATCCGAGCCTGTCGCCGCGTCGCCCGGCCCCCCCAGTCCACGCGGAGGCGCCGCGAGCCGCCGAGAGCCCGATCGAGGGTCAGCGCGGCCCCCGTCACTGGCCGATAGTCCAAGACATGGGTCCTCACGCTCCTTCGACACACACCCACTTGAATCCCTCTGCTCTCTCTGAGGGGCCCTCGGGGATCGCCGAAGGATCCTCCCGCGGGATCGCCTCGCACGGTCGCTCCGCGGAGCACGCCCCCCCCACCCACCGCCCTCACGTGTCCGGTTCGCTTCCCATCGCAGAGCCCGCTCCGGCGCAGCGCCGCTCCGGTGCCTCAGGCCCCACCCGCGTCGCCGTCGTCGGCGCGGGGTACATCGCCGATTTCCACCTCGACGTCCTGCGCGGCGCGCCCGACGTCGAGCTGACCGCGGTCTGCGACGTGAGCGCGAGCCGCGCCGAGGCCGCGGCGAAGAAGTTCGGCGCCAAGCACGCCGTCACGAAGATCGCGGACCTGCCCGCGCTCGGCATCGAGGTCGCGCACCTCGCGGTGCCGCCGGACCTCCACGTCGCGCTCACACGCGAGCTCCTCGAACACGGGATCGGTGTGTTCGCAGAGAAGCCCCTCGCGCTCGCGACCGCCGACGCGGCGGCGTTGACGGAGCTCGCCGAAGCCCGGGGCCTACCGCTCGGCGTCAACCACAACAACGTCTTCCATCCGGCGTTTCAGCGCCTTCTGAAGCGTCTCGCGTCCGGCGAGATCGGGCGCCTCGAGCACGTGCAGGTCACGCTCTCGGTGCCGCTGCGCCAGCTCGACGCGGGCGATTTCACCCACTGGATGTTCCGCGCGCCGCGCAACATCGTGTTCGAACAAGCGGTGCACCCGCTCAGCCAGCTCCAGCATCTGCTCGGGCGTGTGCAGAGCGCGACGACGACCAAGCTCGGCACACGCGAGCTGCACCCAGGTCAGGTCTTCCACGACCGCTGGTCGACGGCCTTCGTCGCCGAGCGTGGCACGGCCGAGCTCTACATGGCGTTTGGCCAGCCCTTCACGCGCTGCACCCTGCAGGTCATCGGCACGGACGGGTCGCTCGAGGCGGATCTATTCCATGACCAAGTCGCGGGCGAACGCAAGACGCTCTACCTCGACTTCTGGAACAGCTACCTCGCGGGCGCGCGGCGGGCGAAAGAGCTGAAACGCGACGCGCGCGGCGTATTGCTCGATTGGTCGCGGTTCACGCTCGGCATCGGCAAGCGCAAAGACGCCTTCTACATCGGCATGCGCGACTCGATCCGCGCGTTCCACAGCGCCTTCCGCGCCGGTAAGGCGCTGCCCAACGACGCGCGCACCGCGACGCAAGTCACCGAGTGGGCCGACGCGCTCGCCGGCGACACCTCCGCGACGCCCCCGCCCATCCCTTTGTTCCCGTTGCCCGGAATGGCGCGCAAGGGCGAGACCGTCGTCCTCGGCGGCACGGGTTTCATCGGCCGACGTGTCGTCGAGCGGCTGCTCGCAAAGGGCGTCCCTGTGACGTGCGTCGTGCGGCGCACCCACTCGCTGCCGCAGTCGATCGTCGACGGGGCCCTCACCGGCAAGATCCGGCTCGTGCGCGCGAGCCTCGGCGACGACGCGGGCATGGCGCGCGCGCTCGAGGGCGCCGCGCGCTGCATCCACCTCGCGACGGGCAACGGCGCGACCTGGGAGGAGGTCGAGCGCGTCATGGTGCGCGGATCCGCGCGCGTCGCGGAACAATGCGCCGACGCCGGCGTGAAGCGCCTCGTTTATGTGTCCTCCATCGCCGCGCTCTACACTGGGGTCGACAAGAAGAGTGGCCAGAATGTCGACCCGCAGGGTCGCCCGAATGTCGACCCGCAGGGTCGCCAGGATGTCGACCCGCAGGGTCGCCAGGATGTCGACCCGCAGGGTCGCCCGAATGTCGACCCGCAGGGTCGCCCGAATGTCGACCCGCAGGGTCGCCCGAATGTCGACCCGCAGGGTCGCCAGGATGTCGACCCGCAGGGTCGCCCGAATGTCGACCCGCAGGGTCGCCCGAATGTCGACCCGCAGGGTCGCCAGGATGTCGACCCGCAGGGTCGCCAGGATGTCGACCCGCAGGGTCGCCAGGATGCCGACCCGCAGGGGGGCCAAAGCGCCGACACGATCCGCGACAGCTGGGCGACGGACCCCGAGCCCGCGGCGCGACCCTTGTACTCGCGCGGCAAAGCCGCCGCCGAGGCCGCGGTCAAAACAGCCGCAGACGCGCGTGGCCTCGGCCTCGTCGTCATGCGGCCCGGCGTCGTGCTCGGCGAGGGTACGCCGATGCAGCACTCTGGCGTCGGCCTCTGGGTACGCGACAATCAATGTGTGGGCTGGGGCCTCGGCGACAACCGCTTGCCGCTCGTGCTCGCCGACGACGTCGCGGACGCGCTCGTCGCGGCGACGATCGCGCCCGGCGCGGGTGTCGACGGGAAAGCGCTCAACCTGTGCGCCGACCCCGGCCTCTCGGGCCGCGAGGTCGTCGCGGCCCTGCAGCGCGCGACCGGTCGCTCACTCAAATTCCACCCGCGGCGCCTCTGGGTCTCGCAAACGGCCGAGATCGGCAAGTGGCTCGTCAAGCGCATCGGGCGGCGCAAGGTCGAGTTCCCTTCATTCCGCGACCTGAAGTCGCGCGCGCTCCAGGCGCGTTTCGCGAGCGATATCGCGCGCGCCGAGCTCGGCTGGCGTCCGGTCGAGGACAAAGCGGCTTTTCTCGCCGCGGCCGTGGACGTCTACGCGCCGCGGCGCACCCGCTGACCTCATCACGCACGAGGGACCGAGCCCGTGAACCAACAACCGCCGCACCTCCTGCACGTCTTCGCCACCTTCTGTGCGGCGGGTCCGCAGGTGCGCACGGTCGGCCTCGTGAACCACTTCGGCGCCGCGTTCCGCCACACGTTCGTCGCGTGTGACGGGCGGATCGAGGCGGCCAACTTGGTGGCCGACGAGGTGCCCTTCGAGGTCATTCCGCTCGAGCGGCTCGAGGGCAAGCTCGGCGGCCTGCGCGCGCTGCGCGAGCTCTTGCGCGCGCAGCAACCGGACCTGCTCCTCACCTACAACTGGGGCTCGATGGACGCGGTCCTGGCGGCGCGTTCCCTGCGTCTCGGGTGCCACATCCACCACGAGGACGGCTTCAACGCCGACGAAGCCGAGCGGCTGAAAGCGCGGCGCAACTTCACGCGGCGTGTCGCGCTGCGCCGCACGGACGTCGTCGTCCCGAGCCGCACCCTCGAGCGCATCGCGCGCCGCACGTGGCGCTTGCCGCGTGTGCACTTCATCCCGAACGGCGTCGACTCGAAGGTGTTCGCGCCCGACACGGGCGACGGCGCCGCGCTGCGACGCGAGCTCGGTATTCCGCGCGCGGCCCTCGTGGTCGGCGCCGTGGGACACCTGCGCCCGGTCAAGAACTTCCCGCGCCTCCTCGCTGCCGCGGCCGCGGTCGATCCGGCGCGCCTCGGCGGTCGCCCTTTGCACGTCCTGCTCGTCGGCGAAGGGTCCGAGCGCCCGGCCATCGAGGCCGCCGCGGCCAAGGTCCGTCTCCCAGGCGGCGGTCGTGTGCACCTCGCCGGCCACCGGACGGATCTCTCCGACGTCTATGCGGCCTTCGATGTCTTCAGTCTGACGAGCGACTCGGAGCAGCAGCCGGTGTCCATGCTCGAGGCGATGTCCGTCGGTCGCCCGGTCGCCGCGACGGACGTCGGCGACATCGCGGCGTCGCTGCCGCAGCGCGGCCGGCGTTTTGTCGTGCCGCTCGGGCCGAACGTCGAGGCCGGGCTCGCGCGGGCCTATGGGGACCTCTGCGCAGACGCGCCGCTGCGCGAAGAGCTCGGCGCCGCGAACCGCGACCACGTGCAGGCGGAGTTCTCGCTCGAGCGCATGGCGGTCGCCTACGGGGCCCTTTGGCGCGGCGCGCTCGGGCTCTGAGCGCTGAACGGCCGCGCGTACGACGAGCGCGCGAGCCTCCGAAGCCGCACGGACAGGCGTCGCGCACCGCGCGACAGGCGCGGGTTGGGAGGATTCCGCGCATCGGGGGCCGCCTCCGGTCGAACCCAGGCGGGCGAGCGCTTATCCTCTTCGGTCGGTCGCGCCCGCGCGACCCGCAGCCGGCGCTCCACTCCGACCCGACGCTGGCCCCCCACCGATGATCACCGAAGCGACCCCCACCTCGGCGACCTCCACCGTCCAGGAACGCATCACCTACCGCGCGTTTGTGCAGGCCGTGGCCATGATCCACATGGCCAACCATCGCAAGGACAAGGAACCTGGCGACCCCAAGGTCGGCGGTCACCCCGCGGCGTGCGCGAGCGCGATGCACACGCTCGCGGCGCTGCACCTCGATGTGCGTCAGCCCTCCGACTTCGTGTGCTGCAAGCCGCACGCCTCGCCGGTGGACCACGCCCTGCACCACCTGCTCGAGCTCTTCCGGATGGACGAGTACGTGGATTGGTTCGAGGGTGGCCCGGACTCCGACCGCGAGTACCCGCGCTGGTTCACGGCGGACGAGGCCAAGAAGGCCATGGAGTGCCTCCGGCGCTTCCCGTCGGCGGAACGCCCCCACGTCTTCCAGAGCTACCACGCTCGCACGGACGCGGACAACTTCCACTTCTTGCCGTCCGGCACCGTCGGCATCCCGCCAGTCGTCTCCGGCTACCTCGCGCTCGCCTACCGCTACGCGAAGGACCACGGCTGGGAGGTGCCCGAGAACGCGCACTTCTGGTCGCTCATCGGCGACTCCGAGTTCCGCGAGGGCTCCCTCCTCGAGGCGATGCCGGACTTCGGCGAGCGCATGCTCGGCAACGTCACGTGGATCATCGACTACAACCGCCAGAACCTCGACGGCACGCGCATGCCGAACGAGAAGGGCCTCGAAGGGCGCGATTGCGACCGCATCGAGGGGACCGCTGTCGCCAACGGTTGGCGCGTGATCCAGGTGCGCCACGGCGCGCTGCGGCGCGAGGTCTTCGCGAAGGACGGCGGGGACGCGCTGCGCGAGGTCTTCGAACACAAGCTCACCGACTACGAGTACCAGCTGTTGGCGCTCAAGCGCGACGCGGGCTGGGTGCGCAAGGTGTGCGCCGCCAAGCACCCTCGTTGCAAGGACCTGCTCGAGTCTCTCGACGACGACACCGTCCTGCGTCTGCTCGTCGACCTCGGCGGCCACGACTACGACCAGCTCGTCGACGCGCTGCGCCGTTCGCGCGAGGAGACGGACGAGCCGTACCTCATCATCGTGCACTCGCTCAAGGGCTGGGGCCTCGAGTGCCTCGCGGACCCGGCCAATCACTCGACCCTCCCGGACGAGAAGGAGGTCACTGAGTTGCTCGCGAAGGCGGGCCTCGACTGGGACGACCCCTTCGCGCTGTTCCCCGAGGACTCCGAGGAAGCGCAGTTCCTCGCCCGGAGGCGCGATACATTCCGCGCCGGCGTCGACGAACACGACGCGCTCCGCGCGCGGAATGAGGAGCGTGTGCAGAAGGCGGTCGAGGCGAGCGGCGGCCTGCCTCGCTCGCTCGACATCGACCTGTCGCTCTTCCCGCTCGCGCACACGCAATGGATGTGGGGCCAGCTCGCCGCGAAGCTCGTGCGCATCGGCAGCACCTCGGAAAGTGCGCGCTCGAGCAGCCGCAAGAGCGATGTGCAGGCGGTCAAGGACCTGACCGAAAACGAGCGCCGCTGGGCGACCGCGGCCGAATACGTGATGACGATGTCGCCGGACGTCGGCACGTCGACCAACATCTCGGGCGTCCTCAACCAGCGCATCTACGGGCCCGAGCGCGCGGACGCACAGCTCGCCACGGAGCTCGAGATGAAGCTCAAGCACCCGGAGCTCGTCGCGCACCAGGACGCCTGGACGCGGCACATCCGCTTCGAGATCGCCGAGGCGAACGCGATGACCGCGGTCGGCTCGTTCGGGAAAATGGCGGCCTACGTGGGCCTGCCGTTCTTCCCGATCATGACGATCTACGACTTCTTCATCAAACGCGCGCTCGACCAGCTCTACTACAACCTGTACTGGAACGCCGAATTCGTGGTGATGGGCACGCCGAGCGGTGTGACGCTGTCGCCCGAAGGCGCGCAGCACTCATGGAAGAGCGACATCCAGATCCCGAACCTCGTGACCTGGGAGCCGATGTACGCGATCGAGATGGACTGGATCATGTCCGACGCGATCCGGCGTCAAATGCTCGGCGAGAACGTCGGACGTACGGGGGTCCTGATCCGCGCCGTCACGCGCGCGCTGCCGCAACGGACGTTGCTTGAGCTCGTGCGGCGCCAGGCGCGGTTCAAGGCGCAGGAGGTGTCGAACCTCGCGCCCGCGGGCGCGGATTGGAGCGACAGCACCGACGAGTCGACCGTGCCGGCGCAGCCCGACGAGCAGCTCCTCGAGGCCTTGCGTGAGGACGTCCTCGCGGGCGCCTATTACCTCGTCGATTGGCGCGGCTACGCCGGTTACGAACCCGGCGAGAACGTCGTGCACATCTTCGCGATGGGCTCGCTCGCCGATGGCGCGGTGCAGGCCGCGCAAGAGCTCGTGCAGCGCGGGGTCTACGCGAACGTAATCCACGTCAGCTCGCCGGAGCTGCTCCTCGGCATCCTCGGCGACCGCGACGGGTACACCCACTTGCGCGAGACGCTCAGCGTCAACGGGGACATGCACCTCGTGGCGGCCAAGGGTGGCGGCGGCATGGATTCGGCAGGCCTCGTAGGCCTCGCCGGGCGGCGCGTCCCGATCGTCGCCGTCTGCGACGGCGAGGCGGGCCTGCTCGACAACATCGGCTCGATCGTCGGTGTGCGCCAAGAGACCCTGGCGGTGCGCAAGTTCTCGAAGTGCGGCCGTCCGGTCGAGGTCTTTGCCTACCAGCATCTGGACGCCGCTTCGATCGCCGAGGCGTGTGGGAAAGTGCTCGCCGTAACGGCGCTCGAGGATCTGCGCGTGACTCCGACGACACTCGAACGGGTCATGGGCGGGCCGCGCCGCGGCGGAGTCGGAGATTGGCGCGAGCTGTGGCCGAAGTCGTGAGCGGGGACGACGAACGGATCGCGGCGGGCGGCGCGCACGGCGCTCCTCCGGCAAACCCGCCCGCCTTTCCGCCCTTCGAGGTCCTGCGCAGCGAGCGCATCTACGACTCGTCGTGGTGCGGTTTGCGCCGCGACATCCTGCGACTCGACGAAGGGCGCGAGCAGGAGCACCACGTGTTCGAGGTCAGCGACTCGGTGTGTGTGTTGCCCGTGCGCACGGATGGCCGGATCGTGATGGTCGGCCAACACCGCCACCCCCACGGCAAGACGCACTGGGAGGTCCCGGCTGGGCGCATCGATGCGGGCGAAGATCCAAGTACTGCCGCGCATCGCGAGCTGCGCGAAGAGACGGGCCACCGCGCGGGGCGCCTCGTGCCGCTGCCGGGTTTCTATCCGACCAACGGCATCAGCGCGCATTGGTCCTTCCTGTTCGCGGCGCTCGACTGCGAGCCCGAGGGCCAGCTCCAGCTCGACCCCTCCGAGCGGCTGATCGTGCAGACGTTCGAGCCCGCGGAGTGCGGCGCGATGCTGCGCGCGGGACGCATCGAGGACGGCTTCAGCGCTCTGGCGCTGCTGTACGGCAATCTGGCCCTCGGGTTATTCTGAGCGAGCGCCGTCATTCAGGCGGACTCGACGCGCGTCAGAACCAGCGCTTCGTGCGCTTGCAGTAGGCCTCGTACGCAGGCCCGAAGCGCGCCGCGAGGTGGCGCTCCTCTGGCCGCACGGCGAGCCGATCGAGCGCGAGCGCGAGCGGCAGCACCCAGAAGAGCCACCAGGCGTTGCCCTGGTGCAACCCGAGGCCCGTGAGCAGCGCGAGGTGGCCGACGTAGATCGGGTTGCGTGACACCTGGAACGGACCCCCCGTCACCAAGGCCGTCGCGGGCCGGTGAGGCATCAAAGTCGTCCTCGCGCGCGCGAACTCGATCGCGACCGTGAGCTCGAGCAACAGCCCGGCAGCGATGAGCATCAACCCGGCCAACGCGAGTCGACCGGCCATCGGCTCCGGTGGCCACGGAAACGGCCAGACACGCGACTCGATCCAGCCGAGCAGCAGCACGACCACGAGGAGCATCGGCGGCCACGGGAGGGGTCCAGGTCCCGAACGCGCCGGAGTCGAAGACACCGGCGAGCTCGCCCCTGGAGCGGATTCGAGATCACCCATGACCACGGTTCTACCCGTCTGGTTCGGTGAGGACCAGTGCTCGAACTTCTACGCTGCCAACTCCGTGACGCTCCCGAAGCGCCCCTCACGGACTCAAGTCAGTGACCGTCACATCGCCGAAGGTCGCGTCCACGTGGTGCGCGATCAGGAGTATGGAGCCGTTCGCGGGGTCGCCGGCGACCCCCGGCGTCTCCATCTCCCAGTGCGGCGGCAGGTTCGGATCGAACGCGACGGTTCTCCAGATCGAGTACTTGTAGTACGGGATACCCGCGACATCGATCGCTCGCACACGGAACCAATAGCGGTCGCCGAGCACCATCGGCGCGGTCCGCGACACGTTGTTGATGAACTGGTTCGTGTGCAACCGGAAGCGGCCCGTGATGTGGTCCACGTTCCAGCTGAACCAAGCGAAGGCGCCCGTAGGCCATGAGCCGTTGCGAGGGACTGCGTTGCCCGAGTGCCCGTCCCAACGCACGCCGATACCGACGAGCGGCGTGCCGCTGACACTCGGATAGGTGCCCGGCGCCTCGACTGAGTGCACCACGAAGCTGCCGGTCACTTCGTACTCGGTCCATGATTCCTCGCCGAGCGCGAGGATGCGATCGTAGCCCGTCGCGAGGGGCCGTGCGCCCGCCGCCTCGACCGTCCAGGCCCCGTCGACCGGCTGGATCTGCTGGGCGATGGGCAGCAGCGGTGAGAACTGGAGGGCCCCGAACGGCCAAACGGCGCCGCCCACCAACTCGACGGTGATGTTCTCCAGAGACGTGTCGCCTTGCTGGTCGGTGGCGGTCACTTCTAGATCGAAAAAGCCGGGCGCGAGGCCCGCGAGCGGGATCTCGATGTTGAAGTCCCCGAGCCGCAGGAGGCGGCGCGTGTCGGGTCCGCGCACGAGCGGCCCCGCCTGCACCGTGGCGCCCGCGCGTCGCAGCACGTAGTTCGCAGAGACCACCGAACCGTTGGGCATCGACACGTTGCCGAGCACGTTGCCGAACGCCTGCGGCCGCCCGAGCGCGTTGAGCCGGATGACACGCTTGACGGTCGGCAAGGTGTCCGTGTACCAGAACGTGATGATCGGATCGACGGCCGAATTCGTCGTGAAGGGGACGGGCGCCGACTGCGCGCCGAAGCCGACCGCGTCCATCGCGAGGACGCCGAAGTAGTACGAGGTATCGATCAGCAGCCCGTTCACATTGACGTCGTGGCTGTAACCGGCCGTCAAACTAGGGACCTCGCCGAGCTCGAGGGTGGTCGTGAGGCCGTACCGCACGCGCCCAGTCGTCGGTTCGTCCGTACGCCACTGGACCTGGACTCCCGCCGGGGGATTCCCCGTGAGCTGGACGCCATGGATGAACGGCGCAGCCGTGTCCGGTTCGACCATTTGGTCCTCGCCGTGGAGTGGGGTCGCGACGTCGGTCGTCCAATCGAAGCGCGCCTCGAAGGCCGGATTGTTGCCGCCGTTCCCCGCGAAGAGCCCGAGGTGCGTCGGCGCGAAAGCTGCGCGGAACGAACCGACCGTCCTCCATCCGCGCGCGGGCGCGGCCGGATCGACGGCGGAGCCGGTGTACAAGAACCACTTGTCGCCTTGTTGCCGCACGCGCAGCTGGAGCCGCTGTCCGACCGACGGTCCAGTCGAGAGGATCGTGTTGAGCCGCGCAACCGGCGTCCCGTTCAGGTTCGTGGCAGCGAATGCGCGCAAACGCGTGCCGTCGTAGTGAATGTCGAACCGCAGGAACCCGCCACTCACGACGTCTTCGACGAGCAGCCCCTGGATCTGGTAACGCAGCTCGAAGTTCGATTCGAACGCCACCGCGACGTCGAATCCAGGCTGATTCCAGGGTCGCCGAACCCGGAGAGCGTTCGGCCGCGCCCAGGGGTCGTAGCGCAAGCCGGCGGGCACAGCGAGGACGAGCCGTGCGTCAGCGCTTCCGACGCCGCGCAGCGAGACCGCGCCACCGGCGAGTGGATCGACGTATTCCCACAGCGGGCCCAGGTTGTTGCGCGAGAAGTCGTCGGAGATCCGGCCCGCTCCACCGCTCGCCTGCACGGAGCTCAAGACCTCCTGTTCCGTAGTGACGTCCACGTCAGCGTGTATGGCGCCCGGCCCGCCGGTCATCGGCACCGAGGACCACGACGCAGCAGGCACGGCCGTCTTGACGAAGCCGAGCGCGAGCGCGAGGCCGAAATCAAGCCTCGCGTTCGTCGGCTTCCGCGACACCCAACCGGGCGCGCCGCTAGGCGCAGGCTCCGCGCGCTTCGCCTCGTCCGTTATCGACGCTACCGCGTCGCCGCGTTGGAGCGTGGACACGTCGGGAACCCGTTGGCCCAGGGCCAGGGAGTGCAACACCGCGTACGTACCGAGAAGCGACCAGAAGCGCGTCGTCGTCATCGAAGAGGGAAGAGGATCGGAGGCAGGCGATTCTCTCGTGCGCCAGGGAGCCCGGCACACGAACATGAACCTAGCTCTTCCGCGGCGCGGATTCGATGAACTCTCCGCGAAGTCCGGCTCACGGCCGGGCCCGAAGTCCATTCGGAAGCGAGTCGGCGCTGCTGGCCCCACCGCCTCCTGGCGCGCAGGTCGCAATGCGGAGCACTGTGACCTCCGTCGAACCGACGCCTACACTGGCTGAACCTGGTCCCCGCACAGTCCCTGAGACCCAGAGGAGCCCCTCGATGCAGCGCTATTTGTCCCTCGCCCTCGGTAGCCTGTCCCTGCTCGCGCTCGCCGCGGCCCCTACCTGGGCCCAGTGCTCGTCCACACCCCCGCCACCTGAGGGTGCCGCTTCCTTCCCCGGCGGTGGCGGTGCAGCGGGCGGCGGTGCCGGCGGCGGCTTCGCGGGTGGTTCGTCGGGGGGCGGGCCGGCGAGCCCAGGGCCAGGCCAACCGCGAGGTGGCTACGGCGGCCCAGCTGGCGGGACGACGAGCCCCCCTGGCGCACCCTTCGGGCCCGGCGGTGGTCCCGCGTGGTCGCCGCCGTCGACGCCACCGGCGCCGATCGGGAGCCCGATCGGGCCCGATGTAACCCCGGGCCGCGGGCTCGACGTGCCGCTGTCGCCGCGCGAGCTCGACGTCTACGGCGCCGTGACGGACCCCACGGATTGGCAGCACTGGTGGGAGCTCAACCAGGATCGCTTCCTGTCGCGCGAGCGCCTTGGTACCGCGTCGGTGCGGTCGTCGGACGACGACTTCTACCTTGGAGCCGGCCAGCAGAACCAGGGCCGTACGGATGACTCGACCGCCCAGGCCGCCGCGCAGCGCGCGATCGTGCACGTGCTGAAGGAGGGTGGACCCCGCGCGCGCACCGAGGCTGCGTTCCTGGCCGCGATCGACAGCCGCGACTCGTTGGTGCGTCAATGCATGCGTTTCGGTGTCGAGCTCCAGCTCGCGAAGGGCGACGCACACAGCGCCTCGACCGCCGTATTCGCGCTCGGCGCTACGGGCGACGCTGAGTCCATCGAGCTCCTCACCCGTATCGCGCAGGATGACGAAGCCGCGCGCGCGATGCGCAAGGACGCGACGCTCGACGAGCGCATCCGCGCCTTCGCCGCGACCGGGCTCGGGCTCGCGGCTGGCGCGAGCGACAACGCGGCGGTACGTCAGAAGGCGATCGAGACACTGGCGCGAATCATCGACGACGAAGACACGCCGCCCGCCGTGCGCAAGGGCGCGCTCGTCGGCTTCGGGCTCGTACCGCTCGCGCTCGCGACCGACACGTCGATCTGTTATTGCGGCGACTGTGTACGCGAGCAGCCCGGGGCGTCGTTCCAGGCCCAGGTGGGATACCTCGCCGAACACGTCATCGCTGACCGGGACTACGACCCGCCCACGCGCGCCGAGGCTGTCACCGCGCTCGGACGCCTCGTCGGCGCGCGCTTGAACACGATTCCGGACGATGTCAAGCGCGGCGTCGTGTCGATGCTGCACCGCGTGCTCGATGGACGCTCACGGCAAACCGAGATCGTGCGCGAGAGCGCGATCTTGGCCCTCGGCCTGATCGGCGACGCCGACGCCTCCCACGAGGACGCTTGGGTGCGTTGGGCGCTGCGTCGTGCGGCGCGATCGGGCAGCGACATGGAGCGTCGGTTCGCGCTCATGTCGCTCGCGCTGACGGGTGGCCGCAAGGGCCAGAGCGCGACGCCGTGGGCCGCGACGAACGAGGTGCGCTCGGAGCTCAGGGGGCACTTGGACAAGGGCCTCGGCGGCGTGCGCCCGTGGGCAGCGCTCGCGCTCGGAGTCCTCGGCCACGACCTGCGGCGCGCAGGACAGGCGACCGATTCGACTGTCGATGCTGCGCTCGAGGCGCAACTCCGACGCGCGCGGCGCTCGGAGCGAGGGGCCCACGCCTTGGCCATCGGATTGCGCGGCGCCTCGCAGTGCGCGACGAGTCTCTCCGACGTCTTCGAGCACGAGCGCGACGAATCGGCGCGGAGCTACGCTGCGCTCGCGCTCGGACTGGCAGAAGTGCGCGGCGCAACCAAGGCTCTCGAGGCGGTCCTGTTCGCGCCCGAGGCCCTGCCGCTCTTGCGTGTGCGTAGCGGCATCGCGCTCGGCCTCTTGAAGAACGAGTCGGTCGTCCCCCGCCTCGTCGCGGAGCTCGAGACTCCCCTGGCAGAGGCTCGTTTGCACGCCACGATCGCGACCCTCGCGCAGCTCTTCGACCCCCGCGGTAGCGACGCGCTCGCCGAGCTCGTCACGGGCACCGAACGCACACGCTCGATGCGCGTCCAGGAAGAAGCCTTGCGCGCCCTCGGCCGCAACATCGAGCCCCGCGCCCGCCAGTGGCGCGCGGTGCTCGCGCACGGAGCGAATTACCGGGCAGTCGAGCGCGGCAAGCCGGAGGCTTTCGGCAGCGTCGTGCTCGAGGTGCGTTGAGCGAAGTGTCGGACGGTCATTTCTACGCGGCGTCGATCTGCGCACCGCGGTTGACGCGGCGGGGCTGCCGGATCGTCGTGCGGTCATTTCTACGCGACGTCGATCTGCGCAGCGCGGTTGACGCGGCGGGGCTGCCGGATCGTCGTGCGGTCATTTCTACGCGACGTCGATCTGCGCAGCGCGGTTGACGCGGCGGGGCTGCCGAATCGTCGTACGGTCATTCCTACGCGGCGTCAATCTGCGCAGCGCGGTTGACGCGGCGGGGCTGCCGAATCGTCGTACGGTCATTCCTACGCGGCGTCGATCTGCGCAGCGCGGTTGACGCGGCG
>Ga0163144_10013926_pt1 | contig 16724 bp, 14 predicted proteins | sample OliLak19BULKMAT1_FD_123175 | JGI IMG/M metagenome (GOLD analysis project Ga0163144, IMG submission 123175) | Freshwater microbial mat bacterial communities from Lake Vanda, McMurdo Dry Valleys, Antarctica - Oligotrophic Lake LV.19.BULKMAT1 | ecosystem: Environmental > Aquatic > Freshwater >... | reverse complement strand
TTGAGCGCCACTATGACGTGTCACTGGTTGGACCGCCCGATGCTGAGGCCTATCGCGCGCGTTCGCCGCTGTATCATTTGGACGGCTTCACTGAGCCGCTGATTACTCTGCAGGGCAGCGAGGACAAAGTGGTGCCGCCCGCGCAATCGCGCGCTATTGTTGCCGCGCTTGACCAGCGCGGTGTGCCGCACGCCTACATTGAATTTGAAGGCGAACAGCACGGCTTTCGAAAAGCTGAAAACATTATTCGTGCGCAAGAAGCTGAGCTGTATTTTTACGGGCAAATTTTTGGCTTCACACCGGCGGATACGATCACGCCGGTGGAAATTAAGCATTGGCCGCGTGGATAACGCCAATGCCAAATCATTCGGCTAACAGCACTGGAATTATGAGTCCTCAAGCACCTTAAAGGTATTGCGCCCGGCTTCTTTAGCGGCGTACAGGGCGCGATCCGCTAAGTCAAGGATGGCAGCGGCGGTTTCAGGTGCAATGGCGTACGCGACGCCGATGCTGGTGGTGACGTTTAAATAAAGTTTGCCGACGTGAATGGGCTGGCGCATGCGCTCAATAATTTTCGCAGCGATCGTAACGCCGACGGCACTAGAAGTGGCGTCTTCGATCAAGACCAAAAACTCATCACCGCCAAAGCGCGCGGGTAAATCGCCTTCACGCACGCAGCTATTAATGCGCCGGGCAAACTCAACAATGACGGCATCACCGACCGCGTGGCCGTGGGTATCGTTGATCGATTTAAACTTATCGATATCAAAGGCAAGGATCGACAGTGCTAGCTTCTGGCGTTTACAGCGGGCAAGCGCGGTGTCTAACCTTTCATCCAGCTGGCGGCGGTTGGCAATACCCGTAAGTGGATCGATGCGCGCTAGGCGTTCTTGTAGGCGATTATTGCGACGCAGCTGCACAAAAAACCCCACTAAAACGAACAGTGACAGCATGACCAAAGCCACCGCAAGTTGCGCTAGATGCGTGTTGCGCAGCAGCAATTTTTCTCGCTCTTTGCCCGCATCCGCATCAGCCTTTAGCTGTTTTAGTTCAATTTCACTGGTCAAAAACCGCAAGCGCGCGTCGAAATCGGCAGCGGCCTTCGTTTTGTCATCTAGATCAATTTTTGTACTGAGCGCCAGCATGCGCGAGCTCAAATTCGCCAAATCCTGGCGCGGTGCGCCAGATTTGATCGCAAGCGGAAGCACTTGCCGCAAAACCCGCAGCTCATCGAGCTCAAGCTTAAGGTTGAAAAAAGACTGCAACGCAGCGCGCAGCTGGGTTTCGGCTTCCTTAAGCTCATTGCCATCTCGCGCCGCCACGCCTAGCGCTTCAAGTGCCAAGCCTTGCAGTTGCGAATTCTTTAAGCGCAGCCCGAGTGCCAACACGGCTTTGCCACTGCTGCGCTGCGTTTGGACATCTTTTATCGAATGCGCGATTCGCGCACGCTCCAAGTACAGTTCAGCGCTTAGCTTCGGATCATCGATTATCAGTGCTAAGTCCTGAGCAATTTGCAAGCTTGCAGTCGCCGAATTCGTTTGCCCGAGCTGCGCCTGCGCGCGCGCAAGATTACGCAATAATCGCGCCCGAGTCGGAAGCTCTTTGCCTTCCGGCAATGCATCTAAGCCACGCTGGGCATAGTCTAAAGAAGACTCAAATTTGTTAAGGGTGTTACTCAAACTTGAGTAAGCCAAATACACCTCAGACTTAAGCTCAAGCATCGGAACTTTTTTAAGCAAAATCTCCGCTTCGCCTAACAAGCGTTCACCGCGCAAAAAATCTTGCATCGCGATACTCGCGCGGCCATCCGCAATATAGCCACGCACCCGAAGCACCGGGTCGTCCGCCAGGATGGCGGCTTCGCGCGCACTACTGCCAGCGGTTTGCTGGCAAGGCCAATCGGCAATCACACGGCACGCATTAGCGCGCGCCAAATACAGTAGCGCTAGGGTTCGCATGTCGCGATTGGCACGCGCCGCCTCAAGCGCCGCAGGCAGCTCTTTCAAAACCGCTTCAGGATCAACCAGTGCTTTTAGCTCGAGCGGATGTCGGGGCACGGTGGTTGCCGAAGTCGAGCTTGCAAGTACGGGCGTTGCCAATGCAGCTGCGGCTGGAGCGATTGACGTTTCCAGTGTTGACGGAACTTGCGGCTTAGTGACCGCTGTATCCGCGAGTGCGTCACTGCTTAATGCTTGCGGAGCAGCCAAGGCAGCGCTTTGCACCATCATCATGGCGCAAAGCGCAAGCGCGAGCCGCGTCGTCAAAGCGATAGCGCCGAATCGATTAAAACATGCTTGGGTTTCCATGAATGGATATTACCGTTGCGCCGTCAACAATTCACTCATTCCCGCATGTAACAAATTTGAATAACGGGTATTTTTACGCAAATAATTGTGTATGCGATCCGTGTCCGACTGGGTAACCGTTAACGATTAGGGCGATCAGCTCGGCATGTTTGATCGCGCTTAAAGTGATCTCGCGGAGTAACTCAGCGCCTCTAGCAAGCTGCGTTTTCATTTAAAATTGAATTTTCCAAGTCGAGCCCAAGTGAATCCAGTGGCCGCCGAAAAGTGCCCGCATTATTTCGATTGGCTAAAACAAGCGCATTTTTACGTCTTCTACACTTGATGAGATCAGGGTGAGCCATCCAGAAGTTCAAGGCGCGTAGGTTGCCGTGTCGAATGTCCGGATTACTTTGCCTAGACCAAAGATAATCGAAGCCATGCAGTGTCTCCAAGCCTACAAATATGGCGTATATTGCGACCCCGCCGAGCGTTGCAGTCAATATTTAAGCGTGATGAAGCGTGTACTCGTAATTTGCATGGCCGAATAAGCCAATCGCGCCGGTTGTGTTGGAAAGCTGATTTTGGCGGTGGCTAATACACTTCTTTTAAACAGACCATCATTCGGCAGCAGCTGCAAAGTGTTCGGAAAGCAGCCCCAAAGGGGCGCAATATTACGACCCAGGACAACGCCCTGGGTCATGTAATTTCCGCGATTTTAAGCCCTGAAGGTGCGAAATGCCTATTATTTAGGCATCTGCAAACCGCCGCCGGTGTCAATGCCGAATGTTTCTTTCGTGAGCACTTCTGCTTGCGCCTGCTGCGCCGCGCTGACTCCGCCGTAGAAGCTCAATTGCGTCATCACGACAATGTTCTTCTGGTGGCCGATGAGGGTGAGCATGCGGCTATCGGGCGCATCGTCTTGGCGTACTTCGACGCCCGCTGTGCCAATGGCCGATGCTGGCTTCACGAGATAGCTTTTCGCCATCCCGCCGGCCACCGTCTTGACATACTTATCCGCCTCTTGGGGACTGGCCTTGAGCATCTGCGTCAGCGACAACGTACTGGAAGGCTTGCTTTGATCGCTCACAAACTTGCAGCGGCCCTGGCCGCCTGCCATCGTAGTCCAAGGTGCCCGATCCGGATAAGCCTCGTTGATGCGGCTATCGGGCATCCACGGGCATTGATCGGCATAGGCGAGCGGCGAAACGAGACAAATGGCTAGGATTAGCGGCTTTAACATGGTGCGTGCTCCGGGTTTTCGGGTTGGTACTTAAGCTAACGTAATTTCGGTGTGGGAGGGGCCACGGCAGGCTAAAGTTCATTGCTGCGCTTTCGCAGCTTGGCATGGACGGTACGATCATGCCGGATGTTCAAGCTAAGCTGACGGTCGGCTCTGCTGTTGGAGAGCTGATTTTGGCGATGGCTAATGCAATTTATTTCAAACAGAAGATCAAACCGGAGCTTAAGAATCGAGCCAGATTGGACTGGCAATTCAAAACCGTGAGCAACGTAACCCAGGCTCTAGCTCGGCTCAAGCTAGGTTCAAGCCAGCTTTCTAGTGAAAAAATACCCCGCAGCAACCGCAAGTAACCCAGTTTTTTGACTAAATTGCCGAACCGGCGTAAATCTGCGAGCCTCAGCAACAATTTTTGCGCGGATTCGCCTGCTGCATGCTCATTTATTCCCTAAGTAGTCGAACTCCAAATAGCCCGACTTCCAAGCTGCGTGTAGCTGCGCTTTGTTACGCGCGAAGGCAGCAAAGTTTTGCATTTACAAGATTCCAGGCATTGGCGCTTGCGCCGCTGGTTTTAGGGCTTCAGATAGCGATGGCGCAAGCCCCAGGTGCTCCGCCGCCTGCGCCGCTGCTGGTACAAAATCCACTTTGCCCGAGCAACGAGCAGCCTTGGAATTGCGAGCGGGTTGATGACCTTTGGCGCTGCGAGGGCTCGGTTGAAGCGCTCACGCAGCTGTCCGTGCCTGCAACCGATGGACTCGGCGCTAGTGAAGTGTTGGCTAGCACGGTGCGCTCGGATGACGGGCAGATTTTCAATTTTGAGGGTGATGTCAGCGTGGTTAACGGCGCGCAGCGGCTCAAAGCGCCGGGCGTGGTTTTTGATCGCAGCCGACAGACGGTGCAAGCAAAAGGCCCGGTGCAGCTATCGGATGCCAGCGTGCTGATGTACGCCGCTGAGGTCAACGCTGATTTGGCCGCCAAGAAAACCGAGCTGACCGACATTCGCTATGCGCTGCGCAACACGCAGGGTAACGGCCTGGCGCGCTCGGCGGTGCATACTGCGGAGTCGACTACGATGAACGGCGTTAGCTTTACCAGCTGCCCGGGCGATCAGCCCGCTTGGCAGGTGCGTGCTAGCAAAATTGAACTTAATCATGCCGAAAATGTCGGCCAAGCCCGCGATTTCAAAGTCATGGTTGGCAAGCTGCCGGTGTTCTATTTGCCATTTGCCAGCTTTCCGCTGACCAACGATCGCAAAACCGGGCTGTTAGCGCCGATCATCGCGGGCAGTGACGATGGCCTAGATCTGACGCTTCCTTATTATTTTAACCTGGCGCCGAACTACGATTTAACGCTTAACAATCGAATTATCCAGCAGCGCGGCTTTGTTTTGGGTGGCGAATTTCGCTATCTGGGCTTGAATTCTAACGCCAACTTGCGCGCAGCCTATCTTCCTAATGATCGCAAGATCGGGGATGAGCGCTACAGCGCCAATCTCGACTGGCGTTTGGGCTTGGGGGCGAACTGGAATTTCATCAGCAGCTTAAATGCGGTGTCAGATGATTTTTACTTTGAGGATTTGGGCGATTCTTTGACCGTAGCATCCACCAGCGTGCTGCCAAGCAGCCTGGGCTTTTACGGGCGCGGCGCGTTCACCACCGTCGCAGGCTTGCCGAGCGGCATTTGGCAGGCCGGCTTGAGCACTGATCGCTTTGAAATCATCGACCCGGCGAATCCAAATTCGCCGGACCCGTATCGCCGCACGCCTCGGCTGTTTTATATTGCTGAGCAGCGCGCCGGGAATTTTCAACTGGGCATCAAAACTGAGCTGGTCAGCTTTCAGCGCGAAGATATTGTCGGCAGCTTCAGCCCCGAAGGTGAGCGCATTGATCTAGCGCCGTTCGTGCGCTACGAATGGCGCACGCCGTACGCCTATGTGCGGCCTGAGCTGACATTTCGCCACACCCGCTATTCGCTTAATTCGAACCCTCAACTAACAGCGAGCGCAGCAAGCGATTTTCGCCGCAGCATGCCGATTGCCTCACTCGACACGGGTTTAGTGTTTGAGCGATTTGCGCCGTTCGGACAGGAAAGCTGGCGGCAAACCCTCGAGCCGCGTTTGTTCTTGCTGAGCGCGCCGTTTCGCGAGCAAAGCGCATTTCCGGTATTTGACACCAGCGAGCTGGATTTCAGTTTTCCGCAGCTGTTTCGTAACAATCGTTTTTCCGGTGCGGATCGCCAGGCAGATGCTGAGCAGGCCACGCTGGCGATCAGTACGCGTATTTTGGATGACAGCCAGGCGCAAGAGCTTCTACGCCTGAGTTTGGGGCAGATTCGCTATTTTGAGCCAAGCCGCGTCACGCTGCCGGAAACCGCACCGTTTTTGGGATCTCAGGGCGTTTGGGTGGGCGAGGTGGCGAGTGAAATTGGGCAGTCATGGCGGGTGGCAGCTAGCCATCAATATGACCCTGAAATATCCAGAACCCGGCTGTCCGCGATTCGCATTCAGCGCAAGCTGGGCGATCAAGGGTTAATAAATTTAGGCTATCGCTATCGGCCCGATCAGATTGAACAGGTTGATCTTTCCGGCTTGGTGCCAATCAACGAGCGCTGGAGCTTGATCGGGCGCTGGAACTATTCTCTTCCCGAAAGCCGCACGCTAGAAGGCTTAGCGGGCTTTGAATACCGCAGCTGCTGCTGGCGATTGCGCATGCTCGGGCGCCACTATCTGCGCGCTGGCACGTTAAGCGGACGTAACTCCTTCTTCTTCGAGCTAGAGCTGAACGGACTGGGCAGTTTGGGTCGCAAAACAGATCGCCTGCTTGAGCGTGCTATCGTCGGTTTTTCTGACACTAATTTGGACTAGCGCTCATGTTTGCAATGAATTTCACACCTTTACGTGCGGCTATTTTGGCAGCCCTTCTGACTCCGTTGTTGGCACCCAGCACGCTGTTCGCCGCCGAACTAGACGCTATAGTCGCGCTGGTGGAAGACGACGTCATCCTGCGCAGCGAGCTCGATTCGGCGATTGGCAATATCAAGCGCCAATACGTCGGCCGTGAAGCGCAGCTGCCGCCGCAAAACGTGCTGGAAAAGCAGGTGTTGGAGCGCCTAATCGTTGGAAAGCTGCAAGTGCTGCGCGCAGAAGAAACCGGTGTTGACGTAACCGATACCGAGGTAGATCAAGCCGTTGGCCGAGTTGCGGCCGGCAACAAAATCACTATTGACCAGCTGCAAGAAGCGCTCGGCCGCGATGGCATTCGCCTGAGTGATTTCCGCACTACCATGCGGGAAGAGATTTTGGCGCAAAAGCTGCGTCAGCGCGTAGTGCAAAGCCGCTCAGAAGTTAACGAATCAGAGATTGATATTTTGCTGGCTTCCGGCCAGCTTAAGCAGGGCGAAGTGCGAATAGCGCAGGTGATGGTGGCGCTGCCGGACAATCCAAGCGCTGAGCAAATCGAGATAGCGACCAAGAAAATCACCGGCGTGCGTGAGCTCGTCGATAGCGGCAAAATGGAATTCTCCGCTGCTGCAATTCGCTATTCTGACGCTGAGCAAGCTTTAGAAGGTGGGGAAATTGGCTGGCGCCGGTTTGATCAGATGCCACAGGTGTTTGCCGAAGCCGTAGCCGGCATGGACGCTGCAACGCTCACGCCAGTATTACGATCCCCAGCTGGCCTGCATATCGTCAAAGTGCTGGAAAAGCGCGAAACCAGCTCGGTGTTAGTCACCGAATATAGCGCCCGGCATATCTTGATTAACGTCGACGAGCTGACCTCAGCGGCGGAAGCAGAGCGCACTATCCGCACCATCCATGAAACCGTGGTCAAGGGTGGCGATTTTGCCGCTGAAGCGAAAAAGTACTCCGACGACGCGCAAACCGCAGCGCTCGGTGGCGATATGGGCTGGTTCGATCTCAGCAATTACGGCACGACGTATGAGGAAGCGATTCAAGCGCTTGCCGACAAAGCTATTAGCGAGCCGTTTCGCACCGAACGCGGCTGGCATTTTGTGCAGCGCTTAGGCACGCGCCAGCAGGATCGCACCGAAGATTACATCCGCAATCAGGCCCGCGAAAGCATCCGCCAGCGCAAATCGGAAGATGCTTTCACGCAGTTCGTGCGCCAGCTGCGTAACGAAAGCTTTGTTGAAGATCGCCTCGCTAATCCAGAATCGGTGAAAAGTTCAGAAGTTGAGAAGGCAGACGAAAAAGCGAAGGGCTGACGAGCAAGCATGGACTGACGAGAAAGAAGGGCTAGCCGCTATGCTTTTACTGCGCGTCTTTTTGGTAGCTACGCTGGCATTGCAGCCTGTTTGGCTATCCGCCCAGGCGCTGAGCTCGCCGGAAAGCGTACGCTATGACGCTCTAAATGCTCGGTTTTTGATCAGCAATCGCAGCGGTGGCGGCAGCATTCAAGCGCGTGATTTGACGGGCATTTTGACGCCGTTTACGACTGAGCCCATCAGCCCTGCGGGTATTGAAATTGTCGGCGATCTTTTATATGTCGCAGATCAAACGAGTGTTCGCTCCTACGCGCTCGCTACCGGCCTGCCGGTTAGCGTGCTAGCGATTCCGGGTGCCAGTTTTCTCAATGGCATCACCAGCGATGGCGCGCAAAGGCTGTGGATCAGTGATTTTACCCTGCGAAAAATCCATGAGATCGGTATCAGCAACCCAGCCGCGCCAACTCAGCGGGAATTTTTGACGGGGTTGAGCTTCACTCCAAACGGGCTTCGCTTTGACTCTGCAAATCAGCGCCTGCTGGTTGCAAGCTGGGGCACCGGTTTTATTTTTAACGCAAGTTTGGATGGCAGCGCGATCACTCAGCTCATTGCGGTGGGCAGCAATAATATTGATGGCGTCACGCTTGATTGCGATGGTGCACTGTACTTATCGAGTTGGGGCGCTGCGGCCATCATCCGCTATCGACCTCCGATCACTAGCGCGTCGACTAGGATAAATTTCGTTAGTTCGCTTTCGAATCCGGCCGACATTAGCTACGCGCCAGGGTTAGGCGTAATTGCCAGCCCAAATGCGGGCAATAGCACCGTAACGCTGCATGACACGAATTGTGTCGGGGTGAGTTTTAGAGATCGATTCGAGGATCGCTGATCGTAAATTCAAAACATAGGCAATTCCAAAAATTTTAAAAAAGGCGAGTAAATCTGATGAACCCAAAACATCAACCCTTAGCGGCAATTGGCGCTTTGCTAGCAGCAGCGCTATTTTCTGGCTGCATGACCGTACAGCTTGAAGAAAAGAGCATGGTGAAAGCTCAGGTCGCGCCTGAGCTTGATATTGTTGCCGCAAAGCTTGCATTCCCAGCGTATGAATTCAACGCACATCGCAGCAATTTCACGCAGGATGGCAAGCCGAAAAGCGATCTTTACTGGGTTAGCGCAATTCGGGCCAATGCGAAAGCGACGGTGTTTTACGTGGGCGGCAATATTTTTACCGTTTCCAAAGGGTACAAACACCCGCTTTCGCAGTACGCCAAGCTGCCGGTTAACGTTGTGATGCTTGATCATATGGGCTATGGCGCGAGCACCGGCACCGCCAGCTTTGTCGGCATGCAGCAGGGTGCAAACCAAGTTTTCCTGGACGCGCAGGCGTGGCTTGCTGCTCAACCAAATTCTAAAGCGCTTCCAACCCTGGTACACGGCTATTCAATAGGTAGTTTTAGTGCAGGCTACATAGCGCAAAATCACACGCTCGCCGGATTGATATTGGAAGGCTCAGCCACCAACGCCGAAGAATGGGCTGAATTAAGCCGCAAGCGCTCGCTCTTCAGCCGAGTAATGGTGAGCAAAATCGAGATGAACGACACTGTGCGCGGCTATGGGAATCTTAAGGTCGTACAAACGCTGGATGAGCCCACGCTGTTTTTTGTCGGTGAAAAAGATTCCTCAACGCCGAAGGTGTTGACTGAAAAACTCTATTCCGCAGCACCCGCTACCATCAAAAAGAGGCTCGTCATAGTGCCTGGCGCAGAACATGGCAACGCGAGCTTTGATCCGCTCTTCGTTAGCGCGTTTAACGACATGTTTATCAGGTAACGCAAATGTCAGCGCCGCGCGCTCGATCTAACGACTAAAGGTTATTCGGGCGCTGACGGTGCTCGGCGCTATGGCATCCAGGCTTAACTCTTTAACGGTCACACGTTTATTGTTTGCAAGCGATTCCAACGTGGTGACTAAGGCGTCAAAATTCACGCCGCCGAGCTCGACCCGCACCGACGCATCGCTCAGCGGTTCGATTTTCTTCAGCGCGCTTTTAAATCCGGCCTCGGTCAGCGCGCCTTCCAGAACGGCGGGCAGCGACATGCCATCTGACACGCTGGGCACATTGCCGCTGGGCTGCATCGCTAAGCTTTGATTGCGCGCGGCAATTTGCAAGCGTAGGCTGCCAATCTGCTGCGCCTGCTGCTGGGTTTGCGATCGGAGCACTTTAACTGAAGTCGTTATCGGCTTATAGACAAACTGAAATGCCAGCATGAGCAAAAGAATCAGCGCTGCAATAACCAGCGTGCGGCGCTCTGATTCATTGCGCGTACGCCAAAACGCGGTATGGGTCAACGTACTGCTGAGTTTGCTCCAAATTGCTTTCATGGCGAACTTGTGCCGGCGTTTTGACGAGCAGTTTGACTAGCGCTTGGGCCTGGGCCTTGGATTGGGCTTGGCCGGGCGGCATTCGGGCGCAGCGAGAGCTTAATGCGCCCGGTTAGCATTTGACCGCTAGGGTCGACCACATTATTGCCAAGCGCAACGTTTAGCTCCGGCAGCGTAGCAAGCCTTCCACGTACGGAATCTAGGGTAATCAGATTTGCAGCGCGCATGCCCAGCTCAAGCTCGCCGTTTCGATACTCAGCGTTTACCAGCGCAACCTGGGTTTCACCCGCCAAAATGGGTGCGCTGAGCGAAAGCAGCGCCAGCAAGCCGCCGCCCTGAAGCGCGCTGCTGCGCTGGCTGTCTTGCTGCAGCCGACTCATTAACATGCCGATGGGATCAAGCGCATTGCCTTCATAAGCCACTTTGCCAGGGAATACTTCAGCAAATAGCGCGCTAATTTCAAGGCGCTGGGTTTGATCCAACTGATGCAGCTGCCAGTAGCTGCTGAAAAAGCTAAAAAGCTGCAATACCGCCGCCGCGCCCGCAAGCCAAACCGCCCAGCGCCAAGCGGGCGCTGCGGGCACCGGCTGCAATCGCGTCTGCGGCTCCAATTTCAGCAAATTGCCCCAGCTTTCGTGCTGGAGTGCCTGCTGCAATAAAAAATGCAGCACATAGCCAAGCGGCTCCGCGCTGACATAGTTTGGCAAGCCTTTAAGTTCCAGCGCATCGGTGTGATAAAGCGTGATAGGCAGCGCGCCATCAAGCTGATTGCGCTGCCGGAAAATGCTAACCAAACTATCGGATTCAATCGCGCCCGCGCTGTTATGGCCCAGCTTAAAGCTCGCGAAATGCCGCTCAAGCAGCGCACTGTTTGCCGGCAATAAAAGGCATTCGGGCACCAGCTGCGCGCGCACGATGCCCCAATCGGCAAGCCGCTGCTTGAGTGCCGCTAGCCAGCTGGCTCTGGCGATGATGCACTCATTGGCGCCCTCTTTAAGCGATTCGGGCAGTGCAAATTGCAGCCCTTCAACCTCTGCCGCTAAGCTATCTTCCAGCGCAAAGCCGACCGCGCTGCGAAAGCGCTCTTGCGCGCGCGCGGGCACCTGCACTTGCCGAACCAGCAGCTCTGGGCTATTACACAAAATTAAGCTGGGAAGCGCGCAAGCGGCAGAAAAGTCTGCGTTTTCCGCTTTCCACGGGCCGCGCAAAATAGCACCTTCAGCATTGGCAATCGCCCACTCGTGCAGGCTTAGATCAGCAGCAAGCCGCACGATCAAAAAGCCCTCCGACGGCGTATTCAGCTTAGCGCGCACGGTTTTATCTCAGCTTGATGAGCTAACGAATGGGAATTACGAGCGTTTCATAAAGCTAAAGAAATCATCGTTAGTCTTGGTCGTTTTCATCTTTTCGAGCAAGAATTCCATCGCGGTAAGTTCGTCCATCGGGTGCAGCAGCTTGCGTAAAATCCAAATTTTTTGCAGCTTTTCAGGCTCAATGAGCAGTTCTTCACGACGGGTACCGGAGCGATTGATGTTGATTGCCGGATAAACGCGTTTTTCCGCAATTCGGCGATCCAAATGCACTTCCATATTGCCGGTGCCTTTAAACTCTTCATAGATCACGTGATCCATTGCCGAGCCGGTATCCACTAGCGCAGTTGCCAAAATGGTTAAGCTGCCGCCTTCTTCAACTTTACGCGCTGCGCCGAAGAAACGCTTTGGGCGCTGCAATGCGTTAGCGTCAACGCCACCGGTCAAAATTTTCCCGGAGCTTGGCACCACCGTGTTGTAGGCGCGCGCTAGGCGAGTGATTGAATCGAGTAAAATCACCACGTCTTTTTTGTGTTCAACTAGGCGCTTAGCGCGCTCAATCACCATTTCCGCAACTTGCACATGGCGCTGCGGCGGCTCGTCAAAGGTGGACGAAATCACTTCGGCGCGCACGGTGCGCTGCATGTCGGTCACTTCTTCCGGGCGCTCGTCAATGAGCAGCACAATCAAATGCACGTCTGGATTGTTGTACGAAATCGCCTGCGCGATGTTTTGCAGCATGACGGTTTTACCCGCCTTTGGCGGGCTAACAATCAAGCCGCGCTGGCCCTTACCTATCGGTGCTACCAAATCAATAATGCGGCCAATCACATCTTCGCTAGAGCCGTTGCCGCGTTCTAGAATGAGCCGCTCGGTTGGAAAGTAGGCGGTTAAATTTTCAAATAGCACCTGGTTTTTCTTGCTTTCCGGGGCGTCGTCGTTGATGTCGTTGACTTTCGCTAGCGAGAAATAGCGCTCGCCCTCTTTCGGTGCGCGCACGTTGCCGCGCACATAGTCGCCGGTGCGCAAATTAAAGCGGCGGATTTGCGAGGGCGAGATGTATACATCATCGGGCCCTGCTAAAAACGAGGCTTCTGCGCCGCGCAAAAATCCAAAACCATCCGGCATGATTTCCAGCACGCCTTCAACGTCTATGCTCTCTTCCTTTTTCGCGAGTGTTTTCAAAATTCCGAAAATCACGTCCTGGCGCTTGCCTCGGCTGATGCCTTCGACCTGCAGTTCTTCCGCCATCAACAGCAGTTCGTGGATGGGTTTTTGCTTAAGTTCGATCAAATTCATGCGTTTTCGCCTAGCTAGCCGTCATACGGCTCCGCCTTGTAGGTGGAAAAGATAGTGGTGGAAAGAAGTTTTGTACGACAAGTTTTAGTGCGGCGTCCTGCCACAAGATGCGCATTCATCGAGGAATGCTGTCGCAGCTTCGCGGGTAGTTCCAGCTACGGGTCGTCAAACTAGACGAACTTCGCGTAGCCGAGCGCAATACTGCGGTGCAGTGCGGAAACTACCACCGCAGCAGAAAAAGGTCAAAGCACTAGTGACGAGCATGCGCTGCCGGTACACCCTGCAAGGCGTCAGCTATGCAATCGCCCGATCAATAAACTGCATCATCTGCGATTTTGCCACTGCGCCCATTTGCGTGGCGCTAACTTGACCGCCTTTGAAAATGATAAAGGTCGGCATATTGCGCACCATGTATTTCTTAGCCGTACTGGGGTGCTCTTCAACATTTAGCTTGACGATTTTGAGCTTTCCATTGTAATGCTGGGCCAATTCTTTAATAACCGGTTCGATCCGTTTGCAGGGCTCGCACCAGGTTGCCCAAAAATCAACCAATACCGGAACGTCTGCGCGTAAAACTTCAGAATCAAAATCCGTGTCGCCTACTGGCAGCAATTCAACCGACATATTATCAAGCTCCTAACTATGCAATCTGACTCGCTAAAGCCAAATAATGGTATTTCAAGGGTTTCGCGCTAGACTAGCCGCCGATTGAGACGCATTTTACGGTTCTTCCTAATGCCAGATAGCGGCCGTTTTTAGGCGTGTACTGCGAAAGAGTCCGGAGGATACATGCTTTAAAAGTTCAAATTCGTACAATATCGTTAAGGGCTTGGCGGTCGTTTTGCCGGTTTAAAGACTGCGATATATCGATTTGACCACCCTAAACCGCTGTATTTGTTCAATATTCGCAAAAAAATTGCTGTACCACTTCTTTCTAACCGGCGACCTTTTGATGAGCGATCGTGTTTTAACTGATTTAGATTTTGCCGCTTTTGATCTGCACCCCACTTTGCTGTCAAGTTTGACTGCGGCGGGTTTTATTCGGCTCACGCCGATTCAAGCCATGACGCTGCCTGAACTGCTTGACGGCCAGGACATCGCAGGTGAAGCGCAAACCGGTACCGGCAAAACGGCCGCATTTTTAGTCGCGGCGATGCAAAAATTGCTGACAACGCCAGCAAAAGCCGAACGTCGACCGCAAGATCCGCGCGTCGTGGTGATGGCGCCGACGCGCGAATTAGCGATTCAAATTCAAAAAGATGCACTTTTGTTGAGCCGCGACACCGGATTGCGCATCGCCGTCGTGTTTGGTGGCGTAGATTACGACAAGCAGCGGCGCCAGTTCGAAGACGGCGTAGATATTTTGATTGGCACCCCAGGCCGGCTGATTGATTATTTCAAGCAGGACATATTTAGCCTAAAGCGCGTCGACGTGATGGTGCTAGATGAAGCGGATCGAATGTTCGACTTAGGCTTTATTGCCGACGTGCGCTATGTGATGCGCCGATTGCCGGATCGGGAAGAGCGTTTGACCATGATGTTCTCCGCCACACTTAGCTTACGCGTGCTTGAGCTGGCTTACGAGCATATGCACAATCCGAAAAAAATGGCGGCAGATGCGGGCACCAAAACCGCAGCGCGCGTGACCCAAAGCGTCTATTTTCCGGCAGCTGAAGAAAAAATGTCGCTGCTGCTGGGTATTTTGGCTAGCTTTAAGCCGACCCGAGCGATCGTGTTTGTCAATACCAAGCATGTGGCAGAAAAGATTCAACGCACGCTTGAGCGCAATCAGCAGCTTGCCGGCGTGCTGTCTGGCGATGTGCCGCAGCGCAAGCGCATGACGCTGTTAGAGCGCTTTAAAAAAGGTGAAATCGAGATATTGGTGGCGACCGACGTCGCCGCGCGCGGGCTGCACATTCCCGATGTAAGCCACGTTATCAATTTTGATTTGCCGTATGACGCTGAAGATTATGTACACCGAATCGGTCGTACCGCGCGCTTTGGCAGCGACGGTGCAGCGCTCAGCTTTGCCTGCGAGCAGTACGCGGTGAGCCTGCCGGATATTGAGCGCTATATTGAAGCTACCATTCCGCGCGCTAGCGTGACCGACGCACTGCTTAACATCAAACCCGAACCGCGCGCCGGTGCCAAGGAAATGCACGCGGCGAACGCAGGTGACAAATCCGCGCCGCCCGTTAAAAAGCGCCCGACCAAGCGCGGTGGACGGTCCGGGCCGCCTTCAGGCGGGCGCTCTCAATCGGGTTCGCGCAGCGCTACACCGGCTGTTTCTAGCGCGTTTACCCGAAAGCCGACCACCGAATAGCACGCTGCCGCAGCCTACTGATGCCAGCCAACTCACGCACGCTCACTGAGCTTTTCCCCGCGCCCAACCGCTGGCCGGGCATGCGCTTGCTGCACGGCGTTCTATTAGCGTTAGCGGCGCTTTGGTTTGCCAACGCAGCGGCAAAGTTAGGCTGGCAGCTGCTTACGCCTGCGGGCGTTGCCAATCTCAGCCCGGCAGACGCAAGCTTGACCCCGATTCTGCCGCAAATTCCGGCGGTGCCACTGGCGCAGTTTCACCTGTTTGGTGCTAGCGCAGAGGCCGCTGCGCTGGCTGCACAAAACGCCCCAGCCACGCAGTTAAAGCTAACGCTGATGGGCGTTGCATCCGGACGTGATCCTAAGTCGGGCGTCGCAATCATCGCCGACGAGCGCCAGCAGCAGCGTGAATATCAATCTGGCGATAGCGTTGCCGGTGCGGTGGTTGATGAAATTTATGCTGATCGCGTCGTGCTAATTTATCAGGGCCGCCGGGAAACGCTTTACTTGCCTAAATTATCAAAGGCCGCGGAAAATCAGCGCTTAGCCGTTGTTCCGCAGTCGAGTGCGCCGACGTTCGGATTGCCGGGCGCGAATGTGCCTACTTCTGATCCATCAAATGGCTATGTAAACCCCTCCGCAGGCAGCTCAACCGTCGCTTTTGCCGCCGTTAGAGAACAAGCGCTGGCTAATCCAGCCGGCTTAATTGGCATGGTGCAGCCAGTGCTGGATGCGAACGGCGAGCTCAGCGGCATCAAACTCAACGGCGGCGCAAATCAAGCGCTGCTCACGCAGGCCGGTTTGCAGCCTGACGATGTCGTGGTGGCCGTCAACGGCCAGCGCATCAATTCGATGCAGCAAGGTGCCAGCATTGCGAACCAGCTCGCCAATGCCGAACAGGTCAGCGTAACGGTTCGCCGAGGTGGCCAAGAAGTCACGCTTCCCTCGATTCGATTGCGCTAGTCAGGGCCATCTTATTAGGTTCGCTTAGGCTATTCCGAAGCAACTGCTCTGTTACGAGTAATGCGCTACTTAACAATTTTCGAATAATTGGTTAGGCAGCGAGCATGATTGAACGCTCATGGTAGTTTTTTTCCTATCAAATCGGTTATTGTGTAGCAACCTAACCGCTCGGTGTGCCCTGTGCTGTCTGTTTTAGCCAATCGCAAATCCATGAAACTTTCATCGGTGCCTGAGCAGGGCATGTGTAAGCCTATGGCGCTGGCTCTCGCATTAAGCTGTGCGCTGCTAACGCTCAGCGTGCCAACAAATTTATCAGCCGATGCCGCCGATGGCGCGCCGCACACGTTGAATCTAAAAGACGCTGACATCAACGTATTGATCGCCACAGTCAGCGAGATTACCGGCAAAACCTTTATTGTTGATCCGCGCGTGCAGGGCAAAGTGAACGTTGTTAGCAGCCAGCCGCTTAGTAAAATCGAGCTGTATCAGCTATTTTTATCAGTGCTGCGGGTCAATGGATTTGTCGCAATTGATGCGGGCACCGCCATTCGCGTAATGCCTGAATCACAGGCAGCCAGCGATGGTGCGGTCGGTCTTGGCATGGCGATGTCTGATGAAATGCGCACGCAGATTGTCGAGCTAAAACACGTGTCACCCGCTGAGATTGTTCAGCTGCTGAACCCATTAAAATCCGCTAGCGCCCAG
>Ga0163144_10013925_pt1 | contig 16725 bp, 21 predicted proteins | sample OliLak19BULKMAT1_FD_123175 | JGI IMG/M metagenome (GOLD analysis project Ga0163144, IMG submission 123175) | Freshwater microbial mat bacterial communities from Lake Vanda, McMurdo Dry Valleys, Antarctica - Oligotrophic Lake LV.19.BULKMAT1 | ecosystem: Environmental > Aquatic > Freshwater >... | reverse complement strand
AATTAAGAAATTCTTTAAAAAAACAGTTAATGGCTATGGAAAGGCAAGTGTCAAATGTCAGGAGGAGAAAAATTAACAACTTAGTGAATAAATGGTATCGGGAATCTTAAAATCATGTTTTAAGCTCAAGCTCCCATTTTTCCCCTAAAAATGCTAAGATAATTAAAATAACTAAAAATTTATGGATCAAATTGAAGAACTTTTGACGAGGGGTGTAGAAGAAGTTATAGACAGGGAAACTTTGGAGGGTTTATTGCGGTCAAAAAAGAAACTGCGGGTAAAGTTGGGTATTGATCCCACTAGCCCAAATATTCATATTGGCCGTGCTGTAACGCTTTTAAAATTGCGTGCTTTTCAGGAAGCGGGGCACACAGCCATATTTATTGTTGGAGACGCCACAGGCTTGGTTGGTGATACGTCAGACAAAGATTCTGAAAGACCAATGCTTACTGAAAAAGAAGTCAAGGCTAACATGAAAACTTATTTCAACCAAGCTTATAAAATTTTGGACAAGAAAAAAACAGAAGTATATAACAATTCCAAATGGCTAAATAAGTTAGGGTTCCTTGAATTGGCTAGAATGGCCAATTTGTTTAGCTTGCACGAAATAGAATCCCGCGAGCTCATAGCTAAACGATTGCAGGCGGGGAAAAGAGTATCAATTCACGAAGCTATGTATCCTTTAATGCAGGGTTATGACTCTGTTGCGGTAAAGGCGGATTTAGAGTTGGGAGGTACGGATCAGCGATTTAATCTTTTGGCAGGAAGGCGTATTCAGTCGTTTTACGGACAGCCGCCTCAAAATATTATGATGGTGCCGTTAATGGAAGGCACAGATGGCCGCAAAATGTCTTCGTCCTGGGGCAATGTGATAAATTTGACAGATGAACCTAACGACATGTTTGGTAAGGTTATGTCAATTGCGGATGAATTGATTAAAAAATATTTTATTTTGACCACTAGGGTCACGCTGGAGAAGATTGATGAGGTTATTAGATCTAATTCCAACCCGCGCGATCAGAAATTGGTTTTGGCCGAAGAAATTACGGCACTGTATTACGGACCTAAAAAAGCCCAAGAGGCGCGAGAGGCTTTTGTTTCTCAATTCAGCAAAGGCGAGTTGCCTGCAGATGTTCCGGAAAAGAAAATAAAGCCAGGTAGTTATGATTTAGTTGATCTTTTGGTGGAGACGCGGCTGGTTGCCAGCAAGTCCGATGGTCGCAGGATGGTTGAACAGAACGCGATTAAATTGAATCAGCAACCTTATAAAGAAAAGATGATTGAGGTAAAGCCCGGTGCGGAAATGGTTCTACAGGTCGGTAAAAGAAAATTTGTTAAACTTGTACAATAATCCTAATTTAAAAAATACCGTCCCGATTTTATCGGGACGGTATTTTTGTTTACGCGGCTGGGGTTTCATCGGTATCATCGTCATCATCCGCATTCATTTCTTTTTCTTTTGGTTCTGTCTCATCGGCTGGTGGGGTGGTCGCAGCCGGGGTGTCATCGTAGAACATGATATTATCCTTTGTCCCGCATGGGACTGTTATTCATATTTTCCGTAATATTTTTACGGAGTAAAGTTAGTATATCATGATTATTTTTACTGTCCAATTAATATGTTTAATTAAATTTTATTAAGATTTCATAATACCTATGGATTATTACTCCTTTACCCAAGATGAAGATATGCACAAGTTTTTCCGGATAATTGGTAGGTAATCCTTTATTACATAAAGATAAATTTATGTGATTTATCAGCTGATCCCCTGTCTTTAAGTAGTTAGCACATTCATGGGATAACTACAGGAACACGGATTGCTAGTTAAAATTATGTGCTGATCCACAAAATATCACATATGAGATATTTTGTGACAAGCTTATTTTTTTTGTCTTAATTTATTATCCCGTTCCTGGTAGAACGCGGCCGCCAAAGCAATTGCTAAAGCGTCCGCTGCGTCGTCCGGTTTGGGGATGCTTTTTAACTTAAAAGTTTTTTGCACTATATATTGGACTTGTTTCTTTTCCGCTTTGCCGAAACCGCAAATAAAATTTTTGACTTGAAGAGGGGTAAATTCAAAAACTTTCAGCTTATGTTTTTGACAAACAAACAACACCACTCCCCTGGCTTGGGAAACTGTCATGGCTGTTTTTTGGTTGGCGGTAAAAAATAATTTTTCTATGCCCACAGCCTGGGGCGTATATTTTTTTATGATTTGCTCTAGATCAGTTGCTAAAATTTCTAGGCGCTCGGCATCGCTTAAGTTTTTTTTTGTTGATATCACCCCAAAATCCACCAACTCAAACTCCCCTGAACGTTTGGTGGAGGAAATTATGCCGTATCCGGTTGTAGCGGTCCCGGGGTCAATACCTAGAATGGTCATGAAATTCGAATTTCGGATTTAGTGCTTCGTGCTTAAGCTAAAGATTGGCGCTTGTATAAACAGTAATTACGTCTTCGTCGTTATCTAGCGTTGAAAATAATTCTTCAACTTTCGGTTTTTGATCTTCTGTTAGGTTGGTGCCTTGAGAGGACTCTTTAATAATATCCGCTTGGGCAATTTTAGCCCCAGATTTTGCCAAAGTTTCTTTAATCTTTTGCAAATCTCCAGGTGATGTGTAAATTTCCAGACCTTCGGAGGATTCGCGAATATCTTCTGCTCCGGCATCAATCGCCGTCAGTTCAATTTCTGACAAGTCGTTTGTGTCTCTTGCAATGAGTATTTGCCCCTTCGTGACGAATTGCCAGGCGACCGAGCCCTGGGCGCCAATGCTTCCGTCGTGCTCGGAGAAGATTTTACGGATGTTATTAAAAGTGCGGTTGCTGTTGTCTGTGGCGGCTTCCACCAGAAACGCAGTACCAAACGGGCCATAGCCTTCATAAATGACTTCCTTAATTTCGCCGGCTGTGCCGCCCAATGCCGCTTTAATGGCGCGTTCGATGTTGTCATTCGGCATGCCCTGGTCCTTGGCGTAATCAATCATCCCCTTTAGCTTAAAATTTGCAATAGGGTCGCCACTGTCCCCTTCTTTCACCGCTATAGATATTTTTTTCCCCAACTTAGAAAACAGAAGTCCCCGTTTTTGGTCGAGAGCCCCTTTTGTTCTTTTAATTTGTGACCACTTGGAATGACCGGACATGGGATGGAAATTGACAAAATTTAAATAATTGGTAAAATTGATATAATTATTGAGATGTTTGGTTTTTAATTGCGGTACTTCTTGCTGCTGTCATGATAGCTGTCAATTCATCGCATTCTTTTAGTAAGTCTTGAGCTAACTCGGGTTTTGCAATCCTGATTCTATTAGCAACTCGAGCCATAATTGAGTTTCGTCGGCTTCTTCAACTACCGTGTCCATTTTTGAAATAAAATCTTTTCTGGATTTGCATCGGCATACTGCTCGGTAATTGGCAGCTATTGTTGTTTTTGATCTTAATAGTTGTCCATTTGCCAAAACTTTAGCAGGCTTGTCCCCGTGTTCATCTATCTATTGAATAAGTTTGATTATTCTTATGGCAAACTTCTTTACCTTCCTTTGTAATTCCTTTGGTTCCATAATTTTGTCAATTTTGCCAATCATTTAAATGATACCATCACCGTAAACTCCCCTTTTATACTTGGTTTGTCTTTAAGGATGCCCATAATCTGCGCGGGTGTGCCGCGTATGAATTCCTCGTGCAATTTGGTTATTTCTCGTGCTGCCACGACTTGGCTGCTAGGAAATGCGTTAGCGATGTAGCTTAGGGTTTTTAAAATTCTTTCTGGTGATTCGTAAAAAATTGCGGTGGCTTCGGCATTTGCCGCGGACTGTAACGCGCCAACTGTTTTTGCTGCTGTTTTTTGCAGGAAGCCCAGGAACATAAATTTATCTGTAGGTAGACCGGAAGCGCAGAGTGCGGCAATGGCAGCGTTTGCACCAGGGATTGGAATTACTGTTACATTTTCTTTTACGCATTCTCTTACTAATCTAAACCCAGGATCAGAAATACCCGGCGTGCCGGCATCTGTTATTAGGCAACCATCTTCTTTTCCCAGTCTTCGAGTTGTGTCTTTTAAAATCTGTTGTTCATTGTGCTCCGCAAATTGCATCATTTCTTTTGGCCATGCGCCAATGTGTTCCAAAAGTCTTTTGGAATAATGCGGATTTTCAGCCATAACAAAATGGCACTCTTTTAAAGTTTCTATGGCCCTAAGAGTTATGTCCCCCAAATTTCCAATTGGCGTGGCGACGACGTATAACATAAAATTGAATATAAGATATAAGATTTAGGATGTAAGATATGGGGTGGTGTTTTCAAAATTTTAAATTTTATATCCTAAATGTTAAATTCTCTTACCAGTTTTTATCAGGAGATTCTAAACCGAACGCTGCTTCAACTAGGTCGTATTCAGCTTTGAGCTTGTCACGGTAATCGCTCATTTCTTCTTTTTCATCCCCTTCGGCTTCGTACCATTGGTCGTAGGATCCTTTGAGTTCTTCTTCTATTTCCCGCAGTCGGGCATAGGCCTCGGCCTCGGTTTGTGGGCCGGTGGATTGCCACTCTTCGTAAGTTACCCCTAACTGTTTTTTATATTTTTCATTAAATAAATCTTTGATATCTTCTTGGTCCATATGTTTATTGGTGATTATCCTGGCGAGTAGGGAGTAGCTTGTAGCTGGTGGGGACTGCAGGGCTATTGACTACATCTTACTTGCTACTAAAGGTCTTTCAGGATTATATTAATAATATTAACTACTCTATTTTACACTAAAATGGGTAAAGTAAAAACCCCTAGGAAACTCATTCCGCGGGGTTTTTAAGAAAAGCCACAAGAAGGTGGGGATTAGCGGCAAACCCGCTAATCAATTACCCAATAAATTAGGGTAATATAAGTACGTAATAAATACGTATAAGCTTTTGATATGAAATTATTTTTTATTTTTGTTTCTTGTCCCGAAATGGGAAAGAATTAGCTTTTCTGTACTCATTATAGCAGGTTTTTTCCATTCTGTCTAGGGCACGTTTCTTGCAGCGAGTCGGCAACGGACTGACTTTTCGGAGATCATACACCGAAGCGGGCTGTGGTGCCTGGTTTTTGGAGTGGATGGACCAACCGAAGAAGTCTGGACGCAGCAGAACAAAACTCAGAATCACATGGAGGATATAGAAGCTTGCTGCAACCTGTGCGAACAAATCGGTGTCCGCGCCGAAGTGCTCACAGTGATGGGCTATCCGTCCGATAGCCCAAAACGGCTTTGGCAGACAGTGAAACACCTTTCCATGTTCGTCCAGCGCTGGCCGAATACGGTTCTCCGGCCGTACGTGGCTCGGGAAATTCTTCCTGGCAATCTCGGCTGGGAAATCCGCCCGGCGGATGTGGAGAAGTTGATAGCCGATCCGCGTCGGTTCTACAACCTCGACATCTGCGGGATTGCTAATAGCATAACCCATCCCGATAGTCTCTTACAGCGGTGGCTCGTGAATCTGGCATACCTTTCGGTAGTAGCCAGATACGCGCCATTTGGTCGCTGTGCGACATCCCCACTCCTGCCTCAAGGAGAAGGCGGGTTGTATGGCTGGGTTGCAAAAATCCTAAACCGGTATATGCCTTTTGACCGCTAAACAAGGTAGGGCTTGTGGGAGCTCCTCCCTCGCTCAAAAGCAGGCTACTCGAGCCTGCTTTTTTCTTTGTTGGGTTTAAAAATTTTAAGCAGCGGATAGTATAAATCTTTCTTTGGCTCTATGGCTAATTTTTTATGCGTTGGTTTGTTTGTAAAATTTATAAACTTTGCGCTGCGTAAAATAATAATCGGCTTGCGTTCATTGCCTTCTCCCATCAAAAGTCCAGCCATGCCGGAAAGGTTGTCTACAATGTTGGTTTGGGTAAATTTGAGTTCCCTGCCAAAGATATCTTTTTTACCTCTGTAGTCATAAAGTGGTTCTAGTCCAAAAAATCCTATAGAAATTCCACTCACGCCCCAGCGTAGTGGTGTAGTGTGACTGTCAGTAATTATAACGGCTAAGTTTTTAACTTTATACTTCTTTTTTAAATACAGGCAAATATCTCGCGCGATTTTGTTGGGACTCTTTGGCCATAAAATTATATAGCCGTTGGCATTGCTTTCATCTATGCCTGCGGAAGGTATTAGCGTAAAGTCTTTTATTGTTAAAATAATATCCGAGCCGTTAACAGTTCTATGGGGTAGAGTGTAATCTGCTTCTTGTCTGATTAATTTTAGTTTTTGATTTTTTAATTTTGATTTAGCAACGCACCTGCCCTGGTGGATGCTGACAATTTTAGATGTAATAAAAATTACGTCGCCTTCTGCTAGCTTGGGAAGGCTCATATCAATCAAATTATATATATTATCCTTGGGTGGCCGCATTGAGCTAGTTTTAACAGGGATGAATTTCATAATATCTATTTTACAGTACTATTGAAACTTTTACAGGTTTAAATTATAATACTTAGGCGGAATTTTGTATATACGCTTTATGGGGTAAATCCTGTGGAGTTTTAGCGAATAAGGGCGTGTAGCTCAGTTGGTAGAGCGGTCGTCTTATACACGACTGGTCCTAGGTTCGAGTCCTAGCACGCCCACCATAAGACTAAGGGTTTAAAATTTGCGCCAAAGTAAAAAGCACCCTTGCGGTATGTCTAGGGTAGATTTAATTTCTCCCCTACCTTCCCTTGGGAGTTGTTTGACCAAGTTATCTTAACCGTCTAATATGAAGATATGTCTGAAGATGATAAAAAACCTATGATGATAAACGATTTGGCCATAATGGTGGCCAAGGGTTTTGAAAATACCTCAACAAAAGAAGATGTAGCGCAGATAAACAAGCGAATTGATAAGGTAGAGGAGAGAATGGGTAAATTAGAACACAAAGTTGAGGCTTTAAATAGCAATGTCAATAATTACCTTGAATTATCCGAGAAACGTTATTCTGAGCTTAAGCAAAGAGACGCTTTGCTTGCCAAATGGCTTAAGCTGATAGCCGACAAAACCGGTGTTCCCATAGATGTCAGCCAACTGGAAAAAATATAAACCGCCCCGATTTTGTCGAAGGGCGGTTTTTAGTTTCGTTACTATGAAGCGTTTAAAATGTCATTCTTTTTCCTCCTTCGTAAGCGGTCGAAAGTAGAGTTTGTTGAAGCCGTACTCCACTAGCTTAAACGGCTCGCCGCGCGCCAGCTCACCCACAATCGCAGCAAGTAGATCAAAGTCTCGCGTGCGGCAGTCGTGGTCAATTACGATGTCAACATCGTCAGGCTGTTCGTGATGTGCAATCCCGCTGAAGATTACGAAGATCGCGTTAGGGTTGAGAATCTTGACTTCGCGAGCCAGATCTTTTCCTGTATATCTGCACGCTTCAAAAATCAAACCAGACACCACCACAAGCGGAGTCTTTTTCCGGGCTTCATCCAAAGCAACTTCGGGATGACCGGAGAATGATGTTGCGTGGAAAAGTTCCGGGTCATTTCGAAAGGCTTTTTCTATGCCTTTCCGAGGAATGTTGCATCTTTGAATTACTACGACTTTATGCATGTCTATCTCCTCTCTTGAGACCAATCCGGAAGACAAGTGTCCGGCTTTCGGCACTGGCCGAAATGATGTCAAGAAGTAAATTCTCGGTTAAGAACGGCAACTGATGCCGCCGGTTAAGCAAAACTACCTCATCCAGAGAAAGTTCCCGATGGTATTTGACCACAGAAACTTTATTTCCCAAATTAGTTTGCAACTTCATGTAGCCTGAAAAGTCTGCCTGGTTTGTCGCCATGTAAAACCATTCCTGGTTTTTGGTGTCAATGGCCACGATGAAGGCGTACCTCAGGTTCAACCCTGCGACGAAGTTGCTAAAGACATGCAGGCGCTTTTTGGTCATAGTCCTCCTTTGAGTTAAAATGTTATCATTTATAATCCAAGTTGTCTGTATTTTTTTTAATTTTTTATAAAATGTTGACATTTGCTAATGAAAAGAGTATATTTATGATGTCTAATTTAGTAGACATTTATGATAGAATTACAAAAATCTTTAGAAAATATCGGTTTTTCTGATAAAAAATCTGCAATATACCTGGCTCTGTTAGAGCTGGGGCAAGCTAGCGTTATTGATGTTGCAAAAAAAACCGGGCTTAAAAGAACCACGGTTTATAACATACTCCCAGAGTTATTGCAGGAGGGTTTGATTAAATCCGGTGCGAGGAATAAAAAACATTTTTATTTTGTTGAAAATACTAAATACTTAAAACAGAAGTTTGAAGAAAAGGTTAAGTTAGCGGACAAGTTACTGCCAGAACTTATGGCAGTTCATAATATTTTACCCCAAAAACCGCGTGTTACTTTTTATGAAGGAGTGGGTGGTATGAAAGAGCTGTATCAGGATACTTTGGATAGTTTAAGTAGCGGGGATATAATTTTAAGTTATACTGGTTTCCGTGATTATTATAAATTTATGCCAAGAGAGTATATGGATTGGTATGTCGCGGAAAGAGTTAGAAGAAAAATTCGTATCCGCATGATTGTTCCAGATTTTCCTATAACTCGTGAGATTTTACCTCAAGCCCAGGAAACCCTACGACAAATAAAAGTTGTGCCTGGAAGTGATTGGCAATTTTCCGCTGATACAGAAATTTACGCGAACAAAGTTGCTTTAATTTCTCACACTGAAAATTTTATGGGTGTTATTGTGGAGAGCAAGGAAATCAATCATATGCAAAAAATGGCTTTTGAAATTATGTGGAGCGCGCTCAAATAGGAAACTAATAAGTTGTACGGAAGATTGTGGATAAGTGGTAGCATTTTAAAATAAAATGCTTATTTTTTAAGTAGTTGACCAAAGGTGAACGATCGTTCATAATAGATGCACGTAGGAACATTTATTAACTAAGTGGCCGCTTAGCGGCCCTGCCAGGAGGCAAATGTATGTCAGAGTCAATATTTTCCAAGCCCGTTAAGGCTGGAACCAAAACTTATTTTTTTGATGTTAAGCAAGCTCAAGGTGGTAAGCAGAGTAAATACATCCAAGTAACGGAAACCAGAACTAAAGATGGACAGCATCTGCGGAGTAGTATTACTATTTTTCCCGATCAGCTAAAGGCATTTGTGGATGCTTTTGAAGAAACAAAACAACACATCAGCTAAACTGGAGAGGGCTGGCTCATTTAACACCGGTCCTCTTCTTTCCTTTGAGGGGAGAAATAAGTTATGTTAAAAAGTTTAAATGTTGTACACTATGATTTCCGGGAGGCAAAATCTAAGGTTCCCGAAATTTTGTCTCGTTTGGGAGTAATGGTTCAGTCAGCAAGCCTTAACGCCGATTATGCTATAGGCAGGGATTGTCTAGTTGAAAGAAAAACTATCACAGATTTTATAAGTTCGGTTGCGGACGGTCGCTTGTTTAGACAGGTCTCGGAATTATCTAAAACGTGTAAACACCCTCTCGTTTTGCTTGAGGGTGGGGGTCTGTATAATCATGGACGGGTTCCAAAAAATGTAATTAGAGGAATTATGATTTGGATTTCGCTTTCTAAGAGAGTGCCGGTTATAAGGACATATAATGAGCACGATACGGCTTGCGTTATTCAGTTGTTAGTAAAGCGTTATGGGCAACCAGCTGGTTTAGGATTACCGGTAATAAAGAAGCGTCCCATATCCCCGTGGCAGCAGCAAATGAATGTTTTAACGCAAATTCCTGGCATAGGGCCGTATGCAGCTAAAGATATACTGAACGTCTTTGGCTCTGTTTCCCGCATGTCGGAAGCCTTGGATGTTGAACTTATTGCTATTGGGCGTCTTGGGAAAAAACGAGTTGAAGCGATTAGGAAAGTCTTTCCTAGAAAATTATGCATTAGTATCTAACGGAGCTTATCTCCCCATCTTTGTGTGATATAATTAACAAACACCTACCTAAAGAATAAATTTATGAAAAAAGAACCAACAAATACACAAATGATAACCCGAGTTTCAGGCCTAGAAGATAAAACGGTAAGTTTAGGGATCAAGACCGTAAGCTTGGAAGGTAAGGTCAATAATTTGGGTGATAAAGTTACCCGTCTGGAAGGTAAGGTCAACGGTTTGTCGAATAAGGTCGATAGAATGGATGTTAAAATTACAAGATTGGAAAAGTCTGTAGATGAAATAAAAGATACAACGGTTCAAATACTGGAAGCCGTAGGGGTCTTTTCCAATAACACCGAAAAGAGATTTGAAAAATTGGAGAATCGGGTAGGTAAAATAGAAGTGACCATGGTTACCAAAGAATATTTGGATGAGAAGTTGTTGAATTTAAGAGCCGACTTATTGCTTATGATGCGTAAAGGAAATTTAAAGCTTGAAGAAGCGGTGGCAATACTTTGCGAAAGGAAAGCAATTACCCCCGAAGAAGCTAAGCGTATTTTAGCCATGGAACCTTTTCCTTCGGAATAATTTCGACGTCCGTAAAAACTTCTCCGCTTTAAAGCGGAGAAGTTTTTTAGTGAGTGAGGCCAGAGGACGTCCTTACAATTGTCCAGAATAACAATCAAATGCAAAATTGAGAAGGTGTATTTTACCATTTGTCCAAGTGGCGCCATCCCGCAGGAGTATATTCGATTCTAGATCCGTCAAAGATTTAGTTAAGGTGGGTATGCGGGATCCAGCACCAAGGTCAGGGTTATAGGTTCCGGATAACTCTCACCAGACTCGTAACTTCCGGAATGGTACTCCTTACTGATTGCTGACTTTCTGCCTTATCGAGGTGGTATTATTACAGATTCAATATCCTGGACACCTATAAGTTTTCCTTCTGGCGCAGAGTTTCCTCTCAGAAGACGGATTGCAAAGTAACTTAAAGGTGTATAGAGTAGCCCCATAACTACTTTATAAAGCCACCATGAGATTATAATTTTTCCAAGTAGTGGAAGAGAATAAATTCCGGCAAATGCTATGACCATAAAAATAATAGTATCAAGGAGTTGTGACCACATGTTAGACAGCATCGATCTAAGCCAAAAACGTTTTGTCCCCAGGTGTTTCCGGAAAAAGAAAAATGCAATAACATCCTGGTATTCTGCAATCACGAATGCAACAAGAGACGCCACTGCTATTCGTGTAGAAATTCCAAAAATTTGATAGTAGCTGTCCTTAACCCATAAGCCTTCTTTGGCCCAGGGTAAATATATGGAAAGCAGTGAGTAGAGTATAAAACACAATGTGCTTATGAAACCGGCCATTACGAATAGTTTTGCCATTTGCTTTCCATGCACCTCTCCAATAACATCTGTCATTAGGAATACAATAGGAAAAGAAAACACTCCGACTGATAAGGTAGAGCCAAATATAAACGGCATAAGCTTTAGCCCAAGAGTGTTGGCGGCAAATAGTGATGTTATATAAAGCGTGAGGGCGATAATAATTTTTTTAAGCGAGTGTTCTGTCAGAGAAATCATAATTTTTTTGTTAATTAAAAAACCTGCCCGAAAAGGCAGGTTTTTGATGCAGCAAAAACTTACCTTTCTTTAAGAAAAGGTAAGTTCTTCTGCAAAAGAAGAAAGAATAAATTTTGTTTTGGTAATAAGCATGTTTTTCCTAAAAGCTAATAGCTAAATTATCGTCGCGCTCGCTACTTTGTCGTTGTCGTCCAGGCGCATGACTCTTACACCTTGTGTGGCACGGCCTAAGGTGGAGACGGTATTAAGCGGCAGGCGGATTGTTTGTCCCGAACGGGAGATTATTACCAAGTCGTGTTCCTCGTGTGTGTTGAGGATATACATAGAAACAATCTTGCCCGTCTTTGGTGTTACTTTGAGGGTTTTAATTCCGCTGCCGGAGCGCTTCTGAATTTTATAATAACCAAGTTCTGTTTTTTTGCCTAAGCCGTTCTCGGTAACTATAAGCACTTCCAGGTCCTTAGGGTTTATGTGTTTGCGAATGACATCCATGCTAATAATTTTGTCGTCCTTCTTTAGGCGCATGCCGGTTACACCGGAAGCGTTCCTGCCCATAGGGCGAACGTCTTTTTCATTGAAACGGATAGCTTGTCCGTTTTCTGTGGACATTATAACTTGGTCTTCGCCGTTAGAGCGTTCTACCCAGCGTAGCTCGTCGTCCCCTTTTAAGGAAATGGCAATCATACCGCTGCGGCGGACTTTGGTAAATTCCTCACGAGGAACTTTTTTAATAAGTCCGTTGCGTGTGGTCATAATTAAATATTTTGCTTCATCATTTTTGCCTAGCGTTAGGACTCCGGTGGTAAACTCGTTGGATCCAAGTTGCAGGAAGTTGACTAGGGCTTGGCCTCGCGCTATACGGGAACCTTCGGGAAGTTCATATGTCTTGGTTTGGAATACGCGGCCTTTGTTAGTAAAGAACAGCATATCGTCGTGGCTGTGGGCGGAAATAAGTTTTTCCACCACGTCTTCTTCTTTTAGTGTTTGACCAATAACTCCTTTTCCGCCACGACTTTGGCTGCGGTAGGTGTCGGGAGCCATTCTCTTTACATAGCCGGATTTAGTAATTGTTATAATTACGTTTTCTTCCGGGATAAGGTCCTCGGCGCTAAATGTTCCCACAGCATTTTTCATAACCTGGGTACGGCGCTCATCGCCAAATTTTTCTTTTAGCTCCTCAACTTCTTTTTTTATTATGCCCAGGATTCTTTTTTTAGATTGCAAGATGGATTCCAGTTCGGCAATAAGAGCCAGTTTTTCCTTTAACTCATCGTCAACTTTTTTGCGTTCAAGTCCTGCCAGGGTTTGCAAACGCATTTCCAAAATAGCGTCGGTTTGAATTGCGGTAAGCTTGAACTTTTTCATCAAGTTAACCTTGGCTTCTTCTTTAGTTGGGCTCTTTCTTATAGTGCTGATGACTTCATCTATGTGGTCCAGAGCTTTTTTTAAGCCTTCCAAAATGTGGGCGCGCTCTTTGGCTTTTTTGAGTTCGTATTCTGTCCTGCGGCGAATTACTATTTGGCGGTGTTCCAGGTATTTTTCCAATACGGTTTTTAGGTTCAGTACGTGTGGCTCAATGCCGTCTACCAGGGCCAGCATGTTCATGTGGAAAGTTTCCTGCAGTTGCGTGTAGGAGAACAGCTGGTTCAGGATTTTATTTGCCATGGCTTCCTTTTTGAGGTCAACTACAACACGTACGCCGTCCTTGTCGCTTTCATCTCGGACATCGCGGATGCCCTCAATTTTTTTATCCCGTACCAGTTCGGCAATTTTTTCCAGTAAGGTTGCTTTGTTAACTCGGTAAGGAATTTCGTGGATTTGGATTTGTATGGTGCCGGTTTTGGTTTCTATAATTTCTGTTTTTGCACGCATAACAATGCTGCCCTTGCCGGTGGCGTAAGCTGCTTTAATCGCGTTGATGTCATAAATTATTCCCCCCGTTGGAAAGTCCGGGCCTTTTACAAATTCTAAAAGGTCTTCGGTGGTAGATTCCGGATCTTCAATGAGTTTTATAATTGCTCCGCAGATTTCCGCTAGGTTGTGGGGAGGAATGTCTGTTGCCATGCCTACCGCAATACCCAAAGATCCGTTTAGAAGGAGGTTGGGAAGTTTACCCGGCAATACTGTGGGTTCTTTTCTTGTGGCGTCATAGTTGTCGCGCCAATCAACTGTTTCTTTGTCCAGGTCGGTCAGCAGTTCTTCCGCCAGGGCAGACATACGGCTTTCTGTGTAACGCATAGCGGCTGCGCCGTCACCGTCCAAAGAGCCAAAGTTTCCTTGCCCATCTATAAGAGGATAACGAAGGGAGAAGTCTTGTGCCATGTGCACCATAGATTGGTATACGGCTTGGTCTCCGTGCGGGTGGTATTTACCAAGTACATCACCGACTACTGCGGCAGATTTACGAAATTTTACGTTGTGGCGAAGCCCCAGTTCGTGCATGACATACAAAATTCTGCGGTGCACAGGCTTAAGGCCGTCGCGCACATCGGGTAAAGCGCGGGAAACAATAACGGACATGGCATAGTCCAAATAGGACTCCTGCATTTCGCGCTCCAGGTGCCTGTTTTTTACAAGGCCAATATTTTCTGAGAGGGGTGTAGATGAATCTTTGGGCATTGAGGTGGTTTTTAGTTACAAATTGGATTAGTGAGGTATTTGTGTAAGTAAGTCTTGAAGCGTTATTTGAGCGGTTCTTATTTTTTCCATCCAGACATCTATTCTAAAGGCGTTTGTTTCGTTTGTGCTGTGGAAATTTTTCGCTAAATGAAAGGTTTGTAGTGAATCTTGCAAATTTTTACCTATATTTTGAAATAATAGATTTAAGGTGTGGTGATCGATGGGCTGTTGGGGGGCAGACTCCTTCGTTGGCTTCTCGTTGTTGGTGCTTGCCTTCACACGCGATAGTAAATTTGACTTCCGTTGGTTTGCCGGGTTATATTTTTCGTTTAGAAGTTGATGGATTGTGATAATTTCTACCCCGGGAGGATATATACGATTTTGTCGAAGTTTGATCAATTCGGGAAGTACTACATTTTTGTAGTTATTCCATAATTCATTTTTCAAAATTTGAAAATTTGTTTCTGGGCCGCTGTCTTGTAAGGTTCTAATCTCTCGAAACAGAGGTCGTATAGCTAATATCCACTGGTCTAAACGGGAGAGCTCTTTTTGAAGTGAGTTTAGGTAGAGTACTGTTTCAGGGCTAAATTCATACTCAATCTTTGGTATTTCCTGGGATGATATTTGTGCCGAGAGAAGGTTTTGAGTAGAGATGTCCTCAATATATACAGCATCTGCTGCGGGAAGAAGTTTGGCATTTTCTTGGTTAGGCACCTTGGGACGCTGGCGAAATCTATTTTCCATAATTGTCTTTTATGTCCTTTATTCCCCTGCCTATTGTTCTAAAAAGTGTTGTATCTTTGCCTACTTGTTTGGAAAATTTTGCTGAAATAAACCATAGCATAATCATTATAGTAGCTGCTATGGCGACTGTTATCCAAATGATCCGGATTTTTTCTTCTTGCGGTTTTCGGCGGATGTTGTCTATAAAATTCATAAGTCATTCTCTACTAAATACGAAAGGAACAAAATACTAAAAATTACCAACTTTCTTTTTTCGTATTTAGTAATTTTAGTATTTAGTAGAAGTTCTTTGGTTAGCGCAGGGGTTCTAATACCACAACTTTAATTCCTTCTTCTTGTAAATCTTTTTTCTTTACGGTAAGTTTTTCCATGTCTTCTTTTTTACCACCCATTTCTTTTACAAATTTATCTACGGCATCTACATCAACAATAAGATCACCCATTTTGTAGTGGGAAGGAATAACTATTTTCGGCTCAATTTCATTCACTACTTTGCTGGCTGCGGACGCCGAAAGTACCGTGTTTCCACCAACAGGTAAGATTAAAATATCAATTTCACCAAGCTCTTCAATTTCATCTTCTTTCATGCTGAAATCATGGATGTGAGTAAGGTTTAAAATACGCATGTCTTCGCTTTCCAGAAGATAGACGGTTACATAATGGCCTTCCTGTTTGAGAGGTATCCCCGTAATGGTTACACCTTTAACATCGTACTCTCCGGGGTCGTTAACGTTAAAATATTCTCCGGAAATACCGGATACTGCCGAGTAAAGGGCTTTTTCTTTTTCTGCCAATACTACTATATCTGCCGTTCCCCTGGGTGGGGTTAGTCCACTGTCTTTATGAAAAGGGTCTGTAATTACAGTTGCTTCTTTGGTTGTTATTTTAAAGCTTGAGAGACCGAAATATTGAATTTGCATAATTGGTTAGCTGATTTATCGCTGATTAGTGCGCTGAATCAACGCTGATTGTCGCGTCAGGCTATCCTGACAGGAAGTTAATAAATAAGGCGTATGTACTTGAAAATTATAGCATTTTTGATATAAAAACGAAAGGGGAAAATGGGTGATTTTTCCGGGAAATTAAGGGGTCAAAAGGTTATAAGTTATAGAATCTGATATGGTAATAGGCAAGTAGGTTGTAAGTTGCTAGGGATGGTGCAGTGCCAAACCCACGTTCCTCTACTTCTCGTCTGTGTTTATCCGTGTCTACTAATTCGTTCCCTTTGTTAAAATATTAGCATGATATTTGATCATTACCCTCTCCTCCTATCATATTGACAACCCCCCCTATTTTCCCTATAATTTCAGTGCTTATTAGGTAAACGTGCTAAAGAATAAATTTTAATAACTAACCCCCGAATAAGCCTTAGAAACAGCACGCTTTAACAATTAACCAAAAAAATTGGTATTTATAATCCTCAACAACGATTAGCCGTTGTTTTTTGTTATCCAAGGATGTTAAATTCTTAAATTTACACAAATGACAAAATTTTAATAATCGACATAAATAACGGGAGCCATTAATTTTGCTCATTTTTGTCAATATAATTTTTTGGTTACAGAAAGTAATAATAATTATGTCAGAAGAAACCGAAGTTGTGGTTGTGGCACCCACCCCCCTTTCCCCTGCTGCGGCTAAGGCCAAGACTATGTCCGAGCTGCTAGAAAGCGGCGTTGAAATAAAAGTTTTAAAGTCGGGAGACATGGTTGAAGGCGTCCTCATCTCCGTAGGCAAGAATGAAGTCTACGTAGACTTAGAAGGTTATGGAGTTGGTGTTGTCAGAGGTCGTGAGCTTTATGATGATGAAGCCACTCTTAACTCGCTTAAGCCTGGCGATCACATTTTTGTATCTGTGGTTGAACCAGAAAACAAAGAAGGTATTGCCGAGTTGTCTTTGCGCCAAGCTGGTCAGGAACGTGTATGGCAGACCTTAAAGACTAAACTT
>Ga0163144_10013924_pt1 | contig 16725 bp, 8 predicted proteins | sample OliLak19BULKMAT1_FD_123175 | JGI IMG/M metagenome (GOLD analysis project Ga0163144, IMG submission 123175) | Freshwater microbial mat bacterial communities from Lake Vanda, McMurdo Dry Valleys, Antarctica - Oligotrophic Lake LV.19.BULKMAT1 | ecosystem: Environmental > Aquatic > Freshwater > Lake... | reverse complement strand
GGATATTTCATGCTCTACTCGCGAGCGACCCTACACGGTGTGCTCGGATCAAGTCTACCGATTCAACCGTTTTGGCTATCCGGGCTAAGTGCAAAACCCCAAGCGGTTTTGCTTTTAGCCCGCGTAGGACGCACGCTCCCGCAAGCTCACCGCCTGTCCGCCGACAAACGCCGGAAAAAGGACGCAGAAAGCATGAAATATGCGGGCTAGGCGTGATCGCGGGCCGCTGGCAGCTCACCTCCACGCAGGTCTGGCGGACGCGCGAGTTCACGTCCCAGCGGAACAACTACAACCACTTCGGCTCGGTCACGCTCTCGCGGACGTCTTGAGGTCAGGTCGGGGCGGAGCAGGAACTCCCGGGGGCATTCGGCCATTCACGGCAATCCTGCTCGTGAGAGCAGGGAACGACGGGAGCTTGAATCGCACTCCTCCCCCGTCTCCCAAGCGGCAGACAACCACCCACCCGAGGCTTCTCGATTCACGCGGCCGGTTCGATCCGGCCACGTCGCCGGCGGCGGACGATCACGGCCCCCCACGCGGCCACGCCGGCGAAGAGCGCATAGGTCGAAGGCTCGGGAATCGCCGAGATCGTGTTGCCGCTGCCGGCGAAGGCCAAGCCGCCGCTGTAGCCCGAGCTCGCGCTGACGAAGTCGTAGGTGTTACCCGCCATCGTGATCGTGTTGGTGCCGGTGAGGGCGCGGCCGGCCACAATGGTGGCACCGGTGCCGAAGCTGAACGTGGTGCCGCCGAGGAAATTTCCCTGCAGCGAAGAATTCGCGCCGACCGTCGTGGTGGAGCCGATCTGCCAGAAGAGGCCGTTGTTCGCGACGCTGTTCGGCGCCTGGTTGATGAACGTCACGGCCGCACTGGCCGCGGTCGTGAGGGTGGTCCCGATCTGAAAGACCCACACGGCATTGGCCTGGTTCTGCGCGTCGAGCACCAGCGTGCCAGTGAGCTGAGCGGTCGCATCGAAGCGGTAAACCCCGGGCGCGAGCGTCGTCGCGCCACCGCTCGTGCCGAGCACCAGCCCGGTCAGGTTGGCGGTCGGCGTCATCGCGGCCAGGCCGCCGAACGCCCGCGTGAAATCGGTCTGATTCTGCGCGGTGATGGGGCTGATCAGCGAGCCGTTCGACTGAGTGTAGGTCCCGGCACCCACGAAATTGGCGCCACCGAGGCTGCCGCTGATCGTGGTGACGCCGGTGTTGGTCACCGTGGAGCCGGCCATCACGCCGTAGCTTCCGGTGGAACCGAGGATGGTCTGGGCGCGGCCGGGAACGCCGAGGGCGAGGCCGAGGCCCAACCCGCCCAGCAACCGCAGCGCCGACGCGCGGAGGCGTCGGGTCGGAAGGGTGGTCGAGGTCCGGGGCCGGGACGGAAATGGCAGTCTGGTTTTCATGATGAAACGCGATCTCACCCAACGTGAATGGCCGAGCCGGGGCGGCAGGATTCGCTGCCGACCCCGAGATGATTCTGGAGCGATCGGATCAGTTGCGGGCGCCCGGCTTGCCGATGACGATCTGGTTGTCGACCGCTTCCAGGCGGGAAGCGGCAACCGCCACCTCGCCGATGCGACGCTTGTCTTCCGCGGTGTCGACCCAGCCGCGCAGGGTGACCCGGCTATCCATCGTGCCGATATCGACATTCCGGCGGCTGATCTTCGCGGCGCGGATATCGCGGCTGATCTTCAGCGTCATTTGCACGTCGCGATAGCTGTCGCCCTGTTCAAGTGCGACATTGGTATACGGTCCCTTATAGGATTCCCGTTTGTAGCTCGAGTCCTGGCCGAAGGCGGCCTCGGTGAAGACATAGCGCGGCTCGATCGCGAACTCCTGCTTGCTCAGATCGAGCAGCAGCCCGTTCCGCGCGGCGTTGAAGTCGAGCGCGGTCGCCGGGACGATGGTTTTCGTCTGGAAATTGCCGGGCGCGAGGATCACGACATTGACGATTCGGCCCTTCGGGATGTCCATCGCGAGCGACCAGACTTTGCCGAACTTGGTGCCTTCGTGATTGGCCACCGGCAGGTCCATGATTTTGAAGGAACGTTCCACGTAGCCGAGCGCCACCCGCGGCCGACCGGCTGCCGCCGGACTCGACGCCGCACCCTGTTGCAGAAAATACGGCTGCTGGCCGAAGTGCCGGTAGGTCGCCGCCATGGTTTCGGCGCGCGTCGCGTCGTTCCACTTCGACAGATCGATTCCGGGAGCAGACTGGAATGATTCGGTCGTCGCGTGGATCCGGTAAACCTGATGGCCCGCATCGGCGATCAGCATCGTCGGCGGCACCGCGATGATCTTGGATTTCTCGCCGAGCGAGGAGTCCGTCATGACGAGCACGGCCACGATGCTCCCGTTCACCAGATCGATGGCCAGATCCTTGATGCGTCCCAGTTTTTCCTCATCGAAATTCTCGATTTGGATCTTGGTGAAGTCGTGGAAGTCCTTCTCCGCGCCCATGGGCGTGGGACTGGGATCTTTCTGCGCGAAGCAGGTGAGGGAGACGAGTCCGGCCAGAATGAGGCCGGCCGTGAGTTGGAGTTTGGGAGTCATGGCTTTGTTACGAACGGCTTGGCGGCTTCTGATATCCCAAGAGTCACAAAGAGTGTGAGTTTCTACGGAGGGCCGTTTGGCTTTTCGTTGCCGCACTATAGTCCTGCCCAAGGCCGCTTGGAATGGAGTGATACCCGTTGGGGTTAACACCCCTTGGGGTCATACCCGACCTGCTGGTTTATTCCAATTCGCCCTCCCGATGAGCGGCTTGGTAGCGGAACGGCTTCCCGTTCCGTGACGGAGCCGAAGCGGCTCCGCTACGAAACGAGTTTCAGCTTGAACGCGACGCGGAATGAACGGGTGCCCGTCCGTAGTTGAAAAAGACCTACACCTCGCCCGCGGGCCCGCCGCTCTGAGCACGTGGAGGAACGCCACGAAGTCGGCCGTTTCGGGCGCGGTGCGCTGCGGGCCGAGGATCAAGCTGAAGGATCTTCGCTACTTTCAGGGGGTGACACGGGGTGACTGGGAGCCCCGAAGGGGCGAACAATTGAAAGCCCAGGGCCACGCCCTGGGAAATGTGCCCGCGAAAATCCAAGCCCTGAAAGGGCGAGACCACGCGCGAATGTCGCCCCTTCAGGGCGAACCAACCCCTCAACCCATTTCCCAGGGCGAGGCCCTGGGCTTTCGCATCCGGCCCCTTCGGGGCGTCAAACCACGGTCTTTTGTTTTGATTGCCTAACTGTAGGTCAGCTCGCTTGCGAGCGCGGTTTGGCGCGCGCAAGCGCGCTGACCTACGAATCACAAATTTGCGTGGGCAAAACGAAAGACCATGGGCGTCAAACACCCCGTGCTGTTCGATCCCTTGAGAACAGCGAGGAAACGATTATTCGGGACGAACGCGGACATGAGAAGGGGCTTCGGGAAGATTCCCGAAGCCCCGTTTCGTCGCTGAACGAAGGGTTACTGGGTGTCGTAGACCTCGAGCAGGGCCACGCCCGAGGTGTTGCCCACGCCGGTGACCTGCACCGTGTAGGCGCCGGGCTGGAGGGTCAGCACCAGCACAGCATCGCGGCTGCCGGCGATCAGGGGGAAGGCACCCATCTGGGCGGAGGCCGTCGTGAGCTGCGCGGCCGTGCTGGCGCCCGTGCCCCAGTTGTCATTGGTCGCGACGACCGTGGCGCCCGCGAAGACCGTGATGGTCGGATCGGCGAGCAGGCCGGTGACACCGAAGGGCGCCAGGCTCGGGCCCACACCGCGGATGAGCACCGTCTTCGGGGTGTTGCCCGCGAGGTAGAAGCCGACGATCAGCGTGCCTTCACCCGGGGTGACGTTCATGCGCGCGGAGACGTTGATCAGACGCGGGCCGGAGGTCGTGTCGGTATCGTAGATTTCAGTGAGGGCGACCCCGCTGGTGCTGGTCGGCCGCACCATGCTGGTGGTGTGTGCTCCATTATTGAATACAGCGAGGAGCGCGGAGTCCTTGCTGCCGGCGGGGAGCGCAAAGGCCCCGACGCGCGCGGCGGTGGCCGCCACGAGGGCGCTGTTCGCCTGGCCGGCGGCGGTGGTGCCCCAATCGTCGTTGCTGGCCAGCACATTGCCGCCGGGGCCGAAGAGCGTGAGCATCGGGTCGGCGATCACGTTGACGACGCCAAACGGTGTAAGGCCGGGGCCGATACCGCGGACCATGAGGTCCTTGCCGTCACCGGCGACGACGAAGCCCATGAGCAGCGACTGGTCGCCGGGACCCGAGAGGGCGCGGGCGGAGAAGTTGACGATGCGGCTGGCGAGCACCCGCGGGTCGGGAGCGATGGTGATGGTCACCGTGGCATTCGTGGTGCCGATGGAGTTCGTCGCCTGCACGGTGACGACAAACGTGCCCGCCGTGGTCGGTGTGCCGTTGATCGCGCCGGTGAGGGGGTTGAGGCTGAGGCCGGCCGGCAGACCGGTGGCGCTGTAGCTCGTGGGGGTGCCCGTCGCCACAATCAGGTAGGTGACGAACGGAACGCCGACCGTGCCCGGCGCCGTGCTCGGGCTGGAGATGATGGGCGCGCTCACGCCGCCGATGACGATCGTCAGCGTGGCCCGGCCCGTGCCGGAGGCATTGGTGGCGGTCAGCGTGGCAAGCGTCGTCGTGTCCCGCGTCGGCGTGCCGTTGATCGCCCCGGTCAGGAGGTCGAGGGCCAGGCCCGGGGGCAGATTCGTCGCGCCATAGCTCGTGGGCGAACCCGTGGCGACGATGCGATAAGTCGGGAACGGGCGGCCGAGCGTGCCGGTCGCGACGAGCGGGCTCGTGATCACCGGAGCGACTCCGGCCGGAGCGACCGTGAAGGTCAGCGTGGTGATGCCGGTGCCGCCGTTGTTCGTGGCGGAGAGCGTGGCCACCGACGTGCCCGCCACGGTCGGCGTGCCGTTGATGGCGCCGGTCGCGGGATTGAGGGTCAAGCCGGCGGGAAGACCGGTGGCGCTGTATTCCACCGGCGAGTTGGTCGCCACGATCTGATAGGTGACAAACGGGACGCCGACGGTGGCCGGCGCGGTGGTCGCGCTCGTGATCGTCGGTGCGACCGCCTGATCGGGCACGCTGGCGGGCGCCACCGTGAGGGTGAGCGTCGCGGTGCCGGTGCCGAACCCATTGGTGGCACTGAGTGCAACCAGCGTGGTGCCAGCCGAAACCGGCGTGCCGGAGATCGTGCCGGTCAACGCGTTCACCGTCAATCCAGACGGCAGGCCGGTCGCATCATAAGCGAAGGGCGAACCCGTGGCGGTAATCGTGTAGCCGAACGGCGTCCCCACCGTGCCCGCCGCTATCGTCGGGCTGGTGATGACCGGGGCGACTCCCGCCGCGGCAACGGTGATGGTCAGCGTGGCGTTGTCGGTTCCCGTGGAATTCGTGGCGCCGAGGAGCACCGCGGTGGTGCCAACGGTGGTCGGCGTGCCGGTGATCACACCGGTCGCCGCGACGATGCTCAACCCTGCGGGCAGCGGACTCGCGCTATAGCTCGTCGGCGTGCCGGTGGCCGTGATCGCGTAGCTGAACGGCGTGCCGGTCGTGCCAGCGGCGGTGGACGGACTGTTGATGACCGGTGTGGCGCCAGCGGCGGCGACGGTGATGACCAAGGTCGCATTGCCCGTGCCGGTGGAGTTCGTGGCGCCCAGCAAGACGGAGGTCGTGCCGACGGCCGTCGGCGCACCGGTGATCACGCCGGTCGCGGCGACAATGGAGAGACCAGCCGGGAGCGGACTCGCGCTGTAGCTCGTCGGCGTGCCGGTGGCGGTAATCGTGTAACTGAAAGGCGTGCCAACGGTGCCCGCGGCGGTCGCGGGACTCGTGATGACCGGTGCGACGCCGGCAGCGGCGACGGTGATGACCAAGGTCGCATTGCCCGTGCCGGTGGAGTTCGTGGCGCCCAGCAAGACGGAGGTCGTGCCGACGGCGCTCGGGGAACCGGTGATCACACCGGTCGCTGTGACAATCGTCAGGCCAGCCGGAAGCGGACTCGCGCTATAGCTTGTCGGGGTGCCGGTGGCGGTAATCGTGTAACTGAAAGGCGTGCCGACGGTGCCGGCAGCCGTGAGCGAACTGGTGATGACCGGCGCGACGCCCGCGGCGGCGACCGTGATGACCAGGGTCGCATTGCCGGTGCCGGTGGCGTTGGTCGCACCGAGCAGGACAGAGGTGGTGCCCGCGGTCGTGGGCGAACCGGTGATCACACCGGTCGCTGTGACAATGGTCAGACCGGCGGGGAGCGGACTCGCGCTATAGCTTGTCGGCGTGCCCGTGGCCGTGATCGTATAGCTGAAAGGCGTGCCGACCGTGCCAGCGGCCGTGAGCGAACTGGTGATGACGGGGGCGACGCCCGCGGCGGCGACCGTGATGACCAGGGTCGCGTTGCCGGTGCCGGTGCCGTTGGTCGCTCCCAGCAAAACGGAGGTCGTGCCCACGGCCGTGGGCGAACCGGTAATCACACCGGTCACGGCGACAATGGAGAGACCAGCCGGGAGCGGACTCGCGCTATAGCTCGTCGGCGTGCCGGTGGCGGTAATCGTGTAACTGAAAGGCGTGCCGACGGTGCCAGCGGCCGTGAGCGAGCTGGTGATGACCGGCGCGACGCCAGCGGCGGCGACCGTGATCACCAGGGTGGCGTTGCCCGTGCCGGTGGCGTTCGTGGCGCCCAACAAAACGGAAGTCGTGCCCACCGCCGTCGGCGAACCGGAAATCACGCCGGTGGCAGCGACAATGGCAAGGCCAGCCGGGAGCGGACTCGCGCTATAGCTCGTGGGCGAGTTGGTCGCCGTGATCGTATAGCTGAAAGGAGTGCCAACGGTGCCCGCGGCCGTGAGCGAGCTCGTAATGACGGGGGCGATACCCGCCGCCGTCACCGTGATCACCAGGGTGGCGTTGCCGGTGCCGCCGGCATTCGTGGCGCCGAGCAGCACGGAAGTCGTGCCCACCGTCGTCGGTGAGCCGGAAAAGACGCCGTTCGTCGTGTTGAACAGGATGCCGGCCGGCAGCGGGCTGGCACTGAAGCTCGTGGGCGCATTCGACGCCGCAATCGTATAGGCGAACACCGAGCCGACGGTCCCGGCGGCCGTCAGCGAACTCGTAATGACCGGGGCGGCGGTCGTCACGGTGAGCGTGGCGGTGGTGCTCACAATCGAGCCCGAGGCGTTCGTGACCACGACATCGTAGTTCGCGGCGTCGGCGGCCTGCACATTCGGAAGGGTGAGCGTCGACGTAGTGGCGGAAGCATTACCGCCGCCGATGTTGGCGCCGGCTTTGCGCCACTGGTAGGAGATGACGCCGGTGCCGGCGGCGGTCACCGAAAAGTTCGCCGTGGTGCCGGTGACGGCCGACTGCGACGTCGGCTGGGTCGTGATCGCGAGGACGGCGACCCCGGTGGCGGTGAAACTCTGCCGCAGCATGTTGAATTCAAAAAGGCCGGCCTGGCCCGCCTGCGTCGCCTGCAAGGTGATGAGGCCGGGCGAAAGGGGCGTGACGGTGAAGACGCCGCCGACCGGGCCGCTGATGCCGGCCGAACCGATCGAGCCGGGAACCACGGTCAGCGTGATCGGCAGCGCGGAGCTGGCCGTCGGGTTGACCGTGAACGGCGTGCCGGTCGGGCGCGGGCTGGAGATGGCGGCGAAACTGACGGATTGCCAGGTCGTGTTGACTGAGCCGGTCGCATAAAACCGGCCGGCACCGAAGCCGACGTCGCCGGGGACATAGGTCAGGGTGGAATAAACGCTCCCGAGATTGGCGATGTCGGAGGCGCTGCCCGTGAGCGGATCGAGCGTGCCGAAAATCGTGAAGCCCGTGATCGGATCCAAACGGTGGTAATACATCTTGCTGGCGCCATAGCCGACATCCGTGCCGGTGTAGGTCAGGGCATTGTGCCCGCCGAGGCCGAGGTCATGCTGATCGGCCGAAAGGCCCAGCAGCGCCGGCTCCATCGTGCCGAACTTGGTGTTGCCCGTCACGGGGTCCGTGCGGAGATAATAAAAGTAGTTGAGACCATAGCCGAGATTCGCCGCGGCGAAGGTGAGGCCGAAATAGCCGCTGATGCCGGTGACCGTGGCGGGACCGCCCGGGCCGGACATCGGCTTCAAATCGGTGACCGCCGAGGCGGTGCCGGAGCTCGGCTTGATCACGGTAAGGTAATCCGTCGTGCCCTTGTGATGGATCAGATAGAAGTTCACGGAGCCAAAACCCAGATCCGGATCCGCGGAGGAAAGCGCCGAATAGGAATTCGGGGTCAGCTTGCTGCCGATGTCGTTGTGATTCGTCGCCGCGCCGTCGCCCGCGATGTAACGGGTGAACGCCGCGATATCGCCGCCCGCCGGAATCGGCGTGCCCTTGATCGAGTAGAACTGGTTCGCTCCGCCGCCGAGCGACAGATCCTGCGCCATGTGGTGGAAGCCGGCGAGGCTGCCACCGATGCCCCAGCGCGGGACGAGCGTAACAACTCCGGTGGCGGGGGTAATGGCGAGGGACACCATATTGTCGGCTCGCGCCACGGTGCCGGCGAGAGCGGCGACGGCCGCAAGGACCGGCAACACCAACATTCGATAAGGGCTATATTTCATATGAATCTTCTTTCTAAAAGCTGACAGGACTCAGCCGCAGAACCGCTGCGGGCTGGAAAATAAATCATACACCCGGCGTCATTCGCCTACAATGGGGTGATCTAGGCACAGGGCACCGCGATCGCCGGCCTGATCTCCCCCGATCGAGGCCAAAAAGAAGCCGCGCCGCCCAGGCAATCCCGGTGCGGCGCGGCGGCAGCCTCGTCGTGACCGACGGAAGCCATAGCCTTGTTTATAGATTTCGACTACGAGTTGCGGCGACCGATCAGAACGCCCACGAGCAGACCGACGCCGGCCGCGATCGCGATCGACTGGTAGGGATTCGAGCGAATGGTCTCGTCGGTATAATGCGCCCCGGCGACGACCTTCTTGCGCGCGCCGGCATAGAGATCGCCGAAGCGTTCCTGCGCCATTTCGAAGCGCGAGCGCAGGGCGTCGACGGCTTCTTCGGTGTGTTCGGAGATCGAGGCGCTCATCATCTTCTCGGCGTCGGCCACGAGCGCGTGAAGATCATTGAGGAGTTCCTTGGGAGTCTGGGCGGAGCTGTTTTTCATAGGAGAATGGATCGAGGCTAGGCGGGACGGAGCGGAGGATCACGTCTTCTTGCCGCGCAAGAGTGACGCGACGAAGAGAACGAGAAAGACGATGAAGAGGACCTTCGCGATCGTGGCGGCGGTGCCGGCCACGACGCCAAAGCCGAGGACGCCGGCGACCAGCGCGACGAGGAGGAAAATGAGCGCGTAGCTTAACATGGGGGAGTGGATTAGTTGGCTTTCGAGCCGCGGAAGACGCCGGCGGCGCCGACGACCGTGGCGATACCGCCACCGATCAGGAGCCAGAGGGTCTTGTCGGTGGGCGACCCGGTAAAGAAGCGCTTGAAGCCGGAGCCGACCGAATCAGCCGCGCTGATCCCGTAGATGAGGAGAATGATGCCGCCCACGAGCAGCGCGAGGGAGATGGTCTTGTTCATGAGGATAAGTCGGTCTGACGGAGGTGCGATGGCGGCCGACCGGCGCATGGCGTGCAGGTCGGCCTGTATATATACTAGCCGCGATCCGCACGGTCCGCTATAAGGTCTTACCCTGCCTCGCAGGCGGCCCGGCCCAATCAGATGATCGTCAATTGCACGCTGCTCTCGATCACTCCCGCCGAAATCGCGTAACGCGTGAGGCCGGCGGTGTCGTGGATGTTCAGCTTGTCCATCAAATGCTGCCGGTGCTTCTCCACCGTCTTGATGCTGATGCCGAGGGCCGCGGCGACCTGCTTGTTGGCCGAGCCTTCGGCCACGAGTTGGAGCACCTCGGATTCGCGGGAGGTGAGCGGACGAATCCCGGCGCGTTTCCCGAAGCCATCGCGGCCGCCCCCCTTCGATATTCCCTGGGGCATCCGCTTGGTGATGGAGGGGCTGAAGAACGTGTTGCCCTTGGCGACCTCGGTGATCGCCTTCGTGAGAATCTCGGCGGAGGTTTGTTTCTCGAGGAACCCGCACACGCCGGCGGAGGTGGTGCGCTCGACGTATTCATCATCGCTGTGCGCCGAGAGGATGATGATTTTGGCGGCCGGGTTGACGGTGAGAATCTGGCGGGTGGCCTCGAGCCCGTTGAGTTCCGGCATCGCGATGTCCATCAGGATGACATCGGGTCGGAGCGACCGGGCCAGTTCCACGGCTTCGCGGCCGGTCTTGGCTTCTCCGACGATTTTGAAATGTCCGTCGGTGTTCAGCAAGGCGCAGAGCCCCTGGCGCACGATGGCGTGGTCTTCGGCGATCAGGACGGTGATTTGCTTCGAAATACTCATGGTCTTTTCTCTCGCTGCCCAACGCCGCTCGGTGCGTGAAAATGCGCCGGAGCCTAGCCGCCTGCACGGGAGTAAATCGTCGGGAGAAGCGCAGCGTCCGTCTGCCACCCATTAAACGCCGAATTCATCCGAATAGCCATACGGATAAACCCTACCTCACGCGCAAGGGGTGCATCGGCCGGTTGGCGGCGGTCGTCCCCGCGGCGGCGAAGGGACTCGCCGCCCTACCGATCCCATCGCGACCTTTGAAAAGGTAGGGCGCGGACTCCGCTCCGCGCCGGGGCTGGAACCGGCAGATGCGCCCACGCGCAACGCCGCGCCCGGCCGCCCGCTCATGGCCGACGGTCCGCGGGCAGAAACAAGGCGGCCTTGGGCGGGACCGTCACCGCGGCACCGACCACGGCCCGCGGTTGACGCGCGGGTCCTGACCCGCCGCGGCTTCGAGCCGCCGGAGTGCGTCATCCGGGAAGAGCGTCTGCAAATCAAACGGGTGCGGCTGGTGCGACGGATTCGCGCGGATGACGCCGCGCTCATGGTCAAGTGGTCCCCACCCAAATTGCTGGGCCGCGTTTTGGATCCACGAGCGAGGCCTAGGACCGGCCCCACCCCCGCTCCCTCGCGAAAGGGCAAAGATGTCGCCGTTCGATTTCAAGCACCAGGCGGTCAATTTCGCACTCATTCCTTCGCGCCTCCATCTCGTCGACCCAACACACGACCGTCGTTTGTGCGAATCGGAAAATAAGGGCACGTTCCTCCATGCGGCCGAATCCGGCCCGGTTCCGGTGAGCGATATTCAGATTGCCCGCGACATGGAAGCAGGGCGCTCCTCGCGCAGTTCGCCCAGCACGCGATCGAGGGGCGGACGCAACTTTTCCCAGTCCGCCCCCGCCGCTCCGTTGTCGTGAAGTGATTCCCATGATTTCCGCCTCGCTTTTGCGCGTCCGACGCCGGTCTTCCGCGCGGATCGCATCGAAGGCGGCTTCGGAATGCAGCGTGACGTCGCGGCGCCAGAGTTCGGCATCAGCGGTCAGCATGGGGATGGTTCATCATCAGAACCGGCACCGATCCAAGACCGCACAAAAAAATGCGTTCGTTTCACAGTCCAATTGACGTTGATCGCCGCCCTTGCCTTCGAAGTCGAATGAGTCCGGCTGGCCGGATGTCAGCCACGCTCGCGGGCACCGTTTCTGATTCCATATTTCCCCGCGGTCCGCGAGCTCGAGGCGCAGTGAGGTGGGCGCACCGGTTCTTGAGTTACGCATGGCAGGACGCCCTCGCTCTCGCGCTGTCCCAATAAGCAACGCCTCAGCAACACTCGGCCTCGGCGAAAATCTGATTCGGCATCTGCTTCTTACATCACCCCATAGCCAACCTGGTCGAGAACGATTAGGGTGCTGAGGTGATTGAAGCCGTTTCCACCACGTTCGCGTTAGCCCACACGATTCCCATGGGAATTCCGGGCCCCGCCGCTGCTTTATTCGAGCAGACTGAAGGAGAATAATTTGTGCGCTCAGTTGCCTGGCATTTTGTCTTTGGCGTTGTGCTAGCCTATTTCCTGGGCTCGAACGGAAGCTCTTTGCGAGCGCAGCCGCGGGGAGGGCAAGTCGTCTCCGGCGCCGCTACATTCTCCGGTGGCCCCGGCGGGCTCACGGTTACGCAGACCTCCGATCGCGCGATTATCAATTGGCAGGATTTCTCGCTGGCGGCCGGAGATTTCGCGCGGTTCGTCCAGCCGGGCACCACGAGCGCCACGCTCAATCGCGTCGTCTCCGGGTTGCCGTCGACGCTGGCGGGCACGCTGCAGGCCAACGGCCGCGTGTATCTGATCAATCCCAACGGCATCCTCGTCGGCGCGTCGGCGCGCATCGATACGGCCGGTTTTCTCGCCTCGACGCTCGATGTTTCCAACCAGGAATTTCTCGCGGGCGGCGATCTGCATTTTGGCGGTGATTCGACCGCGGCGATTACAAATCTCGGCTTGATCAACGCGCTCGGCGGCGACGTTTTCCTGATCGCACGCAAGGTGGAGAACTTCGGCACCATTGCGGCGGCCAATGGCAAAGTCGGGCTGGCGGCTGGGTCCGAGGTTCTGCTGACGACGGGTGGCGACGAACGGCTCTTCATTCAAGCCGCGTCGGTGCCCGGCACGGTCGTCAACGCGGGTATGATCGCCGCTGCGACTGCGGAGCTGAAGGCCGCGGGCGGCAATGCGTTCGCGCTCGCGATCAACAATTCCGGCACGGTGCGCGCCACGGGCAGCGAGCTGCGCAACGGCCAGATCTGGCTCGTCGCGACTGGCGGAGAGGCCGCCGTGGTTTCCGTGACCGGGACGATCGACGCCTCCGGGAAGGGCGCGGGGCAATCCGGCGGCAATGTTTCGGTGCTCGGCAACTACGTCGGCCTCTTTGGCAACGCCGTGATTGATGTCTCCGGCGACGCCGGTGGCGGCACCGTGCTGGTCGGCGGCAATTACCAGGGCAGGGGACCGGAGCAGAACGCCACGGCGACGGTCGTGGCGAGCGGGGCGAGCCTTCGCGCCGACGCCATCACCAGTGGCAATGGCGGCAAAGTGATCGTCTGGTCGAACGACTGGACGCGCGCCTACGGTTTCTTCAGCGCCACCGGCGGAGCCAAGTCCGGCGACGGCGGCGTGATCGAAACCTCCGGCCACGTCCTTGATGTGACGGGCGTCGGCATCGCCGCCGGAGCTCCGCACGGCCGGGCGGGCACCTGGCTGCTCGACCCGTTCGATGTCACGGTGACGGCCGCCACCTCATTTGCCGTCCCCACTTTGGCGGGAGGCACCAACACCTGGGCTCCATCGGCGACGGCCTCGACCATCTCCAATGCGACGATTAACGCCCAGTTGAATGCGGGCACCAACGTCACCATCCAAACCAACGGCGGTGGAGGCAGCGAAGCCGGCACGATCACCGTGTCGGCCCCGATCTCAAGGACGGCAGGCGGTCCTGCGGCCGTCACTCTGACCCTGACCCCGGACCCGATCGCCGGCGCCATCGTCATCTCGGCGAGCGGTTCCATTGCGGGGTCATCGGGCAATCCCTTGAACGTGGACCTGAACGCAGCGGGGGGCACGGTCTCGGTGTCGGCTCCCATCGCGACGTGGGGCGGGACGTTCATGAGCACCGGCACGACCTTCACCAATCCCGCCGGCGGCAGCATTGCCACAGCCGGCGGGGCGTTGACCATTGACCATACCGGCATGCTCACGGTCAACGCCGACCTGACTTCTTCCGGCGGCAACATCTCGGTCACGGGGGTCGATCTCACCCTGACCACACCGGCCACCATGAACAGCGGGGCGGGAAACGTGACGCTGAAGCCCAAGACCGCCACGGCGATCGGCGTCGGGACCGGAGGCGGCGCTTTCTCCGTGAGTGACGATGAACTTTCCCGCGTCACTTCCACCGGCACCATCACGATTGGCGATCGGAGCCTGGCCAGTGCCATCACCGTGGGAGGAGTGACCGCCCTCACGAAGAATCTACGGCTGGCCACCGCGGGCACCCTGAACGATGTCGGGACCACCGCCGTCACCCTTACGACGGGACTGCTCACGCTCGATGCCGCGTCATTCATTGGCAACACCACCCCGTTCGACGCCGTCGTCACGAAACTGGCGGTGATCACCGAAAGCCCTTTTGCCATCACCAACGCGAGCACGCTGACAGATTTGAGCGTGACCACCAACGGGGCGGCCACCACGCAGGCCCTGCTTTCGACGGGCCTGACCTATGCGGTGGCCGAGGCCGGAAGCAATACCGCCCTCAGCGAGCTGACGAGTGCCAGCGCGCTCAACTTCTCCTACCAGAACACGGCGGGCAGCCTTACGGTTGGCACGAATGGCATTACCAGCAATGGGGGAATCGTCACGCTGAGCGCGGCCAATGCGGTGGCGGTCGATGCCGGCCTGAATGCCGGCGCGGGCAAGATTCGAATCAACGCGAACACGGACGGGGTGGGCGCGCAGGGCTTCAGCAACAGTGCCGCGATCCAGACGACGAGCGCGGCGACCGATGCGGTGCTGATCAAAGTCAATACCTCCGCCCCGAATACCGGCACGGGGGGCGCGGCGCTGGGCGCAAACATCCTCGCGGGCACGGGGGCGACGGGCACGATTTCGATCAACACGGCCAACGGCGGAACAACGGGCGGTTCAATTACGCGCACTGCGGGCACGCTGACCGCGAATACGGTGGCGCTCACGACGCCGACAGGCGGGAGCAGCGGCATCGGCACGAGCGGCACGGCGAACAACGTGCAGACCACGGCGAGCACAGTGACGGCGAGCGCCGGTAGCGGCGGGGTGTTCATCACCGAGGCGGACGGGGCGAGCTTCACGGCGACGGCGACGGGCGCCGGCGCCATTGCGCTGACGAGCACGAGCGGCACGTTGACGATCGGCGGGGCCACCAGCAGCGGCTCGGGCCCGGTGTCCCTGATCGCGCTCGACGGCGTCAGCGTCAACGCCGGTGTCGGCACCACGGCCAACACCGTCACGATCGACGCCGACAGCGACAACAACGGCACCGGCACGCTGACGGTGGCGACGGCGGTTACGGTGGGGACGGGTGGCGGGGCGCTGGCCATCACCGCTGCGGATGTCGTGTTGGCGGGCACCGGCGCGCTGAACAGCGGCGCCGCGGCGACCAGCATCACCGCATCGGCCGGTCGATCCATCGGGCTCGGCACGACCGTGGCCGCGGGCGAACTCAATATCGCGGGCAACGAATTGCAGCAAATGACCGCCACCGGGCTCACGTTGACCAGCGCCGGAAATATCTCCGTCGATGGAATTACGGAGCCGAACAGCAACAACATCTCGGGCCTCACGACGCTGGTCGCCACTGGCGTCGCCTCGTCGGTCACATTTGCCAACAGCCCTTCGACGTTCAACGCCCTCACGGTCAATTCGACCACGACGATCGCCAACAACGCGACGCTTACCCTCGACGTGGGCAACCTCCGGCTGAACGCCGGAACCACCATCACGCAGACCGGCGCGCTCGAAATCGGCGCCGGCACCGCGAACCTCACCGGCACCACGATCACCCTGGACCACGCCGACAACACCCTGGGCGCGATCACGGTGAACTCGGGCGCAGGGGCTGTCTCCCTCCGCGAGGATTCGGCCATCAGTATCGCCGCCATCACCCGCACCAGCGGAAACCTCACGCTCAACGCGGCGGGTGACATCACCCAGACCGGCGCGATCGCGATTGCGACCGGCACGGCGAACCTGACGGCCGCGAACATCACTTTGAATGCGGCCAACGTGCTTGGTTTGGTGACCATCAATGCCGGCACCGGCAATGTCGCGTTGACGGAATCGGGCCCGATTACGATCGCCGCGATTACTCACACGGGCGCGTTGAGCCTGACCGCGACCGGGGCGATCGCGAACAGCGGCGGGCCCGGCGTGGTGACGGTGTCCGGCACGACGACGCTGGCGGCGGGCGCGGCGAACGACATCACCTTGGGCAGCGCGAACGACTTCAGCACGGTCGTCGTCACGAGCGGCAGGAATGTCACGCTGAACGACGTCAACGCCCTCGCGCTCGGCAACGTCGCTGCGGCCGGAGCGCTGCTGGCGACCGCGACCGGCGATCTCACGCTCAACAGCGGTGCGACCCTTGCTGCCACCGGTTCGACCGATTCCCTCGTGCTCGTTGCCGGCGCAAATTTCGTCAACAACTCCGGCGCGGCGGCGCTCGATGCCGGCACCGGTCGGTGGCTGGTGTATTCCACGTCTCCCGCCGGCTCGACGGAAAATGGCCTGACTGCGGCGGCCGGCTCCACCCTGCCCCGGCTCTACAACAAGACCTACGCGGGCAATGCGCCGGCGACCATCGCCGCCGGGAACCATCTTATCTACAGCACGCAGCCGACGCTCACCGTGACGGCGGTCGATCAGACGCGCGCTTACGGCGACGCCAACGCCGCGTTCACCACGACCAACACCGGTTTCGTCAACGATGACGGCGTGATTGACACGGCCACCAGCGCGGGCCTCACGGGTGCACCGGGGCTCAGCAGCCTGGCGACGGCGACGAGTTCCGTTTCGAGCAGCCCTTTCACGATCACCGTCGACACGAGCCCGCTGGCGTCGAGCGCAGGCTACGCCTTCGCTGCAACGAACGGTAGCCTTGTCATCACCACGCGACCGGTGACGGTCACCGCCGAGGCGGGCCAAACCAAGGTTTACGGCAACGCCGATCCGGCGCTGTTCACCTTCACGAACTCGAGCCTCGGCTCCGGCATCGCGTTGAGCGGCCTGCTGACGCGGGTGGCGGGCGAGACGGTTCTGGGCGGCCCGTATGCGATCACCCAGGGCACG